>Ga0081455_10009084_pt1 | contig 10254 bp, 12 predicted proteins | sample TabmetS3T2R1_FD_70207 | JGI IMG/M metagenome (GOLD analysis project Ga0081455, IMG submission 70207) | Tabebuia heterophylla rhizosphere microbial communities from the University of Puerto Rico - S3T2R1 | ecosystem: Host-associated > Plants > Roots > Rhizosphere ... | reverse complement strand
CGGGGCGACCTTGTATTTGCCGCCGACGCCGCCCTTCTCGTTGACGAGGTCGATCGCGATCTGCGCGCCGATGGAGGAGGCAACCGAGCCGCCGGCGGCGAACGGGCCGGTCAGGTCGTAGATCACGCCGATCCGCACCGTTTCGGCTTGCGCCTGCGCGCGCGTCCAATCGAGGCTGAGGGCCGCGGTGGCGGCCGCGGAGTTTTTGAGCAGCGTTCGGCGTGAAATCGCCATCGGAATCCTCCCATCGCTGTAGTCTTCTTGTGTGGGCGAAATATTCGGATGATGTGCGGGAAAGTCAACACGCGGCGCCCGCGTGTGTTCCTAGCCAAAGGTCTAGGCGGGACCGGTTCTCTCGTCATGCCCGGGCTTGTCCCGGGCATCCACGTCTTTGATGCCGCGGAGGAAGACGTGGATGGCCGGCTCAAGCCGGCCATGAAGCGGAGGGAGTGCGGCAATCACCGCAGCGCGCCGCGGACCTTTTGCGCCATCTCGAACAGTGCAGGATTGTGCTTCACCATCCGCTTGGCGCGGTTGAGGGCGCTCATGGCGGAAGCCGCCATGCGGCCGCGTGCGGTTAGCGGGATAAAACTGTCGAAGATCGGCTCATCGTTCTTGCAGAACAGCCGCTTGTAATCGTCGGAGCCGATGCCGAGGTCGAGCGCGCGATAGCCCAGCGAAGCGTAGTGATCGATGATGTCGCGCATCAGGATCAGGCCGGGGCTAAACTTCGCATTCCCCGACATGGTGTAGGTGTTGAACATCATGGAGAAGCGATGGCCGTCGGCGACGCCGGCGAAGATCGCGATCACCTCCTCGTCGCACTCCAGCGCATGAATGTCGATGGCGCGGCCGCCGCCTGCGAGCCGTGCCAGGCAGGCGGCGCGAACAAAATCCTCGATGCCGGGATCGGCGAATACGTTGGGCAGCTTCTGCTCGGCCATCCGCAGCGGCTTGACCTGAAAGAACCAGTCGAGCAGGCGCGTGATGTCGGCATCGTCTGTGGCGATGTAATAGCGGACGGGCTGGGGCTGCAGCTTGCGCTCCTTGCCCTTGAGCCGCCGCCGGAAGGAATTGGAGATCCGCGACGCAGGCTCGGCGCCGGGTTCCATGACCAGCAACGGGCAGTCATTGGCAGAAGGCTGGTGCGGCAGCAGCGCCATCGGATTCGGCAGCTCGCGCCAGGTCAGTGGCTGCTGGTACAGCGCCAGCATATCGGCGCCGGAATGTTGCGCGATGCCGGCGATCAAGGCCGCCATGTCAGCCTCGGCGACGGCGGCTGCAAAATCGCGATCCCACAGCGCCATGTTGAAGGTCGAATGCTTGCCGCCCATGAAAGTTGCGATGCTGACGCCGTATTTGCGGAAAGAGGCGAGCGGCAGCAGCGCCAGCGGACGGCGTTCTGCGTCGCGGGCAATCACGATCAGGGCCGACGCGCCTTCGCGTTCGCCGACCTGACGCTGCCAGCTGGCGAGGAAGTCGAAACGTTGATACGGCGTATGTGTGATGTGGCGGCTTTCGAGCTCGCGCCAAACCGCTTCTGCTTGGGCGAGATCAGTGACGATGTCGACGGCCGCAATACGGCTTGCCTTCGACCACTGGCCCGCTTGCGCCGTGCGGCCGTCGATTGCCGTCGCCATTGTCATTCGCGAACCTGTCAGAAATTGTTTACAATTTTGATCTTGGGCGACCTTCGCAGGGAATTGTCAACAAAGCGTAATAACAATGCCCCCGCCGGGGGGCGGGTGTCTTGGGGACGCAAGTGACGTCGGAAAACTGGTTCATACGGCGGGCGCAGATGGAACTCGCCTATTTCAGCCTCTATTCGTGGCTGATGCAGCGCCAGACCGGCGGGGCCGGCGTGGTGCTGCGGTTCCAGCACGTCCGCCCGGCCCATATGGGCCTGTTCCAGCCGCACAAGCCGCACGAAGTCACGCCGCGGTTCCTCGACCGCGCCATCCGCGCGCTGAAGCGCTGGAAATACGACATCGTCTCCATGGACGAGGTGTGCCATCGCGCCTTGTTACCGCCGACGCGCACACGCTTCGTCGCGTTGACCTTCGACGGCGGCTACAAGGATTTTGCCTCCTTCGCCTATCCGATCCTGCAGAAGCACAATGTGCCCTTTGCGCTTTATCTGCCCACCGCCTTTCCGGATGGGCTCGGCGAAGCGTGGTGGCTGGTGCTGGAAGAGTTGATCGCGCGCGAGACCCGCATCAGCCTCGTGATGGACCGCAAGGAGCGGCATTTCCTGATCTACAAGACGCAAGCCAAATACGAGCTGTTCGGATATCTCTCCGAATGGCTGCGCGCGTTGTCGCCGGCGGACCGCACTTTCGTCATCAAGGATCTCTGCACGCGCTACTCGACCGATATCGAGGCGCTGTCGCAAAAAGCCTGGATGGACTGGGACGATCTGGCAAGGATTGCCGCCGACCCCAACGCCACCATCGGCAGTGCGACGGTCAACTATCCGGCGCTGTCGAGCCTGCGCGATGCCGACGCCCAGCGCGAGATCGCGATGGGCAAGGCGGTGACGCAGGCAGCGTTCCACCGAGACGTCAGGCATTTCGCCTATCCGTTCGGCGACCGCGGCGCCTGGCGGCGCCAGCATGTGGTGATGACGGAGGAGGCGGGCTTTGCCAGCGCGGCTTCCACTATCGGCGGTGTGGTCGAGCCGCTCGGGCGGACCAATCTTCATGCGCTGCCGCGCATCGCCTGGGACGGCCGCGAGGGTTCGATCCGGATGATGCGGGTAATGCTGTCCGGCTTCGCCTTTGCGCCGGTGGCGCCGACGCGGAACATCCGATCAGGCGTCGGGCCGTAGCATCCAGCTGACGATCGGCATCGCCGGCAGCACCCAGCCAAGCCCGACCACCACATAGTAGACTGCCTGCAGCACGCCGGAAGCGGCGATAACAGGCATTTGCGCCATGGCCATGCCGAGCAGCGACCAAGTCACGGCCAGCAGGATGAGCGCGATGGCGCCGAGGAATTTTCGGGTGCGGATGGTCATGGCGGAAAATGTGCGATTTCGTTGATTTGGCGCAGCTTGCGCCCGGGAGGTGGCGGACTATAAGTGGCGCACCGAACCAAACAAGCGCGTTCCATGCAAGAAGTTTCCGCCTCGCAAATGCCGCAAAATACCGCCGTGCGCTGGTGGCTGATTGGCGTGGCCGCACTGATCGCGCTGATGGTGCTGGTCGGCGGCGCGACGCGGCTCACGGAGTCCGGGCTGTCGATCGTGGAATGGAAGCCGGTGACCGGCACGCTGCCGCCGCTGACGGATGCGCAATGGCACGAGGCCTTCGAGGGCTACAAGAAAATCCCGCAATACCGCGAGCTCAACGCCGGCATGACGCTCGCCGAATTCAAGACCATTTTCTGGTGGGAATGGAGCCATCGCCTGCTCGGGCGGTTCATCGGCGTGGCGTATCTGTTGCCGTTCCTCTACTTCCTCTGGCGCGGCGCGCTAGGCGCGGAGCTGAAGCGGCGGCTGTGGTTGATCTTCGGGCTCGGCGCGGTGCAGGGCGCGGTGGGCTGGTGGATGGTCGCCTCCGGCCTGACGCAGCGGACGGAAGTGTCGCAATATCGGCTTGCCGCGCATCTGATCCTCGCGCTGCTGATTTTTGCTGCGATCGTCTGGACGGTGCGGCGGATGCGGGTGCGGTCGGCTCTAGCCGCGCCGCCGCGGCTGAAGCTGTTCAGCCAGCTCCTGCTCGGCCTGACGTTCCTGCAGATCTATTTCGGCGCGCTGGTTGCGGGCCTGCGCGCGGGACGCGCCTACAACACCTGGCCCGAAATCGACGGCGCGTTCATCCCGTCAGCCGAGCGGCTGTTCTTCGAAGCGCCGTGGTGGCGCAACCTGTTCGACAATGTGCTGACCGTGCAATTCGAGCACCGCATGACCGCTTATCTCTTGCTCGCCCTGGCGCTGTGGCACGCGATCGACGCCATGCGAGCGCGTGCAGCGGGGGCGGTGATATCGGGGGCGTGGTGGCTGGCCGCGGCCGTGCTGCTGCAGGGGGTGCTCGGCATCCTGACGCTGCTCAACCAGGTGCCGATCGATCTTGCGCTGGCGCATCAGGCGGTGGCGATTGTGGTGCTGACGATCGCGGTGGTGAATGTCGAGCGGCTGTCGCCGCGGAGCGTGCCAGCGATATCGGAAAGACTGACGCCGGCACAGGCCGGCTAGCAGTAGCCGTACACGCCGCATGCGTAGGGCAGGCGCCACCAGTAGCCGACATAGGGACCGCCGTAATACGGGCCCTGATAGTCATAGTCGAACGCCCGGCCGTAGTAGCCGGGGATGGTCGATGAGCCCGGCAGGAGCGGCGTGCCCGGCAGATTGGCGAGATAGCCGCCGGGGCCATAGGCCGGCGTGATCAGGAGGTCCTGGTCGGTGTCGTAAACGACGGGATCGGGATAGGGCGCCGCCGGCGCCACTGTCGCGGGATAGGGCGTCGCCGGCGCCACCGTCGTGCGGTAGCGGTAGCCGGGGCGTGGCAGGCCCAGCGGCAACTGGCGTGCGGCGCTGTAGGCGCGGCTCTTGGGCTTGGCCACCGGTTTGGCGGGCACGGCATTGTCCGCCGGCTTGGCGGGCGCGGGATCTTCAGCCGCTTCGGCGGACGTCGCGGCGACAAAGGCGCCAGCCAGCAACAGGATCGTGACGCGCAGCATGATGGGCTCCGAATCCTAGGAAGCGCAGGATGCCAGTTTTCGCACCATGAGGGGTTAACGGGCGTTTACAGTTCGCCGTCGTTCCGGGGCGCGCGAAGCGCGAACCCGGAACCTCGAGATTCCGGGTTCGATGCTGCGCATCGCCCCGGAATGACGAGTGAGTGGCTTAAGAGGCCAGCGCCTGCTCCAGATCGGCGATCAGATCTTCCTTGTCCTCGATGCCGATCGACAGCCGTACCACGTCGGGGCCGGCGCCGGCGCGCACTTTGGCCGCGTCATCGAGTTGGCTGTGGGTGGTGGAAGCCGGGTGGATCACCAGCGAGCGGGTGTCGCCGACATTGGCCAGATGCGAGAACAGTTTCAGGTTCGACACCAGATTGACGCCGGCGTCATAGCCGCCCTTGAGACTGAAGGTGAACACCGCGCCCGCGCCCTTCGGCGAATATTTTCGCGCGAGCTGGTTGTATTTGTCGCCGGGCAGGCTGGCATAGCTCACGGAGGCGACTGCCGGATGCTTCGACAGGAATTCGGCGATGGCCCGCGCATTCTCGCAATGCTTTTGCATGCGCAGCGGCAGTGTCTCGATTCCCGTGAGGATCATGAAGGCGTTGAACGGCGACAGCGCCGGCCCGAGGTCGCGCAGGCCAAGCACGCGACAAGCAATCGCAAAGGCGAAATTGCCAAAGGTCTCCTGGATCTTGATGCCATGATATTCCGGGCGCGGCTGGCTCAGCATCGGGTATTTGCCATCCCTGGACCAGTCGAAGGTGCCGGCATCGACGATGATGCCGCCGAGCGAGTTGCCGTGGCCGCCCAGAAACTTGGTCAGCGAATGCACGACGATGTCGGCGCCGTGGTCGATCGGGCGGATCAGGTAGGGCGTCGCCAGCGTGTTATCGACGATCAAGGGCACGCCGGCCTTGCGCGCCACGGCCGCGATCGCCTCGATGTCGGTGATGGTGCCGCCGGGGTTGGCGATGGACTCGATGAAGATCGCCTTGGTGCGCGGCGTCACCGCGCGCTCAAAGCTAGCGATATCGTCGCCGTCGGCCCAGAGCACATTCCAGCCAAAGCTCTTGAAGGCGTGGTTGAACTGGTTGATCGAGCCGCCATAGAGTTTTCGCGCGGCGATGAATTCGTCGCCGGGCATCAAGAGCTGCTGCAGCACCACGACCTGCGCGGCGTGACCGGAAGCAACCGCAAGCGCCGCGGTGCCGCCTTCCAGTGCCGCGACGCGCTCTTCCAGCACGGCGTTGGTGGGGTTGCCGATCCGGGTATAGATGTTGCCGAACGACTGCAGCCCGAACAGCGAAGCGGCATGGTCGGCATCGTTGAACACAAAGGACGTGGTCTGATAGATCGGCGTCGCCCGCGCGCCGGTGGTGGGGTCGGGTTGCGCGCCCGCATGCACGGCAAGCGTCGAAAATCCGGGCTGACGATCGGTCATTCTGTGCGTCCTGTCGTTGTTATTTTGCGCATGATCTTATCGGAAAACCGGTATCCAGTTTCCGGATCAGGCGCGAATGGGTCTAAAATCGCGCGGCATGCTGATGGCGGAAGCGCCTGCCGTCAAGGCGGCTTGGGGAGGGCAATCGGCGTTTGGAATGCGTGTGCTTTGCTTTGAGGCGTCTTAAGAACGATTCTGCCTCACATCAGCGTCAGGTGAGTTCAGTCTTGTCTTTGGCGGCGCGGTCGGAGGCTGCGGTCGAACCTCCGCCGACGCTGACCCGGTTCAGCGACAGCCGCATGCCCTGCGTCGGTACAGGCGCGCGCTTGGAGCTCAGCGTGCGCGAGTTGACGCCCATCCAGGCGATCTCCGATGACAACCTTCCATATTCGATCTTGGGGCAGCGGTTCATCACCACCTTGATGCCGGCGGCTTCGGCTTTTGCGGCGGCCGCGTCGTCGCGCGCGCCGAGCTGCATCCAGATCACCCTCGGCGGCGTCGGCAGCTTCAGCGCCTCATCGACGACGGGCATGATGTGGCTGGAGTTGCGGAAGATATCGATCATGTCGACGGGCCGGCCGATATCGGCAAGCGAGCCGACGAAGGGTTTTCCGATCAGCTCCTTGCCGACATGGCCGGGATTGACCGGAATCATGTCATAGCCGCGCTGCGCCAGATATTTGAACGCAAAATAGCTCGGCCGCACATTGACCGGCGAGGCGCCGACCATCGCGATGGATTTCACGCTGTTGAGGATGCCGCGGATGTAATTGTCGTCGTATTGGTCGTGGTTCATTCTTCATCCAGTTCGTCGTTCCGGGGCGATGCGGAGCATCGAACCCGGAACCTCGAGATTCCGGGCTCGGCTCTTCGAGCCGCCCCGAAATGACGACGCGAAATCGCGTCGTCATTTGTCCTGCCATTTCGGCTCGCGCTTTTCGATGAAGGCGCCGATGCCTTCCTCGGCGTCGCGCGCCATCATGTTCTCGGTCATCACTTCGGCGGCGTAGCGGTAGGCGTCCGCAAGGCTCATCTCGATCTGGCGATAGAAGGCTTCCTTGCCGAGCTTGACGGTGTAGGCCGATTTCAACGCGACCTTTTGTGCCAGCGCAATCGCCGCCTCACGCTCGGAGCCGGCAGGCACGACGTGATTGACGAGGCCGATATCGCGGGCCTGGGCGGCGGGTACCGGCTCGCCGGTCAGCAGCATTTCCATCGCCTGCTTGCGCGGCACGTTGCGCGACAGCGCCACCATCGGCGTCGAGCAGAACAGGCCGATGTCAACGCCGGGCGTGGCAAAGCCTGCGGCTTCCGAAGCAACCGCGAGATCGCAGCTTGCCACCAGCTGGCAGCCGGCGGCAGTGGCGATGCCCTGCACCGAGGCCACCACGGGTTTCGGCAGATGCACGATCGCCTGCATCATCGCGCTGCAGGCGTTCATGATCTCTGCAAAATAGGCCCGGCCGCGGTCGGGATCGCTGCGCCGCGCGGTCAACTCCTTCATGTCATGGCCGGCGGAGAAGGCGGGCCCGTTGGCGGCGATCACCACCCCACGCACGCCCGTGTCGTCGCGCAGGTCATCCAATGCGGCGTGCAGCTCGGCGATCATGGCCTCCGACAGGCTGTTGCGCGCCTCGGGGCGGTTGAGCGTGAGCACGGCAATGCTGCCGATCTTCTCGCGCAGCAGGATCTGATGTTGCGGGGCAGGGGCACGGGCGGTCTGGGCGGACATCGGTGAATCCATTCACTGGCAGGGCTGCCAACTTAGCCCACGATGAGCCGAAGCGAGAGCTGTTCCGTCAGCATAGTGGGCACTCGCGAAACGGGATTCAAGACCTTAAACCGCCGGGCTTTTCGCTCAGCGCCGCGACCTTGGCCTCGACGAAACGTTCCATGAGCTGCAGGGCTGACGCTCCGAACATGCGGATGCGGCCGGTATGGGCCAGCAGCAGAAGACCCGCCGCGTGAGCAAAAATATCCGCCATCAGCGACTTTGCCTCGTCGCGCCCGGCGCCGAGAACCTGCGCGGCATCGGCGATCGGCTCCATCGCCGACAGCAATGCGGCATTGAGGATGCTGTCGCGCTCCTTGCCGAGACCATGCGGCTTCATGCCGCCGCGAAACAGATAGAAGCCGAGATCGAGGTCTCTCGGATTGTCGCAGTAGTAGCGGAAGAAAGCCATCGCGGTGGCGCGCAGGCGATCAGCGGGTGCCCGGGCGCGCGAGACCGCGCGGCTCACGGCCTGCTCGAGATTCGCAAGCGAGGTCCGAAGCACCTCGGCGTAGATCGCCTCCTTGGACTCGAAATGAAAATACAGCGCGGCGGGCGTATAGCCGGCAGCGGCGGCAATCGCCCGCAACGACGCGCCGTCGAGACCCTCGGCTTCGAAAACCTTGCGCGCAGCGTCCAGGATCATCTCGCGCTTGAGGTCGCTCACCGCCTTCTGCCGGCCGATTTTCCGCTCTGCTGCCATGACGATTCCCCAATAGCACGGTTGACCGAAAAATTAAACGTCGTTAGATTATTTAACACCGTTTAAATTAAGGACCGGCATACGAGGAGGCTGCAATGAGCGTCAGAATTGAAAAGGCCGGTCCGGTATGGACAGTCATCCATGACCGGCCTGAAGCCCGAAACGCGATGGACCCTCAGAGCGCCGATGCGCTGACGCAGGCCTTTCTGGAGTTCGACGCCGACAAGGAGGCTTCCGTTGCCGTGTTCTACGGCGCAGGCGGCGCGTTCTGTGCGGGGTGGGACCTCAAATATGTCAGCACCCTGAATGCGGCCTATCCGCTCGGCGAGCTCGATATCTCGACGGCGCGGCCGCGCGGCAATGGCGGCGAAATTCCGCGAGGGCCGCTCGGACCGTCGCGGCTCGAACTGGACAAGCCGGTGATCGCCGCCATCGAGGGACCTGCTGTTGCCGGCGGAATGGAATTGGGGCTGTGGTGCGATTTCCGCGTGATGGCCGCAGAGTCGTACTTCGGCGTCTACTGCCGCCGCTGGGGCGTGCCGCTGATCGACGGCGGCACCGTGCGGTTGCCGCGGATCGTCGGCCAGGGCCGGGCGCTGGAGATCATCCTCACGGGAAGAAAAGTGCCGGCGGAGGAGTGCTTGCGCATTGGCCTGTGCGAATACGTCACCCCGAAGGGCGGCGCCCGCGCCAAGGCCGAAGCGCTGGCGCAGGAAATCGCACGCTTCCCGCAAGTGTGCGTTCGGGCGGACCGGCGCTCCGCCATCAAGAGCCATGGGCTTTCAGTGCGCGAGGGGTTGATTCAGGAGTGGTACAATGGCCGGGAGGCCCTGATTGCCGATGGTGTGGCAGGCGCCGCCCGTTTCAAGGACGGACTGGGGCGGCACGGCGATTTCGCGAAGATCAGATAGCGTGTCGCAGTGTGCCGGCGATGGCACCGCGGATGACCGTGGCGGAACTCGACGCGTTCCTGCGCGCCGAGCTTCCGCACGCATTCAGGTATGACTCGTTCCGCATCGAACGCGCCGACGGTCGAACGTGCCGCATCCGACAGGGATTTCACGAGTCCATGCTGCGGCCGGGCGGCACTGTCTCGGGCGCGACGCTGATGGCCTTGGCCGATGCCGCCATGTACATCGTGCTGCTGTCGGCGATCGGTCCGGTTGGGCTCGCGGTGACCACCAGTCTCAACATCAACTTCCTGCGCAAGGGTGCGCGGGGGCAGGACGTGGTCGCCGAGGCCAGGATCTTGAAGCTCGGCAAACGGCTTGCGGTCGGCGAAGTGACGCTACTGTCAGGGGATTCTCCCGATCCGATCGCCCATGTAACGGCGACCTATTCCATTCCAAATACATAGGGTTTTTCCCGGTAATATTACACCTTATTGATAAGCCATTGTTTTTACTTTATTTAATTGCGTCAAAGGGTATTGACGCCGGCGCGCGGCTTCTCTAGAAACCCGCCTCAGTTCGGCGCCGGGGGCGCCGATTTCCATTTTCACGGATTCCTCACATGAAAACCTTTTCGGCAAAACCCGCCGAGGTGCAGAAGAAGTGGGTCGTGATCGACGCCAAGGGTCTGGTGGTCGGCCGCCTCGCCACGCTGGTCGCCATGCGCCTGCGCGGCAAGCATCTTCCGACCTACACGCCGCAT
>Ga0081455_10009083_pt1 | contig 10254 bp, 8 predicted proteins | sample TabmetS3T2R1_FD_70207 | JGI IMG/M metagenome (GOLD analysis project Ga0081455, IMG submission 70207) | Tabebuia heterophylla rhizosphere microbial communities from the University of Puerto Rico - S3T2R1 | ecosystem: Host-associated > Plants > Roots > Rhizosphere ... | reverse complement strand
GTAATAATGCGCGGCGCGTGTGTGGATAATTGTGCGCGGGGCATAGCGATCACTGACGCCATTTTCTCCAGGATCCAGAGCTGTCCCTGGCGCGCCTGTTCGATGGCACCCCGCAGGATTGTCGTCTCCACACCACCGATTTTCACATCCAACTGAAAGCCGGTGACACCGGTCGGCGTCCCAGCTACCTTAAAGTCCATGTCCCCCAGATGATCCTCCAAACCTAGGATATCCGAGAGCACCGCAATTCCGCGACCCGGCTCGCTGATCAGTCCCATGGCGATCCCCGCCACCGGAGCGAGAATCGGCACACCGGCATCCATGAGGGAGAGGGTGGCCCCACAAATCGTCGCCATGGAAGAAGAACCATTCGACTCCAGGATGTCAGATACCACCCGGATGGTATAGGGGAAGGTGTCACTGCTGGGCAAGATGGGCGCGACGGAGCGCTCGGCTAAGGCCCCGTGGCCGATTTCGCGACGGCCCGGGCCACGCATAGGGCTCACCTCGCCGACGCTGAATGGGGGGAAATTGTAATGCAGCATGAAGGCCTTTGAGCTCTTCCCTTCGAGTTCATCGACGATCTGCTCGTCGGTCGAGGTCCCGAGGGTGCTGACCACTAGGGCCTGCGTCTCCCCGCGCGTAAACAGGGACGAGCCATGCGTGCGGGGGAGGACGCCCACGCGAATGCTGATCGGCCGAATCTCGTCGGTGCGACGGCCATCGGCCCGGATACCTTCCTCCAGAATCATCGTGCGCATTTGCTCACGCTCGATGGTTTCGATCAGCTTGGGAACCAGAAGGGCCTGCTCTGGCAGCAGGTCGGCCATGGCTGTCAGGACTTCGGCCAGCACCTCCGACATGCGGCGCTCGCGGACCTGCTTCTCAGGGATGCGGATGGCGTCACGCACCCATGGCGTCGCCACCTCGCGTACTCGCTGGACCAACGCTGAGTCACTCGCTTCCGTCGCTGCGGGCAGTTTTGGTTTGCCGGCCGTCTCTCGGAGGTCGCGTTGCAGGGCGATGATCTCACGAATGGCCCGGTGTCCCACCTCCAGCCCCTCAATCAGCACCTCCTCGGACACCTCTCGTCCACTGCCTTCCACCATCACGATCCCCTCGTCAACGCCAGCAATGACCAAATCGAGATCGCTGAGGGACTGCTGCTGACGGGTGGGATTAATGACGAATTCACCCTCGATCCGGCCTACGCGCACGGCCCCAATCGGCCCCTGAAAGGGGATGTCGGAGACCGTCAGCGCCGTTGACGCGCCGATCATCGCGAGGACATCCGGATTGTTCTCCGTGTCCGCGGAGAGTACGATGGCGATGACCTGGGTTTCCTGACTAAAGCCTTTGGGAAAAAGCGGACGGATGGGGCGATCGATGAGGCGACTCGTGAGCACCTCGCGCTCGGTGGGTCGGCCCTCACGCTTGAAAAACCCCCCAGGGATTTTGCCGGCGGCATAGGCCTTCTCGCGGTAATCCACCGTCAGTGGCACGAAATCTATCCCCTCTCGCACCTCTGGGGCAACGACCGCCGTGACCAACACCACTGTCTCACCGTACGAGACGAGCGTGGCACCGTTGGCCTGTTTGGCAACCTCCCCGACTTCGAGGACCAATTTCCTGCCGGCGAGCTCCTTTTCCACGCGTTGCAGCATGGACATCTCCCCTCCTTGCTAGTTTCTGCCGGCCAGGCGCGTCCATCGCCTCATCCGTCTGTCGCGCCCCTGGCCATAGGCGACAGGGGGATCGTCTAGCGCCGCAGTCCAAGTCGCTCGATGAGCATAGCATAACGGCCGAACTCGGTCGATCGCAGATACCCCAGCAGCCGCCGGCGTTGCCCGACGAGCTTCAACAACCCTCGCCGCGTATGGTGATCCTTCCGATGGCTCTTCAGATGCTCGGTCAAATAGCCGATCCGCTCGCTCAAGATCGCCACCTGCACCTCGGGGGACCCACTATCCTGCTCATGGCGGCGAAACGATTCAATGATCTCTCCTTTCCGCTCCGACGTCAATGGCATGCTCCCCCACTCCTTTCAGGCCCGTTTGTCGCCCATATATTGCTCTTGCTGGAAATCGCCTTAAACTTTAGCTTAATGGCTCACTGTACCAGAACACCCTCAGCTTGTAAAGGGGCTGGCGATTTGCATGTTGCGAATCCTTCGAGGCTTGAGCCGGCACGATGGATAGGATACAGCGGCACCATGGTGAATCTTCACCCTCATGCGCGTGACGAGCGACCTCAAAGCTTCTCAGCCATGTCGGGGCGTCTCGTAAACATCCTTGGGCTGCCCTACATCACAGCGAAGCGACACCGTTGCTGAAGAGGCCATCTCCTTTGCAGAGTACTCAGGGCGGTGGCGTGGACGGGCGGCTGCTTCTCTCAACTCAACACGCGGCGCAGCCTAACGACCGGAACGCTCTGAGGCATGTCCTCCAGTTCTGCTGCACCACAGATCACTGATCCCATGGCGAGCACGCCTTCATCTGGTCCGAGAAGCGCCACGGTATCCGCAGCCGCAAATGTCCCCACGTGGTGTGCAATCCCTCGTGGCGTCGGCGCGACGCCGTGCGCAAGTCCCTGGGCGGCAGCAGCAGTGAGGATAAGAGCCGGGAAGGCGGTCACCGCTGCCGACAGCGTAATCACGTGGCGCCGCCAGTCTTCTTGGCGCACCGCCTCCTCTAATGCCGGCAGCGTGAGCGCTTGCGCCAGGGTAAATGGGCCAGTCGCCGTCCGGACGAGCGCCCTTAGGTGTGCCCCACAGCCCAGTCGGGTGCCGATGTCGTCCGCCAGTACCCGAATATATGTGCCGCTTGAACATTCCACCTCGAGGCTGAGGGTCGCCGCGCTGAACTCCAGCAAGGCGAGTCGAAAGATCTGCACGCGCCGGGGTTGCCGCTCGACATCAATCCCCTGGCGGGCCAGCATGTAGAGGCGCCGTCCTTGATGTTTGAGGGCGGAAAACATGGGCGGGATTTGCTCGATCGCCCCTCGGAAGCCACCGAGCACTGCCTCCACCTCGCCCTGGCTCATCGCCCTCACGGGGGCAACCTCAACCACCTTCCCTGCAGCATCACAGGTGTCCGTGCGCACCCCGAGCTGCAGGGTGGCACGGTAGGTTTTGGGGCATTCATGCAGGAATTGCGTCAGCTTCGTCCCTGTGCCCAAGCCGATGAGTAATACGCCGGTGGCTTGTGGGTCGAGCGTGCCGGCGTGTCCAACGCGGGCCACACGTGTCCACCGTCGAATCTGGGCGACAACGTCGTGTGAGGTGTAATCGCTGGGCTTGTCGATGTTCAACAAGCCGCCAACCTGACTGCGACCTTTATCCGGCATGGAGTTGGCGGAGGATCTGGGCAATTTTTGCTCCATGCTCCAACGAATCATCAAGCAGGAAGGAGAGCTCCGGAGTATAGCGCAGGTGTAGGGCCCGTCCCAGATGGCGGCGCATATATCCCGTCGCGCTGGAGAGGCCCTGAAGCGTGCGCGCCTTCTCGGCCTCCGCGCCAAAGCTGCTGACGAAGACCTTGGCATGCCGCAAATCGTCCGACATCTCAACACGCGTGAAGGTGACAAACCCGATACGTGGGTCTTTGATCTCGCGCGCGATCAGATCGGCAATTTCCGCCAGGATGAGCTCTCCAATGCGTTCAGAGCGTTTGTAGGGGTGCATCGAGCCTACCAGACTTCGATGTGATAATCGATGATCTCCGCGACATACAAGTGATCGATGAAATTGACCACCTTGCTGAGCGTGCTGTGGACGTGGCTTGCTTCGTTGCTGACGAATGCGATACCTAAGCCGACGCGCTGCAGCTTGTCGAGGTCCTCAACCTCGGCGACGGAGACATTAAAGGTATGCTTGACGCGCTCCTTGATCTTGCGGACCACGCTCCGTTTGCCTTTGAGGCTGTCATTACCCGGAATGCGGAGATCGATACTGCATATGCCAACGACCATAGGCCTAGCTTTGCGCGGCTAGCTTCTTGGCGACCTGCTCGCGCACAAATGGCTCGATGATGTCCCCGCGCTTGATGTCGGCGAAGCGTTCGAGCCCAATCCCGCATTCATAGCCGCTATTCACTTCGTGGACATCCTCCTTGAAGCGGCGCAGCGAGGCGATGCGGCCTTGATAGACCACGACGTCGTCGCGCAGCAGCCGGCACTCGGCGTTGCGGGTGATGGTGCCCTCGGTGACGTAGCAGCCGGCCACGACGCCAATGCGTGGGATATGGTAAGTCTCACGCACCTCGGCGCGACCCATGATGTGTTCGGCCACCTCTGGCTCCAGCAGACCCTCCAGTGCGGCTCTGACGTCGCCGATCAAATCGTAAATAATGGTATACATGCGGACATCGACGCCCTCGCGCTCAGCCAATTCGCTCGCCTTGGGGGTCGGTCGGACGTTGAAACCGATGATGATCGCATTCGAGGCAGACGCCAGCATGACATCGCTCTCGGTGATGCCGCCCACCGCCCCCTGAATTACGCGTAACCGCACCTCAGTGGTGCTCTGCTTCTCCAGGGTATCGCGCACCGCCTGGGCCGATCCCTGCACATCGGCCTTAATGAGCACATTGAGCTCTTTGACCTCACCCTCTTTAATTTGGCGATAGAGATCTTCCAGGGTTACCCTCGACGTGCGCTGGATGTGCTCTTCACGCCGACGTTGCTGGCGCAGGGTGGCGATTTGCCGCGCTTTTTTCTCGTCGCTCACAACCTGGAAGAGATCGCCCGCCAGCGGAACGCCCGACACACCGATGACCTCAACCGGGGTGGCCGGCCCGGCCTCGGGGATCTTCTCTCCGCGATCGTTGAGGAGGGCACGAATACGCCCATAGTGCATGCCGACGACGAAGGCATCGCCGATCCGCACGGTGCCTTTCTGCACTAACAGGGTCGCCACTGGCCCGCGGGTCTTATCCAGCTCTGCCTCGATGACCACCCCTTGGCCACGTCGTGACGGATTGGCGCGCAGCTCGAGAATTTCGGCCTGCAACAACAGCATCTCGAGCAGCTCGTCGATATTCTCCTTGCGCTTGGCTGAGACCTCGACGAATATCGTCTCACCGCCCCACTGCTCGGGGACCAGACCATGGTCACTGAGCTGTTGCTTGATGCGATCGGGGTTGGCATTTGGGAGATCGATCTTATTGATCGCCACCACGATTGGCACATTTGCTGCCCGCGCATGCGTAATGGCCTCGACGGTTTGCGGCATGACTCCATCGTCGGCCGCCACAACCAGGACGACGATATCTGTTGCTTGTGCACCGCGGGCACGCATGGCGGTGAAGGCTTCGTGGCCAGGGGTATCGAGGAAGACGACGTTGCCCCGCGTGGTGTTCACCGCATAGGCGCCGATATGCTGCGTGATGCCACCGGCCTCGCTCTGCGAGACATTGGTGGCACGGATAGCATCTAACAGTGAGGTTTTGCCGTGATCGACATGGCCCATCACTGTCACCACAGGCGCCCGTGGCCACAGATTATCCTCGCTATCCTCCTCGTCGATGAAGGCTTCTCCGCTCTCGCCCGCAGCCGCCTCGACACTATAGCCGAAGCTCTGGGCCAGCGCTGTTGCTTTCTCAAGGTCGATCACCGCATTGATCGTGGCCATAACGCCCAGCTTCATCAGCACCCTAATGACCTCTGCCGGGCGTGCATTTATCTTCTCCGCGAGCTCTTTCACCGTCACAGCCTCGCCCAGACGCAGGTGCTTTTCCGGTGGAGCTTTGACGACCGCCGGTGCCTCAACGGCGGCGGCCGCCTGCGGGGGTTCGACCACGACAGACGACTGCTCCTGAATCACCACTGGCGTTGGGGTCACAGGCGCTGGTACCGCCGTCTCCGCGGTCACGGCCGTAGGGGATGTGCTGAGGGTATTTTCATCAAGGCTTTCCTCTTCCTCCTCAACCACTGGTGGTGCCACCAGCGTATCCTTGACCGAGGGTGGTGGCGATGCCTTCAGCAAGTCAGCCACAAGCTCGGCGGTCTCTTCATCGATACTACTCATGTGACTTTTCAAATCGATCCCTTGTTTTTTCAGTTCGTGCATGAGGTCTTTACTAGAGCGCCCTAACGTACGTGCCAGCTCATAGACCCTCACCCCCATCTGGCCACCTCCTTACCGTTCCGTCAACCGACTCATCCCCTTGATATACCCGATCAGACGTTCGCCCAAGCGTGGATCCAAAATCCCCATCGCACTACTTTCATCCCGCCCAGCGAGTTCGCCCAACCGAGCCTTCGTGAGGAACGAGCGGCAGGGTATCTGACGCTTCGCACACCAACCCTGATACTCACGTAGTCGCTCTCGTGCGGTATCTTCGGCCACGAGGAGGCAAGCCACCGGTTCATACATCAAGGCACGACTCACCTGTGTGTATCCCGAGACAACGCGCCCAGCTTTGCGGGCGATGCGTATGCAGCCCAGTGCCCGTTCGGCCATGACGCTAACCATCGCACGCACCAGATCATCGAGAGAAGCGAGGGTCACCTCACGCCGGAAGGCCTCCTGTAATCGCGTTCTCTTCAAGGCTTGCTCAGCGCAGGGACGCTGGGCGCAGAGGTAGGCGCCACGCCCGGGTAGCTTCCCGTGGATATCCAGCAGCACCTGGCCACTCGGACCGCACACCAGCCGCATCAACTGATCTTTCGGACGTACCTGCTGACACCCCACGCAGGTGCGCTCGGCCGCTCGTGTGGACGCTATGGCGGACCGACTACGCCGCCCTATTCGAGTTCTAGCGCTCAAGCTCATGCGTGCCGCCATCCATCGTGGCATCGACCATGCCATCGGGGGCCGCCGTTGGTCCGGGCTCACTCTCCACCGACAAGGCGCCCAGGTCAGCCGGCGTCGGTGTGGCGACGTCGTCCATCGCCCCCACCAGTTCTCCTACCACCACTGACGCGGCCGTTAGGCCAGCGAGCGCGCCCTCCGCTACCGTCCGCAGCCCCTGTTCATATTCTGAGCGACTCTTGATGTCCAAACGCCATTTGGTCAGCTTGGCGGCGAGCCGGACGTTTTGGCCCTTCTTGCCGATGGCAAGCGAGAGTTGATCATCCTCGACGATCACTTCCATGGCGCGACCATCCGGGTTCACGTTGATCTTATAGATCTTCGCCGGGCTGAGAGCATTGCCGACGAAGGTGGCGGGGTCGTCCGACCACTGCACGATGTCGATCTTCTCGCCCCGCAGTTCCTGTACCACCGATTGCACCCGCACGCCGCGCATGCCTACGCATGCGCCAATGGGGTCGACGGCGCGATCACGAGAATAGACAGCGATCTTCGCGCGACCATTGGGCTCGCGCACTGCGCCCTTGATCTCGATGATACCCTCGTAGATCTCCGGCACCTCCATCTCAAAAAGGCGCTCGACCAGCCCCGGATGCGTGCGAGAAGCGATGATCTGTGGGCCGCTGGTGCCCTTGCGCACCTCGAGAATATAGGCTCGCACCCGTTCGCCGCGCTGGAAGGTTTCGCGCGTCGACTGCTCCTTGCGCGGCAGGAGCGCCTCGGTCTTGCCAAGGTCGAGAATGATATCCCCTTTCTCAAAGCGTTGGATCACGCCGTTGACGAGCTCGCTCTCGCGCCCCTTATACTCGTTGTAGATGATGTCCCGCTCGGCCTCGCGCACCTTCTGGATGATCACCTGTTTCGCCGTTTGTGCCGCAATGCGCCCAAATCCCTCCACCTCGAGTGGGATGTGCATCACGTCCCCGACCTTTGCCTCTAGGTCATAGGCTCTGGCTTGCTCAAGAGCGATCTCGCCTTTGGGGTCTTGCAGCTGGGACGCGACGGTCTTCGCGATCGTCAGTTCGAGCGTGCCGGTTTGCGGATTAAAATGTGCCTGCAGGCTTTCGGCCGGGCCGTACCGGCGTTTGGCGGCCGACAGCACCGCTGCTTCCACACCGGCCAGCAGGACTTCCTTCTCGATCCCTTTCTCCCGGGAGATTTGCTCAATAATGCGAAGAATCTCTTGATTCACCACCGTCTCTCCAGGTGATCAGAACTCGATCTCAAGTCTGGCGTGTTTGATCTGCGTGACGGGAATTGGCACCGTGCCAAAGCGCTTGGCCTCCACAAACACGCTCTCTCCCTCGACGCCTTTGAGTCGGCCGACAATCGTCGAGCGACCCTGAATCGGAATCGTTGTCACGATCCGCACTAGATGCTCGTGAAAACGTTCAAAATCGGCCAACGTCCGCAAGGGTCGGTCAAGGCCCGGCGAGGAGACTTCCAGGGTGTAGGCATGGTCGATCAGGTTGTCGACTTCGATGCGCTCCCCGACCTGTCTACTGATCCGGGCACAATCGTCGAGCGTTACCCCCCCCTCGTGCTCGATAAAGAGGGTAAGGACCCAGCGTTGCCCACGGCGACTCCATTGCAAGTCGACGAGGCCCATCCCCTCAGCTGCCAGCAAGGGCTCAACGGCCTGTCGTAGGCTTGCAATCGTGGCATCGCGCTCCACCGGTGGCGTTCTCCCCAACGATCCCGCGTGCGGTTATGGACCATCACACCGAAAAAAAAATGGGCGCATCGCCCATTTCTGCCTCCCCATCGCCTGTGCAGTGGCCAGTGCGCTCAACCGGGAGGCACACTGAACCCGTGGTTAGACCACTATAATCCTAGTCTGCACGGCTAAACCTTAGCACACCCGTTGCAACACGTCAAGTCGCAAACAGTTCAGGAAAGGCGTGTTCCCCACCCTCCACGATCTGGCGTAGGCGGGGTACCGCCTCCTCAACCCGGACCATGGTGGTACGCCGGGCTCGTCGAGCCATGAGTTCCACCTGTCCCTGCGCCAAGGCTTTGCCGATCGTGACCCGCAGGGGCAGACCGATGAGATCTGCATCCTTAAATTTGACCCCGGGGCGTTCATCGCGATCGTCGAGTAAGACTTCGACACCGGCCGCCTCGAGCGCGTTATGGAGCGATTGGGCTGTCTCCCAACTATGACTATCGGTGACATTGACCGGCACGACCATAACCTGCAACGGTGCAATGGGTATGGGCCAAACGATGCCATCGGCGTCATGATGCTGCTCGACGGCAGCCGCCGCGGTGCGGCCGACGCCAATGCCATAGCAGCCCATCACGAGGGGATGCGCCGTGCCATCGACGTCGAGATAGGTGGCGTCCATGGACGCGCTATACTTCGTGCCCAGTTTAAACACGTGCCCGACCTCAATGCCGCGTACGATTCGCAACGGTTTTCCGCACCGGACACAAGGATCAGCCTCATTCGCCAGCCGCACGTCGATGTAGCGATCGACCCCGAAATCGCGCCCAGCATTGGCATTGACGTAGTGCACGTCCGGAGCATTCGCCCCGACGACGATATTGCGCATGCCGCGCACCTCGTGATCCGCCAGAATGGGCACCCCGGTGAGACCAACCGGTCCCGAAAATCCCTCTGGTCCCCCAGTGATGCGCTCGATGGTGGCACGATCGGCGAAACGTACTCCTCCCACCTGCAAGCCTTTGGCGAGCTTGGCCTCGTTCACCTGTCGATCGCCGCGCACCAGCACCCCGACCACGCGGCCATCGGCTTCGTAGAGGAGCGTCTTAACGATCGCCTGGCGTGGTACGCCGAGGTATGCGGCCACAGCCTCAACGGTCATCTGGCCAGGTGTTTGCACCGGTGCGATCGGCTGCAGCGGCTCGCCGGGCGGCGATATCGGAGCGGCGGCGATTTCGGCGCGCTCGACGTTGGCCGCATAGCGACAACCATCGCATACAGCGATGGCATCCTCACCGGTGTCGGCCAGCACCATAAATTCCTGCGAATAACTGCCACCGATGGCCCCCGACTCCGCCTCAACTGCCGAATATTGCAGGCCACAGCGGGAAAAGATGGCGCCGTAGGCGTCATACATTTTACGATAGCTGACATCGGCACCAGCGTCATCGCGGTCGAAGCTATAGGCATCTTTCATGACGAACTCGCGCCCACGCATCAACCCAAACCGGGGTCGGACCTCATCGCGAAATTTCGTTTGGATCTGGTAGAGCATGAGTGGCAGTTGGCGATAGGAACGGATTTCCCGTCGCACCAGGTCGGTGATCACTTCCTCATGCGTGGGTCCCAAGCAAAAATCGCGCGCGTGGCGATCTTTCAGCCGCATCATCTCCTTGCCCATGAGTTCCCAACGCCCGCTCTCCTGCCACAATTCCGCTGGCTGCACCGCCGGCAGCAGCAGCTCTTGCGCCCCGGCGCGGTTCATCTCTTCGCGAAT
>Ga0081455_10009082_pt1 | contig 10255 bp, 10 predicted proteins | sample TabmetS3T2R1_FD_70207 | JGI IMG/M metagenome (GOLD analysis project Ga0081455, IMG submission 70207) | Tabebuia heterophylla rhizosphere microbial communities from the University of Puerto Rico - S3T2R1 | ecosystem: Host-associated > Plants > Roots > Rhizosphere ... | reverse complement strand
TTCCCATGACGGTCAGCGTGGGCGGTTGGTAGGGCACCCTTGCGTCCAGGGGCACGATCTGCTCGTCGTTCTGATTGAACTGTTCGTTGTTCAGATATTCCTTCATAACTTCTCCTTGGTTGTTGTTCAGATATTCCTTCATAACTTCTCCTTGGTTGTTGTCAAATGCAACCTCGAGGCGCCGAGAGCTTCGCAAGCTCCATATTGATCGGCCAAAGAGTGCGACATCCTGCTATCACACGAACCCCGCGCCAATCGAACCTATCCGCACGCAACACGGCGGGGCGCCCTGGTTTCCACCAAAGAAAGATATGCAACTACATCAGCGCCCCAATCCGCATTGCCGCCAGTCGGGCGCGGGGCCGGCGGCGAAAGTTCAAACCGGCATATGACCGGAGTAAACGCCGGGCGGCGTGCGACATCCTGCTATCACACGAACCCCGCGCCAATCGAACCTATCCGCACCCCGGCGCGATAAGCCACGCAGTCGCAAGTCTCTGCCGCTGGTATCCGCAAGAACCCAGCGCGCAAGCATATCGAAAAACAAAAGCCGGGCGCCACTTCGCCCCCGAAATAGGCAGGGGAGTGTCCCGCGCGAATGTAAGGCGAAGCGGTTATTTCGCCGCAAGCCTTCGCGAGTCTGATTACGCGTCTGCCATGAATTAACTTACTCGCAAAAGCTCGCGCAGAAACACGCCCATCACTTAGCATCAATTCTGAAACATCAGCGATTAGTATTGATTATTTTTTGTAGAGGCCATTGACCTAGCTCGTCCCCAATCAGAAATGCTCGCATTTCCTGTTCCTCTATTTGGAGATAAGCGAGTAACCCCGAAGAGCCAAGTAATCACAATGGGTTGTCAGTTCAATCGGAGAGAAAGCGTGGATAAGGCGGTAGATGACAACGAAGGGAAAGGATACGACGATGATGTAAAAAGGTTATACTGAAATACAAACACTCCGCAGGGCGAGCTCATCCGATCATCGTTAGCCGAAGGTAGTGAGAAAAATAGGCGCCCCGAATGCAATAGGGCGGGTCAAAGCCGTTCCGATTCAGGTCTTGCACGTCACGATGCTGAAGCACGGTATCCTTGTGGCAACACGGCGCAGTTGAGAAAACTGTTAGCTTTCGGCGAGATGGATACTATTGGCGAACCCTCCAAACAAAGGTAACCTTTCGGTAACGGCGCATGATTTTCTGGAACAATCATGCGCCGTTGCCGAAAGGTTACGCACAAAGGCGCGGCGTTGGAACGTGTGATCGCGCAATGGATCGCCGATCACGATCAGTGATCGACAAGCGACAAGATAGAGCGACGACAGCCGGGTTGATGCTGGGGAAATCTCAGATAGCCCGGCTTTTTGCTTTGGTGTATTTCGGGACAAGCTGTGTGGCGTCCCGCAACATCCCCCGCGCGAATTGCTCTAGATTCAGCACAGTCATTGCGGCGCGGTAATTGCACATCGTAATTGCGTCTATTCGACAAGGGGCGGTACCTATTGGGGTATCGGGGAAGGCGCCGAGCCCTCAGCCGGTGTCATATAGGCGTCTCGTTGCCATGTCACCGAGACGCCAAGTTGTTTGTCCTTCTCGTATTTTCGGGATTCATCCCGGGCACTTTTACCCGGGATGGCTTGCACAACGAAACCCAGTAGGCGAGGTCATAGACCGCGCCTACTGGCTCCGGTCCGGAATTTCAGGGGCGCTCGATGAGCGCCCGCTTCCACAACCCAAAAGAAAGGAGACCAGCTATGAAAGTCAAGACGAAGGTAAAAGCTGGTGCGGAAGCCTATAAATATCAGGCCTTGGGCAGGCGCCTGCGGCCACGAAAGCATCCGGCTTTGCCAAGGAAATGTTGTTTAACAGAACCAAAAGAAAGGAGACCAAGCTATGAAAGTCACGACGAAGGTTAAAGCGGGTGGGATCCGATCGATATCCTGTTGTCCGGCGGTGTTTAAGCCCAGGACCTACTCGCGCTGTATTTTTGCGCTTTTGAGTGGTATCGCCCTTTTGCTTGCGCGGCCGACGCTGGCCCAAACGCCAGGCGCCTGGAGTCTAGCCGGGGATATGTCGACGCCTCGGGTCAGGTCTACATTGGCCGTGCTTCCAGACGGAACCGTTTTGGAGGCGGGCGGCGCGACGACGAGCGCCAACGCGGACATTTACAATCCAACAACGAACACATGGTCTTTGACAGGCCCTATGACGACGGCCCGCATATATCAGGCCGGTACGGTGCTGGCGGACGGACGCGTGCTCGTGGCTGGCGGGCAGGATGCAAACGGGAACGCACTCGCATCAGCCGAAATTTATGACCCGAGCACTCAAATGTGGACGGCGACCGGAAACATGAGTGCGCCAAGGTATATGTTCACCGCTTCCTTGCTGTTGAATGGTCAAGTCCTGGTTACCGGCGGCTATACTGCGGGCACGACCATTACAACCAATGCCTTGACGTCGAGTGAGCTCTGGGATCCGGCGACCGGTCAATGGACAGCGACGGGCAACATGGCAAATCCGCATGCCAACCAGATAGCTGCAGTCTCCCCAACGGTACCGTTCTGGTCGCAGGCGGTGAGGCCTTTGGGGACGGCTTGTTGGGACGGGGGCCTACGGGCGCCGCCGAGTTCTACAACCCTTCGACCGGCGCCTGGACTTCTCTTGAGGCCATGAGTACGGCGCGACAATATGCCGCGGCAGCTCTCACGTCAAACGGTCAAGTGCTCGTTGCAGGCGGCAACTCCGGAGGATGCTGCACCGGGCTTGCAACTACGGAAGTTTTCGAACCCGCCGCGGAATGCCAGACGTGCGTCCCACATGCGCCCACATGGTTACCTACGCCAGACATGACGACTCACCGTGCCGGCCCGTCTGCTGCCGCGATCCTCGGCGGCCATCAAATATTGGTATCCGGCGGGTATTCTTGCTGCTCAGATCCATACCCGACCCGCGCCAGCACAGAAGTTCTATGATTCAGCCACTCAGGAATGGCATCTAACAGGAAACTTTAACACGCCGCGCGCTTATCACAGTGCGATTACGCTTCCCGATGGCACGGTCCTCGCCGTAGGAGGCGAAGTCGCAGGGGGCTCCAGTCTTGCGTCCGCCGAACGGTATTACCCGAGTAGCAGCACGCAAACCGTAACAGTCGAGCTCGCGGGCACTATTGCTCCTACGACTTTTTCTGTTGCTGGGACAGGCTGCAGTCCTGGAACATACACCGCATATCCGGCGGTTCCCGTGAATTGGACTCCCGGGTCATCTTGTCAGGTGAACGTGTTGCCGCCAAGCGGCTATAGCTTTACGAGTTGGAGCGACGGTTCGACGGCCAATCCGCGGACGTTCATTGCGCCGGCAACAGCGACAACTTATACCGCGACCATTGCCCAAGGAGGATCGTCTGGCCCGGCCGCAATTCAGGCGACCGGAGGAACGCCTCAGAGCGCCACCGTCAATAGCGCCTTTGCCAGCCAGCTGAGTGCAAAGGTGACGAACTCGTCAGGAAATGGAGTGAGCGGTGCAATCTATCAGGTCAAATTTAGGTTTGTTAATGGCAGGAAGTTATTGGCTGATCACGTCGGTGGTTTTATACCTTAGCTTCAAATCACCGCAATCTCTGCCGTTATATTTCGCAGCCATTCTTCTTACCCTCCCATGGAGTATTGTCGCGGTGCTTTTGGGGTTCCTCCTGATACATATATCTACGCATGGAATGGATTATGGATTCACACTTGGAGCGGTTTTGAATACTTTGTTCTTATTTGTTCTTGGGAGGAAGCTGGCTAAGGCAAAAGAGAGCCGGGAAAGAGTGTGAGCCTTCGGTCAGCGGATTTGACGCACTACAGATGTCAAACTTGCTCACCGAAGGCTCACCGCCAATCGTCGTGCAAGCGCACCAAAAATTCACGTTGAACCGAGTGCTAAATCTTGAGGTGGGCCAACTCAATGTAAACTCACAGCAACAGATGAATCTGTTCATAAATCGGAATGAAGCGCATATACAGTTTTACAAAGATGTCTACAAATCTGCGATATTTCTGCGCTCCCCAATTCACTTTCGTCCTGAGGAAGTAAAAGCATTAGACGAACATATCAAAGAGGGTCGAGAGCTTATCACTCGATCGTTTGCTTCCTATTTTGGATTGATGGTTTATGTGCAAAAGGACAGCATCTCAACCCCTGCTCACAAAGCTGTAACAGCTCTCATCGAATTGGAGAGAAGTTGGTTTACGCTGATGATAGAATTTCGGAACGCTCTCGCAATTGAAGCAGAGGAACGGGAGATTGCCAAAGCGACATACAACACTGTATATATCGAAGAAAGTTTAGTTGACAAGCCATCAGACCAAGTTTTCAACAAGTACAGCGAAGGTATTATTGGCACATTGGACACACTTGAAAATAGCTTGAAAGACTACGGCACTGCCCTGAACACACATTTTCAATCCATTGATAAAAGTAAAGCTATCACAGCGACGACTGGAGCATAGAGCTTGAGCGAAGACAAAAAAGGCGGGCAAGATCGTTGCATCCTGTCCACAAAAACTACGTGGTCAAAAACACAGTAGAGACTGGATGATCACCGCTGAGGATTTTGCGGAGTTTGAGCGGTCCTACAAACCAACCATGGGGAGACCTCGCGGAGCGAGTGGCGAAGCCCGACGCACGAGCAAGACATCTTGCTGGGGCAGACCGACGCGCAAGGGCAAGGCAGCAACGAAGAAACAAAAATGACAACCACGAGTATGGCAGAGAAGGAGCGATGAATTGCGGACCTGTTAATCGCGCTCCCACACCAAATCGGAGAGCGCCATAAATCCTATTTCTTCTGATGTTTTTCGATGTAGCTTTTCGCGAAGCTGACCAGGTGCGGGGCGTTGACCAGTCCCACCTTCGTCGCCTCTTCTTCCGCCTTCTCGACCGAAAGGGAAGAAGGCAAAGGAGTTATCACACCTATGGACAGCAACAAACAAGACAGCAACGGGGCCAGACTGGTTAATCTACCAAATCTGTTCACTATTTTCATCAAGGAACGTGAAATGCTTTACGGCGCCCGTCCCGCGACAATCCGGTTCTACCGGAAGGGCTGGCTTGCCATCGAGAAACAGGGATTGCCCACGACACTCGAAGCGATCAGAAATGCCATCGTGGGAATGCGTGAGGCTGGCTTGGGCGTAGGTGGAGCGAACAACTACATTAGGGCCTGGCAGGTCTTCTGCAATTGGCTTGCGGATCGGGGACACATCGAACGCTTCCGCATTCCTCTCATCCCACAGCAGAAGACGCGTAAGCCAGTGTTTGACCAGGAGCAAGCCATTGCGGTAATCCGCTGCAAGCCCCGGTCTCCCTCAGTCAAGCGTGCTCAGGCTATGTTCGCTCTGATGCTCGATACCGCGATCCGGTTTGGCGAGTGCATCAGCATCTTCCGTAGCGACATTGATGCCCGATCTGGCCTGGTTACAGTCAGGGGCAAGACAGGTGAGCGTAATGTACCAGTGAGCGTGGATGGCTTGCGGATACTCCAGCGCCACCTTTCCCACCACGTACACGAACGGGTGTTCTGTACCGAATCCGGTGGTCTGCTCGACCACGCGAACACGCTCCGCGATCTCCGCAAGCTGTTCACACTTGCCAAGGCGCCTGTCGAGCACGCGGAGCGGCATAACGTGAGACGCTTCGCTCCCCGCTCATACCTCGTCAGTGGCGCAGGCATACGTGGTGCGCAACTCATCGCTGGTCATCAGTCCCGATCCACAACGGAAATCTACTTGTCATCTGATGAGGAACGGTTGCGGTTGCCACACAATCAACTCAGTCCGCTTGCCCGATTGTCCGGTCAGCGTCGTTGACCGCTCGTTGTTCGATAGGAGAGAACAGCCAATGTTTGCGGGTTTGTTCTTTCCTGTCGAGGACCAACAAGAGCAGGCAGCCCCCTGCCCACCCCTACCCCGTCCTTAAAAGTCCACTCCCTCTCTCCGGTGAGTGGGATGGCCTTTCACGCGCGATTTATGGTGTTTGAAATCTTACGCAGATTGGGGATTGTTCAAGTAGGCTGCTTCAGTTCTTCTGGAGATTATAGCTCTGGCATATAAGCCACTTATCCCAATCATTTCTTGAATCCTACCCAAGATTTTCGGAAGATCGGAACTGCTGGACCATTGCGCGCAGTAAATGTTAATCATGGCCTTGTCGTTTACTTTGATGAAGCTTACATTTACGCTTGGATAGTCGGCCATTATCTCATCACGAACTCGCTTGGCTATCTCAGGAGAAATATTTACACCCGGTGGTATGTCAATACTTTGATAAGTCTCCATACTACGAGCGCGAGACGAGGAATCGAAAGCCAGGTCAGGCATGTTTCTGTCTGTGCGCTGCTGATTTCGAACAATATCAAGAATCTCAAGTAGAATCTCTCTTTCTTCGCGCGGTTTTTCAACAGAATCGCCTATGTCCTCAGCAGCTTTTAGCTTCTCTTCGAGCTTTGGCCAGTACATCTCAAAATTCTCGTTCAAAACCGTGATGTCTAGTGGTTCTCCGCCAACGTCCGCCAGCCTCTTGTTGATTGACTTCAGCAGCTTAAAAACATCTTCCTTCTCCGCCAGGGTGTGTTGAAACTTGCCAAGCGGTTGAGGCACGTCACCGTGATTGATCCCGTGAAGGAATGTCCAGATCAGCGCGTCTGGCGTTTTTGACAATGCCCCCGCTTCGTAGTGAACCCAAGTGCTGTTGAGATTGTCAGGAGTCAGACAGATGATTCCAAAGCGCGTGCCTTCAAGCGCGCCATCAAGTTCATTGCTCCACTTTGCGCCCTTCTCGATGTCAGGTGAATAGAATGGCTTCACAGCTTGAATGACTCGCTTGAGCCAGTCGTTCAACGCTTCAGCGACAGCGCGACTGCGTGGTCTTGACCAACTGAGGAAGATTTTCATAGGGGACCTCCGAGTAATGGAATGCGTCGCACTTCATAAAGCAAAAGCCAGTTGAAATCAAGATGAATTCAACTGGCCTTGTCAGCATTCTTGCCTTGCGAGACCGCGAGTGGGGAAAGCAGTTTCAACCGCTTCTGCTCGCTCTTAAACTCGGATATCCGTATAATCCCGCCCGAAGCAGTCACCTTAGCTTACCGAAGGCGGATGGATTATGGCGAACTCCAAACATCTCGAAATACTGCGACAAGGCGTGTCGAGGTGGGATGTGTGGCGGATGTATAATCCTGAAGTGATTCCAGACCTCGCCTGGGCAAACCTCGGCGGGGCAGACCTCTTTGGGGCAAACCTCACCAAGGCAAACCTCTTCGAGGTGAACCTCACCGAGGCAAACCTCACCAAGGCAAACCTCTTCGGAGCGAACCTCTTCGGGGCGAACCTCACCAATACAAAATGTTATAAGGCCAATCTGAGTAAGGCACGGCTTGGCGCTGCGCGACTTATAGCTACAAATCTGGATGGCGCAACACTGACTGGCGCTTATCTATGGGAAACTCAGCGGTCAGAGTGGTCAATCAAGGGCGTTATTTGTGAATATGTATATTGGGATAGAAGGGTAGGGGAAAAAAGCTTTTATAGCCCCGGTGAGTTCGAGAGACTGTTTGCAGACAAAACCAGAGTAAGGCTATTTTACGGAGACGGCATCAGTCCGCTTGAGATTGCCACAATACCCGCCCTTATCAAACACCTGGAAGATTCGCATCAGGGAAGCGGTTTGCGTTTAGTCAATATCCACGAAGATTCTGGAGGAGTTGTAGTTGAACTGGCGATTGAAGACGAAGGCAACTTTACGCCGGATCAATTGACGCAGCTAAAGAAGGCGCTCGAAACAGAGGGACAGCAGAAAGCTGAATATCTAAGGCAGGCTCTTAGCGAACGAGAAGCTAAATTGCAATTGCAAGGCGAGGTTAAACAGCTAACCTCGATTGTTGATAAGCTCATCGCACGAGGAAGCATCATTATGGGGGACACGAACACCTACAACGTCAGCGGACAAGCGGGCGCAGTTGGGCCAAACGCCCACGCCCACGATATGACCTTCAATCAGATCGTGAACCAATTTGAAAAATCCGTTGACCTGCCAGCATTGGCAAAGCAACTTGGCGAGCTGCGGGAAGAGATGGCGACAAGGCAAGACTCATCTCCGCAGGCTGTCATCGCTCAGGACGAAGCAGCAAAAGCTGAAATGGCAGCGCACGCAGGCGACACTTCAAAAGTAGTCGAGTATTTGAAAGCAGGTGGGCAAGTATTGCTAGATGTCGCCAAAGAGACTGGCAAAGAACTTCTGACCGCAGCCATCAAGGCGTCTATGGGGATGCAGTAGTTCACTCACGTCAATCAGGCAGTTTAAAACAGGATCACCGGAGGCGAGGTTATGTCGAACCGTGAACATCTCAAATTACTCAAGCAAGGCGTGGGGACGTGGAATCAGTGGAGGAATGATAATCCCGATGTAAAACCGAACCTAAAAAATGCAGACCTCAAAGAGGCATCCTTATGCGTGTACAACTCATTGGTGGAAGACCTTGTCTCAGCAAACCTCAGGGAGGCAAACCTCAGATGGGCAAACCTCAGCGATGCAAACCTCGTTCAGGCTGACCTTAGCGAGGCAAACCTCAGAAGTGCAGACCTCAGCGGGGCAGACCTCAGTTGTGCAGATCTAAGTGGGGCAAACCTCAGCGGAGCAGTCCTTAACGGAGCAAACCTCAGCGGAGCGGCCCTCGACCGGGCAAATATCACCAGAGCAGCCCTCGACCAGACAAACTTTAGTGAGGCCAAAGTTGAGGGGACTATTTTCGATGAAAATGACCTCAGCTCAGCGAAAGAGCTTGATAATATAGAGCATTGGGGACCTTCAATCATTGGCATTGATACGCTCTACAAATCGGGTGGCAAGATTCCCGAAGTCTTCCTACGCGGTTGTGGCGTACCGGAGACCTTCATTACGTACGCCAGATCCCTAGTCAACAATCCGATTGAGTTCTACTCTTGCTTCATCAGCTATAGTCACGCTGATAAATCATTTGCACGCAGACTACACGACCAGTTACAGGCGAGGGGTATTCGCTGCTGGTTGGATGAAAAGCAAATGGTTCCGGGTGATGACATCTATGAACAGGTGGATCGTGGAATTCGTCTGTGGGACAAGGTGTTGCTCTGCGCTTCAAAACATTCGTTGACAAGCTGGTGGGTTGACAACGAGATTGACACGGCTTTTGAGAAGGAACGGAAACTGATGAAAAAACGCAGCGCAAAACCGCTGGCGTTGATCCCGCTCAACCTCGATGGGTACTTATTCAGCAAGAAATGGAGGAGCGGTAAGGCGCAGCAAGTGAGATCAAGACTCGCAGCGGATTTCACCGGATGGGAGCGCGACAACGCAAGATTTGAGCAACAGTTCGAGCAGGTGGTCAAAGCTCTGCGCGCTGACTATGAAGCAAGAGAGCTTCCGCCAGAATCGAAACTGTGATAGGGGCATTCCGCTCAAATTTTGGTGGCTGTATAATTTTGACTTCAAAAACTCGGTCAGGAAAGGAATCTTAAGTGAAGATCAGCAAAGAGGCGAAGGACTATGTGGAAGCGCTGTTCAGTAAAGAACTGGATACTGCACAAAGTATTCTCGATCTCCAACTGAAGTCCACATCCAGCCAAGTTGCATTTAAGAATCAAGCTCACGAAACCAACATTCGACACAAAATTGAATACATCGAACGCTTGATAACGAGAGTAGTAGACCTCTACATACAGGTGTATCGAGGCGAATGGCAAATCATTACCCAGGCAGAACACGATGAAATGAGCTTTCGGTGCGCCTGCTCGGCAATTGGCGCCAGCCCACCGAAAGCTCACTCTACGCAAATCGACCTTGCCGGACGTGAGCCTGCGGCGAACAGGTATGGCTTAGGCGACGCCAGCTCGACTTACCGAAGGCGCACGGCCTAGACTGCGACCGAGGAAACCGACGATGGCCAAGCGCGATGACATTGCAAAAACGTGAGCTTTCAGTATGACGACCCATGGACGCCAGCGCACTGAAGGCTCACTGATTTCTGAATGCTCCGCGTGGCCTCGTTGTTTATGCAGACGGTAGACTGCCAAAGTCGTGAGGAGGCGACGATCAAAAGTATGAATACCTTTGCAATAGCGACATTTTGCTTCTTGCTGATAATGCCCGCCCAAAAGCAAAAGCCTGCTCAGCTCGAACTGGGCGCCGAAGTGAAACCGGAGTTCATCCGAGAGAAGAAAATCATAGAACTCTACTTCA
>Ga0081455_10009081_pt1 | contig 10255 bp, 9 predicted proteins | sample TabmetS3T2R1_FD_70207 | JGI IMG/M metagenome (GOLD analysis project Ga0081455, IMG submission 70207) | Tabebuia heterophylla rhizosphere microbial communities from the University of Puerto Rico - S3T2R1 | ecosystem: Host-associated > Plants > Roots > Rhizosphere ... | reverse complement strand
TTTTCCGTTGTGATCGCGAGTGCGCGCAGCTTCCCGCTGCTGAGCAACCCGGCGATCGGCCCCGTATCGGCGATGGCCATCAGCACCTGGCCCGAGGCGACGGCCTGCGCCGCATCACCGCTGCCGCGATAGGGGATGTGCTGGAACTTCGAGCCGGTGCGCTGGTTGAACAGCTCGGCCGCGAGCTGGAAGGGCGTGGCGCTCGACGCGTAGTTGGCGAGCTTGGGATGGACGCGGCCATAATCGACCAGCTCGCGCACGCTCTTGGGCGGCTGCTCGGCGCCCACCACCAGCAGCAACGGGAACTGCGCCAGCAGCGAGACCGGCGCGAAATCGCGCTCGGGTGAATAGTTGAGCTTGGCGTAGACGGCGGGATTGATGGTCATCGGCCCGCTCGGCGCCACCAGCAGCATGTAGCCGTCGGGTGGCGCCTTGGCGACCAGCTCGGCGGCGACGATCGACTGGGCGCCCGGCTTGTTGTCGACCAGGACCGGCTGGCCAAGCTTCTCCTGCATCTTGGCGGCGACGATGCGCGCGATCAGGTCGTTGCCGCCGCCCGGCGTATAGCCGACGACGAGGTGGATCGCCCGCGACGGGTAGTTGTCTGCCGCAGCCGCATGCGCGACGGCGACAATGGCGAGCAAGGCCAGGATCAAGCGCCTCATGCCGGAGCACCCGCGCCGCCATAGACGACATGCTCGCGGTTGAGCCACAACGGCGAGCGCGGGAGATCGATGAACTTCGCTTCATCCTCCAGCAGCAATCGGCCGGCCTCGCGCGCTTCGGGAGTCCGCCGCGCCGCGCGAAAGCTTTCCTCGCTCTCCCACCATAGCTCGGCGACGCCGTCATAGGGCTCCGGCGCACCGCGCACCTTGCGCATGCCGTCGACGAGATCCGTCGCCAGGCGATGGACCTGCACGTAGCGCACCATGCCCAACGCCGGCTGGAGGCTGCGGACCAGCGGCCCGTGCTTGTTCAGCCAATAGTCCTGGAATTCTGCCAGGCTCAGCGTCGGCAGCCGGCGCAGGCAGAAGGTCAGTTTCAGCACGGCGTCTTCTCCCGATCCTTTGTAGGATCATAGTCCCAGCAGAGTTGCCGCACCAACTCTTGTGAGGCACAATATGGCTCCCCATATCGGGGAAACCATACCGATGCATTATCATGAAAACGACGATCGACATTTCGGACTCGCTCCTGCGTGAAGCTAAGAAATTGGCCACGCGGGAAGGCGTGACACTGAAGACTTTGGTCGAGCGTGGCCTACATCGTGTCATCACTGAAACAAAACAAGGTCCTCGCTTCAAGCTGCGTCGCGCTTCATTCAAAGGCAAAGGCTTGCAAGCAGAGCTACGAGATGCATCGTGGGAGACAATTCGCGATCTAGCCTATGAAGGACGGGGCAGTTGATCGCGGTCGATACCAATATCCTTGTGTATGCGCATCGAGAGGATTCGCCATTTCACGAGCCCGCGGTGAAGCGGATAGCTGAACTTGCAGAAGGGATTGCTACTTGGGCCATCCCATGGCCTTGCCTCCATGAGTTCCTGTCGATCGTGACACATCCAAGGATCTATGCGCCGCCGACGCCCCTCGAACGGGCCCTCGATCAAGTCGATGCATGGCTCCAGTCGCCGGCGGTTGCCATTTTGAGTGAGACGCCGGCGCACTGGTCGGCGTTGCGCGGCTTGTTGATCGACGGACGCGTGAGTGGACCACGCGTTCACGATGCTCGCGTTGCCGCCTTGTGCCAACAACACGGCGTTCAGCAGCTTTGGTCTGCCGACCGTGATTTCAGCCGGTTCGCTGGCCTGTCTGTCATCAATCCGCTCGTCCACGCTTGATCGTCCTCGTTCGCAGCCATCAACATAAGCGCGGCGATGAGTTCCCTTCCTGTCGACGAAGCACTGCCACGGCTCAAGGATGCCCTCCAGGTCCGCAACGCAGCCGTACTGGTCGCGCCGCCGGGGGCCGGCAAGACGACGCGCGTGCCGCTGGCGTTGCTCGACGCACCCTGGCTCGGCGGGAGCAAGATCGTTATGCAGGAGCCACGGCGGTTGGCCGCTCGCGCTGCCGCGCGGCGCATGGCGGCCACGCTCGGCGAGCAGACTGGCGAGACGGTCGGTTATCGCGTGCGGCTCGACACCAAGGTCGGCCCCCGCACACGCATCGAGGTGGTGACGGACGGGCTGTTCCTGCGCCGCTTGCAGGATGATCCGTCGCTCGATGGCGTGGGCTGCGTGATCTTCGACGAGTTGCACGAACGCGGGCTGGAGACGGATCTCTCCTTCGCGCTCGTGCGCGAGGCGCAGGTTGCATTGCGCGAGGATCTGCGTGTGATCGCGATGTCGGCCACGCTCGATCCGGGGCCGGTGTCGGAGCGGCTGGGCGGCGCGCCGGTGATCGAATCGGCCGGCCGCATGTTCCCGGTGGACACACGCTATCTCGACGGCGAGCCGATCAGCCGCATCGAGGATATCGTGGCCGCGACAGTGCGGCGCGCGCTCGCCGACGAGCGTGGCAGCGCGCTCGTGTTCCTGCCCGGCGTTGGCGAGATCCGGCGCGTCCAGGAACGGCTCGGCGATCTCGAGGCCGAGATCGACGTGGCTCCTCTCTTCGGCGATCTCTCTCCGGCCGAGCAGGATCGCGCCATTGCTCCGTCGCCGGCGGGCCGCCGCAAGGTGGTGCTGGCGACCTCGATTGCCGAGACGAGCCTCACCATCGAAGGCGTGCGGCTGGTGATCGACAGCGGGCTGATGCGCCTGCCGCGTTTCTCGCCGCGCTCGGGCATGACGCGGCTGGAGACGATGCGCGTCAGCCAAGCCTCGGCTGATCAGCGCCGCGGGCGCGCCGGCCGCCTGGAGCCCGGCGCCTGCTACCGCCTATGGACCGAAGAGGCGCAGCGCGGCCTGTTGCCCTTCACGCCTCCCGAAATCCTCGACGCCGATCTGGCTCCGCTGGCGCTGGAGCTGGCGCTGTGGGGCGCGCGGGACACCGAGCTGCCGTGGCTGACCACGCCGCCCGCCGCCGGGTTGGCTACGGCGCGCGCCTTGCTGGTCGATCTCGGCGCCATCGACCCTTCGGGCGCTATCACACCGCATGGCCGGGCGATGGCGCGTCTCGGCCAGCATCCGCGGCTCGCGCATCTCGTGCTCCAGGGCCGGGCGCTCGGGCAAGGCCGGATCGCCGCGCTGCTCGCCGCCATCCTGAGCGAACGCGACTTCCTGCGCCTGCCGCCTGGCCAACGTGACGTCGATTTGCGCCATCGCGTGGACATCGCACTGCGTGGCAAGCGCGATGGCGCGCTTCGCGTCATCCTGGAAACAGCGCGAAGATTGATGCCGGAACGCTCCACCGAAAGGCCGGATGTCTCCAGGACCGGCGCGTTGCTGGCGCTGGCCTATCCCGACCGCATCGGCCGGCGGCGGCCCGGCGCGGCGGGCCGCTATCTCCTGTCGGGCGGACGGGGCGCGGTTCTGCCGGAGGGCGATCCGCTCGCCGCTGAAGAGTTCCTGGCGGTCGCCGATCTCGACGGAACCGCCCTGGATTCCCGCATCTTTCTTGCCGCGCCAATCGCCGCAGATGAAATCGAAGAGCTCCATGCCGATCGCATCGTCGACGAGGAGCTCGTGCAGTGGAGCGATCGCGATAACGCCGTGCTGGCGCGGCGCCGGCGACGGCTGGGCGCGCTGATCCTGGAAGACAAGCCGCTCGCCCATGCCGATCCGGAGAAGCGTCGCGCGGCCATGCTCGATGGCATAAGGCGGCTCGGGCTTGGCGCGCTGCCGTGGACCGACGACCTCGCCAAGTGGCGCCAACGCGTCGCGTTCATGCGCGGCCTGGACGAAGGCTGGCCCGATCTGGCGGACGCAGCGCTGCTGGCCTCCCTGGAAGAATGGCTGGCGCCGTTCCTCGATCAGGTGTCGCGCAAGGATCATCTCTCACGCATCGATCTGACGGCAGCCCTGAAGACCCTGCTGCCATGGGACAGGCAGCGCGCCCTCGACCGCCTGGCGCCGACGCATGTCGAGGTGCCCAGCGGATCGCGTGTGCCGATCGACTACGCCAGTCCGGCCGAGCCCACGCTGTCGGTGCGCCTTCAGGAAATGTTCGGCCTGCTCGACACGCCGCGCATCGCCGACGGCAAGATGCCGCTCACCCTGCATCTCTTGTCGCCGGCACGTCGTCCGGTGCAGGTGACACGCGACCTCGCGAGCTTCTGGGCGCGAGGCTATCCCGCCGTGAAGGCCGAATTGAAGGGCCGCTATCCCAAGCACTATTGGCCCGAGGATCCGCTGGTCGCGGAACCCACGGCGCGGGTGCGGCCGCGCAGAGCATGATCCAGTCACCGTGATTCCAGGAACGAACGAAGGCGCCGGTCCCGCACTTCGAGGATCTGGAAGAGGCCCAGCGCATGCAGGGCAGGCAATGCCTCGAGCATGTCTCGTTCGGCCCCCTGACGCTCGCTCGCAGAGGCTTCCGGTGAGGACCAGATCCGGGCGTTGGCCAGGAATGCCGCCACCGTTCCCTTGCGGATCGCGAGGCCGGCAACCTCCGTGTGGTTCACGGCATCGGGCAGCACGTCTTCAGCTTTCATCAACCTCCTCCTTCAAGAGGAGGCGAGGCTAACCTGCGACGGCTGCCTTGACTGCCTCGGCCACGCCAATGGATGCTGCATCGACGCCATGGCCGAACCGCTCATCTCGCTATCGCAGGCGCCGCCCGTCACGGGCTGCGCGATCCTGGCCGTCGAGCGGCGGCAACCCGACCGACGGCACACGGGCCTGCATCGCCATGGGCCCGGGCAGCTCCTCGGCAGCATGTCCGGACTGCTGACCGTCGTAAGCGACACCGGCCGCTGGGTGATCCCCGCCACGCACGCCATTTGGATCCCGCCGCATCGGCTGCATGGCGCCCGCTCGCACGGACCATTCAACGGCTGGAGTCTTTATGTTGCCGAGGACGCGAGCCGGCAGCTTCCCAGCTCATTCCGCACGGTGCGCATGAGCGGACTGCTGCGTGAAGCCGTTCATCGCGCCGCGTGCTGGGAGGACGGTCCGCGCAGCTCCTCGCAACAACGGCTGGCCAGCGTGATCCTCGATGAGATCGCGGACCTCGATGAAGAGCCTTTGGGCTTGCCGATGCCGTCGGACCTCCGGCTGCGCCGCATCGCAACCGCCATTCTCGACGACCTTGCCGACGATCGCGGGCTCGAGGCGTGGGCTGCCTGGGCAGGCATCTCGCCGCGAAGCCTGTCACGTCGCTTCGTCGCCGAGACAGGATTCAGCTTCACGTCATGGCGACAACGTGCGCGGCTGCTGCGCTCGCTCGAGCTTCTGGCCGGTGGCGCGGCAGTCACCTCCATCGCGCTCGATCTGGGCTACAGCAATGTCAGCGCATTCATCGCCCTGTTCCGCCGCACCTTCGGCACGACCCCGCTGCAGTACCGCCAGTGCGAGCTCGTCAGGTGACCGGCTTGCCCCGATGCACTGCCAGCCACACGGTGGTGATGTCGGGATCCGTGCGCTCGACACGATGACGGAGGTGCGCGGGGATTTCGACCCAGTCTCCGGGGACCAGCTCGAGGCGGCGATCGTCCTCCTCGAATTGCAGCGTCGCGGAACCGGCCAGCAGGAGCACGAACTCGTCCTCTGGCTGGTCGTACCAGAAACCCTCCGGACTGGCCTGCCCTGTCGAGACGATGCGCTCGATGCGCACGCCGCCGCCCGCTGCCAGGACGTCGACCAGCTCGCTGTCTTGCTTGGTCGGCAAGGAGGCGAAGAGATTGCCGCCGACGGCTGCCTGCATGGAATGCCTACTCGTCGATGATGCGGCAGACGACGCGCCGCACGATCGGCATCACAAAGTACATGGTGGGCGCGGCGACCGCCCAGGAGATCATCCACGAGGTCATCCAGTTGCGGACCATGGCGGCGTCCCAGCCCAGAATCCGCCACGTGGCCACGCCGGACACCAGGAAGGTCATGAAGAAGCTGGTGCCGGCAGCGAGGACGGGACGATGGAAGCGGTTGGACAGCTTGCTCACGCGACTCCTTCACTTGCGCGCGCACAATATGGTACGGGCAAAGCTCCCGTCCATTGGTGCTGAAAACCTTCCATGTCCCTTGCCCTCCCGTTCCAGACCGCCAAGCAGCTCGCCGCCGCGGTCCGGAAGAAGAAGGTCGGCTGCCTCGAGCTGCTCGACCTCTATCTCGCGCGCGTCGAGGCCCATAATCCCAAGCTGAACGCCATCATCGCCACCGACATCGAGGGTGCGCGCAAGCGGGCCAAGGCGGCGGACAAGGCCGTCAAGGCCGGCCGGAAGCTGGGGCCGCTGCATGGCGTGCCGATGACCATCAAGGAATCGTTCGACGTTGCCGGCCTCGCCACGACCTGGGGCGATCCGGCCTTCAAGGATACGGTCGCTCAGCAGAACGCCCTGGTGGCACAGCGCATGGTCGATGCCGGCGTCACGCTGTTCGGCAAGACCAACGTGCCGCTGAACCTCGCCGACTGGCAGAGCTACAACGAGGTCTATGGCTCGACCAACAATCCCTGGGATCTGTCGCGCACGCCGGGCGGCTCGTCCGGCGGATCGGGTGCGGCCCTGGCGGCCGGCCTGACCGGCATCGAGGCCGGCAGCGACATCGGCGCGTCGATCCGCAATCCCGCGCATTATTGCGGCGTGTGGGGCCACAAGCCAACCTGGGGCGTCGTCTGCCCCAAGGGCCACGCGCTGAACGGCAACATCGCCTACGGCGATATCGGCGTGGTCGGGCCGCTGGCGCGCGGCGCCGAGGATCTCGAGATCGCCATGACCGTGATGGCCGGCCCCGACGAGATCGACGCGCGCGGCTGGACACTCAGCCTGCCGCGACCGAAGAAGAGCAAGCTGCGCGACTTCAAGGTGGCCGTGCTGCTCAGCGACGCCAATGCCGAGGTCGATCAGTCCGTGCAAGGCGAGATCCAGAAGCTCGCCGACTTCCTGACGAAGAACAAGGTCAAGGTGAGCGACAAGGCTCGGCCGACCATCGATACCGCCGAGCTGAATGACGTCTATATCCGCCTGCTGCGCGCGGCGACATCGGCGCGGCTCAGCGACGACGCCTACCTGACGGCCTTGCGCGATGCTGCTGCGTTGCCCGATGGCGACATGAGCTATTTCGCCCAGATGCAGCGGGGCAACTCGCTGCCGCATCGGACGTGGCTGCGGCTCAACGAGAAGCGCCATCGCATGCGGCTGGCCTGGGACGACTTCTTCAAGGACTACGACCTGATGCTCTGCCCGGTCTCCGTGACGGCGGCCTTCCCGCACGACCAGCAAGGGCTGCGGCACAAGAGGACGATCGTCGTCAACAACAAGCACGTCCCGGTAGTCGACCAGATCTTCTGGGCCGGCTACTCGGGCGTGGTCTGGCTGCCCTCGACGGCGGCACCGATCGGACAGACCGCCGATGGCTTGCCGATCGGTGTGCAGATCATCGGGCCGCAATATGGCGACTACTCGACCATTGCCTTCGCCAAGCTGCTCGAGAAGGAATATCGCAGCTTCCAGCCACCGCCCGCCTACGCCTGAGGCCCGCCATGAGCCACGACATCGATCTCAAGCAGCATATCCGCTCGATCCCGGATTTTCCCAAGCAAGGGATCCTGTTCTACGACATCTCCACCCTGCTGGCGCATGCCAAGGCCTGGCACGCCACCATCGAGCGCATGGCGGACGCCATCAGGCCCTACAAGCCCGACACGCTGGCCGGCATCGAATCGCGCGGCTTCCTGCTGGCGGCACCCTTGGCGCTGGCGCTCGGCACCGGTTTCGTGATGCTGCGCAAGCAGGGCAAGCTGCCGGGCACGACCGTGCGCCATACGTATGCGCTGGAGTACGGCACCGACACGATCGAGATCCAGCAGGACGCCGTGCACAAAGGGACACGTGTCGTGCTGGTCGACGATCTGTTGGCGACCGGTGGCACGATGGCTGCTGCAGTGACCCTGCTGGAAAGCGTTGGTGCGCTGGTTCCTGCAGCCGCCTGCATCATCGAGCTGACGTTCCTCGACGGCCGCAAGCGGCTGAAGGTGCCGGTCGAAACACTGCTGAGGTACGACAGCTAAGCGTCGTGCGAACCTGAAGCACCTCTCGTCGGCTTCATGCTAGGGTGCCGGCGGGAGGAAGTATGGTTTCGATCTCAGAGTGTTTTTCCGACAGCTACGCCGAAGCCCGGCCGAAGTTCTGCAGTGCCGCCGCGGCCGCCGGCGGCGCGATCCGCTCCTGGCTCAATCCCAAGGCGCGCGGCCCCAACGGCGAAGCCCTCTATCTCGATACGGCGCGCTTTGGCGCGGCGGACGCGGCCAACATGCTGGTGCTGATCGCCGGCACGCACGGTGTCGAAGGCCATTGCGGCTCGGGCGCCGAGATCGCCTGGTTGCGCAACGGCGGGCCGGCGAAGCTGCCTCGGGACACCGGCGCCCTCTTGATCCATGCCATCAATCCCTACGGCTTCGCGTGGACACGCCGTGTCACCGAGGACAATGTCGACCTCAATCGCAACTTCGTCGATCACGACAAGGCCTATCCCGTGAACGAAGGCTACGAGGTTCTTGCCGACGCGATCCTGCCGACGGAGTGGAACGACGCCTGCCATGCCGAGACGATGCGCGTGTTCGAAGCGTACGCGCAGAAGTACGGCGCCTTCGGCTTGCAGAGCGCCATCAGCGGCGGCCAGTACACGCACGCCGATGGCGTGTTCTTCGGCGGTCACAGGCCGACCTGGAGCAACCGCACGGTCCGGGCGATTGCACGCCAGGAACTTTCGGTAGCACGCCGCGTCGGCGTGATCGACTTCCACACCGGCCTCGGTCCGTTCGGTCACGGCGAGCTGATCTGTGCCGTCGCACCGAGCGCCAAGTCCTTCAACCGCGCCAGGGCTTGGTACGGCGACGAGATGACCTCGCCCGAGAACGGGACCTCGACGTCGGCGATCGTGGTGGGCGTCATGACCGATGCCTTTCCGCAGGAGCTGCCCGATGCCGAGGTGACGTCGATCGCCATCGAGTACGGCACCTACACCGTGACGGAGGTGCTGAACGCGGTGCGTGCCGATAACTGGCTGCATCAGCGCGGCGCGCTTGGCTCGGACGTCGGCAGAGCGATCAAGGCCGACATGAAGGAACGCTTCTTTCCGTCGGGCGACAAATGGCGGGAGATGGTCTGGGCGCGCGCCGAGCAGACGATCGGCTGGGCGCTCAAGGGCATGGCGGGGTGAGCGTCGCCGCGCCGACGGTGGACGCGGCGCGCCAGCGGCTGCAGCGGGTGTTGCAGGACACGCCGCTGTTTCGCGATCTCGACAGGCAAGGCCTCGACGCGGTCGAGCGCGAGCTCACCCTGCTGGTGCTGCCGGGCGGCGCGCCGCTCTTCCATCCGGGCGAGCCCGCCGATGCCGTCTATGTCGTCTCCAGCGGTTGTCTGGGCGTCTTCCGTCACGAAGAGGACGATCCCGCCGAAGAGCCGGTCCTGATCGCCGAGGTGCCGCCGGGCAACCTGGTCGGCGAGATGTCGCTTCTGTCGCACGGCAAGCGCACGCGCAGCGTCGCCGCCTTGCGCGACAGCGAGGTCTGGCGGCTGGCGCAATCGAGCTTCAATGCGCTGACCAGGCATCACCCGGAAGTGCTGCCGGCCTTGATGCGCAGCGTCGTGGCGCGCAACGCCGTTGAGCCGCCCAAACGCCGCCGCCAGCCGCGCACCTTTGCCATCCTGCCGGTCGGCGCCAACGTGCCCTCAGCCCGCTTCGCCGTGCTGTTGTCGGCCGCGCTCGGCCGCATCGGCAGCCAGGTCCAGATGCTGGGGCCCGAGTCACTCGGCCAGGAGCCCGAATGGTTCGCCCGCTGCGAGATGGACTCCTCCTTCGTGCTCTATCGCGCCGATCCGACGGCGAGCGAATGGACGGAGCTTTGCCTGCGCCAGGCCGATTGCCTGGTGGTGGTGCGCAATGCCGACAAGGATCTGCCGACCAAGGTGCCGTTCGAGATCGAGGAAGCGCGGCCGGGTGCGGTGTTCCACCGCCGGCGCGAGCTGGTGCTGCTGCACGAGGGCCACGATCCGGCGCCGGGCTCGACCGCGCCGATGCTGGCGGGCGGGCTCTACGGCCAGCACCATCATGTCCGCCTCGACATCCATGCCGACATCGACCGGCTGGCACGGTTGCTCACCGGCCATGCCGTGGGCATCGTCATGGCGGGCGGCGGTGCGCGGGCCTTCACG
>Ga0081455_10009080_pt1 | contig 10256 bp, 4 predicted proteins | sample TabmetS3T2R1_FD_70207 | JGI IMG/M metagenome (GOLD analysis project Ga0081455, IMG submission 70207) | Tabebuia heterophylla rhizosphere microbial communities from the University of Puerto Rico - S3T2R1 | ecosystem: Host-associated > Plants > Roots > Rhizosphere ... | reverse complement strand
CTTAAACGCTTGGTGTGAATTAGCCAAGTCCTTGAGCAGCAAAGGCGGATTTACCGACACACGGACCGAATCACGTCTCGTGCGGAGGATAACTCCTTTGTTTTCAATAACGGCATTTCAATAACTCACACCAAGCGTTTAAGTGAGAGAGAGCAGAGGTGAGACGTCAGAGGTCAGCCACGGTTCTGCTGAAACACCGCAGAAGATCAAGTTGCCTGATTTCTGCGGGTGGTGTTGTAAACACGCATGGGAGTAAAAGGGGAGGCGCCGCCGCCCTTCACACTATGAGCAGGGGGAAGGCAAGAGGGGTTTGAGCATCCTCGGTATGAGTTTGGGGTGTCAGTCTGAGATGAAATCCACAGCTCTGAAATACCCTCGAGTGGTGTAACTGTCCTTTTACCTAAAGTTACAAAGAGATACCTATGAAACACGGCTGTCAGGCATGCGTGATGAAATTACTCGCGATGATGAGCACGTTGTTCTGCCTCATCATGCCCGCATCAGCAGAAAAAAAGATCAAGGTGACATTTATTAATCCTGGCATCTCCGACATCAATAATCCGACCGGGGAATTTTGGTTGTCGGTTTCTGCATTCATGCAAGCCGCCGCTGAAAATCTCAATATCGATTTAGAAGTTATTTACTCTGAACGAAACCATGTGTTAATGCAGCAGCAGGCCATGGAGGTTGCCAGTCGGACAGCACAACCAGATTATCTGATAGTGGTGAATGAAAAACTGGCGGCGGGAAAGATGGTCGAAGTGGCTGATATGGCCGGCATAAAGACCTTTATGATTAATAATGCTTTTGTAGGGGAACAAGCCCAGCAGTATGGCGCTCCGCGTGAGCAATATAAACACTGGCTCGGTTCGTTGACGCCTGACCATCGTTGGGCAGGATATCAGATCGCGAAACGCATCATCGATCGGGCCTTACAAGCCGGAGTGAAAGCCAAAGATGGGAAATTGCACGTAGTCGCCATTACCGGCGACCGGGCGACGCATGCTTCTGTCGAGCGCGTCGAAGGGCTGCACAAAGCGCTCTCGGAGTATCCAGATGTCGAACTCAAACAACTTTTTTATGCCGAGTGGAACAAAGACAAAGCTTACGAGCAAACTGTTAGTTTTCTCAAGCGTTACCCGGAAATCGGGGCGATCTGGGGGGCAAACGATCCCATGGCCCTTGGTGCCATGGAGGGGGTCGTTGCGGCTGGGAAAAGCCCGGGCAAGGACATCTTCATTGGGGGCTTAAATTGGGACCCATCCGCGCTCGATAAGGTCAAGGACGGCACACTAGTGACCACCGTGGGCGGACATTTTATGATCGGCGGTTGGGCGTTGGTGCTACTATATGACTATGAACACGGCCGCGACTTTGCCGAGGCAGCGGTGCACCTCCAACCGCAATTCTTTGGCGCACTCCACAGCGATAATATTGATGCCTTTCTGAAGAAGCTGGGAGACCGGAATTGGCGCAAAATTGACTTTAGGAAGTTTTCCAAAGTGCTGAATCCGACTATGAAGGAGTATGACTTCAGCTTGGAGGCCATTTTGCAACAGCTGCCTTAACCGAGTGGACGTCCTGGCCATATGCAACCTTGGGCGTTTCACGCCCTCACAGTGTTGGCCCATTATATTGCAGAGGGCTCTGGGGCCATGAAACAATGAAACAGAGTGTAAGTCGTCGTTTTAGTCTCGCCATCATTGGTGTCGTGGCGGTGATCGTCATTGGATTCACAGTGGTCCTGGTGTGGGACAATGTGAAACTCCTGAAAACAGCATTGCACCAACGGTTATCCCTCGCTGCCGATCTGGCTGACTTGACCTTAGCATTACCGTTGTGGGAATTGAATTTTGCGCAGATTCAGGATTTTGCCGCGGCGTTATTAAAAGATCGAGACATGGTGTACGTGCATATCACCGATATTTACGGGAAGGCGCTCGCCACACAGAGGCGCCCCGATGTGGCGCCGGCACAGTGGGAGTTTTTCGCACAATCGCCGCGCTTTATAGCTAGAAGCTATACCATTCGCTATATGGGGAATGACGTTGGCACCCTGCAACTGGCCGTCTCAAAAGAAGGGATCCACCAAGAATTACAGGCACGCCTGATCTGGATCGCGATCCTGACGCTGTGCCTGATGATCGCGATCTCACTCACCTCTATTGCCATCACCCGCCGCTATATCCTCTCGCCCTTATCCACCTTGGTCGCCTTGGCGACGGCCATTGCCGATGGTGATGTCAACGTGTCGCTGCACGCCCACCTGGCCCTCAAGCATCCGCATGACGAAATCGGTATTCTCACGCAGGCCTTTCAGCGGATGGTGATCTATCTGTCTGAGATGGCTACGGTGGCCACGCGGATCGCGACCGGTGATTTACGTCAAACGATCGCCCCGCTCTCAGCACGCGATGTGTTAGGCATGGCCTTTCACCGCATGACGAACTATCTCAAGCGCCTTGCTACAGCTGCGACCGCCATTGCCGGAGGGGATCTGCAGCAGGATATTGAGCCGGAAATGGCACATGATGTGCTGGGCAATGCCTTCCACACCATGGCGCTGCAGTTACGGGAGGGTTTTGAAAAGATTCAGGAGGCTAATACCACTCTGGAGCAAAGAGTCGCAGCGCGCACGCGCGACCTGCGCGAGGCCCTGGAGCACCAGACGGCTACCAGCGAGATCCTGCGCGTCATGGCGAGCTCGCCCACTGACCTCAAGCCGGTGCTGGAGGCGGTGGCAGACCATGCCGCACGGCTGTGTAACGCCACCGATGCTCACATCTTTCGGGTCAATGGTGATGTCCTGCGGTTAGCCACCTCGTTTGGGTCAACGCCTATCCTTGGACCTGAGGAGGGGATACCTATTAGTCGCAATTCGGCGATAGGCCGGGCCGTGGTGGACCGGCACACCATATATGTCCATGATCTGGCGGCAGAGGTCGAAACTGAGTTCCCGGGTTCCATGACCTACCAGCAACGCTTCGGTACGCGCACGATGGTTGCCACGCCGCTGCTGCGCGAGGGCATCCCCGTCGGCGTTATTTTGATCCGCCGACTGCAGGTGCAGCCCTTCTCCGACACGCAGATCGACCTCCTCCAGACCTTCGCCGACCAGGCTGTCATTGCCATTGAGAACATCCACCTGTTCCAAGAACTCCAGGCCCGCACACAGGAACTGATGCAATCGGTCGAAGAACTGCAAGCCCTGGGGGAAGTCAGCCAGGCGATTAACTCCACTCTAGACCTGCAAACCGTGCTCACCCGGATCGTCTCTCATGCCGTGCAGCTCTCCGGCACCGATGCGGGTGCCATCTACGAGTATGACGAGCAGGCAGGAAAGCTGCTGCTGCGCGCCACGCATCACATGGACGCGGAACTCATCGAGGCCTTCCAGGCCAATCCGATTAGCCTTGGCGAGGGAGCAGTGGGGCGGGCAGCGGCCGTTCAGGAGCCCATCCAGGTCACCGATGTCGCCCAAGACGTCAGCTACCCCGAGCGACTGCGCCAGCTCTTGACGCAGTCCGGATTCGGGGCCCTCCTGGCCATTCCCCTGCTGCGCGAGGAGCGCCTCGTCGGCGCCCTCGTCGTGCGCCGCAAGGCCGCGGGAGCGTTCGCCCCAGAGGTCGTCGAGTTGTTGCAGACCTTCGCTACCCAGTCGGTCCTGGCGATCCAGAACGCACGACTGTTCCGCGAGTTGGAGGAGAAGGGACGCCAACTCCAGGTGGCCAGCCGGTACAAGTCCGAGTTCCTCGCCAACATGTCCCATGAATTGCGCACGCCGCTGAACGCCATTATCGGCTATAGCGAGATGTTACAGGAGGAGGCCGACGACTTGGGCTACGAGGACTTCAGCCCCGATCTCCAAAAGATCAACGCGGCGGGCAAGCATCTCCTGGCCCTTATCAATGATGTCCTGGACCTGTCAAAAATCGAAGCGGGTCGCATGGACCTGTACCTGGAGCGCTTCGACCTGGCCACCCTGATCCAGGATGTCGTGACGATCATCCAGCCGCTCGTCGAGAAGAACGCCAATCATCTGGAAGTCCACTGTCCCGCCGATCTGGGGTCAATGTATGCCGACCTGACCAAGGTGCGACAGAGTCTGTTCAACTTGCTGAGTAATGCCTGCAAGTTTACGCAGCACGGGACGATTGCGCTGACGGTCACGCGCCAGACGGACGCTGGAGTCGATTGGATCACCTTGAGTGTCCGCGACACGGGCATTGGCATGACGCCGGAGCAAGTGCAAAAGCTCTTTCAAGCCTTTGTGCAGGCTGATGTCTCGACCTCGCGCCAGTATGGTGGCACCGGGCTAGGGCTGGCGATTAGCAGGCGCTTCTGTCAGATGATGGGAGGGGATATCACGGTCACGAGTGCGGTGGGCCAAGGGTCCACCTTCAGTATCCAGCTCCCAGGCGACGTCGTAGACCCCAAGGCGCCGGGAGCGTTGCCGGCAGAGCCTCACGCCGAGGCCCTGCCGGAGGGCAGTGTGACGGTGCTCGTCATTGATGACGATCCCGCCGTGCGGGAGCTGTTACAGCGTGCCCTCAGCAAGGAAGGCTGGCAGGTCGCCAGTGCGTCAGGGGGTGAGGAAGGGCTGCGGCTGGCGAAAGCCTTGCACCCTGTCGCCATCGCCTTAGATGTGCTCATGCCTGGCATGGATGGCTGGAGCGTGCTGACGGCATTGAAGGCCGATCCCGCCCTCGCGGACATCCCCGTCATCATGTTCACCTTCGTCGATGACAAGAACCTGGGGTACGCCCTGGGTGCGGTGGATTACTTGATCAAGCCTGTGGACCGGGACCGCCTGATCACCCTGCTGGCCAAATACCGGCGTGTGACCCCATCCCACCGCGTCTTGATTGTGGAAGATGATGGAGTAACACGCGAACTGCTATGCCGCCTGTTGGAAAACGAGGGCTGGACAGTGAGCGCGGCAGAGAACGGGCGGGTGGCGTTGGAGCGTCTCGCAACAGACCAGCCGGAACTCATCCTGCTGGACCTGATGATGCCCGAGATGGACGGGTTTGAATTTATTGTAGAGCTGCACAAACACGACACATGGCAAAGGCTCCCTATTGTCGTTGTGACCGCGAAGGACCTCACCCCAGAGGAGCGGCTGTACCTCAACGGCAATGTGCAACGCATTCTCCAGAAGGGCACTTATAGCCGCGATGCGCTGCTGTGCGTGGTCCGCGACCTCGTGGCTGCCTCTATGGGCCAGCACGAGTGAGCCGGAGTGGGCGGAGACCAGAGCCCGCCGTAACCATGTTCGTGTCAGAGAAAGGGGCAAGTGGCATGTCGAAGATCCTGTTAGTCGAAGACAACGAGATGAACCGTGACATGTTGTCCCGGCGCTTACAGCGCCGCGGCTATCAGGTGGTGATTGCCGTTGACGGTGCCCAGGGTGTGCAGATGGCCCAGGCGGAAAAGCCCGATCTGATCCTGATGGATATGAGCCTGCCGGTGCTGGACGGTTGGGCAGCAACGCGGCAGCTCAAAACGCTGCCTACTACACGAGCTATTCCCATTATCGCTCTGACGGCGCATGCCATGTCCGGCGACCGGGAGCAAGCGCTCGATATAGGATGTGACGAATACGACATGAAACCCATCGATTTTCCGCGGCTGTTGGGAAAGATTGAGGCGTTCTTGCAGTAGGGAGGCTACTTCATGGACATGGCCCAGGGCTCTCTGCTCGTTGTAGACGACAACGAGATGAACCGGGACATGCTCGCCCGGCGTCTAGCGCGGCGAGGGTACACGGTCACGGTCGCCGCAGATGGCTATCAGGCCTTGGCCATGATCGAAGCCCAGCAGTTCGACCTGATGCTCCTCGATATCATGATGCCCGGGATCAGCGGCCTGGACGTCCTCAAGACGGTCCGCCAACGCTATGCGGCGGCCGACCTGCCGGTGATTATGGCGACGGCAAAAGATCAGAGCGAAGACATCGTGACCGCTTTGCGACTCGGCGCCAACGATTATGTCACGAAACCGCTCGATTTTCCGGTGGTCCTGGCGCGTACGCAGACGCAGTTGTTCCTCAAACGGGCGATGCAGGAAATCCAGCGCCTGGCGGCGCAATTGGAGCTACGTAACCGATTTATTCGCGAGACCTTTGGACGCTACCTCACCGACGACGTGGTCACCCGTCTGCTGGACACAGCAGAAGGCTTGCAGCTGGGTGGGGAAAAGCGTCGGGTCACCATACTGATCTCTGATCTGCGCGGCTTCACCTCGCTCTCGGCGAGGCTGGCGCCGGAACAGGTCATGGCCATGCTCAATCGCTATCTGGGTACCATGGTCGAGATCATCATGCAGTACCAGGGCACGATTGATGAGATCATTGGCGATGCGATGTTGGTCATCTTTGGTGCCCCTATTTGGCGCCAGGACGATGCCCAACGGGCAGTAGCGTGTGCCGTGGCCATGCAGTTGGCTATGGCCGCAGTGAATGCCGAGAATCAACGTGCCGGTCTGCCCGACGTAGACATGGGCATCGGCGTGCATACAGGTGAAGTGGTGGTGGGCAATATCGGTTCACACAAGCGCACCAAGTATGGGGTGGTGGGGAGCCATGTCAACCTCACTTCCCGCATCCAATCGTACACCATAGGGGGCCAGATTCTGGTCTCGGAGGTGACCCAGCAAGAGATCGGGCCGCTTGGCAGGCTGAGGAAGCAGATGGAGGTCGAGGCCAAGGGGATTGCCGAGCCGATCACCCTCTACGAATTACGCGGGATTGGCGGGGCGTATAGTCTCTTTCTCCCTGAGAGGGAAGAGGAGCTTGTATCCCTGCAGCAGCAAATCCCTCTCCAGTATATGGTGCTCGAGGGAGAACACATCGGGCGTACTGTGTACAAGGGGCATTTCATCACGCTCTCAGCCAAAGGGGGAGAGGTGCGCTCCGACCATGCCGTCGCTCCCTGGAGCAATCTCAGGATACGGCTGCTGGGCTCCAACGGGGAAACGATCCCTGGGGACCTCTATGTGAAGGTCTTGCGGCATCTCCCGGAGCATCGTCCGGGCTTCTATGCCCATTTCACCTCCATACCCCCAGACATCGCGACATTTTTCCAGCGTCTCCTGGCGTCGCGTTCGCCTGGAAATGTTGGATAACACTCTGGACATGGCCACTTATGGAACGGTCTGACCAACGTTTCGACATCAGCATGGCGGCGACCACGCAGGGGGTATAGACCACCTTGACGTGGGGACTGCTGGTCTTCGCTGCGCTGGTGCCCATCGACCTGTTGAGAACGTGCCTAACCGTCTAGGCATGTTCTGGTGGTCGCAGACCAACGGCGGAGAGGCTTTCATGAAACTGACGGCTTGTCTGGAGGGTTGAGCACATGGAGTCCCTATATAAGTTTCGGGGCCGCCTCTTCCGAAAGTATGTCGTCTTCTTTGTCGTCTTGGTTGGCGCAGCACTGTTGGCGAGCCGCCTGAGCGAAGTCTATATTGACGACGCCATGTTGCGTACGGCTGTGCTCTTGATCCTGGGCGTGGTACTGTCGGTCCTGGTGAGCCTCATCGTGGTGCGGGAGCTGGCAGACGTGCATGCTGGGCTTACCGAGGTGCTGGAACAGCAGACGGCAACGTCTGAGATTCTGCGTGTCATCAGCAGCTCGCCCACCGACCTGCAGCCCGTCTTCGACACCATCATCCGCAGCGCGGTGCGGCTCTGCCATGGGCTCGTTGGCGGTCTGTACCGGTTTGATGGTGCGCTGATGGATCTGGTTAGCCACCACAATGTGACGCCTGAAGCCCTTGAAATCCAGCGGCGCATGCTCCCGACACGCCCGCACCGAGGGATTCTGGCTGCGCGCGCGATCCTGGACCGGGCTGTCGTCAACATCCCTGATGTGCATGCGGACCCTGAGTCCCAGGTCAAAGAGTATGCACGGGCGACGGGCTTTCGCAGCACCCTGGCTGTGCCGATGCTGCGGGAGGGGACGCCGATCGGTGCCATCTCGGTTGGGAAGGTTGCGGTGGGGCCATTCTCTGACAAGCAGATCGCGCTGCTCAAGACCTTCGCCGACCAGGCCGTGATCGCCATCGAGAACGTCCGCCTGTTCCAGGAGCTGCAGGCGCGCAACCGCGACCTGATCGAGGCGCTGGCGCAGCAGACGGCCATCAGCGACATCCTGCGCGTGATCAGCAGTGCGCCGACTGGTCTCCAACCGGTGCTGGAGGCGGTGCTAGACAATGCCGCGCGGCTGTGTAACGCCACCGATGCGCATATCTTTCGGATCCATGCTGATGTCCTGCGGTTAGTGGCCTCCTTTGGGTCACATCCGATCATCGGCGCTCAGGAGGGGATCCCCATGAGCCGCGATTCGGCGATAGGCCGAGCCATGCTGGATCGGCAAACCGTCCATGTCCATGATCTGGCGGCAGAGGTCGAGACGGAGTTCCCGGGCTCCAAGACCTACCAGCAACGCTTCGGCACTCGCACGATGGTGGCCACGCCGCTGCTGCAAGAGGGCCAGCCCATCGGCGCTATTCTGATCCGCCGCTTGGAGGTCCGCCCCTTCTCGGACACCCAGATCGAACTGCTCAAGACCTTCGCCAACCAGGTGGCGATTGCCATCGAGAACGCTCACCTGTTCGAGGCCTTGCAAGCACGTACGCGGGAGCTGACGCGTTCAGTCGAAGAGCTGCAAGCCCTGGGGGAGGTCAGCCAGGCAGTCAACTCCACCCTCGACCTGCACACGGTGCTCACCCGTATTGTCTCCCACGCCGTCCAACTCAGCGGCACCGATGGGGGCGCGATCTACGAATACGACGAGGCGACGCACACGTTCCGTCTGCGGGCGACCCATCAAATGCAAGACGAACTCATCGAGGCACTGCAGACGAGTCCTATTCGACTGGGCGAAGGTGCGTTAGGGCAGGCAGCGGCAACCCGCGAGCCCGTCCAGGTCTCCGACATCTCAGAGCGGGGCTCCTCCCACGGACGTCTGCGCAGCCTCTTGGCCCAGTATGGATTCCGCGCCGTCCTGGCGATTCCCCTGTTGCGCGAGGAGCACATCATTGGCGGCCTCGTCGTGCGTCGGCAGTCCCCGGGCGAGTTCCCACCACAGTTGATCGATCTCTTACGGACCTTTGCGGCCCACTCGGTCCTCGCCATCCAGAATGCGCAGCTCTTCCGCGAGCTCGAGGAAAAGGGACAACAACTCGAGAGCACCAGCCGCTACAAGTCGGAGTTCCTGGCCAACATGTCCCATGAGCTGCGTACGCCGCTCAACGCCATTATCGGCTACAGCGAGATGCTGCAAGAGGAGGCCACAGACCTGGGCTACGCGGACTTCACCCCCGACCTCCAGAAAATCAACGCCTCTGGCAAACACCTCCTCGCCCTCATCAGCGACATCCTGGACCTCTCGAAGATCGAAGCCGGCCGCATGGACCTCTACCTGGAGACCTTCGACCTCGCCGACATGCTCCGCGACGTGGAAACCACCGTCCAACCGCTGGCGGAGAAAAACGCCAATACCCTTATGGTGCAGTGTGCCGACAACCTCGGTCTCATGCGAGCCGATCTGACCAAGGTGCGGCAAAGCCTGTTCAACCTGCTCAGCAACGCCTGCAAGTTCACCGCGCAGGGCACCATCACGCTGGCGGTCAGCCGTGAGACGGTGGACGGGGCGGTATGGGTCACGTTCCGCGTGACTGACACTGGCATCGGTATGACCCCTGCACAGATGGGGAAGCTGTTCCAGGCGTTTGCGCAGGCCGATGCCTCGACCACCCGCCAGTACGGCGGCACCGGGCTGGGACTGGCGATCACCCAGCGCTTCTGTCAGATGATGGGCGGCGACATCACGGTCGAGAGTGCGCTGGGCCAGGGCTCCACCTTCACCGTCCGACTCCCGGCGGCGGTCACCGATCCCAAGGCTGCCGTGGCGCCCCATGTAGAGGCCCTGCCGGCCAGTGTCCTGCCGGCAGGGACGCCCACTGTGTTGGTCATCGACGACGACTCGACGGTGCACGATCTGATGCAGCGCTTCCTGCATAGGGAAGGATTACGCATGGCAACCGCCACCAGCGGTGAGGAGGGGTTGCGACTGGCCAGGGAATTACGTCCTGCCGCCATCACCCTGGACGTGATGATGCCCGGCATGGACGGCTGGGCCATCTTGACCGCACTGAAGGCCGATCCGCTCCTGGCCGACATCCCGGTGATTATGCTGACGATCGTGGACGACAAGAACCTGGGCTATGCGCTGGGTGCAGCCGATTACCTG
>Ga0081455_10009079_pt1 | contig 10256 bp, 10 predicted proteins | sample TabmetS3T2R1_FD_70207 | JGI IMG/M metagenome (GOLD analysis project Ga0081455, IMG submission 70207) | Tabebuia heterophylla rhizosphere microbial communities from the University of Puerto Rico - S3T2R1 | ecosystem: Host-associated > Plants > Roots > Rhizosphere ... | reverse complement strand
ACTTGTCCGGGTATCTCGGAAACGCTGGCATATGACTTCATTCCAAGTACTTCACTTTTAGTGGGATTTACTGGAATAACATTATATCCATTTCCTATAAGGTATTTTGGTACAAAATTAGCTGGCTTTCCTTCGGTATTTGACATTCCAACTACTGCCACATTCCTCATTCTTAGTATCTCTCGTATTTCTGATTGAGAGTGTAAATCAGTACTCATCGTGATGTCTATTATTAGATCTTATTTGCCAATAAAACTATCTAGTAAGAGCGTTTACTTAGGCTAAAACAGGCCTTTTAACAGCTTTATGACATCATAATTAATCAAATCGTTATAGTAGGTTTTGGTTACCGGACAACCGGGATCGCAATCCACTCACTCACGACCCACACCAATCGTGCAGGCTCCTACATTAGTGATCTTGTTAACTAAGTCAATGGATGGATGTTGGAATGGATAGATAACGAAAGTAAGTTAACATCCACCCATTGATTGAAAGGCTTGGCCTCTTATGAAACTTAGCTAAATATGCAAATAGGAATCCTATTAAGTTTGTTCCTATCAATATTCTCTGTTTGTCATCTGTCTTAACTAGCTAGCTGAAAGAACAGTTAGGCAAATGAAGAGAAATCTCTTGGACGTCAATGTGCTCTAACTAACATGTACGCTCCTAGGGCGTACGTGTTTTGTTTTTTATGTTTTATGTGCTACGTTATTTGTGTTCTACTAAATCACATTTGGAGCATATAAAACCTGCTAGGAACTTTGCTCTTAGTCCCATCAGTGTACGAAGTAGTTCGATAAAGTATTTCTTGTGACAATGTTTACATTCTACTGAACATGGAGTTTCCAGATCTGTACCTGTATCTGGATCAATCAATCAATCATCTCATCTCTTCTTACTGCTACTTCTTTCCTTTGACCATTCAGTAAATCCTGTCTTCATGTCCACAAGCTTCTGATACTCTTCATTTACAAACTCATCTACATTACAACTATGACGTCTTTCACTTGAGTCCACAACGGATAGATTACCTTGTTCTGGTTCTAACTCTTCTGAGAACATGTCTAGGAGTTCCTTGACTTTCTCCTTACTGAACGGAATATCATGATATGTTTGTAGGTTTTCAATCTGTGCGGTCCCTGGTCTTACTTCATTTGTGTTTGGATCTATTTTTACTCTAAAGCGAGGTATCTTGTAGACTCCTTGACTTGAAGGTGCAAAGTTGATGATTATGACGCCAGTCTTCAGAACGATAGACACCCCTCCAGGTAAGCCACTCCTTTCCCCTGTGTCTGAGTCTGGTAATACCCTGTACTTCCACTGCTATTGGTCGTTGTCTTTCCTTCTGTTGAGCTACGGCTAACGGCTTGAAATGTTTGTAGAATACTCTAGCTTCTATATGGTCGTCGTACTCATAATCATACTTTTTATAAGCTTCTAGGATCTTGCTGCGACCATAAGGAAACTCTAATGATTCTAAAGTGTTAACGTCTATTTCTTTTGGTCCCCATTCTGTTTGTAAAGTCATTCCATTAACTAACTTTATAGATATCCCGAGTGTATATTAGGATTAACATGTGGGATATCATTGAACTAGAACGCCAGCTACAACAAAATAGGCTAGAAGCTACCAATAGTAGTAACAACAAAGAAGATGAAGAAAGTAACTATTCTCGGGTCAGAGCAAGGATAGCTAGTAGAAACAAGGACATTGAAGCACTCTATAGAACTGGGTCAAGTATATACGATATAGCATACATAACAGGAATCCGTCTAGATATTGTCAAGGCACGCGTTGCTAGATTAACAGAGGAAGAGGAGGAGCTAAAGGAATTCTTAGCAACAGGGCAGATGCCATCTAATGGGGGATATGTTGCCATCTTCCGTTAACTCCCTAACTCCCCACCTTTTAGTATTTACCGAGTTCTAAAATGTAGGCACTTTGTATATATCCGATTGTTACACCAGATACCCTAGACTAAATACTCTAGTTATATCTACTACAAAAAAGTAGTGATAACCTTCCTAGGGGTGCGAAGATTCTTACTGATGAATCTTAGAATAAGATCTTCGGTTACGACGACGACGGCTATAGTATTTTTTTTCATGTTGGTACTTCTCCAAACTCGCTAGCGAAATAGTCCTGTGGGTTATTGTAATAGGTTTCTAACAGAATATCCAGAGTTATCTCCTGGCCATTCTCATCCTCCAAAACTTTTTTTATTGTGCCGTCTGCGTCGCCACGGAGTCGGATAAAACACAACCACCCTTATCCATTTTTTATATTTGATACTCTTGATATATTACTTCAGAAATGTCTACTTCTAAAGAGTAGCACTATCCTTCTTAGCTCAATTATACGCATACTTTCATACTCTCTTTTAGAATGAAAGGAACAGCAGTCTTAATGGCAGCAATGTTAGCGGTAGGAACAGTCCTAGCAGTTGGATTAACAGTACTCCCTAGTTCAATACAAGAAGTACAGGCGCAGGGAATCCCGTGTGACATCTTTCCCGCTGATATCGACGCCGATGAAATCTCCAACAATTGTGAATTCCACGGCAATACAGAAATAGACGCATCATCAGGCTCAATACTCGGGCGGCCGATATTAGGAGGCGGAGGAAATCCATGTGAGATAAATACCGGTGATATCGAAGCTGAAGAAGTCGAGAACAATTGTGAGTTCTACGGGAATACAGAAATAGATGCAAGTTCAGAACTACCCTAATCCTGACCTAAATCCCACTTACTTTTTTTGATTACCTTCCAATTGGTTGGTCTAATCCTATTCTAGGCAGTCACTTTTTGAACACGAAGACTGAAAAGTGGCTATATCTTTACTAATAGATAAGTAGTTTAGTAAGCGTATTTTAGTAGCTGCGCTACTCATATGGAATTATACTAAAGACTCATCTTTGAAAAATGGACTAAATACCTATGTAACTAGTAGCCTAAGGGGTTTGTGGTTATCATTTCATTTGCTAGTGGTTGATTTAGCCTTAACATTGTCTTTTGGCCTAATCGGATTCGGCCTAATCGGATTGACTGGTCTGTTCTTTGGACTATTTTAATAAGGTGATCTTATGGTGTTTCAAACTTTGTAGTCCCGCCACATTTAATCCATTTTTTACGTTCGATACTCTAGATTTAATACTCTAGATATATCTACTACCAAAAAGTAGCCATATCCTTCCTACCTCAAATATACGCATAATTTCATACCGACTTTTAGAATGATGAAGACAACTTTCTTAATAGCAGCCATGTTAGCAGTAGCGACAACCATTACAACCGGATTAACAGTGCTACCGAGTTCGATACAAGAAGCACAGGCGCAGGGAAACCCATGTAATATCGATACCCTTGATATCGACGCTGAAGAAGTTGGGAACAATTGTGAGTTCTACGGCAACACGGAAATAGATGCAAGTTCAGAAGGTTCAGGACTGCCATGCGTACCCTTCCCAGAATGTTTAAGGCCCGGGCTAATAGAGATTCCGATAGACGACTAACCCAAACCCTACTTACTTTTTTTGATTACTTTCCGAACGGTTGGGGGCAGTGGTAAACTCTGATTCCTAGCTTGTACTGTGAATGGATGACCTACTTTATTTACAGGAAACGTGGAATGCACGCTTTTATGAGGATTTTAAAGGGCTGCATCAAAACTTAAAAGCCCTGATGCGTAGTAACATCTTAGAACCTAGCTAGGTTTAGGCGAACAGAGGAGAAATTGAAGATCTGTTTGCAGGCTCATTACTTGGTAACATGCTTGCTAATTCTAAATCATAACATATCATGATAAGCAGAAAGTATGTATTGTATTTTTCTGAACTTGCCAAGGTCCAGATAGTCATCGAAGAATCCTTCTGCAGGTACAAGTTCGATCCCAAAGTCCTAATAAGCAAAAGAAAGAGAAAGAAGGCTGCCGTCAATCAAAGATCGTAATAAGCCTGTGAAAGATCAAAATGAGTAAAGGTTCACCTTCTGCCTTTAGTTTTATTCTCTTTTCCCTTCAAAATCACTATAGCCTCTTTTCCTATCCAGGCTTTTGGTACTACTACATGACCACTATTTCCTGATGGAGTTACAACACTCTCAATCTTCTTAAATACAGCTTTCATCCTTCTAACCATAATCTGGAGAACGGATGTACATGGTATATATTGGTTTCTAACTCATAAAATGTAGACAATAAAGCTATAGAAATAGAGAGAGATAAAAATAAAAAAAGGATTGAAAGCAGTTATGACTTGTTAGTCACTACTACTTGCTTATCTAATCTTCGAAGTCACACTCTGATTGTTCTACACCAGCTTTGTATAGGTTCTGGGCACAGTTGAAGTTGACTGATTCACCACTTCCGACGTTCTTCTGCTTTATACTTTGATCAGTGGTGGTTTCACTGGTGTCCTGAGCATACGCCAATGGTGCTGCAATGACAGAGAGTGCGGCCGCTGCAAGGATTGCAGCTATTACGAAACCTTTCTGAATCATCTACTTTGTATCTATGGTTTGTTATTATTTCTGGATTGAGAAAGTTCTTTAGCTTCTATTTTAAAGTGATTTGTGACATACTTATCTTAGGTAGAATGGTACTAGAATACGCCGTTAGTAGAAGAAAGCGTATTCATCCTATAAGCTTCGCAACTTTGCTCTGTTGATGTTGATCTTGTTGATAGTCTTCGAGAGTGTGTGACAATGGTTTCTTGATGAGAATGTCTTTGATGAAATGATTGTCTATCAGAGTATTAATCAGCTGTGGTAATTCTTCTTTCGGAAGTCTGGCACCAGAGGATTTTTCAATTGAATCAATCGCCTTTAGCTTCCAATAATAAGTGAGTGCTTTACCAATTATCATTTGAGCCTCATAGACGACTTTTCCTAATGAGGTAATGGAATACCTTCCTTTGTCTCTTTTAATCAAGCCGGTATTTAACAAGCCAGATATTCTAGAGTAGTATTGCTTTGTAGATAGATTCGTTTCTTTTAATGGGACGTATTTATCGCCATCAGAAACTGCAATGCTGTTGAATAGTGTCAAAGCCTTATTGTCTGATATTTTTTTCAAGATATCAGTTATCAAAGGGGCTCTTTGGGTAATATCTGACATTTATATCCATGAATAGGTTTTCCTGTTGGCAATTAATAAAGTAGAACGATGACATTGTATACATTCACTTCATTCTATTTTATTAACGACAATCGTGCAATTAATAATTCTGGAACGTATGTCAGACCCTTACGTAGGCAGCCAGGCCCCCTATGTATTTCTGACATTTATCAACCTGGCTGTCTATGTAATTGATTTCTGTTTGAAAGTTACCTTATTCTTATTATCATCCTTCTGTTCTTGGGCGTTGTAGTTGTATTTAGCAGCTCAGTCGTAGAAGAAGAAAAGCGTATAGCCTGTTCAATAATACCGGCATTAGTAGAGATGCCAAAAGGATTTAGCATCTGTCACTCAGAGGGAGAGAGATAAATTTGATGAACTGGCACTTGATATTCATGCAGAGTTGGATAGGCGATTATGGTGTACGTGATTATCATGTTCTGTGTTCAGACAGACTCTATCGGAGTACGGCTAATTGATTCAAGTACTTTTTCTAGTTTGAATATTAGAGTTCAAATGCGCGCTCAGTGAATATTTCTAGCCGAGTCTCCTGCAGCTCAATTATATCTGGCTGTAGTCTAATGGTCAATGACTCGGAGAGTAAATGCATCCCTCTAACCGGGTGATGTATGTATTGGTCATGACTCACTCTGTTCTCAGAGTCACTCATTTAAATTTAAAAGGTTAGAATCTACCCATTGAAGGACAAGGACAGAGTCTGTTGCCCCTGATAGCGTCATACTTAGTTAAGTCCTGAATCTGGTAACGTACTTATGATGAGCTTAAATCTGTGTCTACCGTACAAACATCAGGGCTGCAGGTGGATTGCACTCGACGATTTTGAAAACAAGCCTTTGTAGTCATTCGTCGAAATGCCTGCAGCCCCCGTTCGTTGTATCACCTTTATTAGTCATCTGTCCCTTAAAGGCGGTTCCGAAAATTCTTCGCCCCTATAGCTTCACTAACTAGAGCTTACTAAGCTGAAAGCACGTAAGATATCTGAAGGGTAGACAGGTGTGAACATAACTTTCCTAATTACACAAAGCTCGTTTTCCAGCTGTCTCTAAATATTATATTTTGCAGAAGCTAGCCCAAGGGCCCATGCATTCTCTACGAGTCACTGCAGGAAGGCCCTAGACTCGGCGGCCATTCTAAATTTCTAAATCCCGTAGTCATTCGCTGAGTCTCCTGCAGCGTTATTTATAATTCCGATTAACAATGTTAATCATGTCTTTACCAATGTTAAACATGTCTTTAATACGAGCTTAAAGAAGATAATACATCCCCCTTTGTATGCATAATGAGCGCAGGAGATTCAACCCGATCTGCTTGACCCGTATTTCATGTTGAGTCTCCTGTGTTTCTTATGATTAGCAATTCGTGTTATTGCTAAATACGATATTTCACAATAGTTGGCTAACGGTCTAAATAGTTTAATCATGGGAGCGGGCTGCAGGGAGGCCGAGACTCGGCTTCTTTAGACAAATCCTATTCCACAGACGGCTGAGGTCTCCTGCAGCTCTTTGACACTATATGGTTAGCAAGGGTGAACAAACGATGACTTCGTATTGCTAAATATTGTCGATATGGATCTACTTCAGATAATATTCAGATAATATAGTCTTGTTTAGAATTAACTCATAACATGATTAATTTACAATATGTATGATGGATAATAGGTCTATTTAACGAATGCTAAACATCATCGCTACTATTGTATTGTTCATATGAAATCATCTTTATCTCTCCGATTGGGAATAGGAGTTAGGAATGGTCTTAGTTCCCTCAGTTGAAAAGGAACAAACTACGACTAAAGTTGATGGCCTAGCTCAAGAAATGAATAGACTCGAGGGATTAAAAAAATCAGCTATGGAACTTGAGTCACAATATTCCACCTTGCTTCCAAAGATTAATCCAAGGTTGATAACTGAACTTTTGAAGGTTCAAAGGGAAAGTCCAAACAAAATACCCATCTTCACTCTCGAGGTGTTTACAAAAAAAGTAGGAGAAGGCGGAATAGATTGTGATATAGTCAAAGAACACATCTGGAATACAACAGGAAAGATGCCTGCCGTATATGACAATGGAACTCATTACGTAACGAATCAAAGGTTGACATTAGAAACTCTAAAGAGATTAAATGACTTTGAGCACGTGCTGAAAGTTACTGGAGAGTACTCTGGGGGCGGTTATGCCTCAAACACACCAGCACATGAATGCTCTACGGACCTTAAAAACATTCGGCGAGAAGAAAAGAAAGAACCGTTACTAAAGAAAGAACAAAGAAGCGAGGAAAAGCTATTAGTTCTTAGGGCAATGATTTTTACAATAATAGGAATTGTCGGAGCAGTTGCACTGGGAGGATTTGTCATCAGTGGTGGAGCTATACCTAATGCCCATACAAACGATGTCGCATTCATATCGTCCTTAGAACAAGAACCTGGAATGCTTTATGGATATGTGGGAGGACCCAACATGGGCTTGCCAGCAATTGGGGCGTCGGTTATAGCTTCAAATCAAGAGACAGGTTATACTTCAAATTCAGTGATATCAATTGACGGAAAGTATTCTCTCGACCTACTCCCAGGCAAATATAACTTGTTGGTTGCATTCCCAGACGGAACAAGTCAGACACATTATGATGTGGTGATAAAAAGAGGAACAGCATCTGAGATGAATATTATGTATTGATAAGATAAGATTAGCCATAACATTCCCACATTTTTATTTTGATGTCTACAAAATAAAAAGAATATTATCATATTATACGTATGCCTTCATACTCTCTTTCAATGAAGAATACAAATACAACTGTCTTACTGATATTTTCCTATAATGAGAATGTCTCAAAACCAGGTTCGACTATTGGAGGATTTGACAAGTAAAGGTTTCAAAGTAGACAGCACGTACAACTTTAACGATATACGTGCGGGCGACGAGCAAACATTGTTTGTTTGGACTACTTCTGGGAAGAGTCTAAATGAAATAATATCCGCACTGCAGGAAATTACGTCTCAGCTGCCCTATAGCTAATCATTGGCTTACTCTGCATGGGTTCAAAAGTGACTTCGTACATGCATTCTTTTGAAGATCTAATAGAAATGATTATATCTATTATTTTAATACATGTTGCCAAGATGCCAACTTACATTGTATTAATTGACTGGACAGATCAAGGAATAAGAAATGTTAAAGATACTATTAAGAGGTCGGAAGCCTTTAAATCTGCAATTGAGAAGTCAGGAGGTAAATTGTTGGAAGCATATTATACAATGGGACAACATGATTATGTGGCAACAGTTGAACTCCCAAACGATGATTCTACAATGTCTATTCTATTAGCATTAGGCGCACGAGGAAATGTCCGTACTACGACCCTTAAAGCATTTTCAATATCTGAAGTGGAAAAGGTAGTTTCAAAATTATCCTAATCCTTTTCTATTCTAAGAGGGCCTTTTAGTATTGTGTTCAGATATCTAACCACATGAAGTAACACACGATATTTTGGTTATAATACTACAGATATTGACTTCCTTGAAGAATTATGACTTATACTAGTTTCTTAAGTTCTCCATTTTCCAAGGTTATCGTATTAATCGTCTCACATTTCTCGCATTCTGCACCAAAATCAGATAGGATCTAAGCGTCTCATTAATTATAATAAGTTTGATAAATGGGAATACTACATCAGTTTACCCCCAGATAAATTAGAATAGAGCTACTGATATAAGACTAAAAAAAGATTATTCAAATGGTAAAAATATTAAATGGTCAAGATCAATAGAAAAAAGAACGCAGAAGTAAAGCGAATAATAATGAGAGATGGGTTTCAGTATTTTACAACTGAGTAGTTGAAATGGCAATTCTGTAGTATACTGCAAAGCAGTGAATGGGCCTATGACGTGCTTTTTCTTGTTTTAGACTTAACGAAATAATAAACAACCAGACACATACAATGAAATCATGAATCGCATATGAAAAAGTGAACTGGGGATAAGAAGATTCCTATAGGTATAGCAAGGATTGAATTCGAGAATAGCCTAAGGGGTATCCAAATTGACAGCAATATATCGAATATGATGTTTATTTTAGAAGGCGAAATAAAAGGGAAGTAATAGATCCCTTAGCTTCAACCAAAATATATGCGGTGGTTAAAATTAACAATCTTATATAAAATTTGTCTAGCGGCATAATCTAGATCATAGTCCAACAATAAAATAATTGTACCTAATTGGAAATTGAAACAATGTCTGTCTGTATATAGGAAATTTAATTTGGTGAAATTAACTATCAATTGAAGCGTATGCGAATTTAGACAAGTTCTATAGGCTGGAACCTATAATGGTTGAGTTATTTCGTCCAAAAACTTGCTGCTATCTAATCTAGAGAATGTCGATAGATCTATCGCTGCTCCAGGTCTCATAACTTCTCTCAGCCATTTACCAGATTCTTTTTCCTTCCACCATATGTCTCCAAACCTATCGCCTAGACTACTTTCCAGTTCAGCTGCTCTAACTGCAGCTAGTAAATAACTTGGTACGTACATGATTGACTCGGGCAGTATATGATGTAATAACCAATATTCTCCGGGTACTTCCATACCTGTGTACTCTTTTACCAGCCTAGAATATAGTTCACAGGCTTGATCAGCCGACAAATTTTGTCTCCAATATTCTAGTTTCATTAACGAATTTGCGGTATAAAACGTTACAAAAAATAATTCCATCAGATGGGTTCTTGCAATTAATTTATTAATTGTGATTTCGTCTATATTTGTGGAATCAGTGAGTGATCGTATGTATCGGCTGCGCTTTGCCAGTCTTTCTAAAAAAGTAGAGAATATTTCTGCTATCCCCATTGATATCCTATACTTATTCCAATATTCTATGTCAGGATCAACCGAACTAGCATGAATAGCATGACCGGTTTCGTGAAAGCAAGCCTGAAAATCGAAAATAGGAGTTTCTCTCTTAAATAAAACACGAATATCAATAGGAATGCGGACGAAAAAGCAAATAGGTGAAGGGTATTTGTTTTTTCTATCTTCAGTATCGAAGTGTATTTTGCCTAGATCAAAATCCATAGCGATGAGCACTTTCCTGACTTCATTAATCGGATTTATACTGGAAAAATTCTT
>Ga0081455_10009078_pt1 | contig 10256 bp, 6 predicted proteins | sample TabmetS3T2R1_FD_70207 | JGI IMG/M metagenome (GOLD analysis project Ga0081455, IMG submission 70207) | Tabebuia heterophylla rhizosphere microbial communities from the University of Puerto Rico - S3T2R1 | ecosystem: Host-associated > Plants > Roots > Rhizosphere ... | reverse complement strand
GGTGAGGGGAGTCAGGACTCTGAGCGAAGGGCCGCTCCCCCTCTCCCCGCAGGGGAGAGGAAGGCTGCCGTCAGGCTAGGCGCGTCTACGCTGTATCGGCTCATGGCGTGGCTCTCGCCGGCTTATCCCGTCGGCGCCTTCTCCTACTCGAGTGGGCTCGAATGGGCGGTCGAGGCCGGCGAGATCGCCGACGCGGAAGACTTGCGGCGATGGCTTAACGTAGTCCTCTCCGAAGGAGCCGCGTTCTGCGATGCCGTGTTCTTCGCGTACGCGCAGCGCGCGGCCGCGGTGGAGGACGACGCGACGCTGGTCACCGTTGCCGAGCTTGCTGCTGCGTTTGCCCCCTCGAAGGAGCGTCATTTGGAGACGACGGCACAAGGCCGCGCCCTCTTGGAGACCACTCGGGCAGTGTGGCCCTGCGTCGCGCTCGACCGGTTGGTTGAAAAATGGCCTGGCCCTTACGCCTATCCGCTCGCCGTGGGCGTAGCGGCCGCCGGTCACGGCATCGCGGTCGAGCCGGCACTGTCGGCCTATCTCCAGGCTGTTACGGCGAATCTGATCTCAGCGGGCGTGCGGCTGATTCCTCTCGGCCAGACCGATGGGCAGCGTATCCTTGCCAAGCTCGAACAGATTATCGCCGCAGCGGCGGCGCGGGCGCTTATCACCTCGCTTGACGAAGTGGGCGGCGCAGCCTTCAGGGCCGATCTCGCTAGCATGCGGCACGAGATGCAACACACACGGTTGTTCCGCTCATGACGGCCTCGCCATCATCACATGGCCCGCTTCGCGTCGGCGTCGGCGGCCCCGTAGGCTCGGGCAAGACGGCGCTCATGGATGCGCTCTGCAGGCGCCTGCGCGATCGCTACGGCATCGCGGCGATCACCAACGACATCTACACCAAATGGGATGCCGAATTCCTCATCCGCTCCGGCGCTCTCTCGCCCGACCGCATCGCCGGCGTCGAGACCGGCGGCTGCCCCCATACCGCCATCCGCGAGGATGCCTCGGCTAACCTCGCGGCCGTCGCTGACATGCGCGCGAAATTCCCCGACCTCGACCTCATCCTCATCGAGTCAGGCGGAGACAATCTCGCGGCAACCTTCTCGCCGGAGCTTGCCGATCTCACCATCTACGTCATCGACGTTGCCGCCGGTGACAAGATCCCATCCAAGGGCGGCCCGGGCATCACCCGGTCAGACCTTCTCGTAATCAACAAGATCGACCTCGCCCCCCACGTCGGCGCGTCGCTCGAAGTGATGCAGCGCGACGCAAGACGCATGCGCGGGGAGCGCCCCTTCGTCTTCACCAATCTCCGCGCGGGGCAGGGGCTAGACCCTATCGCGAGCTTCATCGAGGAAAGGGGCGGGCTTGAAAGCCGCAAGCCAGCTGATCGCCAAAGAGCGATGCGCGGCAAAGCTCAGAAATAGATGATGCCGCCGGTGCTGATATAGCGGAAGGCATCGAGGTCGCCGGCAAAGGGCCCGCCGTCGAGATCGCCGTCGTGCTGGCGATATTTGATCCAGAGCGACATGGCGGCGCTGTCGATCTCCTGCGCCGCACCAAATCCCCAGCGGGTGAACTCGCTCCCAGTGACGCCGGCGTTGAGCGCCGCCGGTCCGATTTGGTCAATATATTGAGTGTACTCGCCGTAGAGGATGGTGGCGCCGAGGCTCGTCCATTTCCGGCGAACGCCCGCCTTCACGTACCATTGATGGCTGTCGGGCTCGGCGACACCGCTCAAGATCGGCGCGCGATGGTTATCCTCTTCGCCATAGTCGCCGTGCAGGAAGAGCCCGGTTGCGAGATGCTCGACATATCCGCCAGCCTGGAAGAATCCAGAGTCTTTGTGGCGCGAGATGAAGGTCTGGATGATCTCGTCGGTATTGACCGAGTAGCCGGCCCCCAGCGCGATCTTGAAGCCGCCGAGCTCGTGTGTGTAGCGGAGCGCCACCTCTGAATCGTCGTCCTGTCCGTAGCTTGCCGAAGCGGACAGGCCGCCGAAGGTCGGGCTGTCGTAGCGGACGCCGTTCATGACGATGCCGTCGCAGTCGCCGCCCCAGGGCCGCGCCTGCGAGTAGCAATAGCCGATATCGCCCCAGCGCAAGCGGAGCAGCGTGCCGTTCTGCCTGAGGAAAAAGCCAGGGCCATCGAACAGCACGTAATTGGCGATGAGCTGCGTGCCTGAGAGGTCGGTGAACATGGCGACGCTCTTCGAGGCAAGCGCCTGCTTGCCGAGCGTCACCCTGCCGTAGTCCTCGCTCGCCACGAAGAGGTTGGACATCTGCACGTTGAGACCGAGATTGTCGTTATCGTTAGTCTGGCTCAGGCCCATCGTGCTGTCGCGCAAGTCCTGAATGCGGAACAGGTATCCCGCCGTCCAGCCCGGCGCGATCGCGGCCTGGCCGCCCAGCTTGAAATGCGTGGCCTGGGTCGGACCGATGTCTGAGACGTACGTGTTGCTCTCGACTCCGTCGTCCCAGGAGAATACCTGCTTGGCGGTGTAGCCTGAGAGCGTGACGGAGACCTTGCCCAGCCTCCGCGTCGTGGTTGCCTCGAGCTCCGCGAGGCGCGCTTCGAGATCCGAACAACAATCGCCGCCAAGGTCGGCGGCCTTGGCTGGCGCGCCCCAAAGGAAACTTGCCGCCACGCCCGCGACAAAGGCGGCGCAACACAGGCGCAGCAAAGCGGCACTCGGCATGTTGGTCGGCGGTACGCTCCTACGCATAAGTCGGTTCACTCCGCTGCCTGGAGACGATGCTCGTCGACGATTCTTCTTATCTCCCCGCGGCACGAGCCGCAATTCGTCCCGGCCTGAAGCGCCTCGCCGATTGCATCGATACTCGCGCAGCCTCTTGCCACTGCGTTCGCGATCTCGTTGGCGCCGACGCCGAAACAGGAACAGATGGTGGCGCCGCGCTCGACGGCGCCCGTCCCCGGTCTGCCGGCGATCACGGCCATCCGGGCACGCTGGCTGGGATGTTGTTTGGTGAGCTGCTCGCAAGCCCAGCCGCGCGAGACGGAAACCGGCTCTGAGGCGAGAAACAGCGCGCCAAGCAGGCGGTCGCCATCGAAGCAGGCGAAGCGGTGCTGGCCGGCACCCGCGTCGTGATAGGCGAGGGTCTCTGTGCCGTTCGAGGTCGCGAAGAGTGAGGCCGCGAAAGAAGGCCAGTCGGACGAGACCTCTCCAAAGGCGAGCTCGAGCCGGAAGCCGCCTGCGCATCGCGCCATCGCCCAATAAGGTGCGGGAAGACTTGCGGGTCGTTCGCTGAGAACGGCAAAGCCGTAGGCCACCGCAGCAAAGCGCTCGATGCTCGCCGGCACGCACTTGGACGCTGGCTGGCCCGAATGGGGATCGGTAATTGCCGGGACCAGCGTATCGATGCGGGCGCATGCGGCGAATTGGTCGGTCCAATGCATCGGCACGAATACATTTCCCGGCGACTGGCGCGCCGACACGAGCGCCCGGACCAGCACCGCGCCTTGCGGGCTCGAGATGCGCACGATGTCGGCATCGCCGATACCAAAGCGCCGCGCATCGTCGGGATGGATCTCGGCAAAAGGTTCGGCGATATGCTGCGACAGGCGCGGACTCCGGCCGGTGCGGGTCATGCTATGCCAATGGTCGCGCACGCGCCCTGTGTTCAGCACTAGGGGAAATGCGGCGTCGCCCGGTCTTGGGGATGGTGGGCGCACCGCGACGATGCGCGCCTTGCGGTCGCTGGTATAGAAGCGGCCCGCCGCGAAGTATCGCATCTCGCGCGGCGCACCAGGCCGCGGCCGTGGCCACTGGAAGGGCTGCATGCGGTCATAGCTCTGCCGGTCGATCCCGGCGAAAGCGCCGATGTCGAAGGCGCGTGCGCCATTGTTCTCGAAGGCAGACAGCGCCGCGTGCTCGGCGAAAATTTCGGCCGCCGACGCGTAGGCGAAGCCTTGGGCGAATCCCATGCGCTTGGCGACCTCGGAGATGATCCACCAATCGGGACGCGCCTCGCCGGGGGCGGCAAGAAAGGATCGCTGGCGCGAGACGCGCCGCTCCGAATTGGTGATGGTGCCGTCCTTCTCGCCCCAGGCCGCCGCCGGCAGCTTCACGTGGGCATGGCGAATCGTGTCGGTGTCGCGCATGACGTCAGAGACCACGAGGAACGGGCAATCGCGCAGCGCCTGCTCCACAAGGCGGGCCTCCGGCATGGAGTCGACCGGGTTGGTGGCCATGATCCACAGCGCCTTGATGCCGCCATCGGCGACGGCGCGGAACATATCGACGGCCTTGAGCCCCGGCTTGCTGGCGATCCGGGGCGACCCCCAGAAGCGCTGTAGGCGGTCGCGATGAATTTGATTCTCGATCTCCATATGCGCTGCGAGCATGTTGGCGAGGCCGCCCACCTCGCGTCCGCCCATGGCGTTCGGCTGGCCGGTCACCGAGAACGGACCCATGCCCAGCTTGCCAATGCGCCCCGTCGCAAGGTGACAGTTGATGATCGCGTTGACCTTGTCGGTGCCTGCGACGGACTGGTTGACCCCCTGGCTGAACACCGTGACCACCCTCTCAGTCTCGGCAAACAGACGGTAAAAGGACGTGATCGCTTCCGACTTGATCCCAGTCAATTCCGCGATCGCCTCGCGCCCGAGCCCCTTCACCTCGGCGAGCGCCGCCTCGAAGCCAAAGGTGTGCGCTGCTACATAGGCCCGGTTGATGCAGTTCTGCTCGGCGAGGTAACCGAGGAGACCAGCGAACAGGGCCACGTCGCCATCGGCGCGAATGGCGAGATGCAGATCGGCGATGTCGGCGGTCGCGGTGCGGCGCGGGTCGATTAATACGACCTTCATGTCGGGACGTGCCTCCTTCGCCTCGGCAAGGCGCTGGTAGAGCACCGGGTGGCACCAGGCGAGGTTCGAGCCGACCAGCACGACGAGATCGGCAAGCTCGAGGTCGCGATAGGTGCCGGGCACGATGTCGGCGCCAAACGCGCGGCGGTGCCCTGCCACCGCCGAGGCCATGCACAGACGCGAGTTGGTGTCGATATTGGCCGAGCCGATGAAACCCTTCATCAGCTTGTTGGCGACGTAGTAGTCCTCGGTGAGGAGCTGGCCCGAGACATAGAAGGCGACGGAGTCCGGTCCATGCTCGGCGATGGTTTCGGAGAATCTTCGCGCCACCAGATCGAGCGTCTCGTCCCATTCGGCGGGGCGTCCATCGATCTCGGGCTGGAGCAGGCGGCCGTCGAGCCCGATGGTCTCGGCGAGCGCTGCCCCCTTCGAGCATAGGCGTCCGAAATTCGCCGGATGCTCCGGATCACCGCGGACAGCGATCTTGCCATCGGCAGTGACCTCCGCCAACAGGCCGCAGCCCACCCCGCAATAGGGACAGGTGGTCTTCACCACCGACGCCGCGTGCATGTCCCTCATTACGCCGCGCGGCCCGCCAACGCATCGCGCGTGATGAACAGCTCTCCACCCTCGACCTTGACCGGGAGCGTGCGCACTGTCCCTTCGTCGGCGCCTTGCGCCTTGCCGGTCTCGAGCGAGATTACCCAGTTGTGCAAGGGGCAAGTGACTGAAGTGCCGTGCACGATGCCCTGGCTCAAAGGGCCGCCTTTGTGGGGGCAGCGGTCCTCGGTGGCGAAGACCTGGTCGTCGCCGGTGCGGAACACCGCAATCCTGCCGCGCGGCGAGGCAACGCAGCGCGCGCCGCGGCGCGGAATGTCGTCGAGCGAGCCGATTCTGACCCAGCGCATGGCTTACTCCGCCGCCTGCAGGAAGCCGACAGCGGCAAGCGGCTTGAACTCATGCTTGTCCTTGCCGCTGACGCGCTCTGACCATGGGTCGACTTGCGCGAATTGCTGCGAGTAGATGAAGCGGGTGTAATAGGCAGTGCGCCTGTCGAGATCCTCGAGCACCTGCCGGCGAATCTCGGCGACACCGACGCGCTTCGCCCACTTATAGATGCGCTCGAGATAGCGGCCTTGCTCGCGATACATCTGCGCGAGCGCCACTATCACTTCGAGCGCTTCGTCCTCGGTCTTGACCAGTCCGAGCACCTCGGTGCCCTTGATGTCGAGACCTGCGGCGCCGGCAAAATGAATCTCGTAGCCGGAGTCGACGCAGATCACCCCGACATCCTTGCAGGTTGCCTCGGCGCAGTTGCGCGGGCAGCCCGAGACCGCCATCTTGACCTTGGCCGGTGTCCATGAGCCCCACATGAACTTCTCGACGCGGATGCCGAGCCTGGTCGAGTCCTGCGTGCCGAATCGGCACCAGTCCGAGCCGACGCAGGTCTTTACCGTGCGGATGCCCTTGGCGTAGGCGTGGCCCGACACGAAACCCGCCTTGCCGAGATCGGCCCACACCGCCGGCAGGTCTTCTTTCCCCACCCCGAGCATGTCGATCCGCTGGCCGCCTGTGACCTTGACCGTCGGGATCTGGAACTTGTCGACCACGTCGGCGATAGCGCGGAGCTCGGCCGCGCTTGTCACGCCTCCCCACATGCGCGGCACCACCGAATAGGTGCCGTCCTTCTGGATATTGGCGTGGACGCGTTCGTTGACGAAGCGCGACTGGTAGTCGTCGGCATAGTCGCCCGGCCATTCGCACACGAGATAATAATTGAGCGCCGGCCGGCATTTGGCACAGCCGCAGGAGCTCTTCCATTCGAGCTCCTGCATCACGGCCGGTATCGTCTTCAGGCCCTTGGCCTTGATCAGGCGGCGCACATCGTCATGTCCGAGCGTGGTGCAGCCGCAGATCGGCTGAACCGCCGCCGGGTTGTAGGCATCGCCGAGTTTGAGCTTGAGCAATTGCTCGACCAGGCCGGTGCACGAGCCGCACGAGGCCGAGGCCTTGGTATGCGCGCGCACGTCGTCGAGCGATGAGAGACCTTTCGAGGAGATCGCGCCGGTGATCTTCCCCTTGCACACGCCGTTGCAGCCGCAGATCTCCGCATCATCCGGCAAGGCTGCAACGGCCACCATAGGGTGCAGCGGGTCGCCCCCCTGATAGGCTTGGCCGAAGATCAAGGTGTCGCGCATCTCGGTGATGTCGACCTGCCGCCTCTTGAGGTCGCTGAACCAGGCGCCATCGCCTGTCTCGCCGAACAGGACGGTGCCGATGATGCGGTTGTCCCTGAGCACGAGGCGCTTGTAGATGCCTGCCGAGGCGTCGCGCAGAACGATCTCCTCGCGGTCCTCACCGTCGGCGAAGTCGCCAAGCGAGTAGACATCGATCCCGGTCACTTTGAGCTTGGTCGGCGTGTCGCTGTGCACGAAGCGCGCGTTGGCAACGCCGGCAAGTTGTCCGGCCGCGGCGCGAGCCATCTCGTAAAGCGGCGCGACGAGCCCGTAGGTATGACCTCCCACCTCGGCGCATTCGCCGATGGCGAGAATGTCCGGGTCGGAGCTGCACATCCCGGCGTCGACCACGATGCCACGATTGACCTCAAGTCCTGCTTCCTTGGCGAGCCACGTATTCGGCTTGATGCCGGCGGCCATGACTACGAGCGTAGCCTTGATGCGCGTGCCGTCGGCGAGCTCGACCGCCTCGGCCTTGCCCTCGCCGAGGATCGCCTTGGTGTTCGCCTTGGTGATGACTTTGATCCCGCGCGCCTCGATCGCTTTTTGCAGGAGATAGCCGGCCGCGGGGTCGAGCTGGCGCTCCATCAAGGTCGGCATGAGATGGAGCACGGTCACGTCCATGCCTCGCGCCTGAAGCCCGGCGGCAGCCTCGAGCCCAAGCAGGCCGCCGCCGATCACCACCGCCTTCGAGCGCGATTGCGCCGCGAGCAGCATGGCGTTGACGTCGTCGAGATCGCGGTAGGTCAACACGCCGGGAAGAGTGTTGCCGGGGACCGGGAGGATGAAGGGCACCGAGCCGGTGGCGATGACGAGCCTGTCGTAGCTCTCGGTCACCCCATGGTCCGACCTGACGGTGTTGGCCTCCCGGTCGATGGCGACGACCTTGTGGCCCTTGTAGAGCGTGATTCCGTTTTTGATGTACCAGCCGTCGCCGTGGATGATGATCTCCTCGTAGTCCTTCTCGCCGGAAAGGACCGGAGACAGCATGATGCGGTCGTAATTGACGCGCGGCTCGGCGTTGAAAATCGTTACCTGATAGCGGTCCGGCGCGGCGTCGAGGAGATGCTCGAGCATTCTCCCCGGGGCCATGCCGTTGCCGATGATGACGAGTTTTTCAGTCATGGCGTCTCGCCTTTCCGGATCACTGCGCGGCCAAGTCGTAGGCCTCGACGCCCGCCCGGGCCGCGCCGCCGGCCCGGCGCTCCATGCGCCACACGGCGAAGTGCATCCACGCGAGCGAGATCGAGGCGATGACGAAGAGCAGCATGAAGCAGCTCGGCCAAAGGCCCGTGGCGTCGTAAAGGGCGCCGAAGGCGATCGGCAGGACGAAGCCGCCGAGCCCGCCGATCATGCCGACCAGGCCGCCGACGGCGCCGACATTCTCGGGGTAGTAAGTCGGGATGTGCTTGTAGACGGCGGCCTTGCCGAGGCTCATGAAGAAGCCCAGCACGAACACCGCGACGACGAAGGCGGCTGGGCCGATCTCGAAATGGAAAGTCGTCCGTCCTCCGTTGGCGAGAACGTCGAGCGGAGGCAGCGATAGAATCAGCGTGGCCGCGGCCGAGACCGTCAGCGTCCAGTACATCACCGTGCGCGCGCCGACGCGGTCGGCCAACACCCCGCCATAGGCGCGGAAGATGCTGGCCGGGATCGAGTACGAGGCGGCGACGATGCCGGCCGTGGCGATGTCGAAGCCGTATGCGCCGATCAGGTAGCGCGGCAGCCACAGCGCGAGCGCGACGAAGGCGCCGAACACGAAGAAATAGTAGAGCGCGAAACGCCAGACTTGCAGCTTCTTGAGCGGCGCGAACTCCGCGAGGAAGCTCCTGGGCGCTTCCCGGTTGAGATGCCGCGCGCGGATCACCGGGTCGTCGTCGGTCGAAAACCAGAACACGGCCGCCATCGCGACGAGCGCGAGCGCCCAGATCTGCGCCACGGCTTGCCAGCCAAAGGCGAGCAGCACGAACGGCGCCAGGAACTTGGTGACCGCCGCGCCGACATTGCCGGCGCCGAAGATGCCGAGCGCCGTGCCTTGCTTCTCTTGCGGGAAGAAGCGCGAGACATAGGTGACGCCGACGGCGAACGAGCCGCCGGCAAGACCCACGCCAAGCGCGGCCACGAGCACCTCCGGATAGGTCTTGGCATAGGCAAGCAGGAAGCTCGCGAGAGCTGCCGCCAGCATGGTCAGCGTGTAAACGAGCCGACCCCCATAGCGTGCGGTCCACACACCGAGCACGATGCGGACGAGCGAGCCCGTGAGGATCGGCGTGCCGACGAGAAGGCCGAACTCTGTCTCCGAGATCCCAAGCTCTTCCTTGATGCGGATGCCGATGATGGAAAAGATCGTCCAGACCGCGAAGCAGATCGTGAAAGCGATGGTCGAAAGCCAAAGCGCACGCGCGGGCGCGGAGTTGGACTGTCTTGCGCTTGCGATCTCGTTGAGGGCCGAAGGCATGTGACGCGAGGTTCCTTTCGTTGCGTGTGGCCAAAACAAAAGCTGCCCACCAGGGTGTCGCGTCCGTAGCGTCCGGATTCGCGATGTCCTGATTGGCAGCTTTGCCGGTGGCGCCCGCCATTGGACGCCTTCGAGGCCTTGCGAGCCTCATGCACACAGTTGCAGGAACTATGCCGATTTCGTGCGTTGTAAATCTGCGATTAGAATCAGTCGATTAGATGATAAGCGCGATGAGCGTGCGAAGCGCGGCTCGAACAAAAAATCATCATCGGCTCTTTGCACTGCACAATGATCGAGCAACGCGACCGGGCGCACGTGTGATCAGAAGCGCATGCGATCAATGCTGCGAGTCGATATAGGCGTCGATGCGATCTGGATCGAAGACGCCGCCGTCGAAGAAGCCGTCAGGACCGAGCACGAGGCTCGCGCCGGCGGACCCGACCGCGGTTGCGACTTTGAGAGCGCCTTCGACTTTGGCATTGGCGCCGGGGAGGGCCACGCCGAGAGGCCGGAGCGCCGCGCGGTAGATATCCGGGCGATAGGTGTCGCGCGCGATTGCCTCGTTCGACTTGTCGTGCCCGATCTGCCTCCAGCGCACCATTTGCGTATAAAGCCAGAGTGCGTGGCTCTTCCACGGGAAGGTCGCCGCCTTGGCCAAGGGCACGAAGAAGTCCTCGACGGTCACGATTGTCTTGTGACCGGCGCGGATATTGCCGGTAAGCGCGGGCAGCATC
>Ga0081455_10009077_pt1 | contig 10257 bp, 6 predicted proteins | sample TabmetS3T2R1_FD_70207 | JGI IMG/M metagenome (GOLD analysis project Ga0081455, IMG submission 70207) | Tabebuia heterophylla rhizosphere microbial communities from the University of Puerto Rico - S3T2R1 | ecosystem: Host-associated > Plants > Roots > Rhizosphere ... | reverse complement strand
CCCCACTCTTCGCCTTGAAAGAGCATGGGAACAAACGGGCTTGTCAAAACTAGCGCGGCAGCGATCTTCAGGCGTGCAACACTCATCAAATGGCTGCTTCGCTCGCCCTTGGCTCGATTGCCGATCTGATCGTGAGTTTGCGAATAGCCCAGAAAACTATGGCCTGAAAGTCCGCTAGGCGGTTTGCCGTGGCGCCGGCGGCGAAAAGCCGAATAGCGTCCATCGTAGACGAACCCGCTTCGAAAAGCTTTGGCCAGGTCAGCGAGGGAACCAAAGTCGGCATAGTAGCCAAGCCGCTCGCCGGTTAGAACGGAGTGCAACGCGTGGTGGAAATCATCGCTCCATTGGCCTGCAACGCCGTAGCCACCGATTTCCCGTGGCCGCGTGATACGCGGGTCGTTGAGATCGCTTTCCGCGATGAGTGTCAGGTGGCGACCAGTCTGCGCTTGGAGCTCCTCAACTTCAGCCGCGAGTTGTTCGAGAATATGCACCGCCGAGGTATCGAGGATGGCGTGGACGGCGTCGACCCGTAGTCCGTCGAAGTGATAGTCCCTTAGCCACGTCAATGCATTGTCGCAAAAAAATCGGCGCACTTCGTCGCTACCAGCCCCATCAAAATTCACCGCTGGACCCCAGGGGGTTGCATAACGCTCGGTGAAATAGGGTCCAAAGCGGGCGAGGTAGTTCCCCGCGGGGCCCAAGTGGTTGTAGACAACATCCAGAATCGCAGCCAGCCCCCGAGCATGGCAAGCATCCACCAGCCGCTTGAGATGATCCGGGTTCCCATAAGCGTGATGCGGCGCGTAAAGGTCGACGCCATCGTAGCCCCAATTGCGATTGCCGGAAAACTCAGCGATGGGCATCAGCTCGATATGTGTGATGCCGAGGTCAGCCAAATAATCGAGCCGGTCGATCGCCGCCAGAAACGTTCCCTGCGCCGTAAAAGTGCCGACATGAAGCTCGTAAAATACCGCCGAAGCGAGAGGCTTCGGTTGCCAGAGTCGGTCCGTCCATGGGAACGCACGGTGATCCACCATGCGCGATGATCCGTGGATTCCGCTGGGCTGCCAGGGAGAGCGAGGATCAGGCAGCGGCTGACCGCGATCAACCATAAACGCATAATCGATACCCGTTCCATCCAGCTGTGTTTCAGTAAACCACCAGCCGCTTTCGGCGGCAGTCATGCTAAAAAGGGCGCTACCAATTTTTACTTCGACCTGTTTTGCGTTTGGTGCCCAAACACGAAATGAGATCATGCGCCGTAATCCTCTCGAGATAAAAACAGCGACGGAAGACGTTTCAACAGGCTGACGAACCGGGTGACGCTGCCGTTGAACGTCTCGCCGATAAAACTTATTGTGCCACTGTTTCGGTGGTAGCTCCACCCTCGTACCCATCTTTCGCCGGTTTTCACTAGATTACTTCGCTAAAAATCTCGGTGTAGATCTTTGCTCACTCTTGAGCGTTAAAAGCTCACGACGAAAGCGATTCTAAAGCACGGCCGAGCAAAACCAAATAAAAGGCACGTGTAAGACATCTAATTTACCGCCGACGGAGCGTTATCAGCGCCTGGGTGAGTTTTACCAACCAGCGAATAGCCAGTGAGAAAGACCGAAGTCAATTAGTTTGCTTTCCTTACGTCCAATCGCTGCGCCCTTGGTAGAGAGCGAGGAAAGAACTCTGTTTGGTTCAGTTTCGTCCGCTGGTTTAGCTAAACAAAAATTGTCTCTGACTATCCATGAATTGACTGTGTTCTCGTCAAGCGTTTGTGAGATGTATAGAGAGGAAAGTCTTGAACGGCGGCTTCCACCGAACGGAATCAATGATCTGTGCAGGGGGAATGGAACGGGGTTGGGTTAGCGCCCTTGAGGGCTGTCACTAACTCGGGACATCAATGGATAACGTGGCCACCCGGTTTGCGGCGGGTTTGCTCTATGGCGCGGATTGTGTTCTCAAGCTGACGAAGACCCTCTTCATCGCCTGAGGATAGAATCTCCCGAAGTATCTGAGTTATATCCTTTAGCAGCTCCATCGATTTGCGACGGAGTGCCGGTTTTCCCATTTCTTTTTTCTTAACGTCCATTGGTTCCATATGCGAGGATAGGAGAGCAAAACACACACCACGAATAAAAGCTTGGAAATCCGCGACTCTCTATGGGCGACCGTCGACAATCTGACATATGATCGCGTCGAAATTGTCAACTAATGGCATTGTCAAACGACGACGACAGCAATGGAAGACACGGGAGAGAGCGGTTTGCGTAACGGCAGAACACAGCAGGTCATCAACTACCAGGGAAGATGCGATAGGAGGAAGCGGCTATGGGAGCTATCGCTTGTGGCGCAAGAGATAGAAACTGAGTAAGAACCCCATTATGATGACGATGAGGAACAACGTAACAGCGACAATCTCACCGATATTCATTAGTGCTTAGCATTCTAAACCTTGCTTACAGTCCTCTTCCCTCCGCCAAGTTCCCAACTTCTTTCAAAACCGCTTCGTCATCTGATCGGCCAGCTTACTCGAAATTATCCGATTCAGGCGCCGCGTGTGGAGACTCAAATCAATGTGGCTCGTGAATCTAGGGAGCAAAGAGACGGCCAACGAAAAAGGCGAACCAGTCCAAATACTTTGGGGTAGCGGAGGGAATGTTAGGTAACTCTACACTGAGGAGATCGCTGTCGGTTTTAGTTTTAAAGGAGGTTGCAGTCTTTCTCAGCCCTCAAATTCAAAGACCCGAAATTCTTTGCTAAGGCTGCGGGGGCTAGGAACTAAGCGATATCTTTTTCGCGCCGAGGATCGTGTTTCCCGCGCCGGGTCTCCGTGCCTGGTATATTCGGCAGACCTCTTCGAACACGCGGCCCACATCGATTCGCTGCATGCAAATGTTGTCTTCGCAAGGTGAAGTGCGTCCGTTCAGGGCGCTGACGCATGGGCTGCACGCAATGCCGGCCCAGAACACGTGATTGCGAACCGTGCGCGCGGCAAAAAGCCGCGGAGTTTCCGGTCCGAACAGCGTCACCACGTCGATGGGCGAGAGCGCCGCAAAATGTGCCGGGCCACTGTCGTTTGTCACCAAGACTTCTGCCAATCCGTAGATTACCAAGAGCTGACGAAGTGTGGTGCGACCAGCAAGATTAAAGCAGCGGTCCGATCCGACCTGGCCGACGAGGACTGAAATGGCTTGGCCTTCGGTTGGTCCACCGGTCATGCCGATTTGCACTTCCGGATACTTATCGATCAATCGTCGAGCGAGCTCCACGTAACGTTCGGTTGGCCAGCGACGCAACGGCAGCAAGTCACTACAGTTCGGGTTTAACAGAATCAAAGGTTCAAACTTAGTACTGGGAGAGGCGTCCTGCAGCAATGCTCGCACCTGATCGATTTCGTTCGGACTCGCGCGAAAAGGGGGCGGCCCATCCTCGGCCAGGACGGGCTCAAGACCGAAAGTCGGTAACCGCTCGCTCTTGACTGTCAACGCCTCGACCAGCATGCGAAAGGTTTGCGACGTATGCAAGTAAGGGTTGAAGCGTAGACGGTGGGTAAAAAGATCACCGCGGTAGGGGCCCTCTCCACCGAACGCGTGAAAACCCACCCGGTGCCGAGCCTGAGTCAAAAAAATCAGCGCGGCCGACGACCGCGCAAAGAACTCCAGATCAATTGCGGTATTAATCTCGAGCGTCCGGATACGCCGAATTGCTTGGAGGGCGTCGACCGTCGCCTGGACAAGTCCATTCGTGCGGATGGAAATGACGTTTTCAAACGGTATGAGTTCCATGGCATCGAGAATAAAGCGGTTCTCTTCGAAGACCAGGAAGTAAACATTATCCCGTCCAACGAGATCGATAGCCCTACGGATTGCTGAACAGGCCAGCACGGTCGAGCCCTGCTCGACCAGCTTCACAAAGAGGATACGACGCGGAGACTCGCGAGACCCGGTGCGGTCAAAAGAGTCAAGCAGCCACCGGACCAAAGTCAAGGCTAGGCATACTGGTACACCCAACCATCCGTCTACCCGTCGCATCGTTGAAGCTTTGATCATGAGCTGTTTTGTTGCGAATACCAGCCTCGATAGTTATAGCCAACACGCCAGTAAAAGTATCCGACCACCCGGCCATCTTTCTTTAAGGTCTCTTCGAACACATCACTGACTCTGTCAAAATAATCAGGCAACGATGAGTGCGTAAGCCGCTTACGATTAAGATCGATCATCAAAAAATTCCGGCCAACCGCCGCCGACCGGGGAAACCAGAAGGCCCACATCAAACTTCGGTTACCAAAGAAATGAGCACCGCCGGTATTTTGGGGTCCATCATGATCAGCCGAGTCGTAAAAGCTCAGTTCGCTCGAGATAAAGTTCTTGTCCATTCCAACAACGACGGGTTTGGATCCTGTCTTTGCCTCGAGTTGTTTTTTGATCGTCTCAACGCTGTTGGCTAATGCTCGCCATTCTCCAAAAAGACGATCCGCTGTCATCGGCCCCGCACCGGGTAATCCCAGAGAGATATAGTAGAAAGACACACCATGGATAAAGAGAAGAGCGATGATAGTTGGCATCCACAACCGCCGACTGAACTGCGCGAGGGATCCTTTAACCTGACCCCATGACTGCGCCATGTCCCAAGCAAGCATTGGAATCGCTGCCAGCCAGACCGGGGCAGTCCAATTGAGCTTCGGCTGGTAGAGGAGACTGTAGGTTACAAAAACAGAGAGAGGCACTAGGGTATAGGTCACAGCCCAGAGGTATTGCCGCTGCTTGTTATCAGTCTGAGCGGTGCTCGTGCCTTCCAATCTTTGCGGTAGAAGGACTCGCACTATGGCGAGCAGTGCCGTGGGGGTGAGGAGAAGCAGAATCGTACCTAACAGCACGTGGAGGGAGAAGTCATAGCTGCCTTCCCAACGATTAGACCCCTGAAAGACGAAAGATACCCATCCGTTGCGCATGTTCCAAAGGAACACCGGTGAAAAGATAATGACAGACATGATTGCCGCGATGTAGGGCTCGGGGCGAAGGAGCCAACGTCGGGCCTGTCGGTCAATAATTAGGAACACCAACGTGCCTAAACCGAGGAGCGCCGTCGTGTATTTCGACAGCATGCCGAGCCCCATGCATATGCCAATGCCCCACCATGCTCGGCTGTTCTGAGCGATCAGCGCACGCTCCAGGAAATAGAGACAGCCTGCCCAAGCGGCGTATAGAGGAGCGTCTGGCGTCATGAAAAAGCCCAGCCCAAAGTAAATTGGTAGCACCGCCAACAGTAATATGGTCCGAAAGGCGGCAGGCCTGTCGTAGAGATTCAGCGTGAGACGGAACATGAAGATGGCGGCGACGATCCAGCAGACATAAGCAGGCAAGCGAACAGAAAGTTCGGATTTGCCAAATATGGCGGTGGAGAGCCAGATCAGCCAAGCAACCATCGGTGGATGATCAAGATAGCCCCAGTCCAAATGTTGGGCATAGTTCCAGTAGTAGGCTTCCTCTGGAATCAAATTCACAGAACCCATGAAGATCACCTTAAGAATCAAGACATAGGTTAGAATACTGATTGTGACCACCGGCCAGCGAAGTGTTGGATCTTTACTCGTATCGGATTGCAGGTATATAAAAAAAACCGCGCCCACATGAAAAACGGCAGTGGCCATCACGATCGCCACGAGGATCGCCGTTTGAGGTTGCCAGTGCCAGGTCCCGACTAGCAGCATGAGAACAGCGCTGCGGAGGATAAGTACCAGTAGAGCTACTAACAAGAATCTGGCATAGAGCCTCCATCGAATGCTCGATTGTTTAAGCGCCGTCGCGCGTGGGTCAGCGTTCAGCGCAAAACTGAGAACCGCTCCGCCAAAAAAACTTGTGATTTGAGAAAGCTCTAGGCCGGCCCCCAGGGCAAATAATAATTGGAACAGCAGGATGTCGATGACCAGACTCAGGAGGCCAACTCCCACGAATCGCATACTGCACTTATCGATTGCTGCGGTCACCAGGATGGAACGCGTTGAATCCCAGACACCATTTTTCGGTTCGGCCTGCTTCATTGAACCTCGTGAAGGATATGACCTTTAGATTTCTACTCCCCGGTTGCTTGAAAAAGATCGCCCGTTGGCAGCTCTGGAATTGAGCGTAGTATACAGATTTGAAATTACCAGGAAAGAAGCCGAAAGCACAGGTGGAGGACAGGGCACATCTCTGTCAAGCCATTTGAAAATCTAACTGGAGCTAGAGTTCGTTGACAGAAACCCGCGTAGCAAATATTCTCCGGTCACGTCTACAATTGCGGAAATGAAAACGAAGCGCCTCCATTTGTGTTTCCTCGCTGCCATCCTATCCATCCTGCTGAGTTCTACGACTTCAGCTCAGTTAACAAAATTGAATGTGGGCTATAGCGCCATTAGCGAGGAGCAATTGCCAGCCTGGATAGCGAAAGAAAGTGGGATTTTCGAAAAAAATGGTTTGGACGTCCAGTTGATTTACTTTACTGGCGGAACAACGACCGTCCAGGCCCTTGTCTCCGGCGAGGTTCCCATCAGTCAAGTCGCAGGTCCGGCGGTGGTGAACAGTGCCCTCGCGGGCTCCGATGTCGTCATCATTGCCGGCGGCGCGACCTCACTGGACTATTGGCTTATGAGCAAGCCCGAGATTAAACGGCCCGAGCAGCTCAAAGGAGGCTCAGTGGCCATCAGCGCGTTTGGGACGGCCTCTGATTTTGTGGCGCGCTACGCGCTCGAAAAAATCGGTTTGACTCCTGGAAAGGATGTCGCAATAGTGCAAGTCGGGGGCGTACCTGATCGACTGGGGGCGCTTCTCGCAGGAAGAGTCGAAGCCGCGGTGCTTGTTCCTCCGTCGATGTTCATCGGACAAAAGAAAGGATTGAACATTCTCGCAGATGTCTCGAAGCTAGGTCTTCCCTTTCAGTACACCGGAGTAGCCACCAGCCGACGATTTATTAGAGAGCATGCGGATACGGTCAAGTGGTACGCCAGATCACAGCTCGAGGCGGTGCACCGGATTTATACGGACAAAGAGACCTCCCTAAAGGTCCTGACGAAATATTTTCGCGGCAATGTAGAGCGGGATATCCTGGAAAAGAGTTGGGAGTTGCTAATCGACGGAAATCTGCTGCCAAAGAAGCAGTATCCAAGTCTTGAAGGTCTAAAATTTATTGTAGCTCCTCTGGCGGAAAAAAATCCCAAGGCAAAAGCGGCCAAGCCTGAGGACTTTGCCGACTTGAGCTTCATCGAGGAACTCGACCGAAGCGGCTATGCCGACAGCCTTTATAAGAAGAAATAGATTCGTAGCGACTGTCAAGAACGGAAGACCTAAGAATTTGTGCTCTGCTCGCTGCGATTGGTTACCTCAAGAGCCAGTCGTGCTACTAAAAATTAGAGCTAGGTTTGCTGGGCTGGCAGCTTATTCCGCAGTTCAATGAAAGGCAAAGCGAAATCTAGCCGGCCTGGGCAAATCGCGCGAAATCAGCGACCGTTTTTTCACAGCCAAGACCGTAGACGAAGATAATCCGCAGAAAAGCGCCCTTGGGCGACCTCGACCACCCTGGAAAGAGCTTGCAACGTGCTAAGGCTTTTTACACCACAAAAGCCTCGATGGACCATTTCCAAGTTGGCTCAACACTTGGATTGTTCCGAAGAGCGGGGTTTTCAGGCTGGTGAAGACTTTTGAACGAAAACATTTTCTCCAATCCAGAGACGATTCTTACGAATATGAACTTGGGTCAGGGATTTGGGAATTGACAGGAACCGTGTTTGGCAAGCGGGAACGATTGGTCGAAATTTATCCGATGCGCTTAATCGCTGAAGATTCGGAAGCTCCGAGTTGAGGCTCGAGTTGACCCGAAAGCTGAGGCCCGAAAGCTCGCATCTGATAGGAGCAGGTCAAATGAATAGTACGATATACTAAGATGAGGAATTTCATGCGGCTCAAAGCTATCACATTCTGTATCGGGCTCGTTTTAGGTGTCGCGGATATCCAACCGATTCTGGTGCGCGCCCAGTCGCTTCCTAAGGTGGTAATTGGCTACCCGGCTAGCAGCATCGCGTCCATCCAGTTATTCATCGCTCAAGAAAAGGGATTCTTTCGGGAAGAAGGACTTGAGGTTCAGCTCAATCAGGTTCGGGCAGATGCGGCCGTTGCAGCAGTGCTAACCGGAGAGTTGTTCGCGTACGATTCCGTAGGGACAAGCGTGAGGGCGTTTCAAAAAGGCGCCCCAGTCAAGATTTTGGCCGTAAACCTCCAGAGTCCGTTATTCTGGTTGGTCACGCGTCCTGAGCTAAAATCTTTTAACGAGTTAAAGGGAAAAGTGATGGGTACAACATCTTTCGGAGGAGTCCAACACCTGGCGGGACTACGGATGTTGCGCCGAGGTGGACTCAATCCCGAAGAGGAGGTCACGGTGATTCTGGCCGGGGACCCCGCAACGCAACTTCAGTCAATTGCAAACGGCGTCATACATATCGCTGTCCTCTCTCCGCCCACCGTAATTCTCGCGCGGGACAAGTTTAAGCTCAATATTTTAGCCAACGCATTGGATGAGTTTCCAAGCTTTTTCCAAAGTGGGTTGGCGGTTGCCGACAAAAGTCTTTCGAGCCAAAAAGATCTAGTCAAGCGCATTCTTCGCGCACGGGCTAAGGCAAACCGGTTTTTCTTTGAAACCGAAAGTGGCGCGAGCGAAGTCATTGCCAAGGTTTTAAAAGTAGATCTTCTGGTTGCGCGCGAATCCTACCGCATATCTCGCAACGCTTTCTCGACCAGTGGCATCGTCTCGCAGAGGCAGATTGAGGAATTTCTTAAAATGGATGCCGAGATCGTTAAGATTTCCGATCCGTTGCGCGCAACGGCCGCCTTCGACTTTGCACTTCAGCACGAGGTGAACAACGAACTCGGCATAAAATGACGAAATGCGACTCCGAAGAGATTTGGAGCGCTCTAGCCGAGATTGAGTTGAGCAGCTAAGAACCTCACTACGGCAATAAATCCGCTCATTTACCAAGGCCAACTGGAAGGCGCCACAGTGCAAGGGCTGGGGTATGCCTTATGCGAGGACATGGGAATCGAGGATGGTTGGGTGACGGTGTCCAGTCTTGGCGATTACAAAATTTATTGCGTGCAAGACGTTCCGTCCATTGTCAGCTCTTTCGTAACCTCAACAGTGGGCCCAGGGCCATTTTCTGCTAAAGCAGTCGGAGAAGCCGGGATCAGTATCGTTGCCCCGTCAATGTGCAGGTTCGGATCCCTCTTTGTTTGTAAGAAAGGGTCTGCCTATTTCAGAAAAAGCCCAGTTGGCCGGGGCTTTTTCTTTTCCGCTCGATCAGCCATAACTCAAGCGCTAGTGACTTCGTGTTTGACGCTGTACCCGTTGCAGAATCAAAAAAGACCGCGTGGAACGAAGTCCAACGAACTCGAAAGCAAGGAATCGCGCTTTTGGCTCATGGCCGGTGAGCACTCTACTTCTTGTTTTAGTAGACCGCGATGCCCTCGCTCTTTAAGATGAGATCAACGAATCACGATCAATCCTCGCACAGAGGACTCAAGCCTTCGTTGATGCCCTCAATGTACAAGGGGGAGCAATTAATATGCCCGTCGATTGAGAGTCAAGGAACTTAGCAGATGCACCAATTTAATTCAGAAATTAGTTAAGTCGGGGGCATTGCAAGAAATACGGTGTATCTTTCGTTGATAGGGGGTGTATCCAATGTTGACTCGCATAGGCTTATTGGCACATTGCGAAAATATTTGGATCTGAAACAGGTCGAATCCAGTCCGGCCCGTCGTACTTTCCCGAATTGACGATTGGTTAAACGTCGTGAGGGTCCATTAGTTCTGCGGAAGGGTTTCAATTGCAATAACGGTTGGGTCTGGAAACCATCCAGATCAACCGTGGGGGTAGGATGACCGTGGGAGTTGCTGGAAAGCTTTGTACAAACTTAGTGCGACAAAGATGCAGATTCTATTTTTCTAACCATCCGCTGTCGAGCGGAGCCTGGAAGAAGGAAACCGCCAATCAGAAAAGCTGTAAATTCCCTAACTAAAGGGCAATGCTTAACCCTAATCCGACAAAACTTAGCAAAGTGAGCAGTGAGCGAGGGCGGTGAGACCGGAAGCCGTGGGCACCTGAGCGTTCAGGTTGCTCGCAGGCATCGATCACACGAATCATCACCCCAGGGGATTGCGGGGTGGCCCTCAAGGCTGTGTCCCATTGCCCACGGCTGTAGGGCTCATCGCCTGAGCCGCTTCGAAATGATGTCGG
>Ga0081455_10001850_pt1 | contig 10258 bp, 14 predicted proteins | sample TabmetS3T2R1_FD_70207 | JGI IMG/M metagenome (GOLD analysis project Ga0081455, IMG submission 70207) | Tabebuia heterophylla rhizosphere microbial communities from the University of Puerto Rico - S3T2R1 | ecosystem: Host-associated > Plants > Roots > Rhizosphere ... | reverse complement strand
CATGGCGATATTGTCAGAATAGATGCGTACCGCATTGTCCGTCACGTCGCTCTGGATGAAGAGGACGTGTCCAGGCCCGCCAGGGGAGTACAAAATACGCCAGTGACTGACCCGGGTCATCTGCGGGCCGTTTTCTTCTAACTGCAGACGGATAAAGGAGTTTTCACCAGTGAGACGGACTTGATTGGGATCAGTATCGGGCATGGGCTCTCTCCTTCGTAAGCAAGGCGACGCTGTTGTAGGCTACTATGATACCAGGATATGACCGCCACCACACCTTCCTTGCTCCTTCTCTCGGCAGGAGAGGGGACGACGCTGCCTTGACGTTCCCCGACGCTGCCCCTAGAATCGGCCCAAAGGGAGAAGGGCTATGCCAGTCTCAATCACACTGAACGCCAAAGAATATCACATCGAGGCACGCTGCCATTCATGAGCGCTACACCTCTGCCCACTCCTCTCCTCGTTGCCGCAGCAGACTCAGGGCTCTATGCCCACCTGCAGCAGCTGGCCAGCGCACAGCGCTGCGTGTTCTTTGCCGGGCTGCCTGGTACGGGCAAGAGCCTGCTGAGTCATCAACTCACCCACCTGGCCCATGCTCTGGGTCGCACTGTGCATATGCTGCAGTGGGATATGGCACGTCCAGTGTTTGAAGCCAGTGCCGCCGGGCAGCGCTATCCTGTGGTGCATGGCGTCACGCACGGGGTAATCCGCAAAGCAGCTGGGCTGTGGGCGCGCCGGGCAGTGGTGCAGTGGCACCAGCGTTATCCTGAGGCCGGCCATATGCTCATCGGCGAGACACCGTTTGTGGGCCATCGCTTCATTGAACTCGCACGCCGGCGTGCGGATGCCGCTGAGCCATTGTTGCAGATGGCCTGTTTCGTCGTGCCTGTGCCTTCCCGGGCCGTGCGGGACTTCCTCGAAGCGGAGCGCCAGCGCCGCAGCGTCACGCCACTCCACCAGCAAGAACGCGAAGACGCGCCACCCCAGGTCTTACGTGACCTCTGGCGCCAGCTGGCTCGCATTGCTCCAGCACTCGGCGTTCATGCAGATGTTCCTACGTCCGCAGCCGAGGTACCTTATGATCCAGCGCTGTATCAAGCCGTCTATCAACGTCTGCTGACGCAGCGCCAGGCGCTGGTCTTGCCGCTGGACACTATCCTGCCTACCACGACCCTGTCGGTCTATGATTTTGCCGTGCCACGGCGGGATGTTGTGCCTACGATGGAGGAAGTCACACATTTTATCGGGGAGGTAGAACAGCAGTATCCAGACCTTGACGTGCTACAACAGGACATCGATCGCTGGTATGTACTATCCTGACCGTATCTCCTGCCAGACAGCCGCCTTCCCCAGCGCGTTAAAACGAATACTGTAATCCCAGAGTCACTTGCGGTATCTCACCGATGAAACGTATTTCCACATTGACGACAAACTCTCCGCCCGGGAAATCCACCAGGGGATAGAGATTCACCCCCAGAAAAATACGTGCAGGGATCTCGCTCTTGAGATTCGTCCGTATCCCTGTACTATTGTCCTGTATGGTGATGTTAGTGTTGTGGTAAACCCCACCGCCATAAAATTGAAAGGCACCAAAGCGCCGTGATCCCAGGCCCAGGCCAACGTCGACCTCTTCCCACGTCCCATCGCGGTTCGGATTGTTGTTATCATTACTCTGAAAGCGCAAATACTGGCCGATGAGTCCGCCACTACCCCAGGAGAGTCGGAAGAGGCGGAGACGCGCACCACCACCATAGGCAAAACCGAAGTCGCCGCTGAACTCGATGTTCTGCACATTGAACTCCGCCATGCCAAAACGGGCGTAGATTTCACTCCAGTCCGTTGGCCCAAAAGCCATGGTCAGCAAGCCGCGTCCAGTGGTTGCTTTGGCATTGTCCGGGCCATTGAGGGCCTCCTGGAAGCTATCGCCAGCCAGCTCAATGCGGGCGTGCAGGGGACGCAGGCGTGGCACTGGATAGCCCAGCATACCGGCCGCGGCAGTGGTGACTAGCGTGTGGAGCAGACCCCACAGGATGACGCTTAAGAGCAGCAACCGGGTTGTTAAATGCATCGGGTCGCTCCACCGTCGACCTGCATCAGGGCCCCGGTGATATACGAGGCGCGTGCAGAAGCCAGAAACACCGCGAGAGCCGCCACTTCCTGGGGCTCGCCAGGACGCTGCAAGGGATTATCGCGCATCCACTCGGCCTCGATCTCGGCGGGTGTTTGGCCCCGTTCTGCCGCCATGCGCGTCATCAGCATGTCCCACCGTTCGGTGCGAATAGGGCCAGGATTGATACCATTGACCAGGATGCGGTGCGGAGCACCTTCGTCGGCCAGGGCTTTCGTCATGTTCATGAGCGCGGCATTGGCGCCACCTCCAGCAAGATATGCCGTGTTCGGCTGGCGACCAGCACTCCCAATAATGTTAATAATCCGTCCGCCACCCTGGCTCTGCATCACGGGAAAGACCTCGCGCGTCAGGCGCACGTAGCCAAAGACTTTGAGCGACCAATCGACCTGCCAATCTTCGTCAGGTTTAGTAAGAAGCGATCCAGGCCGGATGGCGCCGGCGTTGTTGATGAGAATGTCCACCTTCCCGAACCGCCCGAGGGTCTCACGCACAAGAGTGTGGATCCCATCAAGGGTACTTAAGTCCGCCGGGACTGGGAGAGCCTGGACATCCGTGCGTTGACGTAGAGCCTCGGCAACCTCAGTGAGTACAGCGGCACTGCGGGCACAGAGCGCTACATGCACTCCTTCTGCGGCCAGCTCTTCAGCGATGGCCTTGCCAATGCCTTTGCTGGCCCCGGTGACAATTGCGACTTTGCCCTGTAAGCCAAGTTCCATGGCCCTGTGTTTCCTCCTGGATGCGTAGGCAACGCGCTTTAACGCAGCCGCCGCCGTCTGCCACCCGATTGTTCCTCTCGCATGGCCCAGATCCTGTCCCATAACGCTGCTGCTTCGGCGTCACGATTGAGCTTCTCAAGCAAGAAGGCCAGACGCTGGGCGGCTTCCAGGTTCTCGCCATCAATCTCCAGGGCGCGCTGGTAGGCGTAAATGGCTGGCTCGTATTGCCCTTGCTGTTCATAGAGCATACCGCGTTGCACGTGGTCTTCAACCTGTGGCGGTTCGTGTCCCGGGGGCTCCTGGGATGCCGCGGGAGCCGGAGCAGGTCGGGGCGGCTCTTCTCCCTGCTGCAACGTATCGAGTTGCTCTAAGAGATGATCCAGGTCTGGCTCATAACGGTCCGCCCCCCGCTGTGAGCCCTGGAGTTGTGCTTCAAGTTCGGCAACGTGGGCTCGCAGTTGCTCATTCTCCCACTCCAGTTGCCGCTTTTCCTCACGCAGCCGTGAGACGAGCATGGCCGTCTCACGGATCTTGGCTTCCAGCAACTCGAACTTCTCAGCGTACATGCTCTCCCCCTTTACGCCTCTGGACAGGGCGAGGCTGCTCGTGCTGGTGCGCGTCAGGCTCTTTGGTCAGATGCTCCAACATGGCCATGAGACGATCAAGACGCTCGCCCATCTGGGTGTGCTCCTCCTGAAGCACTTGCCATTGGCGTTCCGCCTGCATGCAGCGCTGACGCCACTCTTCCGGGAGGGGGTGGTGGTCCGCCTCGTCTTGGCGACGCTGCAACGGTCGACGCAGTGTCTGACGCTGATTTTCTGGGACCACATTGGCAAACCAGTGTCCCTGATGCTCAACGACTGAGACGATGACATACACCCGGTTGTTATACTGAATACACGTACCCACTGCGAGAAGATCACGCTCGAGCGCACATTCAACGCCCCACGACGTGTTGGCAAGTCCGTAGACCTTGCAGCATACCTCCATGATGTCCCCTTGCTGAGATGAGGGTCCACTCCACAATCACCGGGGAAAGTCGTGTGGGACACAAAGTCCGTCTGGCGTTTTGGATAAGGTTCACTGTAGTGCAGAAACGCAGACCTTGTCAACGCTAAAGTCACTCCGCCCAGCTTCTTTGTATAGTATACCTGTAGGTCAGAACGGTCGCGTCACCATCAAGATCAGGATGAGGACGACGATCCCAGCCGATATATAGGACCACTGTTGCCACTGGTGTTCGTGCTGTGCCAGTTCTGCCGGTGCCTGCCCGCCGCCTGCAGCTTCCTCAGCCTGGGCAATCATGGCTTTGCGAGCGCGTAAGACGAGCACATGCCAGAGGACGAGCCAGACGAGGAAGAGCAACATACTGATATGAAGTGATATGGCAAGCTTCCACCCGCGATTGATGCTGAGCACAATCCCCGTCACCAGGAGCACCACCCAGCCTGGCAGCGTAAACATCAGATCAGCCGTTCGGATACTACGATTCGCCGCCGCACGCGCTTGCACTCCCCCTACCGCCACTAGACGCTTACGCCAAAATGGCGCCATGAGGAGATTGCCGAGCAGCACGACGACGGCCAGGACGTGCAAGATTTTCATCAACCAGTCCATACGCTTTTCCTCGTCTTTAGAGCGCCTGATGTTGACGACCACCGGCAGTTTTCAACGCCTCTTCACGCTGCCGCAATTCGATGCGGCGGATTTTGCCACTGATGGTCTTGGGCAATTCTGTGACGAACTCAATCTCACGTGGATATTTGTAGGGGGCGGTAACACGCTTGACGTGCTCCTGGAGTGCCTCCACCAGCTCCGATGAGGGCTGATAGCCCGGTGCCAGGATAACGAACGCCTTGACAATCGCACCACGTATTTCGTCGGGGCTGGCGACGACGGCCGATTCGGCCACAGCGTCGTGCTCGAGGAGAGCGCTCTCGACCTCGAAGGGACCGATGCGATACCCGGCGCTAATGATCACATCGTCAGCCCGACCCACAAACCAGAAATAACCCTCGGCGTCGCGCAGACCGCGGTCCCCGGTGATGTACCATTCCCCTCGGAAGGAGTTGGCAGTTTCCTCCGGGTTCTTCCAGTATTCCTGGAACAGGCCCACAGGGCACTGCGGCTTGACACGTATGGCAATATCTCCCTCCTGGCCTGGCGGCAGCACGGTGCCGGTGTGGGCATCGATAATGGCCACATCAAAGCCTGGGGCTGGCTTCCCCATAGAACCTGGCTTGACCTCCATGCAGGGATAATTGGCTACCAGAATCGTCGTTTCTGTCTGGCCATAGCCATCGTAGATAGTCAAGCCAGTGCCGGCCCTCCAGGCCGCGATCACCTCTGGGTTGAGGGGCTCACCGGCCCCCACACAGTGGCGCAGTTTCGTCAGGTTGTAGCGCTGCAAGTCTTCCAGCACCATCATGCGATAGGCCGTGGGCGGAGCGCAGAAGGTCGTAACGCCATGCTGTTCGAGGAGACGCAAAGTTTCCTGGGCATCGAAACGGCCAGTGCTGTGCTGGATAAACACCGCGGCGCCCATACGCCAGGGCCCGAAGAGGTTGCTATACGCCGCCTTGGCCCAGCCGGTATCGGAGAGGTTCCAATGCAGGTCCCCAGGCTGGAGATCGAGCCAGTACTTGCCCGTGACGAGGTGCGCCAGCGGATAGGAGGCGTGCGTATGCAAGACCATTTTGGGGCCGCCAGTGGTACCGGAGGTGAAATAGATAATGGCGGGATCGGTGCTGGGTGTCACCGCTGGCGTGAACGTCTCGCTGGCCGTGGCCATGGCCGCGTCATATGCCACCCACCCCGGCCTGGTGTCGCCCACGACGATACAGTGCCGCAGGGTGGGGCAATTGGCCCGCACCGTCTCCACCTTGGCAGCATTGGCCTCATCGACAATAACCACGCTCGCCTCGGCCATATTGAGGCGATACTCAAAATCCTTTGGCGTCAACAGCACGGTGCCTGGCATGGGGATGGCCCCGAGCTTCATCACGGCCACGACGATGCTGTGCCACTGTGGTAGACGCGGCAGGACGAGCATCACCCCATCACCCTGACGCACGCCCAGGCCCTGCAACACGCTGGCAAAGCGATTCGACTCGCGACGCATATCGGCGAAGGTGTAGCGCGCGCTGTGCCCGGCGTCGTCCACCCAGAGCATGGCGAGTTTTGACGGGTCCTCCGCCCACCTGTCTACCACATCAAAGCCAAAATTGAAAAACTCGGGGACAGCGAGCCTAAAGGAGGCATGCTCCTGCTCGTAATTGCTCATGTTCGCCACTGCTGTTCTCCTCACTCTGTCAGCCAAAACAGCCGTTGCAATTCCCCGGATCATACTCTATAACGTCGCCGATAGCGAGTACAGATGCCCAGCACCCAAGGAGAAGCGCATGCCGAGACCCAACTGGCGGGAAGAGTTCGTGAGCGTTGCGGGCATAGACGTCCACTTCTACCGTGGTGGGGAAGGCCCCCCCTGCCACTGCGTGGGCAGAGGGCGCCCAGCTTAACGGGCGCCCTTCCCCTGGTGTTCTTACACGGTGGCGACCCCAATCCTGGCTGGCTGCAGCATCACCAGGCGCTGGCTGAGCAGTTTAGCGTCTATGCCCCCAGCCATCCAGGCTTTGGACACACCCCAGGCTTGGCATGGATCGCCACTGTCGCTGACATGGCGCTGTTTTATCTGTGGTTTCTGGACGCTGTGGGGCTCACCCGGACGCACCTGGTGGGCCATGATATCGGTGGCTGGCTCGCCGCAGACATGGCGACCGCCTGCCCGCATGTGGTCGATCGCCTCGTGCTGGTCAATGCCATGGGCCTTAAACCCCAGCACAGTGAGATTCGCGATATCTTTCTCATCACCCCAGCCGAGGTGTGGGCCAAGTCCTTTTTTGATACCACACAGGTGCCGGCATGGCAGCAACTGTATGGCCATCCACCCACCCCGGAAGCCACGGATCGTGCCGAGGAGGCGCTGGAGACGCTGGTGCGCTTGTGCTGGAAACCATATATGCACGAACTCCGCCTGCCCTGCCTCTTGCCGCGCCTCACACGGCCGACGCTGATCGTCTGGGGCCGTGAAGACGCGATTACGCCCCTGGAGTGCGGGGAGCTTTACCAAAAGTCTATCCCTGGCTCGCGCCTGGCCGTGCTCGACGCCTGTGGTCATTGTCCACAGCTTGAACAGCCACAGGTGTTTGCCGATGTGGTACGGTCGTTTCTACGCTAAGTGCTGCGCCCGGGTGCTGCACACGGCTAACGGGCCGTCGCCATACTGGTGGGGGTGTACTGCCCACCGCAGGGGCCGCCAGCTTGGCGGGGTGCCACCAAGGAGGAAGCGCCTATGCAAGTCTACTATTTCACCGAGTTGCCCTACCATGAATATCCAGATGAGGAAGGCGCCAAATATCCGTCACTGCGTTTGACCTTTCCCAACACCTATTATGATCCGCGCAAGGCCCATGACCTGTTCCATCGCTACCTCGATGAGTACCAGTACTGCGAGGAGATGGGCTTCGATGGGCTGATGCTCAACGAGCACCACAATACACCTTCCTGCATGAATGCCACCATGAATCTCATCGGGTCAATTCTGGCGCGCAACACCAGGAACGCCAAAATTCTGTTGCTCGGCAATGTCCTCCCCATCTGGGACAATCCCCTCCGCCTGGCTGAAGAGATCGCCATGCTTGATATTCTCTCGAATGGCCGCATCATCTCCGGTTTTGTGCGTGGCACTGGGGTCGAAAGCGTCTCCTCGAACACCAATCCTGCCTATAACCGCGAGCGCTTTGAGGAAGCGCACGACCTGATCGTCAAGACCTGGACCACGCCTGGTCCCTTCCGCTGGGAGGGCAAGCATTACCATTATCGTGTCGTTAATCCTTGGATTGTGCCCATTCAAAAACCGCACCCGCCCATCTGGGTTCCCGGCACCGCCAGCCCGGAAACAGCCCAGTGGGCCGCCCGGCATGGCTATACGTACGTGGCGTTTCTCACTCCGCTCAACATGACCAAAGAGCTCTTTGGCATGTATCGCACTGCCGCTGCCGAAGCCAATCAGACCGTCACTGAGAACAATTTTGGCTATCTGCTGTGCTGCTATGTGGCGGACAATGAGGCGAAGGCGCAGGAGGAAGCCAAGCATTTTATCTGGCGCATGGGCGAGACCACGCGTGGCCCACGCGAGTACTTCGCGCCGCCAGGGTATCGGAGTCGTATCGCCAGTCAGATTGCCACACGCCGTCGCACCAGCGAAAGCAAGCCGCTAGGCCAGCAAAACATCGAGGAGTTGCAGGCGAACTATCACGTCGTCGCGGGGACCCCTGACACGGTACTCAAAAAACTCCGTTTTCTCAAAGATGCGCTGAACATGGGTCACCTCGTGTTCTATGGCCAGGAATCGCGTATGTCACACGAAGCGACCATGCGCTCCATCGAACTGTTTGGCAAAGAAGTAATGCCCGCCATCCGCGAGTGGTAGTGCAGGCCTCCCCTCTCCCAGGCGGGAGAGGGTGAGGCTCGGCAGGGACAGGGAGGCGCCCGCCCGGTCAGGCCTATCCCCAGCGATCAGGGACCCGTGTTCTTCATCAAGAAACCTTACATAATGCGATAACGTGTATAAACCACCTGCCTATGGGAAAGTGTGAGCCGGTGAGGTGAGGTCCGCTCACTATGCGTAAGAATCATCGCATACTCCCGTTCCCTACCTTCAAGCTGCATGGACACGACTCGGAGCAGTACCAAGAGGGGCATACATCAGGCATGCTCACTAGAAAGGGAACATTATCTATCTTTTTTCATTGGCCAGATAACACTCTCAGATAGGTGCAATACTAAATCGGTATGTTCCCCTTTAAAAATAGAAAAAAAATGATTACCCTTGATTTGCAACTTAGAATACTATTATACTAATTACAATTTCTTGTTATACCATTGTATCTACGACTATGAGCTCGTATCTGGATAGGCGGGCCTGTATGGTAAGACAAGCTCCACACTATTGGAGCGAAAACCTCCTACCGCCCCTGCTTGCGGGCGCGCTCGGCATTGCGGTATAGGAGGACACCAGCGGATAGCAGGTAACACGCGGAGCGTTAGGGACCAGAGAGAACCAAAGGGCTAGTGAGGTCGCTTTGGCAGGCAACTCCTCACCAGCCCTCCCCACCACGAGGACGTATCCTTATGGTTGCAACAACCATACTATATTTCCTCCCTGAAAATCAATCCCCGAAGCGCAGCAACGGCGCTTGCGGACCGCTTTCTCCTGCATGGCAGGGCCTGTGGGCCCCAGTTGCATGTGCCCCTCTAGTGACGTCTCTCCCTTGCACTGTAGACAGCGCAGCGCCCCGTAGTTACTCAGACGATAGCGGCGTAGAGCAGGAGAGCGTGTATCTGGACATCCGGTATCTCATCGTTTGGTGATATGGGTCCGGCCTGACGCAGGACCAAAGGAGACCCCCACGTGCCACGAATTCTGGTCGTTGATGACGACGCGGCCGTCCGCGAGTTATTACGTTTCGTACTTGAGGAGGAGGGCTACGAGGTGATCGAAGCCGCCGATGGCGTGGAAGGGCTCCAGCGGTATCAGACGGATCCTACAGACCTCGTGATTACTGATCTACGGATGCCGGGCATGGATGGTCTGGAGCTGCTGCTGCTGCTGCTGCGCGTGGTGCCCACGCCCGCGCTGATGGCGATCTCTGGGGATCGGGATGCCCTCACACAGGCCAAGAGGCTCACTCCGCATACGTTTGCGAAGCCGTTGCCGCTGGAGCAAGTCCTGGAAGCCGTGCGCAGCCTGGACCTGTGGCACCGAAGCTATGACGAGACTGCATAAGGAGTTTGGCTGCACCGCCCACATCCAGGCGAGGGGGGAAGAGGCCAAGGAACTCCAGCAGGAGGCCGGGTACAAAGCCCAGCGCTGGGTGGTGGAACGCACGCATAGCTGGATGAATTGCTTCCAGCGCGTGTTGATCCGCTGGGACAACACAGTATGCAACTCTCTGGGGTTTCTGCATTTGGCGTATGCCTATATCACATATTGCCAAGCTGGCCCATTGAGATAGCCTCTAAGCTTTAGCTAGTGGCGCCGGTAGCAGGTGGCATAGGCACTACGAGTGCACCAGAAGCAATAGGGTGGGGAGGGAAATCGAGATGTCTTATCCCACCTTTCTTCCACATGGGTAGTCCATAGTATGACCTCGACGTTCTTACGCAATCTCTACGCTCTTCTGGCATTCCATCCTAGCATCACCTTTCAGGCGCGCACGCGCGCTCTCTCCGGGACGCGTTCGGTTTCCCGGCCCCACCCCAGCAGACGCACAAACTCGTTCTGCACCACGGCATAACACTCACACACGCGCGCTTCCAGACCCTGGCGGTCCATAATCGTGATGTGGCG
>Ga0081455_10009076_pt1 | contig 10259 bp, 9 predicted proteins | sample TabmetS3T2R1_FD_70207 | JGI IMG/M metagenome (GOLD analysis project Ga0081455, IMG submission 70207) | Tabebuia heterophylla rhizosphere microbial communities from the University of Puerto Rico - S3T2R1 | ecosystem: Host-associated > Plants > Roots > Rhizosphere ... | reverse complement strand
CGATAAGGCTCGATGGCCTTGAGCAGCGCCTCACGGTCGGGGCCACAGACATGCAAGGTCGTGCCGAACGCCGCCGCGGCGGTAACGCCCGGCGCATCGCGCAGCTTCACCGCCAGCCGGTCGGCGCCGGGACCGGAAGCCACGAAGGCGATCAGACCCGAGGCCTGGATGATCTCCTCGGCGGTACCGCGCGCCATCAGCTCGCCGTAAGCGATGTAGGCGATCTCGTGACAGCGTTCGGCCTCGTCCATGTAATGCGTCGACACCAGCACCGTGATGCCCTGCGCGGCATAGGCATGGATCTCGTCCCAGAAGGCGCGCCGCGCCTTGGGATCGACGCCGGCCGTCGGCTCGTCGAGCAGCAGCAGCTTGGGCTCGTGCAACACGCAGGCCGCCAATGCCAGGCGCTGCTTCCATCCGCCCGACAGTGCGCCAGCGAGCTGGTTCTGCCGCGTCGTCAGCTCCAGCCGCTCCAGCGAGCCATCGACCCTTTGCTTCAGCCGGTCGAGACCGTAGACGCGGCCGACGAATTCGAGGTTCTCGCGGATGGTGAGATCCTCGTAGAGGCCGAAGCGCTGGGTCATGTAACCCGCCTGCCGCTTGATGGCGTCGCGCTCGCGCACGAGGTCGTGGCCAAGACACGTCCCGCCGCCGCCATCGGGCGTCAGGAGCCCGCAGATCATGCGCAGCGTCGTGGTCTTGCCCGAGCCGTTGGGACCCAGGAAGCCGCATACGCGACCCTGGCCGATGCCGAGGCTCACGTGATCGACCACGGTGCGCGGCCCGTAGCGCTTCACGAGATCGTGGACATCGATGGCGAGCGTCATGGCGGTCACCGCGGCAAGGGAGCGACGGTGACGGGCAGACCGGGCGGAAGGGGCGTCTGTCCCGGCTCCGGCCGCGCCTCGATCAGGAACACGAGCTTGGCGCGCGCGCTTTGCGAGTAGATGACCGGCGGCGTGTATTCGGCGCGCGGCGAGATGTAGATGATGCGGGCCTTGAGATCGGCCGGGCAGCTATCGCAGGTGAAGCTCACCGTCTGATCCATGCGTGCCCGCGCCACATCCTCTTGCGGCACGTAGAAGCGCAGCTTGACGCGGAAGGCCGGCAGCAGGGAAACCACGGGCGTTCCCGCCGGCACCCATTCGCCTACGTTGAAGAAGGTGTTCTCGACCAGCGCATCCTCTGGGGCGACCGGCATCTGGTCCTCCAGCCGTTTGCGCGCCTGCTCGAGGTTGGCGTGGTTCTGGCCCACCGTTGCTTTGGCGGCGGCGATCTCGTCCGGCCGGGCCGCGAGATCGTTCACCTTTTCCTGTGCGGTAAGAGAAGCGACGCGTGCATGAAGCTGTCGCAGCATCGATTCGGCCTGATCGTAGGCCTGTCGGGAATTGATGCCGCGGGCCAGAAGATCGCTCTGGCGCTTGTACTCAAGCTCGGCTTCGGCGAGCGCGGCCTCGCTTTCGCGACGCTGTGCGCGTGTCACGTCCTGCTCTTCCTGCCGTTTGCCGGTCAGCAGGTTCTGGTAGCGCGACTTCGACTCGGCCAGCGCCGCCTCGGCGCGCGCCACTTCGGCTTCCGCGAGCACAGGGTCGGTGACGAACAGGAGATCACCCTTCTTCACGTGACCGCCGCGATCCACCGGCCGCTTGACCAACCGTCCGGCGACAGGCGGTGCGATGAGGCTGGTCTCGCCCTCGACGTAACCGAGATAGCGCGCGCTTTCAGCACCGAAACCCAGAGCGGCCGAAAGGGGCGTGCCCCACCAGAGCCCCGCCAACAGAAGGGCGATCGCCGCGCCGCCGAAGACGATGAGGCGCTCCCGCTTCATGGCGACCTCAGCGCATGCAACATGAGATCGGCGTGGTGGCGGGCGAGAGCCCGTGTGTCGAGACGCTCTCCGCCGATCGGCTCGAACACCGTCTTCCACACGCCGGCCAGCAGCATCGGGCCGATCAGCGAGCGCACGGTGAGGCCGGGATCGACCTTGCGGAACTCGCCTTGGTTGATGCCGCGCGAAATCAGCGCCTCTAGAAGCGGCAGACCGCGGCCGATCACCTCCTTGAGGTAGAAGCGGCCGATCTCCGGGAAGGCGCGTGACTCGCCGATCACCAACTTGGCGATCGACGGCAGCGGCGTGTCCTCGATGCGGCTTGCCATGAATTCGAGCAGCCGCGGCAGGATCTCCGTCACCGGACCGCGATGGGCCTGCGCGAGCGCTTCGACCGTGCCGAAGTTGCTGATCACCGCCTGCCGGATGACGCCCTGGAAGAGGGCCATTTTGTCCTCGAAGTAGAGATAGATCGCCGCCTTGCTGAGGCCTGCGCGCTCCGCGACGTCGTCCAGCCGGGTGCCGGCGTATCCCTTTTCCACGAACAGGGAGAGCGCGGCCTCGAGGATCTCCTTGGGCCGTTCGGCAGGTGCGCGGCGTTGCTTGGCGGTTTTGATCATAAAACTAACTTACCAGTCAGTTATAAACGCTTCAAGCCCTGCCCGGGTTGCCGCCGAACAAAAAAAGCCGCCCGAAGGCGGCCTTTGCGTTGATTTTATTGAGAAAAAGTCAGTTGTACTTGGCGATCTCGAGCCGCCCGACCTGGTCGCGATGGACCTCGTCCGGACCGTCGGCCAGCCGCAGGGTGCGCTGGTGGGCATACATGCTGGCGAGCTTGAAGACTTGGCTGACGCCACCCGCGCCGTGCAACTGCAGGCAGCGGTCCACCACCTTGGAGGTGATGTTGGGCACCGCCACCTTGATCATCGCGATCTGCTGGCGGGCTTCCTTGTTGCCGAACTTGTCCATCGCCCAGGCGGCCTTCAGCACCAGCAGCCGCGCCATGTCGATCTCCATGCGCATGTCGGCGACGTGGGCCTTGGTGACGCCCATCTCCGAGATGCGTTGGCCGAAGGCGACGCGGCTCTTGGCACGCTTGATCGCCATCTCGAGCGCCCGTTCGGCGACGCCGATCGCGCGCATGCAGTGATGGATGCGGCCGGGCCCGAGGCGGCCCTGTGCGATCTCGAAGCCGCGGCCTTCGCCCAGCAGGATGCTGGACTTCGGCACCCGCACATTGTCGTAGATCACCTCGGCATGGCCGTGCGGGGCGTCGTCATAGCCGAACACGTGCAGCATCTTCACGATCTTGATGCCTTGCGTGTCGCGTGGCACCACGATCATCGACTGCTGGCGATAGGAGGGCGCGCTGGGATCGCTCTTGCCCATCAGGATGATCACCTTGCAGCGCGGGTCGCCCATGCCCGACGACCACCACTTGCGGCCGTTGATGACGTAGTTGTCGCCGTCGCTCTCGATGCGGCATTCGACGTTGCGCGCGTCGGACGACGCCACCGCGGGCTCGGTCATGGCGAAGCAGGAGCGGATCTCGCCGTTCAGCAATGGCTTCAGCCACTTCTCCTTGTGCTCCTTGGAGCCGTAGCGGGCGAACACTTCCATGTTGCCCGTGTCGGGTGCGGAGCAGTTGGTCGATTCAGGCGCCAGCGACGAGCGGCCCAGCACTTCGCAGATCGGCGCATAGTCGAGGTTGGAGAGACCCATCGTGCCGTGCGTGTCGCCGCTGTCGCGGTCGGCCGGCAGGAACATGTTCCACAGGCCGCGCTTTTTCGCCTCGGCCTTGCACTCCTCCAGGACCTTGGGCAGCTGCCAGCGATCCTTGGCCTTCTCCATCTGCTCCTCGTAGACGGGCTCGGCCGGATAGATGACCTCGTCCATGAACTTGTTGAGCTTCTCTAGAAGCGCCTTGGTCTTGTCGGAGTATTCGAAATCCATCCCTGTCTCCCTTGTACTGAGGCGGACTCTGGCCGAAATCGATGGCAATGTGAACGGCCATTCAGGCGCGTCGCATGATCGCCGTCGCCAGATTTCGGCTCGCGGATGGGCCAGCCAACTCCGGGAGGAAACTGTGAAAATTGCACGCTACGACGTCATTCCGCTCAGGGTGCCGGAGGACGACCCTCTGGCCAACATGCCCGAGGAAGCTGGTCGCACACGCCCTGTCGTGGCGCTGAAGCTCTCCACCGACGATGGGCTCCAGGGAATCGGTGTCACGCTTTACGGCGGCCGAATCAATCGCGCGCTCACGGCAGCGATCGAGGACATGGCGGCGCTGACTATCGGCGAGGATCCGCAGCGTATCGAACACATCGTCGGCAAGCTGCGCTCCGCGACGGGCGATTCGGGCCCGGCTGGGATCTTCACGCTGGCGCTGTCGATCATCGACATCGCGCTCTGGGACCTCAAGGGCAAGGCGCTCGGCCAGCCGCTGTGGAAGCTGCTGGGTGGGCACCGTCAGCGTGTCCCGACCTATGCCTCGGGGTCGCTGCGCCGCGGCCTCACCGATGATCAGGCGCAGCGCGCGGCGCGGACTCTCCTGGAAAAAGGTTTCAGGGAAATGAAAACCCAGCTCGGTTTGCCCGGCGATTCGACGCCCGCGGACGAGGTGCGCCGAGTGACGCTCGTGCGGGAGGCGATCGGGCCGGACATCAAGCTGATGTGCGACATCAACCAGCGCTGGCGGCCCGAGCAGGCGATCGACATCGGTCGCCGCATCGAGGATGTCGGCCTGTTCTGGCTGGAGGATGTGACCACGGCCGACGATTATGCCGGCCTGGCGCGCGTAACCGATGCGCTCGCCACGCCTGTCGCGGGGGGCGAGTATCTGTGGGGGATCGTGCCGTTCCGGCACATGGTCGAGGCGCGCTCGGTCGATATCGTGATGATCGATGTCGCGCGCGTCGGCGGCGTGACGCAATGGATGAAGGTCGCGGGCATGGCCGAGGCCTTCAATCTGCCGGTGGTCAGCCACGTCATGCCGGAGATCCTGGTGCACATGGTCGCCGCCTGTCCCAACGGCCTCACCGTCGAATACATGCCGTGGACGCGGGCGCTTTACGAGGAGACACCGGCCATCGAGAAGGGCCACCTCGTGCTGGGCGACGGGCCGGGCCTCGGATTGAAGTTCGACGAGAAGGCCCTGACCCGTTTCAGGGCCTGACGATCCCTGCGCGATCCAAGGTCTCTTGCCGAATGACGGGGAGCCTGCCTACATCCTGGCGAAAAGGGAGGAAACGTTGGACAGCTTCATGCAGGTACCCTTCAAGCCGATCGACTTTTTGAGCCGCGACGTCCGGCTCGACCGGCGGCCGGATGGCTCCTTGATCCTGCAGTCCAATCACAAGCTGAAGCCTTACGAGCGCCATGTCCCGGCGTTTCTCGCCAAATGGGCGGCCGAGGCGCCGGATCGGCTGTGGCTGGCGCAACGCCGCGGCCCGTCGCGCGACTGGACGAAGCTCACCTACGGTGAGGCCAAGAAGCAGGTCGATGCGGTCACGCAGGCGCTGATCGATCGCGGCTTCGGGCCCGACAAGCCGGTGATGATCCTGTCGTCGAACTCGATCGAGTTCGCGCTGCTCACCATGGCCGCCATGCAGGCCCGCGCGCCTGTTGCGCCTGTTTCGCCCGCCTACTCGGTGATGAGCCGCGATCACTCCAAGCTGCGTCACGTGTTCGATCTCATCAAGCCAGGTCTGGTCTTCGTGCAGAATGGCGAGATCTACGCGAGCGCACTGGCCGCCCTTGATCTTTCGGGCGTGCTGCTGGTCCATGCCGACAGCGCCCCACCCAAGATACAGTCGCTGCCCTGGAGCGAGCTGCTGGCGACCAAGCCCACTGAGGCTGTTGCGCAATCGATCGCGGCCATCGAACCCAAGACCGTCGGCAAGTATCTGTTCACCTCGGGCAGCACCGGCATGCCCAAGGCGGTGATCAACACCCAGGAGATGATGTGCGCCAACATCGCGATGGGGCAGATGTCGCGGGTGCGCAAGGCCGACGATCCGGTGCCGGTGGCGCTCGACTGGTTGCCCTGGAACCACACGATGGGCGGCAACGCGACCTTCCAGGGCAATCTCGCCGAGGGCGGCACGACCTGGATCGATGATGGCAAGCCGCTGCCCGGCCTGTTCGAGGAGACGCTGCGCAATCTGCGTGAGGTCTCGCCGACCTCCTTCGCCAATGTGCCGGCGGGCTACGCCATGCTCGCGACCGCACTGGAGAAGGACGAATCGCTTGCCAAGAAATTCTTCAAGAACCTGAACGCGCTCGCTTACGGTGGCGCGACCTTGCCGCACGATCTTTACGAGCGCATGGAGGCGTTGGCGGTGAAGCACACCGGCTATCGCCTGCCGTTTGTCACCGGCTGGGGCGCCACGGAAACCGCGCCGACCGCGACCACGGTGCATTGGGCGTCCGAGCGCGTCGGCCTGATCGGCCTGCCTTTCCCCGGCGTGCAGCTGAAGCTCGTGCCGACCGGCGAGGAGGGCCGCTACGAGGTGCGGCTCAAGAGCGTGATCGTGACGCCGGGCTATCACAAGCAACCCGAGCTTACGGCGGCGGCGTTCGACGAGGAGGGCTTCTACAAGATCGGCGATGCCGCCCGCTTCGTCGATCCCGCCGATCCCAACCAGGGCCTGATCTTCGACGGCCGCGTCGTCGAGGACTTCAAGCTCGCGAGCGGCACCTTCGTGCTGGTGGGGACCTTGCGTGCCAATGCGATCGCCGCCGCGTCACCTGTGCTGCAGGACGCCGTGATCTGTGCGCCGGATCGCGAGTTCGTCGGCCTGCTGGGCTTCCCCAACATTGCGGCGTGCCGGAATCTGGCCGGTGACAGCGAGGTTCGTCTTCCGGCAGCCGAGCTCCTGCGGCATCCGGCAGTGGTCGAGACGGTGGCGAGCGGACTTGCGCGCATGAATGCCGAGGGAGGCTCGTCGATGCGCGTGAAGCGTGTCATTCTGATGGAGGAAGCGCCCTCGGTGGATGGCCATGAGATCACCGACAAGGGCTATATCAACCAGCGCGCCACCCTCGAGCGCCGCAAGGCCCTGGTCGAGCGGCTCTATAAAGGTGGTCCTGACGTAATCGAGATCAATTGAGGAGACAGCGATGACTGATGCGAAACTCCCTCCGAACCTGCCGCAGTGGATGAAGGATCACACCGACCGCTACCTCAAGAGCGGCGGCACCGACGGGCATATGTATACGGTCGAGAGGCCCGGGCACGGATCGATGACGGTGGCGTCGCTGCTGCTCACGACCACGGGCCGCAAGTCGGGCGACAAGTGGATGTTTCCGCTGTTCTACGGCACGACCGGCAACAGCTACTACGTGATCGCCTCGAAAGGCGGCGCGCCCGAGCATCCCGGCTGGTACCGCAACATGCAGGCCAATCCGAACGTCGATATCCAGGTCGGCACGAAGAAGATGAAGGCCAAGGCGCGTACGGCGACCGGTGCGGAACGTGCCAAGCTCTGGAAGGACGCCGTCGGCCTCTTCCCGCCCTATGCCGACTATCAGCAGAAAGCCGGCGGGCGCGAGATCCCGGTCGTGGTCCTCGACCCGGTGCATTAAGCGCATCGTCGTCCCGAGCGAAGCGCAGCGAAGTCGAGGGACCTTTTTTCAACGATAAGCCACAAATCGTCGAGAGAAGGTCCCTCCGCTGCGCCTCGCTACGCTCGGCTTCGGTCGGGACGACGGACAGCGTCACATCTTCTCGATCACCGCCGCTCTGAAGCGGCGCATCTCCGCGAGCATCGCCGAGGCGTCCGGGCGATCGAAGTCGATATCGATCGCCGTGACACCTGCGTCGCGCAAGGTGCGGAGGTCGCTCGCAACGTCGGCATCGCTGCCGGAGAACAGCCGCCGCTCGCCATCCGAGGCGCGCGGCGGCACGGCCGAGCCATAGCGCTTCACGCGATAGGAGACGCCGACAGCGGCGGGATCGCGGCCGGCATCGGCGGTTGCCTTGCGCAGGCGTGCGATGCCCGCGCGCAATCGCGGCAGCGTGTCGAGCAGGTGCTGATTGTTGCTGCCGATCGGATACCAGGCATCGCCGACGCGGGCGGCGCGACGCAGGGCAGGGCCGCCTTCGCCGCCGACCCAGATCGGCGGGTGCGGGCGCTGGACCGGCTTGGGCTCGAGCACGATGCCGTCGATCTTCGTGTAGCGGCCGGCAAAGCGTGGCTTGGCTTCGGTCCAGAGCACGCGGAAGGCGTCGATGTATTCGTCGGTCACGGCACCGCGCTCGGCGAAGGGCGTGGTGACGACGGCGTCGAACTCGGTCTTGAGCCAGCCGGCGCCTATCCCCACAACCAGCCGGCCGCCGGAGAGGACGTCGAGCGTGGCGAGCATCTTGGCCGCCAGTACCGCCGGCCGATGCGGCACGACCAGCACGGCGGCCACCAGCCGGATGCGCGAGGTCTTGGCCGCGATATAGGCCATGCCGATCAATTGCTCGTGCCGTTCGGTCGGCGCCTCTTCATAGAAGGCGCCGGACTCCGAATAAGGATAGCCCGGCACCTTGGTGTCGGGCAGCACCACGTGATCGGTGAGCGTGAGGTAGTCGAAGCCCATGGCTTCGCCCTCGACCGCGATCCGCGTCATGTCGGCGACGGCCGAGAGCGGACCGGAGTTCGGCAGGTTGAAGCCGATCTGCACTGACTCAGATCACCTTGCGCAGGATGTGCCTTCGGTTTGACGTGAAGGGGCGGACCTCGCCCGGCCAGCGGCCTTTCTCCACCGCCTCGGCCCACTCCTTGCTCAAGAGTACATCGGGGCTGTCGAGTTCATAGATCGCAACGTAGCTCGCCTGGCCGCTGCCATCGATCACCTTGCGCTCGCCGCCGAGGTTGAAGGCGGCGGGCTCGGTCTTGAGGCGCGTGACCGCGCCCACGCCCGGCACTTTCTTCAGGAGAGGAATGTGCTCGGTGTCATAGACCTCGTTGAACAGTGCTTCCTTCTCCTTCGTCACATCCATGCTGACGACAAAGAGATACTTGCTGGCGATCGGCATGATCCTGCTCCCTAGGCTGCTTGTGCGACCGTCGGACCGTCGCCGGCCAGCGTGGTGCGCCGCATATCGCGCGGCTCGTCGACCGGGAACGGGCGCGCTCGATGCATCGTCTGGCGGTTGTCCCACATCACCAGATCGCCGACGCGCCACTTGTGAGTGTAGACGAACTCCCGCTGCGTGGCGTGCTCGATAAGATCGCGCAGGAAGCCGCGGGCTTCGGGGATCGGCCAGCCGAGGATGCTGCCGGCATGGCTCGAGAGATACAGCGACTTGCGGCCGGTCACCGGATGGGTGCGGACCAGGCACTGGCGCACCGGTTTGAAGCGCTGGCGCTCCTCGTCGGTGAAATCGAAGAAGCCGATGACCTGACGCGAGAACATCTGCGAGTGTTCGCACACGAGATCTTCGACCTGGGCCTTGGTCTCCTCGTCCAGTGCGTCATAGGCCGCCCGCATATCGGCGAACTGAGTGTCGCCGCCTTTCGAGGGAATGCTCACCGCGCGCAGGAGGGAATACTTCGCCGGCGTCGTTTTGAAGGAGCTGTCGGAGTGCCAAAGGCGATTGCCGATCGCAAACAGCCGGCGGCGATCGTCGCGTTCGAACGGCGTGTTGTTGCGATCGAGGTTCGACACGTCAGCGAAGGTCGTTGGCAATCGATAGTCCGAAGCGGCACGCAGGCTGGTGCCGATGGCGTGCTCGATCTCGCCCAGGCTCTGGGTAAAAGCGAGCTGCTGGGCGTCGTCGATTCGCTGATCGCGGAACACCAGCACGGCGTACCGGTCCATGCCGCCATGGATCGCCGACACCTCCTCGAGTGTCAGCGGCTCGCGCATGTCGATGCCATCGACTTCGCCTGCGAGGCAGGGACCGACCTGACGGATGGTGACCGTCATGGCCTGTTTCCTCAGCGCAGCGGCGAGAACGCCGCCGGCACGGCGAAAATGCTTTGCTGACGGCTGACGCTCGGATGGCGCGGCGGCGGCCAGTTGGGCGATTTCATCGCCTGCGCGCGCAGGCGCTCGCGGTCGGCCATGTCCTTGTAGGCCCAGACATGGACCCACTGGTTCAGCGCGCCGATATCGGTGAAGCCCGCGAAGACGAGCGGCGATACAGCGGTGCGTTCCTTGATGCGCGACGTCCAGTCGTCGATCACCTTGGGGATCGCGCCGGGGCCATAGGTGTAGGTGCGGAACTCATAGAGATTACCATGCTGGCCCGGCTCGAAGTGCGGCGAGAACGGCGCCGGGTGCAGGATCTTGGATTCCATTTCGAGAATGAACTCCGCGGTCTTGGGCGGCCAGATCTTCTTCTCGATGGCTTCAGCGCGGATGCGATCGCGCTCGTTCAGGTCCTTGTAGGGCCAGATATGGATGATCTGGTTCAGCGTGCCGACTTCGGTGT
>Ga0081455_10009075_pt1 | contig 10261 bp, 11 predicted proteins | sample TabmetS3T2R1_FD_70207 | JGI IMG/M metagenome (GOLD analysis project Ga0081455, IMG submission 70207) | Tabebuia heterophylla rhizosphere microbial communities from the University of Puerto Rico - S3T2R1 | ecosystem: Host-associated > Plants > Roots > Rhizosphere ... | reverse complement strand
ACCAGCCACCGGACCGTTCATGACGGTGGTGCTTCACAGGAGTGGCGTGTATGGAGAAACAGTACGATGTCGTCGTTATCGGGACGGGCTCAGCCGCATCAGTCGTGGCGTCGGGCTGTCGTACCGCGGGGTGGACCGTGGCCGTCATTGATGCGCGGCCGTTTGGCGGGACCTGTGCGCTGCGGGGATGTCATCCCAAAAAGATGCTGGTGAGTGCCAGCGAAGCCATAGATGCCGTCCAGCGCATGAACGGCAAGGGGGTCCGGACCTCCGAGGTGGGGATCGATTGGGCCGCGCTCATGCAGTTCAAGCGCACCGAGACGGACCCCGCGCCGGCATTCTTCGAGCACAGCTTTGCGCAGGCCGGCATTGAGACCTTCCATGGCCGGGCACGCTTTGTCGGACCGACGGCGGTGGCCGTGGGCGATGCGGTGTTACACGGGACACATGTCGTGGTGGCCACCGGCGCCACGCCAGCCGCCCTACCGTTCCCGGGAGCCGACCATCTCACCCTGAGTGACGCGTTTTTGGACCTGGAGGCGTTGCCCAGGCGTCTGCTCTTTGTGGGCGGCGGGTACATTTCTTTCGAGTTCGCCCATGTGGCTGTCCGGGCTGGGGCTGAGGTGACCATTCTGCATCGCGGCGCGCGCCCGCTGCAGGGGTTCGATCCGGACCTGGTGGCGTTACTGGTCCAGCACACCCGGGCGCTGGGGGTGCGCGTCGAACTCTCTGCAGAGGTCTGTGGCCTGGAGCCGTCGGGTACGGGGGTCAGTGTCCGTGCCATGATCGCCGGCCAGGAGCGCCGTTTTGCGGCCGATCTGGCGGTGCATGGAGCGGGACGGGTGCCAGAGCTCGACGATCTGGCGTTGGACACGGCCGGCGTGGCGTGGGAACGGCGGGGGGTGACGGTCAACGACTACCTGCAGAGCGTGTCGAACCCCGCCGTGTATGCGGCCGGGGATGCGGCGGCCAGCGGACCGCCGCTGACGCCGACCGCCGCCCATGATGGGGCAGTGGTGGCGGCCAACCTGCTGCACGGCAACCACCAGCGGCCGAACTATGCGGGGCTCGCCAGTGTAGTCTTCACAGTACCAGCGCTCGCCACCGTGGGGCTGACGGAAGAGGCCGCCCGCACACAAGGGTTGCGGTTTCAGACCCATTATCAAGACACCTCGCAGTGGTTTACCGCGCGTCGGGCCGGTGAGACCGCGTCAGGACACAAGGTCTTAGTGGAGGAAGCCAGCCAGCGGATTCTTGGGGCACACCTCTTGGGGCCGCACGCCGAAGAGGTGATTAACATTTTTGCCGTGGCAGTGCGGTTTGGCATCCGTGCCGACGAGCTCAAACAGATGCTGTTTGCGTATCCCACCAGCGCCTCGGATATCGTGCACATGCTCTGAGCCAGCGTCCTCGCATGGCCGCGTCTCTCACCTGCCCTCGTGTGGGGCCGATCCAGCAGCGGGGCCAGGCGCGATGGGAGACGTCGGCCACCGTCGCCGATGCCGCCACAGGTTGTGGGCGGCTCGACTTCCAGGACATTGCTAGGGGCGGCGCCAAAAGGCCGTTTGAATGTCCTATACGCGCCTCCGACTGACCGTACCTATCCTCCCAGATACTGCCCGATGAGCGACAGCCTGTCCCCAGTATGCAGGGGGCTCTCAAGGGTGTGGGTGAGGTCGAGTACAGCATCGTTTACCAGCACTTCGATGTGCTCGGCGAGGTCGCCAGTGTCAGGAGCCCAGAGGGCCTTGTGCAGTTGTGGAAAGCGCCCGCTCAGGCGGCGCAGGACCTTGCGGACCGTGTCGCCGTCCTTGAGGGGCTCGTGATAGACTTTGCGGGTACTGCCATCGCCGCCGACAAATTTGGTGATCCAGGCAACCACCTCAATCTCTACCTGGCCAGCAGCAGTGGCGGATGGCACATCAGATGCGGCCATGTGCAACTCCTCAGCCCCACAGGGCGGGAATCAGTTCCGTAAGCCCTAGCTCTTCCAGGGTGGTGGGAAACGGTTTCCCTGTTTCGGGGTCATAGCCGACGGTGTCGTACCAGACACGCACCATATGTTCCCAGTTCCGTCCAACATCCTGGCCTTTAGCCGGCCCATCTACCGGCACGGAGCCGTACCGCTTGGACGGTCGTTCGAGGTCCGGGGTAATCCCACAGCGTACGTTGAAGGCGCGCATGAGCGCAGCAGTGCGACGGCCAAAGGTCACGGCATCGTCCTTGGTAAACTCCCAGCCAGTGGCAGCGCTCAGGACACGGCAGAGCATGGCCAGAGTGGTGCGCGTGGTGAAGATACAGGTGCCGAGGGAATCTTCGAAGTGCCGGCGTCCGCGTGTGCCGCCGACCATTTTAGCAACCGCCTCCGGGTCGAAGGGATTGATACGAGCCGGTTGACCCAGCTCGGTTTGCTGCACTGGCGGGCCGCTATCTATGGTGCCACCGCTGCCCGTGCAGGTATCGAGCATCTCTTCCCAACGTGCCCGGTGGTCATGCCCGCGCGGCGTGTCGCCCTTCATGGTGTAGATGGCGCACTCAGCTGCCGGGCCACCGACGATCTCGGAGGCGCGCTTCACGCCCTCAGCGAGAATATTGCCAAAGCCCTCGCGGCGGATGATCATCTGTAGCAGTTTATTGGCGGCTTCGGCGTCGCCCCATTTGACTTCGAGACCGCCGAGCTGCTCTTTGGTAATATACCCCTTTTCCTGGCACTCCATGACCCAACCGATAAGCCAGCCGAACTCATTGACGTCCACGCAGGCACGGTCGATCTGGGTGTTGAGCCAGGAGACGTCGACCGGATTCGTGCAGCCAGTGGCCCAGCCTGCCCCTGACCAGCCTTCGTACTCGGGCTCATCGACGATTTCGCCTTGGTGTGGCCCTGAGCTCAGCACCTGCGTGTGGCAGTGGTGCATGCCACAGGCGTTGCACTGATGCCCGCGATGGTCAAACCCGTTGCGCAGACTGGAGGCCGTCCATTTGTCCATGTCTACGCCTTCTGGGACCACGTTAGTGGTGTAATTTTTAATGGGCAGGGCGCCCAGGCGGGAGAGGCCAACCACACCGGGCAGGGTGCCATACTCGTATAGCGATTGCGTCGAAGGGTCAAATCTCAGGTCGTGCGCAATCTCATCTGCGGCCAGCCACAGGCCGCGCGGATCAGCCACACCCAATGACTTGCTGCCACGCACAATGGCGACAGCCTTGAGGCGCTTGTTGCCCATGACGGCGCCGCAGCCGTTCTTGCTGGCCACGTGCCCGTAGTCACCGTGGATGGCGGCAAAGCGTATCTGATTTTCGCCAGCGATACCGCTGGTGTAGACGCTGAGCTGGTGGCCTGTCAGGTTGAGCATCTGCTCCAGGGCCTGCTGTGTCTCCCAGGTATCTTTGCCAAGGAGTGCACTGGCGTCGCGGAGTTCCACAGTATCGTCGCGGATATAGAGATAGACCCAACTCGGGGCCCGCCCCTGGAGCACAATGGCATCATACCCAGAGTATTTTAAGTTAGCTCCGAAAAAGCCGTTGGCCTGGGTGTTGGTGGCGCCGTTGGTCAGGGCGCCACGGGTCACCACCGTGAGGCCCCCGGTGCCCCAGGCTGGCAGCCCAGCGAGCGGTCCCGTGGCCATGACGAGGCGGTTCTCCGGATGGTCCCAATGCACCTCTGGGGGTACTTCTTCCCACAGGATCTGGGCGCCGAGACCCACGCCGCCCAGCGCGGTGCGGCACATCTCGGGCGTCCAGGGTTGCGTCCAGATGTGGTTGTTGGTCAGATCGACCCGCAAAATCTTACCGGCATAACAGCCAGGTACGGTGGTGGCCATATCCCTTCCTCCTTCTACCATCATGCACGTTCTGCTACGACACCGCTACAGCACCGGCTGGGACTGAGGGGCTGCCCAGGACAGTCTGCGACAGCAGTCGAGCTGTGGTACCCGAGGCAATAAAGGCCCGCTTGATGTCAAAGAGATTGTGCTGCAAATAGCTCTTCCAGTCACCCAGGTGTACGCCCGATTGCACCAGGCCTTTGAGCATGCCAACGTCATTCGTGGTCCAGACATCCTGCTCCGGCCCCAGGAGCATGGCGCCAATGATGCGGTCACCTTGCCACAAGAGTTTACGATACGCCGGCCGCTCCGGTTTGATAGCACTAAACACTTCGGCAGTGGTGCTCTCCCAGTCACCAAAACTGGCAATCTCGAGACCGAGGACTTCGACGATGTTCATCAGCAGGCTACCGCGATAAGCCAGGGGTTGTCCTGCCATATTCGCCCCGGCAATGCGCCCGTGCTCCATGGCCGTGGGTTCGATGGCGTGAATGGCTGGCTGGCCGGTAATCAGATCCTTGCCTTCCGCCGCATCACCAGCGGCGTACACGTTTGGAACGTTCGAGCGCTGCTGGGTATCAACGAGAATGCCGCGGTTGATGGTGAGTCCTGAGTCTTTGAGCCAGTCGAGGTTGGTGCGAATGCCTGTTGCCATAATCACGAGATCGGCCAGGAGGTCCTCAGACTCCTCGAAGCGCAGGCGTTTTTGCTGCCCCGCGTCCTCGATGGCCTGCAGGTGGGCGTTGGTCCGGATCGCCACACCGCGATCACGCAGCCACTGCTCCACCACCTGGGCACCCTGGGGGTCGATCATGCGCGGCAGAATTTGGGGGGCAATCTCTACCACTGAGAGCTTCGCACTGTGGGAGAGAATGGCATTGAGGATCGTAAACGCGATAAAACCCGCACCCACCATGATCACCGAGCTGCCCGGACGGATCTGCCGAATGACTCCCTGCGCCTGTTCCAGCGTCCAGAAACTGTGGACGCCCGGGCTGTCAGCACCAGGCACTGGAGCACGCACTGCCGACGAACCCGTGGCAATGAGCAAGTCGTCATATGGGATGACCGTGTCATCGTCCAGCGTTAGAGTATTGGCCTGCGTGTCGAGTTGGACAGCCCGCCGACCCAGATACGCCTCGACACCCAGCGTGTGGAGACGGGTCGGATTGGCCGTATAGACGTGCGATTCACTGATCGAGCCTTTGAGGTAGTACGGCAGCACCATACGGGCATAGGGACGCTCAGCCGACACGAGAATGATCTCCGATGCCCCACGGTCGTACTGGCGAATCGTGGTGATGGCATTGATGCCCGCGGTACCGCCTCCAACAATCACGTGCCGTGTCCGTGCCATCGCCTCCTCCTATGCCTGGCCAGCGAGCTGCGCCAGGGGTCCTGCCGAGCGTTGTGCCGCAAAGTCTCCCAGCCAATCACTGGTATCCGCCTCAACGTATTCAATCGCAGCGGTCGGACAGGCCTCCGCACACGCTGGACTCCCCTCGCAGAGATTACACTTAAAGGCTTTTTCGGTGTCGGGATTGTAGAAAATGGTGCCGTAGGGACAGGCGATAGTGCACAGTTTGCATCCTACGCACATGTCCTCCCTGACCACTTTAGCGCCGACCGGCGAGATGGTGATCGCCTCCACGGGGCAGGCGACCAGGCACCAGGCTTCCGCGCACTGCGTGCAGGTATAGGGCGCGTAACTGGTATGGGCTTCAAAGGGCGAAATACGAATCACCGACTTGGCAGGCTGAAACGTGCCGGTCTGCATGTACGAGCAGGCCAGTTCACACCGCATACAGCCCGTGCAACGCTCCGGCGTGATACGTAGGACTTTCATAGGCACTCCTCATGGGCGTAGTCAGCACGTCTGCCGTCCTCTGCAAGTTACGCCTGCATAGTAACACTCCACCAGATCGCAGAGCACCACAGCCTGCTCATCCGTAGGTAGACGCTGAAGATTGGCAACGAGTTTCATGCTGCAAGTCTAGACAGGTTTGGTAGAGGAATCCAGGAAAAAGCTGACGCGGCGCAGAAAGTACGCCTAATTTTCTGAGCAGCTTTGCGCTCTGTCTCTGGACAACCGGGGACCTCATAAGGGTTCGGCGTACGTTATCTCCAGTTCAATGCCATTCCGCCAGTTCTACGGTGATGCCTTCCGGTCCCCAAAGAAAGACGAGCTTTCGGTTGTGGAAGTCCATCACATCGTTCCGGAGTTTGACACCATTGGCCTTTAGCCTTTCCACCTCGGCCTCCAAGTCATCCACTGCGAAGCAGACGTGGTTAAACCCCAGTTTGGCAAGGTTGCTGATAGCCGGGTCGATGACGGGAGCGGGGTGGAAGTACTTTAGTAACTGCACTTCCATTCGCGGCGAGACGTTGGCGAGAACGAGCGTGACGTGTTCGGCTTCGATGCCATCCACGCCCATGTAGGCCGAGAACGGTTGACCTGCGATCACAACGGACTTGTCTTCTATGAAACCCAGCAGACTGAAAAACCGCTTGGCCGCCTCGATGTCCCTTACCACGATGGTGACGTGGTCGAACTGTTTTATCATAGCCTTTCCTCCTGTCACTGGTCGGTCAGCCCATCATCCTTGATCCAACAGTCATCTCGGCACCGCAAAAGCCTTTTGCGCTGTCACGGGGACCCGCCCACTTTCCTTGTGCTATACGCCGGTTAACGCTATGCCGCTGAGCCGCTAACAGAAAATAGCCTCATCTATCACCACATCTCACCGTCGGCTCAAGCGGCGGGTTAGCCAGCTCTCCAGTACCGGTCGATGAGTTCGAGAATCGACTCGCGGTCGAGGAAGAGCACTGAGCCAACAAGCCCCTTCGGAAGTTTGTACACGATCTTTTCCTTTGCATTGGCTGTGAAGCGGCCACTGATGGCAACCACGAAGCTCGAAATATAGCGAGGATCACCTGACCCAAGTTCGTAGTACGGCATTGAGAATGCATCTGTGGCTTGGCCGATAAGCTCATCCACGGATGAGTTGACTTCTCCCCTGACATCACCAGCCTTCGCCTGCAGCCCGTAATGTCGGAGGTGCCCGAAGGGTGTCAGTTCAGAGAACGTGAAATCCTTACCGTACTCCCGCGCCCCTTGAAGATACCGTACGGAAAGAAAACCCATGCGACGCAAGAGCGGAGCGAGGATTTCGGTACAAAACGTCCGCTCATTCGCCTCATACTCAGGCTTCCATCTGATGCCACCGAGTGCGATTTCTGCCTCGCGGATCATCCTCTTGAGCGTCTGTGCCGCCTCATTTAAGCGAGTGTAGGCAGGCCCTTCGTCAACGAGCGTTTGGAGGGTCAGGCGTTTCCAGTCATCGTCAAGATCGACCTCGCCGAGTGCGTACTGTGGAGCATGTGGCACTTGGGCTTGAATAGCAGCAAGCAAAGTGGCAAGCTCCCACATCCCTTCCCAGTATTTGTTGGGATGATGACCAATGTACTCGATGGAGAGCGTGCCATCGCTCGCACTGGAAACGGCTGCCTCATAAAAGAGGAAGGTCCCGAAGCCGTCTGAGCTGTGGATTTGGAGCGTGAGCTGCTTCGGGAAGTCCTGGAAGGTGGCGTTGCAGAGCGCTGAGAGCTCACATGTGGCCATCACCTGGTCGGCAGATGTATCGAGGACTTCGATCTCGGTATCGCCGATTAATACCCATGCGTCATCCTCATCCACTGTGACGGTGATTTGTGCATGGTCAGTGTCGCTCATGACAGGCCCCAATTTTTTAGTATCGTACTCATAGACAGATGTAGCTCTAGCTGGCTAACGCTGCGCCTCAGCCGCGCCCGAAAGCCACAGCGTAGCGGGGGCTGGAGGGCGTCGGCTGCAGGCGGTGGTTCGGCAAGGCATTGTGCTGCGCATGACCCTCGCTCACGCGTTACGACCCTGCCTCCAGTTCTGTCGGGTGGGTACTCAAATACTCCCGCACCTCTAATTGCATGCGGTCGATTTCAGCGAGAAAGCCGGACGCGGCCGCATGGTAGTTGGCCGGCTGCACTTCCACCTGGCGTAAGTGAGCCACTTGCGCCTGGAAGCGGGCAATGCGGTCTAAGGTCACCTGTAATTCGTGGTCATTGGCAATCATGGCAACTCCGGGATGATCTCGATAATGCCTCTATGATACCCCTCGCGGGTGATTTGCCAGTAGGACAACGTGGTCTGCTCGTCGTTAAGTACCGCCAAGCGTCGCAGCCAAAACACGCTTGCGCCAAAACGTGTCTGGGCTGCTGCATGCTCAAAGAGCAACCGGGCCTCTCCAGTGAGTTGCGCCATGTCAAAGGTATCCTCCATCAAGAGAAAGACATCGACATCATTGGGGAGAGGCTTGGCCGTCACAAACGACCCGAAGACCACACAGCGCGCCAGATGGCCTGTGGCCCGCGCGACATTGTACACGCGTTCGAGTCGCAGGCCGACCAGCATGCGCTGGGGGGAGCCGCTGCCAAACTGCTCCAGCACTTCTGCGAGCGTCGCACAGTGGATCCCTGGTGGCAAATCACCACTCGCAGTGAACGGGGGCAGAGACACAAGCGCTCCTTGTCGGTAGCGAGTCAGTTCAGTTGTGTAATATTACCTCAAGCCGAGCGGTTGCTCACCACCGTGGCTTTGGATGCCGAATGCTGTGCCTCAGCTGCGCCCGAAAGCCGTAGCGAAGCGGAGGCTGTAGGGCGTCAGCGGCAGGCGCGGCGGGAAGCGGACGCGTAGCGGAGGCTGTACGCCGTCGCCTGCACGCGCTTGATACTTATTGAGGCCTCCCCCTCAGCATACCCCGGTGGTATGCTGGCAGTGGGACAAACACCAACGCGCTCACGAGGAGGAGACCTCATGCGATTCTACACGAAACAGCATACGATGTACTGTGGTAGCGACCGCCATGCCCGTACCCTGGACATCTGTATCCTCAGCCAGGCGGGGGAGGTCATGGTCCATCAGCATTGCACGGCCAACGCCGAGACCTTCCTCACGGGCATCGCGCCGTATCGTGACGACGTCGTTGTCGCAGTCGAATGCCTCTGCACGTGGTACTGGCTGGCAGACCTGGGTGTACGAGAGGGGATACCCTGCGTCCTCGGGCATGCCCTGTCCATGCAAGCCATCCATGGTGGCACAGCCACAAACGACCGCCTCGATGCCCAGAAAGTTGCCGTGCGCCTGCGCGGGGGCAGGCTCCCACAGGCCTAGGTGTCTCCGGCGGAGAGGCGGGCCACCCGTGATCTGCGCCGGCGCCGGATACACCTCATGCGCAAACGCGCTGAGCTGTTGACGCATGTCCAGCAGACCAACAGCCAGTATACCTTGCCCGACCTCGGGAAAACGAGCGCGTACCAGACCAACCGCGCCGGGGGCGCCGAGCGCTTGGCCGATCCTGCGGGCCAAAAAAGCCTCGAGGTGGACCTTGCCTTGAGCGACGATGATGACCCGCGGCTGCGGGACCTGGAGTTGACCATTGGTAAGACGGCCAAGCAGCATGAGGCCCCCACGCTGTACGTGCTCCAGACGGTCCCGGGTATTGGCCAGATCCTCAGTCTTGTGCTCTTGTATGAGAGGCATGACCTCGCCCGCTTGCCCCGGGGCCAGGATGTGGTGTCCTCTTGCCGCGTGGTCAAGGGCGCGAAGGCATCAGCCGGGAAGCGCTAGGGAACCTCCGGCCCGAAGATCGGCCATGCGTATCTCACGTGGGCCTTCTCGGCAGCGGCGGTCCTGTGCCTCCGCAACCATCCTGCGGGTCAAAAGTCTCTGACCCGCTGAGAGAAAAAACACGGCAAGGGCCAAGCGTTGACCGTCGTGGCCCACAAGCTCGCCCGGGCGGTCTAGTAGATGTTAAAACGTGGGACGGCGTTCGAGATGGACAAGTTTCTCCATAGCTAAGGGAGCGGAGCAGGCGCGCCTGCGGCCGAACGGGGTCACCCTGGGGTCAGCCTGCCAACCGTGCTCGGTCAGGAGACACCTCCTGCGTCGGCGAACGCTCCAGAGCACATAGGCGCTGTACCCTGCCCCTGCGCGTTTGCTTGGACGCCTGCTTCTGCTCCTGTCCATACGGCGCGTGCTACTCTGGGTGAGTGTGGGCTGCCCCTCACCCGCCCCTGAGCCTCACTGGCGCACAGCGATGTGCAGCCTCTCTTTTGCGTAGGACGGTAAGAGGGTACAGAGATGTTTCTAGGGCGCAGAAACCCATGCATAGGCTCTCTGCCATCGCCATGGCGATGGCGGGAGACCCGCAAGAAGTGTTTGGTGCAGCCACCTGATGGCCGCGCCAGCCGAGAGAAACCAAGTCAGACACGTTGTCAGAGGATGACGGCGCTTGGCCGAAGCACAGCGGAAAAAAATGGGCAAAATCCCCTCTTAGGGAGAGTCTGTCTCTTGACAAAGGGAGTCCTCATAAGGGTTCGGCCCAGGCTTTGGCAGGGACGTC
>Ga0081455_10009074_pt1 | contig 10262 bp, 7 predicted proteins | sample TabmetS3T2R1_FD_70207 | JGI IMG/M metagenome (GOLD analysis project Ga0081455, IMG submission 70207) | Tabebuia heterophylla rhizosphere microbial communities from the University of Puerto Rico - S3T2R1 | ecosystem: Host-associated > Plants > Roots > Rhizosphere ... | reverse complement strand
GCGGGATCGGGGGTGGTTGCTGCGAGTAGAGGTTCTCGCAGATGTTCAGATTTGCGCCGTCGTACCCAGACTGCGTGCCGGCTCCCTCGTAGCACGGCCAGCCGAAGTTGCGAACCTCCTGCGTCGGGTTGGGCACGCGGTCGATCTCTTCCCACGTGTTCCAGCCCACGTCACCGACCCAGACCTCGTTGGTCCCCGGGCGAATCGTAATCCGGAACGGATTGCGAAGCCCCGACGCGACGATGCGCCGGGCGTTCGCATTGCTGCTCGTCCCAAATGGGTTGTCTGGAAGTCCGTTGCCCGTCGCGGGATCCACGCGCAGGATCGTTCCGTCTAGGACGATGGGCTCACCTGCCGGGCGGCGCAGGCTCTGGGAGCGGAGCGCGCCGCCTTCCGCGGTCGGCGGCGTCATGAGACCGCCCACGCCTCCGGGCGGGTCGCCGCACGGATTCCTCGGAATGCGAGGTGAGATTGTCGACGGCAGCGTTCCTCCGTACTGTCCATAGTCGACGTTGTTGAAGCTCGCGCCGTCCCCGCCGGAGACGTAGAGCATTCCGTCGGCGCCGAACTGCAGGCTTCCGATGGAGTGGCTCGGGAACTGCTGGCACCAATCCTCGATCAACACCTGCTCTGGGCCGGCCGTGTCACCGGTCACCGGGAGTCGCGAAAGGCGTCCGCTGACGACGCAACCGTCCGTGTTCGGAGCCGGCGGGCTCGGGCAGCCGTCGCCCCAAGTCGGTGGGGATCCTCCGATCGGCGCGTCGTACGTGTACAGGACGTACATGTACGGATTCGTCGTGAAGTTCGGGTCGAGCGCGAACCCGAGCATCCCGCGGTCCCAGTAGTCATGGACGTTGGCGCCGAGGTTGGCGACCACCGTCGGAGTCGTGTCCGAGAGGTTGCTGAAGACCTTGATCGTCCCGCTCTTCTCGGCGACGAAGACCCGGCCGTCGGGCGCGAATCGCACCTTCGTCGGGAATGTGAGCCCGGAGAAGACGGTCGATTCCTGAAAGCCCGACGGCAGCGGAGCCGCGAGCGACGAACCGCCGAGGATCAGGGGGAGGACGGCAAACGCCGCCAGGAGCCACAGCTTCCGCCGCATAGCCTTCTCGTGAGGCTGTCACTCGAGCGGCTGTCCGCCAACCGTCGAAAGTTCAGACTTGCGGGTTTTTTATCCGTTTGAACCAGTAATCAGTCACGCTCGACGTGATGCGGGACGGGCAGAGCGTCCAGATCCAGGACTACGTCACTACCCGCAAGGGCAAGCGCGGGAGCTTCGTGGTCCGCGCACGGATCGAGTATGTCGAAGCGGGAAACGGCTACCGCGTCGGCACCAACACCTCGAAGTTCGTGCGCGGGACAGGCCAGTACGCCCGGCTTACCGGGGGCGGCCGGGGTGGCGATGTGAACACGGACGGGCGCTGGAGCGATCGGTACGAGGGCTTTCTCACCCCGTAGCGCATGCCAAGACGGGCGGCGGCTCGCTCAGCGCCGCCCGTCTGAGGAGGCGTCACGGGGCTGAGCGGCTGCGAGCTACCGTCGAGGCATGCGGCGCCTAGCCGATCGGCTCCCCAGCGGTCCTCTCCTCGTGCGGATCGCGCTGGTGGTGTTCGTCATTTCCTGGATCTTCGGCCCGGACGAGCTGCAGGCTGTGGTGCCGATCTGGGTTCCGTTCCTGGTCGCTCTCGGCCTCGAGCTCAACTTCTTCGCGGGGGGCCTCCGATCGTCCCCGACTCGTCGCTCCGACCGCGGTCCGCAAGAGACCGACCTCGACCTCTACGGCTATGGAGAGGCGGATGAGCTCTTACTCGTCCGGGAGGGGACGAACGAGATCTGGGTGCCGTACTCAGGCGAATCCGCCGAGGAGGTCGAGGAGCTGATCACCGTACCGATCGAAGATCAGCTCAACGGCATCCCCGGACTCGACCAGCTGCGCTCGAAGTCGGTCGCGCAGCTGTCCTCGATCCAACTCATCTTCGAGCGCGGCACCGACGAGCTGCAGGCGCGCCAGCTCGTGCAGGAGCGGCTCTCGATCGTCACGCCCAGCCTGCCGACCTGGGCCGCACCGCCGGTGATGATGCCCCCGGTGTCGGCGACGGCACGCGTCATGCAGATCGGCATGAGTTCGAAGGACCACTCCGTCATCGACCTGTCGATGATGGCGTACTGGACGATCCGCGCCCGCATCATGCGCATCGAAGGAGTCGCCAACGTCGCCATGTGGGGCGAACGGCTGAAGATGATGACCGTCCAGGTCGACCCCGAACGGATGGCGAAGCAGCAGGTCACGCTCGACGGCGTCATGGAGGCGACCTCGGACTCGGTCGACTCCGGCCTGCTGCGGTTCTCCAACGGTTCGATCATCGGCACCGGCGGCGCCATCCAGCTGCCGGAGCAGCAGATCGGAATCCGGCACGTGCTGCCGATCGTCGCGCCCGCCGACCTGGCCCGGGTGACCGTCGACAGCAAGACCGGGAAGCACGTGCGCCTCGGCCAGGTGGCCGACGTCAAGATCGACCACCAGCCGCTCATCGGTGACGCGATCGTGAACGACCGCCCGGGACTGCTGCTGGTCGTGGAGAAGCTGCCGTGGGGCAACACGCTCAGCGTGACCCGCGACGTCCAGAAGGTGCTCGACTCGCTGCAGCCGGGCCTGCCCGGAGTCACCTTCGACACCAAGGTCTTCCAGCAGGCGAACTTCATCAAGACGTCGATCCACAACCTCAGCGTGGCGCTGCTGCTCGGCTTCCTGCTGGTCGTCGTGATCCTGCTCGCCTTCCTGTACGAGTGGCGGGTCGCCGCCATCAGCCTGCTGACCATCCCGTTGTCGCTGATCGCGGCGATGCTCGTGCTCTACTGGCGCGGCGCGACCGTCAACACGATGACCCTGGCCGGGCTGGTGATCGCCCTCGGCGCGGTCGTCGACGACGCGATCATCGACGTGGAGAACATCCTGCGCCGGGTGCGGCAGTACCGCCGCGAAGGCGAGAACCGCTCGATCGCGTCGGTGATCCTGAACGCGTCGCTCGAGGTTCGCGGCCCTATCGTCTACGCGACGCTGATCATCGTCGCGGCCGCCGTGCCGATCTTCCTGCTGCCCGGGCTGACCGGCTCGTTCTTCCGGCCGCTCGCCGTCTCGTACACGCTCGCCATCGTCGCGTCGATGGCTGTGGCGCTGACGGTCACGCCGGCGCTCGCGCTGATCCTGCTGCGCCGCGCACCGGTCGAACGGCGCGAATCCCCGATCGTCAAGTGGCTGCAGCGCGGGTACACAGCTGCCCTCTCCCGGATCGTGCAGCGGCCACGCAACGCCTACGCCGCAAGCCTCGCGCTCGTGCTGTCCGCCGTGCTGGTCGTGCCCCAGCTCGGACAGAGCCTGTTCCCCAGCTTCAAGGAGCGCGACTTCCTGATGCACTTCATCGCCACGCCGGGTACGTCGGCGCAGGAGATGGAGCGCGTGACGACGAACCTGAGCCGGGACCTGCGCGCCATCCCGGGCGTGCGCGCGTTCGGGAACCACATCGGGCAGGCGTTCCTCGGCGAGGAGATCGCCGGCGTCAACTTCGGCGAGAACTGGGTGAGCATCGACCCGAAGGCCGACTACACCAAGACGGTTGAGGCCATCAACAAGGTCATCGACAGCTACCCGGGTGTCTACCGCGACGTGCTCACCTACCTGAACGAACGGATCGAGGAGGTTCTCACCGGGGCGAAGGAGCCCGTCGTCATTCGTATCTACGGCGAGGACCTCGACGTGCTGCGGGCCAAAGGCCTCGAGATACAGCACAAGCTCGCCGGCATCCACGGGATCGTCGACGACCACGTGGACATCTCGCTGGACCAGCCGCAGATCCAGGTCGAGGTCGACATCGCCAAGGCCGCGAGATTCGGGCTCAAACCCGGCGATGTCCGCCGCGCCGCGTCCACGCTGGTCGCGGGCGAGGAGGTCGGCGACATCTTCCGCGACGGCAAGGCGTACGACACGGTCGTCTGGAGCACGCCGCAGACCCGCGCGAGCGTGCAGGCGGTGAGCGAGCTGCCGATCGACACGCCGTCCGGCTCGGTCGTGCGCCTCGGCGACGTCGCCAAGGTGACCGTCGAGCCGGTACCGAACGCTATCGAGCGGCAGAACGACTCTCGCCGGCTCGACGTCGCCGCCAACGTCAAGGGCCGCGATCTCGGCTCGGTCGTCGCGGACGTGAACAAGGCGCTGCGCAGCCTCGAGTTCCCCCGCGGATACCACGCCGAACTGCTCGGCGAATACGCGGAGCGCCAGGCCGCCCAGGCGCACCTGTACCGCATCGCGATCGTCGCCGGCCTCGCGATCCTCCTGCTGCTGCAGGTCTCCTTCGGCAGCTGGCGACTCGCGTTGCTGATCTTCCTGACCCTGCCGATGGCCCTCGTCGGCGGCGTGCTCGCGAACCGCATCGCCGGCGGAGTCGTCTCACTCGGCTCGATGGTCGGATTCTTCACCGTGTTCGGGATCTCCGCCCGGAACGGGATCCTGCTGGTCAACCACTGCCAGCACCTGGAGAAGCACGAAGGTGTGCCGTTCGGCCCGGCGCTCGTCCTGCGCGGTGCGCGCGAGCGGCTCTCGCCGATCCTGATGACGTCCCTGGCGACCGGGCTCGCGGTCGTGCCTCTCGTCGTGCTCGGCGACCGGCCCGGCCACGAGATCGAGTACCCGCTGGCGGTGGTCATCCTCGGCGGGCTGGTGACCTCGACCGTGCTCAATCTCTTCGTCGTTCCCTCGCTGTACCTGCGCTTCGCCAAGTCCCGCCGCAGTCTCCGCGCCCTGTCGAGAAAGGACGCCCAGCCATGATGAGTTACCGCTTCCGGCCGCTGATGACGAGTGCCGTTCTGGTGGTGCCGCTGCTGGTCGCGGTACCGGCAGCTACCGACGCAGCCCCCTCCGCAGCGGCGGCCAGCACCTGCGGCCCAGTGGCCCAGTTCTCCGCCGACCGGTTCCCGACCCGTCCCGAGATCGACAACCGATTCCTGCCGCTGGTGCCCGGTGCGAACACCGAACTGCGGGGTACGGTGCTCGGGGACGACGGCGAACTGCACCAGCACAGCATCGTCGCAACCGTCACCGACCTGACCAAGGTGATCGACGGCGTTCGGACGCTGGTCGTCTTCGAGCGCGACCTCGACGACGGAACGATCCAGGAGTCCGAACTGGCCTTCGAGGCGCAGGACCGCGCCGGGCGGGTCTGGAACGTCGGCGAGTATCCCGAGGAATACGAGGAGGGTCAGCTCGTCGGGGCCCCGAGCACCTGGATCGCCGGCATCGCCGGCGCACGCGCGGGAATCGGCATGCTCGACCAGCCGCGGCTGAACACGCCGGCCTACGAGCAGGGTCGCGCGCCGGCCGTCGACTTCTTCGACTGCGGCATCGTGACCAAGACCGGCCAGCGAGTCTGTGTTCCGGTCGGCTGCTTCAGCGATGTGCTGGTCATCGACGAGTTCGCGCCCCTCGATCCCGCGGGCGGTCACCAGCTGAAGTACTACGCACCGCACGTCGGCTTGATCGAGGTCGGGGCCGTGGGCGGCGACAACCCCGAGGTGCTGACGCTGGTGAAACGGGCCAAGCTCGGCGCCGCGGCCCTGGCGAAGATCCGCGCCCAGGTGATCGCCCAGGACCGTCGCGGCTACCAGGTGAGCAAGAAGGTGTACGGCCGCACGCCGCCGGTCCAGCGGCTGACGCCGGTCTGCTAGACGGTGTGTGGCGAGATCACGCCGTGCTCGTAGGCGAAGATCACCAGGTGCACGCGGTCGGTCAGGCCCAGCTTGGCCAGCAGGTGACCGACGTGCGTCTTGACGCTGCTCCCGGCGATGTGCAGCGTCTGCCCGATCTCGGCGTTGGACAGGCCCAGCCCGACGAGCTCGAGAACCCGCTGCTCGCGGGTCGTGAGGCTATCCAACAGCGCCGACGGCGACGGCAACCGATTCGCGTAACGGTCCAGCAGCCGACGGGTCACAGCCGGCGCGAGCAGCGCCTCGCCGTCCGCGATCACCCGGACCGCGTGCACGAGCTCGTCGGGCGTGACGTCCTTGAGCAGGAACCCGCTCGCGCCGGCCCGCAGCGCCTCGACGACGTATTCGTCGAGGTCGAACGTCGTCACGATCAGCACCCTGATCGACAACGCCGTCACCAGTCGGGTCGCGTCGATGCCGCTCAGGCTCGGCATCCGGACGTCCATCACGACGACATCGGGCTGGAGCCTGCGCGCCTGCTCGACCGCCTGCGCGCCGTCCGATGCCTCGCCGACGACCTCGATATCGCCCGGGGCGGCCAGGCACATCGACAGCGCACCGAGCATCAGCGGCTGATCGTCGGCGACAAGAACCCGGATCGTCATTGCGGTTCACCTGCAACGGGAAGACGCGCCGTTACGACAAATCCCCCATGCGGCCCGGGACCGGCTGCGAGACAGCCGCCGAGCAGGGCCGCCCGCTGCTGCATGCCGATCAGGCCGCGGCCGGGTTTACGCGCAGCCGGCTCGACCGGACGCCCCACGCTGGTGCCGGTGTCGCAGATGCTGAGCTCCAGGCAGTCGGGGTGATACGTGAGCAGGACGCAGGCGTGCGTTCGCCCGCCGTGCTTGAGGCTGTTGGTCAGCGCCTCCTGCACGATCCGATAGGCGCTCAGCTCGACACCGGCCGGCAGCCGTCGGCGATCGCCGCCCACCGTCACCTGTACCGGAAGGCCGGCCCGCTCGGTCTGAGCGATCAATGTCGGCAGACCGTCCAGACCGGGCGTCGGGTTCTGCCCCGCCCGCCCGTGCGGATTCAGCACGCCGAGCAGCCGGCGCATCTCCACCAGCGCCTCGCGTCCGACCGATGCGATCGACGTCAACGCCAGCCGGGCCTGCTGCGGATGACTGTCGAAAACCACGTTCGCCGCGTTGGCCTGAGCCACCATCACGCTGACGTTGTGCGCGACGATGTCGTGCAGTTCCCGCGCTATGTGGGCCCGTTCCCGCTCGATCGCCCGCTCGGTGCGTTCCGCCTGATCGCGGGCCAACTGCGCCGATTGCTCCTCCAGCAACTCCGCCCGCGCCCGGCCGACGCGCACGCCGCAACCTATCGTCAGCGCCACCGCCAGGGAGATCGGATAGTCGAGCAGGTCATCGCTCACGCCGATCGGGCCGATGGCCGAACCGGCGATGACACCGGCCGCCGCCGCGCTGCCGACCTTGACGGAGACCGCCGGCGGCCGGCACACCGCCAGTGTGTAGATCGCCACGAGCGGGGCGAAAGGCAACGGAGAATTGAAATGCCCGGAGGTCTCGGCGGCGATGAATGCAATCGAGGTCAGCACCACCACCGCCACCGGCAGGCGGCGCCGCAACGCCAGGCACAACGCACCACCCACGGCAACGGCGTAGATCGATACAGGCGCATCCGGCCAAAGGCTGACCAGCGCCTCACCGGCCAACAGCAGCGCGAGAAACCCGTCGAGCACAAACGGGCTGTCCGCAATCTCGCTCGCGCCCCGCACCGATCACGGTCCTCGCAGCGAAGTTGCCCAGCAGCGGTGCGCGCGCGCACGATTCAGCGCCGACGCAGCCGTGACCTGCCCGGCACGACGGCCACTCGATCGATCCCCCACGACCGTACTCACGCGTATCAGCGCCCCCCGTTCAGCAAACGCAGATACCGAACGGCACCGCCAGGATCCCTCACGAATCCCGTCCCGCCAATACCCGCTTGAAATGTAAACAGTCACGGCGAATCGACAGCTCTCACCACCTCCCGCAGGATTTGTCGTTCCCCACCCTCGCCGCAACTCGCACTGAATTAGAGCTCGTCACGAACCGCTGATCGATGTCCGTGCGGCAGCGCCCGGCGTCACTCGACGTTGATCGTTATCTCCGGCGGACGGCGCAATGTGTTGGTCACGTAGCAGACGCGTTGCGCGTCCGGGATGAGCTCCTCCAGGGCCGCGCGTGAGGCGGTCGAGTCGAGTGACATCGTGATCGCCGCGAACCGCGGGCCGTCGTAAGTGGCGGTCGTCGTGACGCGCAGGTCCGGCAGCACGGCGCCGTGCTTTCTCGCCACGTGCGCCATCGCGATCGCGAAGCAGGACGCGAGCGCGGCGAGCAACACGTCGGTCGGCTGCGGCCCGCGGTCGGTGCCGCCGATCGACTCCGGCTCGTCGACGACGAGCCGGAACCGCCCGGCGTCGACGACTGCGCGCAGGTCGCCGTCCCAGCGCGCGGACACCCGGCGCGCGGCGCTCATGCGTCCGCGGCCAGGTCGAGCACGGCGGCGCGGAAGCACGCGAGCGGTGCCGTCGCGACCCCGGCGCCGATCTGGCCGATGCCGGAGCTCGCGTGCAGGATCCCGGTCGTGATCTTGGGTGCGATGCCGAGGTCGACGACGTGCCGGGCGTCGACGCCGAGCGGCGTACCGCGGTAGTCCCAGGTCGGCAGCTGGAAGCGGCTGCTGTTGCCCGCGCAGATCATCGCCATCTCTTCGGTCACCGCGACCGCGTCGGAGATGCGGCCACCGAGGAACCCGGCCACGGCCGGCGATCCGGCCGCCGCGGCGCCGCCGAGCCCGATCAGTTCGAGGACCGCGCTGTCGCCGATGTCCGGCGCGGCCACGTCCGGGCCGAAGTCCGGGTAGTACATGGCGTCCTCGACCGGCGGCGCGTCGCTGAGGAACAGCGTGTTCGTGCCGGCCAGCCGGATGCCGAACGTCGTGCCGTTGCGGCACATCGTGGTCACGATGCTGGACCCGGCGACCTGCTCGGCGGCCAGAGTCAGCGACCGCGCCGCTGCCATGGCCAGGTTGAGGAAGAACAGATGGTTGCCGGACATGAACCCCGCCAGCTCGATGCGTCCGGGCGATGGCAATGCCGCGAGGTGAGGCAGCAGGTTGCGGATCAGCAGGCTGGTCGTGCCCTGCGTACGCATGTGGACGTCGTCGCCCATCTGCACGCCCTGGGCGGCGAGCGCGAGCACGTCGATCGGTCCGGCCGCGACCACCATCTCGCGCAGCAACTGCCCGGCGACGTCGCGCAGGAACTCCAGCCGGGCGATGGCCGCGGGCGTCTCGCGTCCGAACCACGCGGTCTCACCCGGGCCCTGGTTGACCGGCGCGAATGCGCGGGTGCCACCCTGCCGGTTCTCGACGACGAACACCGGCGTCGACGGGCCCATCGCCGTGGCCATCGGCACGACGGTGGCGTGATCGGTCGCCGGCTCCAGCCGCACGTCGCCGTCGGCGAGCAGCCGGTCGGCCTGTTCGACGTCGGCGGCCCAGCCCTCGGCGACGGCCGCCGCCCGCAGTGAGCGCCGCAGCGGATCGCAGACCGCGTCCCACTCGACCTGCGGGCCGCAGTGCAGCAGCGTCCGATCGGCCAGTTGCGGCACGACGTCGCGCGCCGCCGCCACGTCGACGAGCACCGGCACGCTCTCGTCGAGCCGGCGCAGCACCTCCGCGTTCGCCCGGTCGATCGACTCCGACCGCGGGCCGTAGAGCTGTTCGAGAGCTGCGATCGATCCGGCGTCCCCGCCGGCCGGGCTGGCGGTCACCCCCGCGACGTCCCCGAGACGCTAGTTTTGGTGGCGTGTTAAGCGCCATCGCGATCGTTCCGTCCGCGCCGGTGCTCGTTCCCGAACTCACCGGAGCGGCTGCGGCCGAACTGGCCGACCTCACGGCGGCCGTCATCGCGGCGGCCGCGCTCCTGCCCCCGCGCTGGATCGTCGTCGGCACCGGCAGCGCGGACCAGGTGCTGGGCCCGCACTGCGTGGGCACCTTCGCGGGCTTCGGCGCCGACGTGCGGGTCCGGCTCGCACCGCAGGCCGGCGCCGCGGCCGAGCCCCCGGCCCAATTGCCGCTGTGCGCGCTGATCGCCGCCTGGGTGCGTGGCCAGGCCCGCCCCGACGCCAGCGCCCAGGTCCGCGTCTACGCGCCCGACCACGACCTGGATAGCGCGCTGGCCCGCGGCCGGCAGCTGCGTGCCGAGATTGACGGGGCGCCCGACCCGACGGGTGTGCTCGTCGTCGCCGACGGGGTGCACACCCTGACCCCGGATGCCCCCGGCGGCTACGACCCCGGTGGTGCCGAACCGCAACGCCTCCTCGACGACGCGCTGGCCAGTGCCGACGTCGCCGCGCTGACCCGGTTGCCCGACGCGGTGCTGGGCCGGGTGGCCTTTCAGGTGCTCGCCGGCCTGACCGAGCCCGGGCCGCGATCGGCCAAGGAGCTGTATCGGGGAGCGCCCTACGGTGTCGGGTACTTCGCCGGTG
>Ga0081455_10005579_pt1 | contig 10262 bp, 9 predicted proteins | sample TabmetS3T2R1_FD_70207 | JGI IMG/M metagenome (GOLD analysis project Ga0081455, IMG submission 70207) | Tabebuia heterophylla rhizosphere microbial communities from the University of Puerto Rico - S3T2R1 | ecosystem: Host-associated > Plants > Roots > Rhizosphere ... | reverse complement strand
AACAGATGGCGGCGAAGTTCGACGCGCGCGGTACGCCGGCGTTCTTCATCAACGGTCGCTCGCTCTCGGGCGCGCAGCCGCTCGACAAGTTCAAGGAGATCGTCGACGACGAGCTCAAGCGTGCCGACAAGTTGATCAAGAGCGGCGTCGCCAAGAACCAGGTCTACACCGCCCTCACCAAGAATGCGCTCGCGCAGAAGACCGCCGAGGCCGCCGCGCCGCAGCAGCCGCGCCGCTTGCCCGACCCGAAGGCCGTGTACGCAGTGCCCGTCGGCAGCTCGCCGGCGAAGGGTCCCTCGGACGCACTCGTCACGATCGTCGAATTCAGCGACTTCCAGTGCCCGTTCTGCTCGCGCGTCGAAGCGACCGTCAAGCAGATCAGCGAGACGTACGGCAAAGACGTGCGGATCATCTTCAAGCAGAACCCGCTGCCGTTCCACCAGAACGCGGGCCCCGCGGCCGAGGCTTCGCTCGAAGCGCGCGACCAGGGGAAGTTCTGGGAGATGCACGAGAAGTTGTTCGCCAACCAGCAGGCGCTCGAGAAGGACAAGCTCGAGGGCTACGCCAAGGACGTCGGCCTCAACCTCGGCAAGTTCAAGACCTCGCTCGAGACGAACAAGCACAAAGCGGAGATCGACGCCGATCAGAAGCTGGCGCGTGACCTGGGTGCTTCCGGCACGCCTTCGTTCTTCATCAACGGCCGCAGCTTGCGTGGCGCGCAGCCGTTCGAAGCCTTCAAGGCCGTGATCGACGAGGAGCTCGCGAAAGCCAAGCAGCTCGTGTCGTCCGGAACGCCGAAGGCGCAGCTGTACGCGAAGGTGATCGAAAACGGTGCAACCGCGCCGAAGTTCATCGACGCCCCGAACGCGCCCGCGCCTTCCGCGCCGGCCGAGCCGGATGCGGACAAGATCTACAAGATCGCGTCCGCCCCGAAGGCGCCGGTCAAGGGCAATGCGAACGCGAAGGTCGTGATCGAGCAGTTCAGCGACTTCCAGTGCCCGTTCTGCTCGCGCGTCGAGCCCACCATCAAGCAGGTCGAAGAGCAGTACGGCAGCAAGGTGAAGATCATCTGGCGCAACTACCCGCTGCCGTTCCACCAGAACGCGATGCCGGCGGCCGAAGCTGCAACCGAGGTGTTCCAACAGGGCGGCAACGAGAAGTTCTGGAAGTACCACGAGCTGCTGTTTGCGAATCAGCAGGCCCTGACGCGTGCGGACCTCGAGAAGTACGCGGAGCAGGTCGGCGGCATCAACATGGCCAAGTTCAAAGCGGCGCTCGACAGCAACAAGAACAAGGCTGCCGTGCAGGCCGACATGGACGCCGTCGATAAGGCGGGCGCTCGGATCGGCACGCCGTCGTTCTTCATCAACGGCAAGTTGGTGCAGGGTGCGCAGCCGTTCGATGCGTTCAAGACGGCGATCGACGCGGCTCTAGCAGCGAAATGACGCGCCGGGCGCCCTCGGGCGCCGGCGACCCAGCCTGATGCGGAAGCACGGGAAATCTCGGACGGGGTTTCCCGTGTTTCATTTTGGTGAGTGAGGTGGGGTACGCCGGAGCCCGAGGTGCTGCCAGTTTGACAGTACCACCCTCGAATGACATCTTCGGCGCTCCCACGGATGGCGTCTACGCACCACAAAACGACGCCCGTTTCTGCTCCATAGAGGTTTTAGATGGCCAAGGCTCGCGGCTCGGCAGCACAAGCAACGAAGGAACCCGAACCCATCGTCGAAGAGCTGCACTTTCGCTCCGACAATGCGTTTCTGTGCCTGCTCCTGAACCGGCGAACGAAGCAGATCCGCGTGATCGACTTTCGCGCTGGAGCGCTCCCGGCCAAGCGCTTGTTCATTCAGTCCGTCGCGCAGCGCGAGGGCGTGGACAAGGTGATCTTGCTCGTCGAGAAGGACGAAGTCTCCTCCTGGACCCGCGTCGGCTTCGTGCGCGAGGGCCAGGTGCCCGGCTTCTACAAGCGCAGCGATGGGCACCTCGTCGGCTGCGTGATCGGCGATCGCACGGCGTCGATCGAGGTCTCCGAAGAGTCGCAGAAGCTCGCGGAGCGCACGATCAACGCCGGCAAGAAGGCTGCCGATGGAATCGAGGATCCCGTCAAAGGTGTGACGGTCAAAGAGTCCGATCGGGAGAGCGCGGAGGAAGCACGCGATGCGGTGTGGGCGAAGCGCGTCGACGCGTACGGCGCCTTCGACGCGTTCGGTCGGGATGCCGCGCGGCTTTATGTCGAGGTCACGAGCAAGCGCACCAAGCCGAACTTCCTGTCGGCGGAATTCCAAGACTGCTTCGGTCACTCCTTGATCGAGATCCTGCGCGCGCCGCGCAACGAAGCGGACGTGCACGCGGTGACGGCCGGCTTGCGCTGGTTGAACGACTACCTCAAGGCGAAAGAGATCGTCTCGGCGTTCGCGTTTGCGCCGGTCGACAACCTCGAGCTCACGACCGCGTTCCTCGCCTCCGGCTTCCGCAAGACAGGGTTGCTCGCGAAGGGCGTGCTGCTCGGCGAAAAGCGCTCGGACGCAGTGCTCTGGACGCGCAAGCTCGCCGACCCGAGCGGCGGCAGCGAGCCGCCGTTGTCGGATGACGAAGAAGACGATGATGACGACGAAGAGGAAGAGGAAGAGGCCGGTTGAGTATCACCAGGCCGTCTGCACGTCGCCTTTGCGCAACTGCTGAGCGATCACGATCTGTTGCACCTCGCTCGACCCGTCGTAGACGCGGGCCACGCGCAGGTCGCGCCAGAGTCGCTCGATCATGTACTCACCGCTGATGTAGCCGTTGCCGCCGAAGACCTGCATGCACTGGTCGACGGTTTCCCAGCTCCACTCGCCGCCGAGCAACTTCGCGGTCGAAGATTCGCGGATCGCCGGCTTGCCTTGATCGAGAAGCCACGCCGAGCGGTAACACGCGAGCCGAGTGGCCTCGGTGCGCGCGCTCATCTGCGCGAAGCGGAACGCGAGCGCCTGGTGCTCGGTGAGCGGCTTGCCGAACGTCTTCCGGTCGTTGCCGTATTCGAGCGCGAGCTCCATCGCCTTCTGAGCGGTGCCGACGCAGCGTGCGCCGAGCGTGGTGCGACCCTCCGACAGACAGCGCTTCGCGTATTCGAAGCCTTTGCCCTCTTCGCCGATCAACGCGTCGAGCGGCACGCGCGCGTCCTCCATCACGACCTCTGCTGGGCGCGAGCCGATGTGGCCGATCGTGTTGAACACCTGGCCGATGCGAACGCCCGGGGCTTCGCGATCCACGATGAACGCGCAGATGCCCTTGTCGGACTTCGCGAACACCATGAAGTGATGGGCCTTGGGCGCGTTGGTGATGAACGTCTTGGTGCCGTTCAAGATCCACTCGTTACCCTTGCGCACGGCTGTGGATTGCATCGCGCCGGCATCCGAGCCGGCGTTCGGCTCGGTCAGCGCAAACGACCCGATCCATTCGCCCGCGGCCATCTTGGGCAGGTATTTCGCGCGCTGTGCTTCGTTCCCGAACTTGACGATGCCCACGCAGCCGATGCCGGTGTGCACGCTGATGTAAGTGGACAGACCCCAGGGCCCGCGCCCCAGCATCTCGTGCACGAGGGCCTTTTGGACCACCGACAGACCGAGCCCTCCGTACTGCACCGGGATGCTCAAACCGAGCAGCCCGAGCTCCTTGGCTTGCTCGATGATCGCGTCCGGAATGGCTTTCTTTTCCTCGATCTCGCGCCAGCGCGAGTTGACCTGTTCTTCGATGAAATCGCGAACTGAGGTCTGCAGCAGTTTGTCTTCTTCGCTGATGCTGAAATCCATCGATTGACTCCGGTAACCCCGTGCAAGCCGCGCAGCGCAGCTACGAGCGCGGGTTACTAGCACAGAGGGTCATGGGCCGGGATCGCGAAACGGCCCGCGCCCGCGCCAGCTGAGGCTGCGCGGGCGCATGTTTTCGTGGGTCGGGTATGCCGCGACCGTGCTGCGTGGCCGTGGACGAAGGTCAGCGGGCGGTGCGGCGGCGCACGAAGGCCGCCAACCCCAGCAGGCCGACGACGGCCCAGATCCCGAGCCCGCGCGGGCTAGTGCCAGGGCTGCTCACGCTGCACGCCCGGACGTGCGGAGACGCCGCCTCGTCCGACACCCCGGCGTCAGCCGCCGCGCCGGGCCCCGTGGGCGGGACCGAGAGGTCTTTCGCAGGCCGCTCGCGGACGGGGGTTGAGGTCGGGATCGGCGCGGTGCCGCTTCCGCCGCGCGGAGCGCCGTACTCCGGGTCGATGTACTCGTAGCGCGGGATGCAGCGGTAGACCGGAGCCATGACCCCGCGGTCGGCCGTGCACACGCCCGCGTCACCCTTGCCCGCAGGTGCATCGCACGCGGGGGCTGGCCTCGGCTCCGGGGCGTCCTGCAGACAGATGAAGTCGCTGGGGCAGTCGGAGTCCGCGCGACACGCGGTCTCGATCACCTTGCAGTAGTGCTCACCGGTCGGCTCACACTTGCAGTCGGGCGGCGGGAGCGGCAGCGCAGGCGCGGGCGCAAAACTTTGCGTGCCAGCATCGATCGGCGTTGGACCGCTCGCGGGCGTGGGCGCGCCGGCCGAACCCGAGCAACCGCACGTCTGCTGCGCTTCACACGTAAAGCCAGGCCCGCAATCGCTCGCTTGCTTACACGGCAACACGTAACGCGGCACGCACACGTGCTCGACGGTCTCGGTGCACACCGGCATGGGCGAGGGGGCGCACTTCGAGCCCGGAGCGCACGGCATCGCCGCCGGCGCGGTACAGGTCCCGGTGCTTTGGGCGTGACAGACCATCCCGCTCGCGCAGTCGCCGTCGGTCATGCAGTGGCCGGGGACGCATGACCGGTACTCCTTCTGCACGCAGGTCGGCTGCGGAGGGGGCGGTGCCGGATTGTCCGTCGGGCACGCGCTGCCGCCGTCACATGCCGGGCGCATCGCAGGCGCGGTAGATGCCACGCCGCAGCCGCTGGCTGCCGTGACCTCACACGTGAAGCCCTTCGGGCACGCAGTGTCGTCCGCACAGGTCTGCGCGCTCGCGCTGGCGACGAGCCCGAGGGCGCTCGCCACGCCGCCAAAAATCACCCACGCAAGCTTGCTTCGCATCGTGCCGATCCTCCGAGGCCCATGACCTCAGGAGGGGAGTCAGCACGGCCCATGCCAGGCGTAACCACCCTTACATTCGCTTGGATCCCTTAGGATTTTCAGGGCGTTTGGGGCCGAGGCGCGTGTGCCAGCCTGTGCCATCCCGGGCTGGCACACCCGATCGCCCGAGGCTGCGGCAGTCGTCACACTTGGGTGAGGGTGTGACGACTGCCGCCTCGTTCGGCCGCTAGTGGAGTGCCGCCGAGGCGGACGCTCCAATTCCTCGCGGACTTCTCCCCCGAGCGGCGAGCTGTCGGCGCGCGGCATCGAATACTTCGCGCATGGCCACGTAGAGGTTGTCGCTTTCAGCCTGTCGAGTCGTACGAGTCTCCGCGCTCGTCCCGCCGGTCAAGTGGACTGCTACGCGATAGCTGACTCGGCGATGGCTGCCGTGCGACGATGCTTCGATCACGACGTGGCATCCCTCGAGCGTCGGTGCAACTTCACCGAGCTTTCGGGCCCGTTTCCAGACGACATCGACGATGGTCGGAGACGGCGTTATCCCGCGGAACGTGACCTGCGGCATCATGTGGTTTCCTCCCGGGCCCGGCCCCGAACCGAGCTCACATCCCGGAACGTAGACACCACACGTAACGAACGAATAGCGCCGTCGTAAAATCTTGTCGCAAGGTCGGCCCGAATGGGCCTGCCTCGTCCTCGTCCTCGTCCTCGTCCTCGTCCTCGTTGCCGTGCACGTGCGCGTCCTCGTTGCCGGCCACGCGCACGCGCACGCGCACGGCTACGAACACGAGTACGAGTACGAACACGAGTACGAGTACGAACACGAGTACGAGTACGAACACGAGTACGAGTACGAGTACGAGTACGATACGACGAAGGCTGCCGAAGTTTAGCGACCCGTGCTGCCGAATCCGCCTGCGCCTCGCGTCGTTGCACCGAGCGCATCGGCACTGTCGACCGCTTCCACGCTCACGTGCGTCACCGGCGCGATCACGAGTTGTGCGATCCGATCGCCGTGCTCGATCACTTGCGGCTCGCGACTCAAGTTCACGAGCAACACCTTCAACTCACCGCGATAATCTTCATCGATCGTACCGGGCGCGTTTGCGACCGTCAGCCCACGCGACAACGCGAGGCCAGAACGCGGCCGCACTTGGCCCTCGTGTCCCGGCGGTAGCGCGAGTGCGAGGCCCGTTGGCACCGCGACGCGATCGCCAGGCTGGAGCGTGATCGGCTCCCGCAACGCCGCGCGCAGGTCGAGCCCCGCCGCACCTTCGCTCGCGTACTGGGGGAGCACACCGGCTTCGTCACGAAGCCGGTGAACCTTGAGCACAGGTCGCTCGCGCATGCGTGGCTCCTTCCAGGTGCGCGCCGCTGTCAGCGGCGAGGACGATCCCCGCGGTCACGGCGCGGGCCACCCCGGCCACCACCGCGGTCGTCGCGTCGCGGACCCGGCGTCGACTCGCGCTCGACGTAGCCTTCCGGCTTCGGCAAGAGCGCCTTGCGCGAGAAGCGCACGCGGCCATCCCGATCGACCTCGATGATCTTCACGTCGACATCGTCGCCGAGCTGCATGTACTGCTCGACCGATTCGACGCGTTTCCAATCGATCTCCGAGACGTGGAGCAAGCCGTCTTTGCCCGGCGCGAACTCCAGGAACGCGCCGTACGGCTCGATGCGCACGACCTTCGCCTTGTACGTCTCGCCGACCTCGGGCGTCATCGTGAGGCTCTTGATGATCTCGATCGCCTTCAGCACGCTCGCGCTGTCCGGCGACGCGATGGCCACCGTGCCGTCGTCTTCGATGTCGATCGCACAGCCCGTCTGATCCACGATGGCTTTGATCATCTTGCCCCCGGGGCCGATGATCGTGCGGATCTGATCGGGCTTGACCTTGATCTGCGTAATGCGCGGTGCGTGCGCGGACAGATCGGCGCGCGGCAAGGCGAGCGCCTCCTTCATCTTCGCCAACACGTGCAAGCGCGCCACGCGCGCTTGCGACAGCGCCTTTTCCACGACCTCACGCGTGAGCCCGGAGATCTTGATGTCCATCTGGATCGCGGTGACGCCACGTTCGGTGCCGCAGACCTTGAAGTCCATGTCGCCGAGGTGGTCCTCGTCGCCCAGGATGTCGGTGAGCACCGCGTACTTGTCCTTCAGCATGATCAAGCCCATCGCGACGCCCGCGACCGGTGCCTTAATCTGAATGCCGGCATCCATCATCGCCAGAGTGCCGCCGCACACGGTCGCCATCGACGATGACCCGTTCGACTCGGTGATCTCGGACACGAGACGCATCGTGTACGGGAAGGCCTCCTTGCCCGGCAACATGCGCGCGAGCGCGCGCTCGGCCAAGTGACCATGGCCGATCTCGCGCCGGCCCGGGCCGCGCAGCGGTTTGACTTCGCCGACCGAAAACGGCGGGAAGTTGTAGTGCAGCAAGAAGCGCTTCCACTCTTCTTCGACCAGGCCGTCGATGCGCTGCTCATCGCGCGACGTGCCGAGCGTGATCGTGCAGATGGCTTGCGTCTCGCCGCGCGTGAACAACGTCGAACCGTGGGTGCGCGGTAGAAACCCGACCTCGATCGTGATCGGCCGGACCGTCGTCAGATCGCGCCCGTCGACGCGCTGCCCCGAGTACACGACTTGCTCGCGCATCGTGTCGTAGCGCAGGTCTTCGTAGGCCGCCTTGAGAAAGCCTTCGTGCTCGGGAAACTCGCCGAGGAGCTGCGAGACGGTCGCTTTCTTGACGTCTTTGAACTTCAAGTACCGCGCATGCTTCTCGCGCGTGTTGCACGCATCGCGCAGGCCGGCTTCGGAGAGAGCGCGCACACGCTCGGCCAATCCGGCCGGTGCTTCGGGCGGGGTGAACCCCCACTTCTGCGCGCCGACGGCTTCGCGCATGCGTTCCTGCAGCTCGATGACGGCTTGCACCGCATCCTTGCCGAAGAAGATCGCGTCCGCGAAGTCCGCTTCGCTGATCTCGTCACACTCACCTTCGACCATCACGATCGCGTCGCGCGTGGCCGACACGACGATGTTCACATCGCCGCTCTCCATCTCGTCGTAGGTGGGATTGGCGATGAACTTCCCGTCCACGCGTCCCACGCGCACGCTCGCGATCGGGCCCGCCCAGGGGATGGGCGAGATGTGAAGCGCACAGGACGCTCCGATCATGCCGAGCACGTCCGACGGGTTCTGCTTGTCGACCGACAACACCGTCGCGATCACCTGGACCTCGTTGCGGTAGCCGTCCGGAAACAGCGGCCGGCACGGGCGGTCGATCAGCCGCGACACGAGGATCTCGTCATCGCGCAGCCGGCCTTCGCGTTTGAAGAAGCCGCCCGGGATGCGGCCCGCCGCGTACGTCTTTTCGACGTAGTCGACGCTGAGTGGAAGGAAGTCGACGCCGGGCCGCGGCTCGGTCGTGCCACACACGGTGACGAGCACCATCGTCTCGCCGCACGTGACCAACACGGCGCCTTGCGCCTGTTTCGCGATCCGCCCTGTCTCGAGCGTGATCGTCTTGTCGCCAACCCGAACGTTTTCTCTAATGATCATGTCTGCTCCGAACTGCCGCGCCTGCAGCGGATGGCGGCGGCGCGGCGCGCACTTGCCGACGCGCCGATTCGGGCACGGCGGAAGCGAGACGAAGCGCGGTCGCGTACCCGTGTGGGTGCGGCCAGCCGCCTGAGATGCATGTGCTGCTCCCGGCGACGTCTTCGGGCGGTGGACTCGGTCCTCGGTTCCAGTGCGCGAAATCAGTGACGCGAATCACTGACCTGACACGCTCGAATCGAAGATCGAAGAGCCAACCGCTCCGATGACAACCTTTCAAAGAACGCGACCCCTGGGACCATCCCAGTGTCGTCAAGAGACGGTAGATGCGCCCGCAGCCTGCGGGTGCAGGAACTTACTTGCGGATACCCAACTCGCCGATCAGCGTACGGTACCGACCCACGTCGCGCGAACGCAAATAGTCGAGCAGGCGGCGGCGCTGACTCACGAGCATCAGGAGACCGCGGCGCGAATGGAAATCTTTTGCGTGAACCTTGAAGTGCTCGGTCAGCTGTTTGATGCGCTCCGTCAGGAGGGCGATCTGCACCTCCGGGGAGCCAGTATCGCCATCACGCGTCTGGAACTTCTTGATGACTTCGGACTTGATCTGCTGAGAGAGCGCCATGGTCATTCGCTAGCGGCCTTGCTACTTGCTGTGTTGGACGGCGGAGTATGCAGACGCAGTCCCAGAGCGTCAAGGCGTGGAGGGATAGGCCTCCGTGCACCCGCGCTTGCCCCCGCGCGCGCGCCCGAACCGCATTCCGCCCGCAAAATCAGTGGTTTCGGCCGGTGCCAAAACGGCACGAGGCGGTCTCAGACGCGGACGCGGTCTCCTTATTAAGGTTGGGCTGTAGTCTCCTCGAGCAGTGAGTCGACCTTTTCCGCCAGTTGTGGGGTCAGCTCGATTTGCGAAGGCAGGGTCTCGCGCTCGGTCACCAGCGGATAACGCACGACGACCCTGCCGCTGAAACGCGGTACCGCCAGGTCGTCGACTGCCTGAAGGAGACAAGCCTTGAGTGCGTCCGTGATCTTGCCGGTCACCTCAGCCGACACGACTTCCCGCTCCGCGAGCTCGAACGCGAACACGGCCCGGACCTGGTAGTCCGCCCGTCCCGCACGGTCGCGGCGAAAACATCCGCGCGCGACCGGAATGATGCGCTGCCGGAGCATGCCCAAGAGGGGTGAGCTCGGCATCCCGCTTCCCATCGTGTCCTCGTCGGTCGGCTTGGGGGCAGGCTTCTTGGCCGGCACCGCACACGCCGCGCGCTCGGCAGCCAAAGCCACCGGCTTCGCGTCGCTGCTCAATCCCCCGTACCGGAGCGCGGGGCCCCGGCGCTCGCAGGCCCGACCCGCAGCTTCGGGCGTTTCCTTGGCTCCGCGGCCGAGATCGCGCGGGTCGACTGCCAGGAGTGCACTGGACGCATCGAGCGCGCCGCCCGCCGCGCGGTCCTGCAACTGGAACCTGATGCCCTCCCACAGACTGACGTGTCCGGGCCCGGGGACCAGCTCACCACGCAGGACGGCCATCAAGAGGTATGTGCTCACCACCACGCCGAACAGGGCGACGAACACGGCGAGTGCGTAGCGGCGGGTCGCCGGCGCGGTCCTGGTCC
>Ga0081455_10009073_pt1 | contig 10263 bp, 8 predicted proteins | sample TabmetS3T2R1_FD_70207 | JGI IMG/M metagenome (GOLD analysis project Ga0081455, IMG submission 70207) | Tabebuia heterophylla rhizosphere microbial communities from the University of Puerto Rico - S3T2R1 | ecosystem: Host-associated > Plants > Roots > Rhizosphere ... | reverse complement strand
GGCGACGCGCACCCGCGCCGGCCAGCTGCGGGGGTAATCGGCGAGCAAGCTCTCGTCCGCCTCGACCTTGATCTTGGCCATGAAGCTGCGCACGGCCGGCGGCAGCTGCGATGGTGCCTGTTGCAGGTCGAAGGCCAGCTCGGGCGCGAGCGCCGCCACCGCCATGCAATATTGCACGCTGGTGAGATGCGAGGCGCGATCGCCGGCAACGACGCCGTGGTCGATCATCTTCAGGTGCGGCGGCAGCACGGACACCGTGATCTCGCGCATGGTGAGGGGAGCGACGCCGGCTTCGATGATCTCCTTGAGCGCCTGGGTCGCGGCCATGGTCTGCCGTGCCGCGCACCACGGCTTGAAGGAGACCTCGGTCAAGGCGACGCGTTCGCCGAGGCCGTCCGTGAGCGCTGTGAGGTCGGGCGTCATGCCGTAGACGGCTGGAAGGAATTGACTTTCGACGAGGCTGCGGTCGGACGTGAATCCCTGCCGTGCCGCCAGCGCCGCGGCGAGCCCGTTGCGCGCGGCATGGCCGAGCGCGAACCAGCGCGAGGTGGTGGCGGCGTTGTGGTGCCCGACCCCCGGCGCGGCCAGCGTGAGCGCGAGCGCCAGCGCATCGGCGGTGGCCTGCGCGTCGAGCCGAAACAGCCGCGCAGCGGCGGCGGCGATGCCGAAGGGCGCCGCGAAATAGGTCGGCCAGACGCCGCGATAGAGAATCGCCGGGCCGTCGATCGCGCGTCCCAGCCGGGTCATGGCCTCGATGCCGGCGAGGATCGCGCCCCTCACGTCGTCAGCCGTCGCCGCCGGCATCGTCTGCGCCAGCGTGAGCGCGCCGGGAATGATGACGGCGCTGGGCGTGATCATGGAAGCAAGGTGGATGTCGTCGATCTCGCTCAGTCGCGCTAGCGCACAACGGGTCGCGAGATCGAGCGCGGGGTCGTCACCGGCCCGTCCGCTCGCGCGCATGGCGGCGCGAAATCGCAGCAGCGCCAGGCCTTCGGCGGTCCGCGTGCTGGCGATCCAGGCGCCGACGGTGTCGACGAGATGCATCTCGATGGCCTCGCGAACGCGCTCGCCACGAGCCTCGCAGCTCGCGATGGCACCGCCGAGCTGTTCGAGCGCGCTCATCGGGGGGCCTCCGGGGACGACCAGAGCACCTCGTTGCCACGCTGGTGAACCGCGACCATGGCCGACGCGATGGCGTGGCTGCGCGCGTCCGACAGACCGATCCGCAGGCTGTAGACACCGCCGTCCTCGAAACTCTCCTCGCTGCCGGCGGCGATCAGCGGATGCTCCTCGAGCGCCAAACCGATCGCGTTTCCCGCAATGCGCGCCGTGAGCGGGTGCAGCGTCAGGGGATGGACGGCCTGCGCAATGCCGCGGGCGAGGTCGCTGCAGCGTCCGCCGGCTTGCATTCGTTCGACGGCGGACCGCAGCACGTCGCCGGCCCGCTGTGCGCAGGGATGAGGCGAGGCGGTGAGCACGGCGAAACCCTCCGCCCAGTAGCCGAACTGGCGTACCGCGACATAGACCTGCAGCGGATCGAGCGCGCGCTCGACCGCGGTCTCGAACGGCCGCAAGGTGCGTCCGCCGTCGCGGCTGAACAGGGTGCGCACGTCCTGCGCGCCGCGGCGGTTGGCAGCGCGCTCGCCGGTGAGGATCACGTCGGTCGCCTTCGCGCCGGCGCCTTGCGCTACGTCCATCGCCGTTACGGCCGCCGCGAGCGTTGCACAGGCCTCGCGCAGCACAGCGAGCTCGCGCGCGCTCTTGCGGCGCATCAGCGCCCGCAGCGCCGTAGTGTTGTCCGCGGGCTCGCCTCCGAGGGCGTCGACGATCTCCCGGTGCAGCGCGTAGGGCATCGCCGCGCCGCTGATCAGCATCGGCGCGCCGCCTTGCTCGCGTGCCCATTGCGCCACGGTCCTGCCGACGTTGCGCAGCGGGCGCAGGTCCGCGATGAAGGTGAGCGGCTTCGCCGCCTGCAGCATGTTGGCGCCCCCGCCGACCAGGAGCGTCGCCGCGCCGGCGCGCGGGATCAGCGCCAGCGCCGCCTCGAGCTTGGGCGTGAAATGGGTGAGATAGGCGAGCTCGGCGTGATTGACCCGGTCGCCGTAGACGATGGCGCCGGCGGCCGACGGTTGGCCGCGCCAGAGCGCGGCCATGCGCGCGGCGAACTCCTCCTGCGGCATGCGCGCGCCATCCCAATCGGACGGTCCCACCAGCAGCGTCGGATTCATCGTCAGCATCGGTGGCTGTTGCCCAAGCTCAGAGGTCGATCTCGAGGAGCGCTGAGCGCCCCTGCGTCAGCGGCTCGGCGCCGCCCGCGGTCAGGAGCACGGGCTCCCCGCACAGGAGATAGCCGGTCGTGGGCAGGTGCTGGTTCGGATGGATCATGAACACCATGCCTCCGGTGAGCGTCGTGTCGTTGTCGAGGCTGACGTCGCCCGGCCGGATCGAGCCGAAGCCCAGCCCGTGGCCACGCCGGCGGATGTGCGGCGGATGGCAATACTCGCCATAGCCCTCCGCCTCCAGCACCGCGTTGATGGCGCGGCAGACCGCGGCCATCGCTACGCCCGGACGGGCCGCGCCGATGCCCGCGTTCATGGCGCGCACCAGCAGATCGTACTTGTGCTTGAGCTCGGCGCTCGCCTTCCCGAGGGTGGCGGTGCGGCAGATCTGGGCGAGCTGGCCGCGATAGCTCGGCGTGATCTCGGCCACCAGGATGTCGCCTTTCTGCATGACGCGCCCGTTCGACGGCGCCACCGCCGGATTGCGCGCACCGGCGCAGAGCAGCAGGAAATTGTCCTCGGCCCCGAGCGTGCGGGTGTACCACCTGAGCTCGACCGCGAGCTCGTCCTCGCTCATGCCGGGGCGCGCAATCTCGATCAGACGCGCATAGCCGAGCTCGGCGATGCGCGTCGCCTCGCGCGCATGGGCGATTTCGTCCGCGGTCTTCGCCGCGGCGGCATCGAAGATGATGTCGTCGGCCGAGCCGGCCCCCGGCAGCATCGGCGCCAAGCGGCCGGCGATCTCCCAGCGGGTGAATGCGAGCCCGGCCATGCCGATGCGGGCGCCGCGGAGGCCGCCGCTGCCCAAGGCGGACGCCAGCGCGTCGACCACGTCGTCGGCGGCAGTGACGCGCAGCGCCGGGCAGCATTCGGCGGCGCGCTCGGCGTCCCATGCCGGCGTCACGATCAGCGTGGCGTCACCGTCGCGCGGCAGGATGACGGCCGCAGGCCCGAGCGACTTGAAGCGGCTGAGCACGAAGACCGGATTGGGCGTCTCGATGAAATGCGCGCCGTCATGCACGGCGACGATGAGGTCGAGGTCGCGCCCGATCATTCCGGCGCGGATGGCGGCGAGGCGCTCCTCAAAGGTCATGGTGCGCTTCAAATCCCGTCCGGGCCGCCGGCGTCGCCGAGGTCGGTGTCGGCGAACAGCGTATCGAGCGGCGGCATGCGGCTGATCATGCCCTGCTGAAAGGTGTAGCGCAGCACGGTCTCGAGGTTCTTGCGGTTGGCCGGCGTCAACCCGTAGGCCCAAGGGTCGGGGCCGAGCACCGCCTCCTGCTCCTCGAGCGCGGTGCGCACCCAAGCGATCGGCACCATGCGCGGATTGGCGATCCGCCGATAGGCGATGTTCTTCGCCTGCTCGAAGGCCTTCACCAGGTTGGTCGGCACCCAGGGATACTTGTCGACGATCTCCTGCTTGATGGTGGTGACGTGCATGATCGGAAAGATCCCGGTCCTGCGGAAATAGGCGAGCTCGACCTCCTTGTAGTCGGGAAACAGCCGCACGATGCGCTTGTCGCCGGCGAGGAACAGGCGCGGCAGCTCCGGGGACAGCATGGCGGGGATTTCGCCCTCCGCCAGCATGACGTCGAGCGTCTTGCCCGGCGCGATCATCTCGATGCGCAGGTCCTTGGGTGGCGTGAAGGCGACGTCCTCGCTGCGCTCGACCACCCAGGTGACCTGGCGGTGCGGCAGGGCATACTCCTCCTCCAGGATGCCGCGCATCCAGATGTTGGAGGCGGGCTGGAAATTCGTCCCGCCCACTTTTTTCCCGATCAGGTCTTTCGGCGCGCGGATGCCGGCCGCGGCGTTGACGAACAGAAAGCCGTGGCGAAAGCGCCGATGCAGGAACACCGGGATGGCGGTGAGGGGTGCCCCATGATCGCGCTCCATGAAATAGGCGCCGACATTGGCTTCGCAGACGTCGAACTCGGCCTTGCGCGCCATGCGCCAGTGGCGCTCGCGCGGGCCCATGCCGGTGAGCATGACGAGGTCGAGGCCGTCGGCTGTGACCGCGCCTTCCTTGAGCGCGCGCACGATCTCGTAATCGCCGCAGGCGACTGTCAATCGCAGCTTTCCAGCCATCGCGTGGTCCTCAGTCGGTGTGCCAGCGGCCGAAATGCACCTCCGCCCGCCGCACGATCTCGTTGAGCACGATGGCCATGGCGGCGAGCACGGAGATGAGGCCGAGCAATCTCGTCGGATCGAAGTTCTGCGTGAACAGCGTGGTGAAATAGCCGATGCCCGCGGTCGAGACGTAGAGCTCGGCCAGCAGCACGCCGAGCAGCACGCCGGTCATGCCGAGCCGCATGCCGGCGAAGAAGCTCGGGATCATGTGCGGGAAGATCACGTAGCGCAGCACCTGCCATCGGCTCGCGCCCATGGAGCGCGCGCTCGTCAGCAGGATCGGCTTGATGTTCTGCACGCCGGCGACGACGGTGACGATGATGGGAAAGAAGCCGTGGCTCACGCCGAAGGCAATCTTCGACGCGGGGCCGATGCCGAAATAGAGAATGAACAACGGCAGGATGGTGACCTGCGGCGTGCCGTAGAGCAGGAGGATGATCGGCATGAAGCTCTTGCGCGCGAACGGCTGCAGGCCGACCGCGAGCCCGATCGCGAGCCCGATCACGACCGAGAGCACGAACGCGACGGCGAGCTCCCAGAACGTGATGCGCAGCGCCGCCGGCACGCCGCGGGTTTCGAACACCGCCGGCAGCGACGTGAACACCCGCGACGGCGGGCTCAGGAACATCGGATCGACGAGGAAGCGCGCGGCAATCTCCCAGAGGCAGAACAGCAGAACGATCACCGCGATGCGCGCGATCCAGGCTCGCCGCAGCACGCGCCGGATCGTGGTCGCGGCGGGCGTCATGGACGCCTTCCCCGCGCTTCGAGCGCGGATACCAGGGTGTTGAGGATGGCGGCGATCGCCACCACGAAGACGATATAGGCGAACATCTGCGTCATCTCCATGCCCTCGGCGAGATGCACGATGCGGTGGCCGAGCCCGGCGAGCGAGGCGATGGTCTCGCTGCCGATGATGGAGAGGAGTGCCACGGTGAAACCCATGCGCATGCCGGTGAGAATGATCGGCAGCGCCGCCGGCAGTAGCACGTAGCGGAACAGCTGATAGTCCGACGCGCCCATGGAGCGGGCGGCGGTTACCAGGACCTTGTCGACATAGCCGAAGCCGGCGATGGTGCTGAGCGCGATGGGAAAGAAGCCGATGGTGGCGCCGAGCGCGATCTTGGACGCGGGACCGAGCCCGAAGAACAGGACGTAGAGCGGCAAAAACAAAATGATCGGGATCGAGTAGACGCCGGCGAACAGCGGCTCGAACACGCGGATGCGATATTGCGTGCGGCTGATCAGGTAGCCGGCGACGACGCCGGAGGTCGCTGCGATCGCGAACGCTGCCGCCAGCTCGGTCAGCGTGACGCGCAGGTCGCCGATGAATTCCCCGGTCTTGAGGATCTCCCAGAAATCGCGCGCCACCGAGACGGGGTTCGGAAGCAGCAGCGGGCTCACGCGCCAGCGGGTCGTGGCGAGATACCACAGCACGACGAGCGCGATCAGGAACGCGACCTGGACCGCGCGGCTGGCGAGGCGTCCCTCGTCGCCGGACGGTCTCACGGCGCTGCCCCCGCGCCGGCCTCGGCCATGGTCTTGCGGATCTCGTCGTGCAGCAGCCCGTAGAGCTCGTTGCGGATCGCGGTGAATTTCGCCGAGGTGACGAAATCGGGTTTGCGCGGATGCGGCTCGTCGACCGCGATGATCTTCTTGATGGTGCCGGGGCGGGCGGAAAACACCGCGACGCGATCGGCGAGGAAGGTGGCCTCGCCCAGGCTGTGGGTGACGAATACGATGGTCTTCTCGGTGCGGGAGAGCAGCACCGACAGATCCTCGCCGAGGATCATGCGGGTCTGCTCGTCGAGCGCGCCGAACGGCTCGTCCATGAGCAGGATTCCGGTCTCGAGGCTGAGCGCGCGGGCGAGCGCCGCGCGCTGGCGCATGCCGCCGGAGAGCTGGGCGGGATAGTGCTGCGCGAAGTCCTTGAGCCCGACCGCCTCGAGCGAGCGCTGCGCGCGCGCCTCGCGCTCGGCGCGCGGCACGCCCTGGAACACCATGCCGAGATTGACGTTCTCGAACACCGTGTTCCAGGGAAACAGCGCGTTTTCCTGGAACACGAAGGCGATTTCGCGCGGCATCGGCCCGGCCACGCGCTTGCCGAAGACCTCGACCGTGCCAGCGGTGGGCGGCATGAGGCCGCCGATGACGTTGAGCAGGGTCGACTTGCCGCAGCCGCTCGGCCCGATCAGGCAGAGCAGCTCGCCGCGCGCGATGTCGAGCGAGGTGTCGCGCAGCGCCCGCACGTGGCGGGCGTCGCCCGCTTCGCCGAATTGGTGCGCGACGCCCCTGATCCGGATCGCCGCGGTGTCGGACGTCATGCGAGCTTCCGTCAATTGGTCGGCAAAAACGCCTCGGTGTAGAGCTTGCTCATGTCGGGCTCTTCGGGGAGCGTTTTCATCTCGACGAAGGACTTGCGCAGCACCGCGAGCGCCTTGGGGTCGAACCGGCCGGTGTCGGAGAACATCGGCATCAGCTCGTCGTAGATGCCGCTCGTGGTCGCGGGGTCGGTGCCCATGACCTCGCCGGCGATCGCGACCGTCGCGGCCTTGTCCTTGCGCATGAAGGCGATGGTCTCGAGCCAGCCCTTGAGAAACGCTCGCAGCGCGGCGGGCTTCTGCGCGATGGCCTTGTCGGTCGCGAAGATCACGTGGATGTGGAAGTCCTTGACCAGCTCGCCGAAGCGCAGCAGCACCTTGCCGTCGCCGCGCTGCACGAAATTGAGCGCCTGCGCCAGGTTGACGATCGCCGCGTCGATCGACTTGGTCTTGAGCGCCGCGATCCGGTTGGCGTCGTCGCCGATCGGAACCTGCGACATGCCGTCGTAGCCCCAGCCCTGCTGCCGCGACACCTCGCTGATGATCCAGCTCGTCACCGAGCCGACGGTCGACACGCCGACCTTGCGGCCTTTGAGATCGCCGACCGTCGCGACCGATCCGTCGGCGCGAACGACGAGCGCGAACAGGAGCGGGGGGCCGGCCATGGCGGCGATGCCTTTTGCCGGCGATCCCTTGACGATGAAGGCGAGGCCGGGCCCGGAGCCGAGCGCGACGTCGATGCCGTCGGCGGCCATCGCCTGCTGCAGGCGCGCATCGCCGCCGAAGCTGCTGATCTCGAGGTCGAGGCCATGCCTTGCGAAGATGCCGGTGCGGGCGCCGATGTCGGCGGGCACGAAGGAAAACGCTTCGCGCCCCGCCTTGCCGACGCGCAGGGTCTCGGCGGACGCGGCGCCGATCCCGCTCAGCGCGCTGATCATCGAAATCAAGATTGCGATCAGGAGAAGCCCCGCGTGGGTCGCCACGCGGCAAGCGCGGTGATCGGTGACCGCGTCGATCATTCCTTCGCCCCCTGCTTTGCGCTTCCTCGCCGCGATCTTATCGCACGTCTTGTTTGTTCGGTCGCCGCCTGGTCGATGCTCAGGTCGTCCCGCAGCGCCACGCCGTAGTCGTCGCGCGCCGATGTGGGCGAAACGAGCTCCTCCTCGACGTCGGCGCGCACGGCCGCGGGATCGCGCTCGAACGGGTCGCCCCAACCGCCGCCTCCGCCGGTACGCACGATCACTTCCGCGTTCACCGGCACCGGATGGTGGGCCCCACCCATCATGCGGAATTCATCCTCGCCGGGCGCGCGCAGCAGATACATGCCGTATTCGCCCGGCTTGCCGCCCCACAGGCCCCAGGGCGGGCATTGGCTCCGGCGCACCAGCTCGAAATTCCATTTGCCTTCGACCAGGTTGCGCACCCGCATGTCGATGCCCAGCCCGCCGCGATACTTTCCCGCGCCGCCGGAATCGGCGCGCAGGGCGCGGCCCTCGACCAGCACCGGGCATTTGAGCTCGATCCCTTCGATCGAGCCGTTGCGCACGTCGCCCTGGCACACGGAGACGGTGCCGGACTCGCCGTCCTCGAACGGCCGCCCGCCCCAGCCGCCGCCTTCGATGCTCTGCACCACGAACCGCCGCTTGGTCGCGGGATGCGTGCCGAAGAATACGACGGCGCCGCCGAGGAGTCCGTGGTGTCCCGCCGGCACCTGCTCCGCCATGGCCGGGGCGAGCGCCGCGACGATGGTATCGACCACCATCGGCACGATCATGCTCCAGGTCGACATCGGCGCGGGAAAGCGCGCCATCATGATGTTGCCCTCGGGAATGATCACCTCGAGCGCGCGGAACGAGCCCTCGTTGACGGGCTCGAGCGGGGCGGTGAGCGCCTTGTAGGCCACGCGCGCGCCGGCAAGCGTACGCGAGTTGATGGCGGCGCGGCGCTCGCGCGAGCAGCCCGAGAGATCGATGGTCATCGCGCCCCGGTCGATGGTTACCTTGGCGTGGATCGGCACCGGCTCGCCGGGAGTGACGCCGTCCTCGTCGAGCGCGGCTGTCGCTTCATAGACGCCGTCGGCGAGCCGCGACACCACGTTGCGGCATTTGGTCTCGGTCTCGTCGAAAATGCGGGCGATCGCCGCGAGGATGGTGTCGTGGCCGTATTTGTCGAACAGCTCGTCCATGCGCCGCGCGGCGAGCCGGCAGGCCGCCATCTGCGATTTCATGTCGCCGAGGGAAGATTCCGGAAAGCGGATGTTGTCCTTGAGCACGCGATAGAGCGTGTCGTTGAGCTTGCCCGACTCGTAGATCTTGAGCTGGTCGAGCTGCAGCCCCTCCACCCACGGATCAGCCACCGTGGGGCCGGCGCCGAAGCCGGTGCTCATGCCGCCGACGTCGATCCAATGCGCCCGCACCATGGCGAACATCAAGAGCTCGCCGCGGTAGAAATAGGGCATGTAGATGACGATGTTGTTGAGGTGCTGGCCGGCGACCGCCTGGTGGTTGGTGATGATCACGTCGCCCGGCGCGAAGCCGTCGCGGCCGTAGCGCCGCATGCCGTCGGTGATGATTACGCCGAGGTCGGCGACGAAATGCGACACGCCGCCGACGTTCTGGCAAATCAGCTCGCCCTCGGTATTGACCAGCGCCGTGCAGAAGTCGCGCACCTCGTAGATCATCATGTTGTAGGAAGTGCGCTGCAGGTCGGCCGCCATCTCGTTGGCGATCGCCGGCAGGGCATTGCGGATGACTTCGAGCGTGACGGGATCGAGGGTCATTGCGATCCTCCTACCGTGATGATCAGCTCGCCCGAGGGCGCGACGGTCAAGGCATCGCGCGCGAACAGGACCGTGGTCGTACCGTGCTCCTGGATGAGCGCGGGACCGGCGATGGCGCTGCCGGCGCCGAGCGCCTCGCGCTGATAGACCGGGCAGGGCAATGCCCCGTCGGCGAAATGGACGTCACGCCAGCGCGTCGGCTTGGCCGCGTCGGTATCCGCCAGTCGCGGAAAAGCGAGCTTCGGGCGCTTGCCGATCATCGCCAGCCGGATGTTGACCATCTCGACCGCCTCGTCGGGCGAATGGTGCGCGTAGCGATGCTCGTAAAGCGCATCGAACGCGGCGCGGATGCCGGCAAGATCTCCAGTCTCGATCTGCGCCACGCTCACCGGCACCTGCAGCGTGAACTCCTGCCCGACATAGCGCAGATCGAGATGGATCAGACGCTGCGCATCCGCGGCGTGGCGCAGGCTCGCGGCTCCTTCCGCCACCATCTCGTGGTGGATCTTCAGGAGCGCTGCGAAGTCCACATCGGCGAGGTCGGCGTAGAAGGTGCGGATGAAATCGTGCCGCTCGTCCGCCAAGAGCATGCCGAGCGCGGAGAAGTGCGAGGGAAACAGCGGCACCACGACCTTGGGAATATTAAGCTCGCGCGCGATCGCGGTGACGTGCAGCGGGCCCGCCCCGCCCGACGCGACCAGCGCGAAGTCGCGCGGGTCGTAGCCCTTCGCCACCGACACCTCGCGCACTGCGA
>Ga0081455_10009072_pt1 | contig 10263 bp, 4 predicted proteins | sample TabmetS3T2R1_FD_70207 | JGI IMG/M metagenome (GOLD analysis project Ga0081455, IMG submission 70207) | Tabebuia heterophylla rhizosphere microbial communities from the University of Puerto Rico - S3T2R1 | ecosystem: Host-associated > Plants > Roots > Rhizosphere ... | reverse complement strand
TCGGCATCCTCCGGTTGGATCTGGACGGCCTGGCGAAAATATTGAATCGCTCTGTCCAAAGCGCCCCGAGCCGCCAATACTTGCCCGAGCTTGAGTAAAGACTTTGCATCTTTGGGATCTCTATCGACGGCTTGTTGAAAGAGATCTGCCGCGTCGATTAAAGATCCCTGCAGGGCCAAGATCGTACCCAACTTGACGCGCACATCATTACGCTCTGGAGCATACTTCAGGATCTTGCGATAGTGTTGGGTTGCTTCCCCGAGTTCACCCAAAGTCACGAGTCCGGAAGCGAGATTATTCCGTGCCTCTGTAGCATCCGGATTGATTAGAACGACTTGCCGATAATGCACAACTGCCTCACGGATCTTGCCCTGCGTCTGGAGAAGAAGAGCCGCTTTCTCGTGAGCGTCCCAACGCTGAGGCTCGATTTCCGCCACCTTTCTGTAAGATGCGATTGCGTCATCGTATTTTCCTTGGGCTTCAAGCAAAGCCGCGAGATTGTAGTGTGCTTGACTTGACCTGGTTGCAGCAACTGCATTTCTCCATAGCATCTCCGGGTCATGCCACACACGAGTTTGCGCCCAGGTTAAGGCACCTAGCCCGATCAAAACCAGCGCTGACGAGGCACTCCCAACGAACACGGGCCACCCCGGGGCACCGTAGCTCGCCCAAGTATGCCAACTGCGAACCACAGCAGCTCCCGTAAGCAGTGCCCATGGAAGGCAAGACAAATATGTGTCGCGATCCGCTAACAGTTGCTGTCCACCGGGATCACTCCCGGGAAGAGGGATAAGCAGTACTAAGTAACAAATCCAGCTTGTCAGCAGCGCGAGCCCCGATCTCCGGGTCACCACCAGTCCGGCGCTAATAACAATGACGGCCAAGCTAGCCAAGATAAGGGAAGAACCCTGCAATCTATAGTAAGGTGATAATCCGAGCGGCACTACTGTTTTCCACAAATAGAAAGCCGGCCGAGCAACTATGTGAAATACACTCGTGAGTGCACCCGGTTCGAGAGATCCGCTGACGGTAGCGTCCCGATGTTCCGCAACCGTAGCGACCGCTGCCGCCACACCTGCGATAAGAAAGTATGGTACCTTCTTCCAAACCAGCGACCGGAGAGCATGTAGTTCAAATGAGCTCGGCAGATCGCCTCGTAATCTTCTTAACGGATAGATATCCAGGCAAAGGAGGACAAGCGGCAAAGTCAAGCCAATCGAGCTGGAAAATAAGGACAAGGCATAGGACAGATAAGACGCAACTGCCCACATTGGCTGAAGCTTCTCGTTTTTTTGCTGCTCCGTGGCTCGTAGGTAAAACAGAACGCTCGATAGGAAGAATAGACCGGCCACGATGTCACCGCGAGCTGATACCCAAGCCACCGGCTCAACTCGAAGAGGGTGAATGGCAAAAACAAGCGCCGCCATAGCTGCTGCCGCTCTACAGGCAGAAGCAGTTAACGCCAGATTCGACCAAGCCGAAACGTACAGCCGCATTGCAACAAAATAAAATAGTACAGCGTTGCAGGCATGCACGAACAGGCTGGTCAGATGATAACCAAACGGGTCGTTCCACCATAAATCGTAGTCCAGGGCTAGTGTCATCCAGTTCAGGGGTTGGTATGACCCGGTATGAAAGTTGATCAACATCCAGATTATGTGGCTCCCTCGTAGGCCCTTGAAATTGGGATTGTTGATCCAGGATTGATCGCCCCAATCTACAAAGCCGTTCAGCAATGTCGGCAAAAAGACTACACAGGCAACGAGTGAAATTATCAAGGGCGCGAGCACTCGCCTCGATGCTTCGATCGTTTGACTTGAAGAAAAGTCAATCTGGGTATCTAATGCTTTGTTTTTGGTCGACAATTTTTCGGACAGGCTCTTGAGTAGATGTCCAGCCGCTTAGTACTCATAGGCTATAACAGTAAGCAAAAAACGGTCAAGCCTATCGATGCCGAGTGCTATCGATGCCGAGGTGTTACACCAAAGCTGCAAACCTCAGCTCAATCTGTCTGCCGATTCAATACAGCCCCAGCGTTCACACTCAGTATAGTCTCACTTTTTGCGGCGGCGCGATTGTGTTCCCGCTCCTCGACCGAGGCGCCCTCGCCGAGCCACGTGGTGATCGCGTTCGAGCACCGGCGCGCCGGTACTTGGCATTTTTATCGCGCAGTACGCTTGATAGAGAACTTCACCTAAGATGCCGGCCCCTATTACTACTGCTGGAAGCGCACTATACAGTTCAAAATGGTCCGTTATAACTCTCAGCTTAAGCGTCGGAAACCCAGGCTCTTTCACACCTTGGAGGCCGTACCACACCCCGGCTAAAGTGAAGACAAAGCTGTAAATCATCGCGGCGATAACAATGACTCGCGCCGCAATCCCCTTCCAGCTTTCCAAATCCCAAAGAGCTGGCAATCCTAAAGCCAGAAGGGGGTATAAGGGTAAAAAGAATCGGCCCATACCCCAACCCACTGAACCATGATGCCGCATCGAGACGATAAACAATAAATGAACTGCGGCCAGCACACCGACGCACAATCTCAGTCGCGGCTGAAGCCGCCCGGCCAGAAGCAGACCCATCGATCCTAACAGAAATACCGGAAACAACCGTGCTACCCCGTACTCTGAATCCCAGATGTAGAAGGCAATCTTTTCCCAAGCATTGGGCAGATCGAAAGGCGCGGGGTAGTTCTCATGGAATCCGCCGGTGGAATACCCGGTCGCTATAATTGAACCATACGTTAAGATGTTCGAGACGGGCAGTATGGTTAGAGTAGGTAGGAAACCCGCCATCAAAAAAAACGCGTCACGTCGAGGTGGTCGAGACAAGAGTACGGCCACGACAATCACCAGCACAATGGGAGCAACTAAGTAACTAGTTACGACTGCAAACGCGAGGATGCCCCCGCTCGCGATCAAGCCTATGGCTGCGCTAGCGGCACTATTTTGTTTGGTGTAGTGGAGTGTCGTCATGCCGACCAGGATCAGGGCCACAGCCAAGGCGTCGTGATATAGCACGCCCGCGGCTGGCCACCAGGGGCTACAGAAACCTAGTGCCAGGCTGGCGAGCAACGCTCCGGACCAGCCTATACCCCAAGTGCGCGCCAGCATGAAAAGGCATACAACTGCCAGCGCTGCGAGCGGGGCGGTCAAAGTCCAAACTAGAATGCGCCACACGAGATGCTCATGCGTTTCAAACCGCCACCCGAGTTTGACGCAGGCCGCATACCAAGGCGCCGCCAATATGAACTGCCCTGGGGCGTGGTTGACGCGGTACACCCCGGCGTGGGGGAAGATATTAAACAGATAACGGAATGAGGGTGTGTTGGTGTCGAGGTTTACAAACACCTCGCCTTTCATTGCCCCCCGGATGAAGTACAGCCGCCCCCGCTCAACCAATGACTCCACAACCGCACCTTGCAAGGCAAATGGCCTTTGTTCCACCGCTGCGAACAAAACCCAACACCCAACCAAAAGCGCGAGAGCAGTCGAGCGGTCACGCCGTCGCACCCAATCAGCGTCATTGATGGAGCCTATATCGCTTAGGGACATGCTACGAATTTTCCGGCAACTCGGTGAGCTGATCGACAAGACGGTAGGTTAGCGATGTAAGCTCTCGCTGACCTCACAATGCGAGTTGGCCATGCTTGGATTATCGCCTTTGCGACGTCGCTCAGTTCGGAGTCCAACTCACCTACTGCGGTTGATTTTTCCTAAGGACGTTTTCTCGCTTGCCACTCAAGAGAACATAATCCCTGCGTTGATTCAAATTAAATTCGTTACCTTGAATACCTGTGCTGAGCTAGCCTCTCGCGCATTAAGCGGCGCTCTACATTGACACCTATTATTCCACATCTCAGCTGTCCCGGATGCCGCATCTCAAATGTCCTGACTGAGTGTTTCAAGGGCGGCTTCCGATTGGCACCCGAGGCAGTGAGGCTGGGAGCAGCGGACGCAGGAGTAGGAAGTTTTCCGGCAGGCCCTAACCATGGGAGTAAGCACCATTTGGGGAAGGTGGGGGGCCCTCAAGGTACAAATCCATCGGCCGCTACCGGAGGACTCGCTCGCTCAAGGACGCATAGCGAAAGGCCTAACGTGAAGACAGTTGAGTTTTGAAAAATGAGACAGTTGAGACGGTGGAATTACAACACCACGAAGCTTGACATCCGGCTCCGATTTCTGATTTATCTTGACCATCTTACCTTCTCGCTATGCGCTTAGCCTCTAACCAGGCTTCCTTTACAAAAACCAGTGACGAGGAAATCCAAATCACAAGCCACGCCCCAATCGAACGTAATTGCAGATCGGACGAATCGGCTTTACGAGTTCCCAGGCAAGTTTTGCAAAGGATGGTTGTCGCCCCGACTTGATTTCGCCCATTTTCCGGCGGTCGCTGTCGTATGGTTCTTCTTTGCTTTACTAGAGATGGCGCTGCTCGCCCTGATGCCCGGCAGCGGCGTTCAGGATGATCGCCTGCCAATCGGAGCTAGATTTTTATTGGTCTGCCATTCCATTGCCGCACTTTCGCTTTTTCTAACCTTGATCGGTGTCTCGCTAAACGCCGCAACCTGGCTTTTAGGACGTTGTTTTTCTGACAGGAGTAGAGCTCGCCTCTTCACAAGCGGAGTGACAAGCCTGGTGATCTGCGCCGTCCTGGTGATTTACTTTGCAAGCTGGGCGATGTTTTGGCAACTCGGCACCTTTCTTGACAGTCAAGTTCTTCTTTTCTTGGCTCCTAATCCAATACAAGTGTTTCACTGGGTGGACGGTGACGTTGCTTTGGCCGTTCTGACCTTAGCGCTCGCCACGACATTCACATTACGTTGGTGGATGCCGCGTTGGACAGACCGATGTCAGGCAAAGACGCAAAGACGGCTTGTGCTTGCATCGGTTTGGGGTTTGGGGTTGAGCATCCTTGGAGCAACTGTTGGCGGGTTATATTGCGGTTGGGGCGACCGACAGTATGAACGTTCGGCGATTCTTTATACGAGAAGCTTGAGCAGCTCTTCTGGTCCTTTTCCCTACATTCTTGCCGATATTCGACGTCACACAGCAACTGCTGGCGAGGAATCAAGCCAGGGTTTAAGAACGAGCAAAATCAATATTGTCGAGCGACCGCTGATTTCGATGGATCGATATGTGGGATCGGTTTCTTCCGGACGCGGCAAGATGAATCGTTGGAACGTGATTATTTTGGTAGTCGAATCGTTGCGTGCGGATCAGCTTCGAGCTTACGGGAGCAGCCGTGACGTCATGCCAACGGTGGATGAGCTTTCACTCGAGGGACGGAATTTCCTAAATGCCTATACCCAGTCAAGCCATACAAATTATGCCACCATCGTTCCCTTGTCTTCACACTATCCCCTACGCTCGGCTACCGCCTATACTTATCCAGAGCGTCCGAGCTATCCAAGAGTACTCATCTATGATGTGCTTAAAGCCGTTGGCTATCAGACGGCCGTCTTCTCTTCATCGAATGAGTACTGGGGGGGAATGATCAATTATCTCCAGACCGGCAAACTTGACCACTTCATGCATGCCGGCAATTTCAAAGGGCCGAAGTACCTCATGCAAGATGATGCGGGTTTTGCCGCTTGGGTACGTGAAACCAAACATGCGGGTAGCGTCGACGATCGCCACACGGTGGATGAGGCCATACGATGGATGGATACAGTCGGCAGCAAATCCTTTTTCCTTTCGATAAATTTCCAGAATAGCCATCTTCCCTATCCGGTCCCGCGAGACTTTCCGCGTCGGTTCGGTCCTCCGAAGCTCGATTTTACAATTAGGTTTGCACGGTTCCCAAAGGATAAAACTTCAGTTGTCAAAGATATTTACGCCGATAGCCTCGCCTATGTGGACGCTCAGATTAGTCGTCTATTTCAGTATCTAAAACAACACGGGCTTTGGGAAAATACAGTGATCGTTCTGACTGGCGACCACGGCCAGGCATTCTACGAGCACGGCTTTGCATCTCATGCGAGTGCCATCTACAACGAAGTTATGAGAGTGCCCATCGTCATCCGGGCGCCCGAAATGCAGCGGGGCCTTGAGAATCTTCCCGCTCAGCACGTTGATATCGCCCCGTCACTACTGGCGTTGCTCGGCCTGCCGCCTCATCCCAGTTTTCAAGGAATCAACCTCTTCGACCCTCAATCTAACCCGAACCGATCGATTTACATGGTCGCCCAAACGCCGGATGCGTATCAATACGGAATCATTCGCTCTGGTTTCAAACTTATCTACGACGAGCGGAAAGGAGAGTATTTGCTATATGATTTGACTTCTGATCCGGGGGAGACCTCCGACATTGCAGACTTAAGGCCGGCGCTCGCTAAAGAACTGGCCCATCGTCTTCATACGTGGCGCAAGTTACAGATCGACTACTATTTAGATGCAGAACTCCAAGCCCGTGAATACCCGCCCATTCTTGCCGACTAACTAAGACGCTGGATTTTCACTTTCGGGTTGCTATCCGAAGCATCTCGAGTCTTACGCAACCTGATCCCGTCAATGAGAAGTTATGAAGCATAAAGCGAGATGTGCGAGAAAAACACCAGCCCGCCTGGGCAAACCCCAAAGTTGTAATCAGAAATACAATGAGCAAGAGCCTATGGTAAAAACGCCGGCAAGGGAAAAATCCGTAGAGCCATGAAGGAAAAAAAGCAGCACGGAGACGAGGCCTGATAAAACGGAGAGGGGTTGAAAAGCGAGATACGACGTTCCGAAAGCGGCCGTCACTAGACGACTGAGCGCTATAAAAAGGTGGGTTCGTCTGCAACCAGTCATCGTGATAGATCGCTTGGTATAGGCTGAAGCGCCGATCGAGTTGGCCACCCGGGCTTCGTCTAGCCAGAGGCTCCTATCGAGAAACTGGACACGGGTAATGACGCCCGCCGCCAGTAAGCCGCAAAGGATTAGAAGGATGAGCGAGCATCCCATGATGGTTCGCCCTGCAACGCTTGCATCGACTGTTCCTAAGAGTCTTGTCTCTTGCGCTGGCTCGCAGTCGCTCGCTTTGCCATCTCTGCGTTAACGGAAATCCCCCGCGTCATCGCTCTTTGTTACCGTCTTGTTAATTTCTTTGGCTCCGGGAGAGAATAACACCACTACTCCCAAAAACGCACGGTTCGACTTCCGTTTAATCATAATACTCCGGGGACAGCCAAGCTGGGTCATCCCCTAAGCCAAGTTGACCTAGCAGTACTTTGTCGGATACTCTCGGTCTCCAAATCGCGATTGAAGGCCGGTCAAAACTTCGGACATGCTCTGATGGTTTCATGACTGACCAGAGGTCATTAAGCAAATCCTTCAACCCCCTACCTTTCTGGGAAAAGTCCCACGCCTCGCCGATATGAAGCGCCGGAACAAAAGTACTAAGCAGACGCTCCCTGAAACGCACCCGCTCTGGCTTCGGTTAGCTGAATTTCCACCGGGCAGACTGCCCGTGGCGCTCTGCTTCGCTTATTTACTATCGTGGACGCTCATCCTCGTTGCGGCCACAGGTGATCTCTGGCTCGATGAGATCTGGTCGATTCGAGTTGCCCAGGCCGCCCGCATTCCAACGGAAATCCTTACCCGTTTTCATCACGATAATAATCACGTTTTGAACACGCTATTTCTATGGCTTGTGGGAGTTCAGAGCACTCTTTTCGTATACCGGCTTTTAGCCGTTGCCTCGGGAATGGTAGCGTTGCTTCTGGTCGGGTATCTAGCACGAGCCTGGGGATCCGTAGAGATCCTGCTGAGCGTAGCATTGACCGGGTTCTCCTATCCACTAGTGCTCTACTTCTCGGAAGCTCGAGGCTATGCACCGGCCATCATGTTCGCGCTGTGGTCGTACGTTCTAATCCGTCAGAACTGGAGTCAGTTCAGTCCTCGCAGGCTGATCGGATTCTGGACTGCTTCCATTCTGGGGATCCTTTCCCATCTGAGCTTCGTCATAGTCAGCACGGCCCTCCTTCTTTTTAGCGTGGCAAACGAGATTCGGATCGCGGGTTCATATCGAAGATGGCTCATCCACGTTCTCGCTCACCACCTTCCACCTTTTGCCTTTTTCGCCTGGTTTTACGTCTTCTTCGCCCGGGACATGGTTGTGGGCGGAGGCCCTCTAGTCACGAAGTGGGACGTAATAACGCAAGCATCAACCTTGCTGCTCGGGTTTCCCGAAAACTTATTTTTCGCTGGCGTCGGAGTCCTGTGTCTAATGGCTGTATTGGTGACCGGGGGCTACACTCTGTACCGCAACCGAGATGAACAGTGGTTGTTCTTTTGCTTTGTCTTGGTCGTTGCCCCAACGCTCATGGTTATTGTCGCCAGACCAAAGTACTTATATGTCAGGTATTTTATCGTTTGTTTCCCTTTTTTCTATTTGTTGCTCTCGTATCTGCTTTGCCATTTGTACCGCTCCGTAAAAAATAATGCCCGCTGGCTCGTGGTTGCGGCTGTATTCCTTCTACTCGCCGGACAAATAAATCGGCTGGTTCCTCTGCTCGAGCTTGGGCGAGGAAGCTATCGAGCTGCGTTGACCCGCATATTAGAAAATTCTCCGGAGGGCATCGTCCGCATAGGGAGCGATCATGATTTTCGTAATCGACTGCTTGTGGACTTCTATGCTCCCTTTCTAACTAGATCACACACGCTCCGTTACATTCCCCAAACCGATTGGCATCGCGAGCCGCCTGATTGGATCCTGACCCACAGCGGGGAAGTGTCGTACGAACCCCCGCCAGATATCACGGTTCCCGGGGTCGGAGTCTACCATTTTTTCGCTGCCTACAGGTTTTCCGGAGTTTCGGGCTGGAACTGGTTTCTATACCGTGTAAACCACTGACTGACTCTACCCAAGCTGAACCGCGGATTCGGGACATCGTTCAAGAGCGGTGCCAGTTTTGACAATAGGTCGTGCTCAGGTGATACTCGAAATTCAATCGAGATCTCGCGTTCAGTCCCGATCGATCTAGTCCTTTCTATCGATGGGTGAGTGCAATCCCTGATACCGCTAGTGGGCATGAGTCGCAAGAAATCAAAAGCTCTTCCATCGAGCAAAGGTGCTGAGCAACAGCCAACAGCTCGAGAAAAATTCAGGTGGTTCGAAAAGTGGGCTGGACCCTGCCTGATTGTCATAGTCTTCCCGGTGATGGCTTTGTGGAGCTGGCGGAAATGGCCCGATCTCCTAGTCGACTTCGGCCAGCAATTGTATATCCCTTGGCAACTCGCCAGCGGGAAACTTCTGTACAAGGATATAGTAATCCTGCATGGTCCAATCTCACAGTATTTCAACGCGTTTTGGTTCAAGCTCTTCGGCCCTTCCCTCACGGTCCTGATCTTTGTCAATCTGGCGATTTTGGCGGGCATCACCATAGTTCTCTACAAGACCGTCCGCAGGTCCGCTGATTCCTTAACCGCGACTACCGTGTGTCTCGTTTTGCTGACCGTGTTCGGCTTTTCGCAGTATGTCCGGGTTGGCAACTACAACTACGTCACCCCTTATACCCATGAGTCCACGCATGGTGTTGCCCTGACCGCGGCGATGATACTCGCGTTAAGCCATTACCTAACTCGCGGAGGACGGGTCGCGGCGGCGATCTCCGGTGGCTGTCTTGGGGTGACGCTACTGACTAAAGTGGACGTCGCTCTAGCCGCTGTCGCTGTAGCCTTGATCGGCTTTGTCATCGCTCGTTTCTTGGGGCCTCCGAGCGCCTCACCGAAGCGAGACGGGCTCGTGCTCTTCTGCGGCATGGCAATAGCGCCGGCTCTGGCATTCTGCCTTTATTTCCTTTCCTATCTGCCGGCCGAAGGTGCGTTACGCGCAGTAGGCCAGGAGTTCTTCGTCCCTTCGGGCGAGGTGTCAAAGAATGTTTTTTACATGCGGATCCTGGGGCTGGACAACCCGGGTCACAATATCAGCCGCATGCTGGCGATGTTTGTGGGCATCGTTATTTTTGTTCTGGCCGCTGGAACCGTGGATGTTGTTTCCCGCCGCGTCACCAGGCATACCCAGCTTGCCGCGATTGTCTTGGGCTCGGTGTTTTTGCTGGCGCTGTACCTAGCATTCGACCTTTTACCGTGGTTGGATTTTCCTCGAGCTCTTCCCTTGACCACCTCTATCGCCTTAGCCGTCTTTGTCACGCTCCTTCTAAAACATCCCCGTCGTAAGGAATTGTGGCCTGCCCTGTTACCGATGGTCTTGTGGACTACATTCGCCCTCAGTCTGCTTTTCAAGATGGCCCTGAACGTTCACCTCTACCACTATGGTTTC
>Ga0081455_10009071_pt1 | contig 10263 bp, 12 predicted proteins | sample TabmetS3T2R1_FD_70207 | JGI IMG/M metagenome (GOLD analysis project Ga0081455, IMG submission 70207) | Tabebuia heterophylla rhizosphere microbial communities from the University of Puerto Rico - S3T2R1 | ecosystem: Host-associated > Plants > Roots > Rhizosphere ... | reverse complement strand
TTGCCGTGCGTCTTGAAGAAAACGAGGTCGCCCATCCGAAGGCCATTCTTGTCGACGTGCTCGCCGGACTCGAACTGGCTCACCGAATTGGTCGGCAGGTCCTCGCCGAGCGCGTGCTGGTACACATAGCGCACGAAGCCCGAGCAGTCGAAGCCGGTCGAGAGCTCGCGGCCGCCGCGCACGTACGCGATGTTGCGAAGCTTGAGCGCGAAATCGGCGAGCAGACGGCGCGGCGACTTCGACGAATGATCGGCCGGCGCGCCCATCTGGACGGCGGCTTCGGGCTCGCCCGGCGTCAGCGAGACGTTGACCGCGGGCGTTTCGATCGAAGGGAGCTCGGGAGGCAGCAGCGGGCGCGCGAGCGCCGGGGTCGACAGGCAGGCGAGGGTCAGTGCGGCGGAAAAACAGAAAAACACAGCCCTGCGCGTCGTGGCCATACGCTGGGATCCCCTCGTGGATTTTCTTTCGTTATAGGTATCGCCGCCGGCCCGCAGCCGTCGGCAGTGGCGATCGAAACGTAGCAAACCGAGCTCGGCCAGTTGTTCGGTTCGCGTTAAGCATGTGCGCGGGATCACGTCGCATTTGGCAAATCCGCAACGGAAGTCATCCCGGCTGCATGGCAGGGCACCATGGCGCCGAGCGCTTGCGTCAGTGCGGTTTCGGGGCGACGGCGTGACGCGCCGCAGCAAGGATCGCGTCGGTCCAGTGCGCGTATTGCGCAGCCGACGGATGCAGCCGGTCGTCGACGAGCGCGTCGGACGCATCGCCCGCATCGCGCGAGATTCCGGTGACGTCGACGAACGCGACGCCGCGGCCGTGCGCGATCTCGCGAGCGGTCGCGTTGAACGCGTCGATCTCGATGCCGACGCGATGCGCGTTGCGGCCGTGCGCGCGCGCGAAACCGGTGATGCCCCAGTCCGGAATCGAAACCACGACGACGTGATCCGCACGCTTGCCCGCGAGCGCGATCGCGCGCGCGAGCAGCGTTGCGAATTCCTCGCGATAGTTCGCGAGATTGCGTCCGCGATACTGGTTGTTGACGCCGATCAGCAGCGTCACGAGCGCGTACGGTGGCGAGAACGTCGCGGCGTCCATCGCGGCGGAAAGCTCGTCGGTCGTCCAGCCCGTCGTCGCGATGATTTGCGGATCGTCGATCGCGATGCCGTCGGCGCGCAGGCGCGTCGCGAGCTGCACGGGCCAGCGGCCTGCGGGCGGGACGCCTTCGCCGATCGTGTACGAATCGCCGAGCGCGAGATAGCGGTCGCCGGCGCGGGCGGACGTCGCGCTCATCGCGGCGACGAGGAAAAGACCGAGGATCGATGCGCGCGGCATATCCGGTTCGCCATCACGCAACCCGGCGCGTCTGCGCGGCCGTGCGCCGCAGCTCACGCTCGATGCGCGCCTTCAACAGGTCGGGTGCCGGCTCGAGCGGCAGCTCGCGCAGCAGCCCGCCCATCGCGCGGCCCGTCTCGAGCCGCTTGCGGCACTCTGGGCAGAGGTCGAGCGCGCGCTCGAACTCGGCGCTGTCGGATGCCGACAGCTCGCCGTCGAGATACGCATCGACCATCGCCTCACATGTCGGGCAATCCATGGTCTCTCCTTCCCAGGCGGCCGCGCAGTTCGACCGCCAATTTCTCGCGCGCCCGCGCCAGGCGCGACATCACGGTGCCGATCGGCAGATCGAGCACCGTCGCGATATGCTTGTAGGAGCAATCCTCGATCTCGCGCAGGACGAGGATCTCGCGCGCCTCGGCCGGCAGGGCCGCCAGCGCCGCCGCGACATGGCGGCGCCGGTCGTCGGCCACGGCGCTCTGCTCCGGGTCCGGGCCCTCGGCCGCCCGGTCCTCGATCTCTTCCAGCGGCCGCTCGCCGCCGTTCTTGGCCCGCATGTCGGTCCAGGTATTGCGCACGATGCGCAACAGCCAGGGCCGCGCCTCGTCACCGCGAAACGCATGGAAATAACGCAACGCCCGCAACATGGCCTCCTGCGCCACGTCCTGCGCCACCACCGGGTCGCGCGTCAGCCAGCGCGCGAAGCCGTAGGCGGCGTCGAGATGCGGCAGCATGACGGCGCGAAACCGCGCGACCGTTGCGCCATCAGGCTTCGGCTGCTCCGACATGGCGCCCATAGGACATGATTACCGACCCTCGGTCGATTTTATTCCCGGGGAATAAAGCCCGATTGCAGCCGGTATGGCCTGCATTCATCGGGAGGATCCCTATGCAGCGCACCGATCGTCGTGACTTCCTCAAGCTGGCCGGCATCGCCGGCGTCACCTTCACCGCCGGGCTGTTCCCCGGACGCCAGGCGGCCGCGCAAGCCGGCGGCGACTTCCATTTCGTGCAGATCTCGGACACCCACTGGGGTTACAAAGGGGCGGCCAACCCGGACGCCGAGCATACGCTCGAGAAAGCCATCGTCACGGTGAACGGGCTCAGCCAAAAGCCCGACTTCATCGTCTTCACCGGCGATCTCACCCACACGACCGAGGACGGCAAGGAGCGGCGCGCCCGCATGGCCCGCTTTAAGGAGATCGTCTCGGCGCTCACGGTGAAGGACGTGCGCTTCCTGCCGGGCGAGCACGACGCGTCGCTCGACAAGGGCGAAGCGTTCAAGGAATTCTTCGGCGCCACGCATTGGACCTTCGACCACAAGGGCGTGCACTTCATCGCCCTCGACAACGTCTCGGACCCCGGCGCCAAGCTGGGCGACGAGCAGCTCGCCTGGCTGGCCGCCGACCTCAAGCAGCGCAAGCCCGACGACCGGATCGTGGTGCTGACCCACCGCCCGCTGTTCGACCTGGTGCCCAATTGGGACTGGACGACGGCCGACGGCGCCAAGGCGATCGATCTCCTGATGCCCTACCAGAACGTCGTGGTGTTCTACGGCCACATCCATCAGGTGAACGACCACATGACCGGCCACATCGCCCATCATGCGGCGAAGTCGCTGATCTTCCCGCAGGCCGCGCCCGGCAATGCGCCCAAGCGTCCGCCGCCGCCGCCGTTCGACGCCTCGCTGGCGCCGCTCGGCACGCGCGACGTCGCCATGGCTGGCAAGGTCACCATCACCGAGCTGCCCGTCACCAAGGCCTGATCCCATGAAGCGTAGAGTATTCACCGCGCTGCTGATCGGCAGCGCGGCCGGGGGAGCCGCACGCCTGCTGGCCGCCGAAACCCCGAACGAGATCAGCGTGATGGCGCGGAAGTTCGACTTCACGCCCGAGACCATCAAGGTCAAGGTCGGCCAGCCGGTCACCCTGGTGCTGACCTCGTTCGATCGCATCCACGGCTTCAAGATGCCCGAGTTCGGCATCCGCACCGACATCATCCCGGACCAGGAGACGCGGGTGACCCTCACCCCGACGAAGACCGGCACCTTCGCCTTCTTCTGCGACGTGTTCTGCGGCGATGGCCACGAGGACATGGGCGGAACGCTGGTGGTCGAGGCCTAACCCCCTCCCCCGTCATACGGGGGAGGGATTTACTTCACCAGCCCGCCCAGCGTGCCGCGCAGGATGTTGCCAAGGATGCCGCCGGAACTACCGCGGCGGCCGCTGCCGAAGATCGCCTTCGAGGCTTCGCGCACGGCGATGTTCGTTGCCGTGCGGACCGCCGACTTGGCGATTGTCTCGCCCAGCGAATCGCTACGCCGCGCCGGAGTCTTCGGCACTGGCGAGGAGCGCGGCTGCGGCTTGGGCGCGGTCTCGGCCGGCGGCGCCGACGGACCCTGACCCCACGGCCCCGACGTGGGTGTCGGCTGCGGTGGCGCGTCGTGCTGCATCTGGCCGCCAGTTGCGCGAGCTATCAGCACCTCGTAGGCCGATTCGCGATCGACCATCTGCTCGTACTTGCCGGCGAGCGGGCTTGCCTTGACCAGGGCGGCGCGCTCGGCGTCGGACACCGGGCCAATGCGGCCCTGCGGCGGCTTGACGAAGCAGCGCTCGACCGGGGTCGGCACGCCCTTGGGATCGAGGAAGGAGACCAGCGCCTCGCCGACGCCCAGCTCGACGATCGCCTCGGCGGCCGAGAATTTCTTGTTGGGCCGGAAGGTGTCGGCCGCCGTCTTGACCGCCTTCTGGTCCTTGGGCGTGAAGGCACGCAGGGCGTGCTGCACGCGGTTGCTGAGCTGGCCCAGCACGCTGTCGGGAATATCGAGCGGGCTCTGGGTCACGAAATAGACGCCGACGCCCTTGGAGCGGATCAGCCGCACCACCTGCTCGATCTTGTCGAGCAGCGCCTTGGGCGCGTCGTCGAACAAGAGATGCGCCTCGTCGAAGAAGAACACGAACTTGGGCTTATCGGCGTCGCCCACCTCGGGCATCACCTGGAACAGCTCCGACAGCAGCCACAGCAGGAAGGTGCTGTAGAGCCGCGGGCTCTGCATCAGCTTGTCAGCCGCCAGCACGTTGACATAGCCCGCGCCCGAGGCGTCGCGCCCGATCATGTCCTTGAGGTCGAGCGCCGGCTCGCCGAAGAAGCGCTCGCCACCCTGTTGCTGCAGGGTCAACAGCGACCGCTGGATGGTGCCGATCGTCTGCTTGCTGACGTTGCCGTACCTGGTGGTGAGGGTGGCGGCGTTCTTGGCGACGTCCTCGAGCACCGACTGCAGGTCCTTGAAATCGAGCAGCAGCAGCTTCTGCTCGTCGGCGACCTTGAAGACAATGTTGAGCACGCCCTCCTGGGTGTCGTTGAGCTGCAGCAGGCGCGCCATCAGCACCGGGCCGATCTCGGTCACCGTGGTGCGCACCGGATGGCCCTTGTCGCCGAACAGGTCCCAGAACACCGCGGGGAACGCCCGGCCCTTGTAGTTGTCGAGCTTGAGCTGCTGGGCGCGCTCGATCGCCTTGGGATTGTCGCCGCCGGCCGCCGCGATGCCCGACAGGTCGCCCTTCACATCGGCCATGAAGACCGGCACGCCCGCCGTCGAAAAACCTTCGGCGATGGTCTGCAGGCTCACCGTCTTGCCGGTGCCGGTGGCGCCTGCGATCAGGCCGTGGCGGTTGCCGTATTTCAGCAACAGATATTGCGGGCTCTCGCCGGCGCCGATCAGGATGTCGGTGGTGTCGGTCATTTCCATACTTTAGCCAAACTGCGAAGCGCGTAGTAGGCTCGCCACCATGGCTCTTCCTCGTCTTGCCCTCGCCGTCATCGGCGACGAAATCGGTCCGTCTCTTTCAGAGATGATCTCCTTCTGTGCCGAGAACGACGTTCATCGGCTCGACATGCGCACCGTCGAGGGCAAGAACCTCTTGGGCATGACGCTCGACGAAGTCGAGGGCATCGGCAAGACCCTGCGCCAGGCCGGCCTCAAGGTTCCGACCTTCGTCTCGCCGGTGCTGAAATGGCCGGCCGACGGCAAGGCGGCCGAGGGCGCCAAGGTCGACTTCGCCTTCGATCCGGCGCTCTGCCCGACCGGCGATCCGCTCGCCCACGCCTTCGATGTCGCCACCGTGCTGGGCGCCTCGCGGCTGCGCGTGTTCAGCCACCTGCGCTACCCGGGCTACAAACCCGCCGACCTCGAGGCTGCGATCGATCGCCTGATGGATCTCGGCGTGCGCCACGACGTCGTCGTCGAGATGGAGAACGAGCCGGTGTGCAACGTCGGATCGGTGTCCGAGCTGACGCAGTTCTTCGCACACTACTCAGAGCTGGGTGAACACCTGCGGCCGCTGGTCGATATCGGCAACAGCTGGAACATCGGCAAGCCACCGGCCGACGACGAGATCGCCGCGTTGGCGCCGCTGGTCGATCTCATTCACCTCAAGGACCGCGACTTCAAGGAACGGCGCACCGTGCCATTGGGCGACGGCGGCGTGCCATGGGCCGAGGAGCTGAAGCGCCTGCTGGCCGGCGTGCGTGGGCCGGAGGTCGTGGCCAGCATGGAAACCCACTGCCCGCAGGACGGCCGCAACGCCACAGCCAAATCAGTGGCTGCCCTGAGAAGAATTGCGGACGAGATCGGCGCCGAGGTCGTCTAAGTATCTGCCGCCCGGACTTCCAAGCCGGTGTCATCGCGAGCGAGGACGGGAGATTCAGGGTGAAGGCGGCCTGACTCCTCACGGCGCCCGAGAGGACACCTGCATCCTCAGGACATCAGCATGCACCGCTTCTCGTTCGTCACCGTCGACGTCTTCACCGACCGCCGCTTCGGCGGCAATCCGCTGGCCGTCTTCCCCGACGCCCAGGGCCTCAGTGACACCGACATGCAATCGCTGGCGGCGGAGTTCAATCTCAGCGAGACGACCTTCGTCCTGCCGCCGGCCAATCCGGCGAACACCGCGCGCGTGCGCATTTTCAATCGCAGGGCCGAGATGCCGTTCGCCGGCCATCCCAATGTCGGCACCGGCTGGGTGCTGGCCCGCCAAGGCCTCGCCAAGGGCGGCAAGCTGCGCTTCGAGGAGATCGCCGGCCTGGTCGAGATCGAGGTCGACGCCGACGCCATCACCATCGCAGCACCTCAGCCGCTGTCGCTCGGGCCGGAGATGCCGGTCGAGCTGCTCGCAAGCTGCGTCGGCCTGACGCCAGGCGATGTTGTCACCAAGGCGCACCGGCCGGCCAGCGCGTCGGTCGGCAACTCGTTCGTGATTGCCGAGGTAAGCGGCAGCGCCCTGATGCGCGCCGTGCCCGACTTCGGCCGCTTCCGCGACGCCGCGCAGGTCTACACCGCCATGGGACCGAACCGCCTGCCGATCTACCTTTATGCCCACGACGGCGCGCGCATCCGCACCCGCATGTTCTCGCCGCTGTCGGGCACGGTCGAGGATCCGGCGACCGGCAGCGCCGCCACCCCGCTCGCCGCCCTGCTGCTCTCCCTCGGCAAGCAGAGCGAGAGCCGCTACGAGATCGTGCAGGGCGTCGAGATGGGCCGGCCGAGTCGGCTCCTCTGCACCGCCAAGCGCGGTACCGGCGGCATTCGCGCCACCGTCGGCGGCAGCTGCGTGCCGGTCCTGAAAGGCGAGCTCGAGCTCTAGCTACTGCGGCGTGACGATGTAGCCCGCGCGCGGGAAGTGAACGACGACATCGCCGACGCGCGGATCGCTGCGGATCACTGAGACCCGGTCGGGCGCCAGCCCGACCAGGGTGCCGCTGACCGGCACCTTGCCGGTGTCGTCGGGAACGATGCTGACCTTCTGGCCGGCTTTCAGCCCGCTGGGATCGCTCTCGTCGACCTTGGCGGCTTCCGGCGTAGCCGCCTTCGCCACGTCCAATGCCTCCGCCGCCGGCATCTCGGTGGGCTTACCGCCGCCGAACGCCTTCATGCGTTCCGACCAGGCGACGATCTTGGGCAGCCGGTCGAGCGGCGCGGGCGTAGCCCCCTTGCCCATGCGCACCTGCAGGAACCACACGGGATTGTAGAGCGCGCAGTCGGCCAGGCTGGGCGCGGCGCCCAGCAGATAGGGCCGGCCGTCGCGCAGCATCTGCTCGGCCAGGGACAGGTGCGCGTAGGTCTGTTCGAGGGCAATGGGAGCAGCCGCCTTGAGCTTGTCCGAATCGAACGCCCGCCCGGAAAATTCGCTGCGGTCCTTCTTGAAAGCGTCCGGCAGCTGATCGCCGATCGCGCCCATCACCACGCCGACCGCCGCCCAGAAGATGTTGCGGTCGATCCACATGGCGATGCCGCGCGCCTCGCCTTCCTGGCCGACCGGCAGCAACGTTGGCTTGGGCGCGCGCTTCTCGAGCTCGAGCAGGATGAGCTGGGTGTCGCAATAGATGTCGGCGCCGACCTGCAGCACCGGCGTCTTGCGGTAGCCGCCGGTGAGCGGCATCAGGTCGGGCTTGGGCATCATGTTGGGGATGATCACCGACCTCCAGGCGAGCTGCTTGATGCCCAAGGTCACGCGCACCTTCTCGGCGAACGGCGAGTTCGGATAGTGATGCAGGATCAGGTCGGCCATGATCGCTCCTATCTCAATGAATGGTCGCCAGCGCGACCAGCAAGGCAAAGCCCAATCCGCCCGCGACGGCAAGCCGCCACGCCCAGACATAAAGCCACGTGCGGTGAGCCACCAGTTCCTCCAGGCGCGCGACCACGCCGTCATCGAGCCCGGCCGCTGCGTTGAAGAAGCCATGGGCCACGTTGATCACCGGAAAGGCGAAGCCGCAGCTCGCCACGCTCAGCAGCAGGCTGACATGGCCCACGATCCAGCCCAGCGTCTTCACGATCGGCTTGGACTGCGCGAAAGGATCGGCGCCGCTCACCACCACGAGATAGGCCAGCGCCGCCACGATGATGGCGTTGAAGCGCAGCAGCGCCGACGTCTTCGAATCGAGCACGTTCAGCATGGCGAACAGCCGGTCCCATGCGGCCACACGGGCCTTTTCTTCCGCTGTGCCGTCCAGCGCCTGCAGGCGAGCGAGCATCAGGGCCTGCCCGCCAGGACTCACGAGCGCAGCGCCTTGATGTTGGCGGCGTACTTGTCGGGTCCGCCGGAGAACACCGCGGTGCCGGCGACCAGCGCATCGGCGCCGGCCTTGATGCAGCGCCGCGCGGTCTCCGGATTGACCCCGCCATCGACCTCGAGATCGATCGGCTTGCCCAGCGCATCGATCGCCTTGCGCAGGGCGACGATCTTGGCGAGCTGGCTGTCGATGAAGGACTGGCCCCCGAAGCCCGGATTGACGCTCATCAGCAGCACCAGGTCGAGATCGCCCAGCACGTTCTCGATGGCGCTGAGCGGCGTCGCCGGGTTGAGCACGCAGCCCGCGCGCTTGCCGTGATGCTTGATCAGCTGGATGGTGCGGTGGACGTGCGGTCCAGCCTCGACGTGGACGGAGATGGTGTCGGCGCCGGCATCGACGAAAGCCGGCACCAGCGGATCGACCGGCGTCACCATCAGATGGACGTCGAACGGCAGCTTGGTATGCGGCCGCAGCGCCTTCACCACCACCGGGCCGATGGTGAGGTTGGGCACGAAGTGGTTGTCCATCACGTCGACATGGATCCAGTCGGCGCCCGCCGCGGTCACCGCCTCGACCTCCTTGCCGAGCGCGGAGAAGTCGGCCGACAGGATGGACGGCGCAATGCGGACCGGCTTCTGCGGCATGCGTTCAGGTTCCTCTCTTACGTCCCTGGCCGCGTCGGCGCGTCCCAGCCCTTGCGGCGGAACGGATGGGCCGGGAAGGTGCCCAGCATCTTAAGCTCACCCTTCTCCGAGAAGAAGTCGAGCTCCTCGAGCGCCAGCGCCAGGCCGCGCTGCTCGGGATGGCCCTCGACCTCGGCGTAGAACTGCGCCTGCTCGAAATGCGCGCCCGAGAGATAGCTTTCCAGCTTCACGATGTTGACGCCATTGGTGGCGAAGCCGCCCAGCGCCTTGTAGAGCGCTGCCGGCACGCTCTTCACCCGGAACAGGAACGCCGTCATGCAGCGCACCGTGCGCCAGTCGGGCTTGGCCGGCTCACGCGAGAACACCAGCATGCGCGTGGTGTTGTGGTCGGCATCCTCTATGTTCCTGGCCAGCACTTTCAGGCCGTAGATTTTGGCGGCCAGCGACGAGGCGATGGCGCCCACCTGTTTGTCGCCCTCCTCAGCGATCTCGCGCGCCGCGCCCGCGGTGTCGGCATGCACCAGCGGGGCGATGCCATGCTTGCGCAGGAAGTTGCGGCACTGCGACAGCGCCTGGACGTGGCTCTTGGCCGTCTTGATGTCCTTCAGCGCCACGCCAGGCAATGCCACCAGGCAATGCTCGACTCGCTGGAAATGCTCGGCGACGATCTTGAGCTTGGTGTGCGGCAGCAGGCTGTGCAGGTCGGCGACGCGGCCGGCGATCGAGTTCTCGACCGGGATGAGGGCAAGCTCGGCCTTGCCGGCCTGCACCGCATTCATCGCTGCATCGAAGGTCGGGCAGGCAAGCGTCGTCATGTAGGGAAACGCCGCATGGCAGGCCATGTCGGAGTTCGCGCCGGGCTCGCCCTGGAACGCGATCGTATTGCTCGCCCTGCCTTTGGCGGCCACAGCCCTTGCCATCTGAACAACTCTCCCCCACCAGCCGGAAAAACGCGAAAAACCTCGCAAAATCCGTGACTTGCGACGTTCCGCCGCGCGAGCCGGCCGGTGCGATCGGATACTACTGAGGACGCTTGGGGCGTGCTACAGCAACGCCCGAAAAATTTGCTGCGGGCGGGTTCTGACGATGGCCAATTTCAACACGGTTGCGGGCTGCTTCTTGGCCTCGGCCCTCTTCGCGATGGTGGTTGGCAAGGTCTCCAACGCCCTGGTCTCGACCCATCCGCTGGAGAAGCCGGCGATCGCCGTCGCCGACG
>Ga0081455_10009070_pt1 | contig 10264 bp, 13 predicted proteins | sample TabmetS3T2R1_FD_70207 | JGI IMG/M metagenome (GOLD analysis project Ga0081455, IMG submission 70207) | Tabebuia heterophylla rhizosphere microbial communities from the University of Puerto Rico - S3T2R1 | ecosystem: Host-associated > Plants > Roots > Rhizosphere ... | reverse complement strand
CTCGCCCGGGCGCGTGCGAGAACTGGCCACCGCCGGCGTCTTCGGGGACCTCAAGCCGGATGTCTGACTTAAGCGCTTCTTCTTAAGAAGCGAAGATGTCGAGGGGCAGGAGCGCCGAGACGAGCGGGTTCGGCACGTCAACGATCTCGGAGAGGCGCAGGTCGACGGCGACGCTCATGAGCGCGTAGGCCGCCTCGCGGCCGAGGCCGCGCTCGAGGGTGAGGTGGTCGAGCATGGCGAGGAGCGCACGGCGCGTGGCGAGCGAGAGGTCGAGGGACTCGTTACGGCCGTCCTCGTCCACTGGGAGCCCAGTGGTGGCGAACGTCGGACCTACGCTGCGCCCCGGGGTCTCGTACACGGGGAACGGCGGCCGCCACGCCGGCTGCTTCCGCAGGGCGAAGCGCACCGTGACCGCGCCGGCCATCTCGATGCCGGTGCCACACACCTCTCCCTCTCCCTGCGCGAAGTGGAGGTCGCCGACAGAGAAGAGCGCTCCGGGCACGTCGACCGGGAGGAGCAGGCGGCTGCCCGCGACGAGCTGAGGGATGTCCAGGTTGCCGCCCAGCTCCCGCGGCGGGATCGTCCGCAGCCCGGAGGCGGCCTCGGGCGGGGCGGCGCTCTCCGGGAGCTCGTCTGCGACGGCGCCGCCGCGGGCGCGCAGCTCCTCCTCGCGCGCGCGGATCTGCTCCATCACCTCGTGGGACGGCGCAACGCCGGCCACGCCGGCGAAGGTCGCGTCCGGAACCACGATGCCCGGCAGCTCCGCGGAGCGGGCGCGTCCGCCCTCGATCTCCCACTTGACGAGGTACGGGTCGGGGAAGAGGTCTGCGAGGTAGCCGAAGCCGGGAATGACTGCGGTGAAGCCGAAGTCCGCCGCCTCGTAGGCGACGAGCTCCACCTCGAGGAGATCGCTCGGCTCGGCTCCCTCCACATGAACGGGCCCGGCGAGCGGGTGCCCGAGTCCGAGGTCGAGCGAGCCCGCGTCGGCGTGCGTGCTCTCGGGTCCGAGCTGCCCGGCGAGCCCGTCTTCGGTTTCGAGCCTCAGCTCCTCCCCCGGCGCGACGGTGGCCACGGGCTGGAGGTCTGGATGCCAGCGGTTGTGCATGGGTCAGCCGGCGAGGAGCGCCCGCACGCGCTCGCCCGCCTCGCGCGCCAGGTCGACCTCCTCGCCGCTCCAGCGGCGCGGCTCTCCGAGCTGGTGCAGCGAGACGATCGCCGCGAGCCGCTCGTCCACGAAGACGGGCGTCACGATCTGTGCCCGGAGCCCGCCGTACGCCTCGAGCATCCGCTGGAAGGCCGGATCGTCGAAGGCGCTTGCGCAGTCGTCCTGGACGACCTGCTCTCGTGTCTCGAGCAGCTGCCGGACGACGGGCGCCTTCCGCAGGTCGGTCGTCCGCTCGTCGCGAATGGACGGGGCGCCGCCGGCGAGGGCCTCGTGGGTCACCGGAAAGAAGTCGCCCGGGACGTCGCGCCGGAGCGTGCAGCGGCTTGCGTTCGTCGCGGCGAGCAGGTCGTCGACGACCTCCTGCAAACCCGTCACGCGGCGGCCTTGCCGAGGTCGCGCCCGAGCTCGCCGAGTCTCTCGAGCCGCTTCTCGAGCGGTGGATGGTCCATGAAGATCTCCAGACGGCGGACGAAGTCGAGCCTGCTTTTTCGCTGCGCCGGGACGATGCAGAGCGCGCTCACAGCGCCGCCGCCGCGGAGGTCGCCGCGCGGCTCGCGCTCGGCGATCTTCGTCAGTGCGCTCATCAGGTGCTCCGGCGCGCCGGTGATGGCTGCCGCGCCGCGGTCGGCACCGTACTCGCGGTAGCGCGAGATCGTCCACAAGAGACAGAGGCCCACCAGGTGGACCGGCCAGTAGAGCAGGAGATAGGCGACCTTGCCTCGCCCGTCGTCGCTGTTCCACATCGCGGAGCCGAGCATGGCCGGCCCGGACACGACCGTCATCACCATCCCGTCCCGGTTGACGACGTGCGAGAGCTCGTGCGCGAGGACCGCCTCGAGCTCCCGTTCGTCTAGGCGCCGGAGCAGCTCGGTCGTGACCGCGATCACGGCGCGATCGGGCGTCATACCGGCGGAGAGGGCGTTCGGAGCCCAGGAGCGGATGAGGGCGAGCTGAGGCGGAGGCACGTCGGCAGCTGCAGCGAGGCGCTCGACGAGTTGGTGGAGCTTGGGCTCCTCGTCCCGGTCGAGCCGCTTCGCGCGCACCGCCCGGAAGACGAGGTCATCTCCGTGTAGCCAGTGCATGACCGCTGCGACAGCGAGGCCCGCTGCGAAGATGAACCATCCGAGAAGGGCTCCCCAGGCCCGATCGGCGATCACCGCGACGAGCACGACGAAGGACAGCAGCAGAGCCGCGAGGTACATCGCCGCGACGAAAAGCAAGGCGATGCCCATCCGCACCGAGAGACCGATGTCCCGCCCTGGAAGGCTGCGCTCCACCGGCAGGCAGGATATTCGGGCCCCGCCGAGATCTGCGCCTCCTCCCGGCCCCGAGGCCCGTCAAAGCCAACACTGCGGAAGGATCACGCTTGGCTGTCCCAGTACTCCAGCGTGAACGGCCCGGACCGCGCAGCGGGCCAAGCCGTGTTTCCCGCGAGATGTGCGCGCAAGCGCTCCTCGACGTGTTCGGGGTCCCACACGGCAGCCTGCTCCAGCCCGACGCACTCCTCGGGGGTCGCCGGCTCATCGCCCCACGTCTCGTTCGCCGTGTCGGACCAGTAGATGGAGAGCCGACCGTTGATCGGGTCACGCTTCCACCTGCGTGGCACCCGCCCGGCCTCCTCGTCGGTCAGAGTCACCACGTCGAGGAGCTGCCAACTCCCGGTCCGTTTGAACGCGTAGTCCATGACGTACACGCGAAAGAGGACGGGGTGGTCTGGCAGGGAGATGAGGTCTGGTTCCTCGTCTGGAGCCAGGAACAGGTCGTAGAACTCCACTTCCGTACCCAGCAGTTGCCGCCCGAAGCTGGTGACCCCGTCGGCAACAGGGACACGTACGACGCGACCCGGCTCGCGGTTTCTACGCGACTTGTTGATCTTGCGCGGGAGACCGCTCATGATCGACCTGCGAACCGCTCGGGAATCGAGCCACGCTCAGCTTTGGTCACGGGCTCGCGAGGATACCCTGGGCGCCGCCGGCGATTGTGCCGGAACCTTCTCCCGTGACGTTCGGTCGAAGAGGAGGAATGAGTCGAACGGCTCAACTCCTGGCGGCCGTGTGCCTCCTGGCGCTCCCCGGGGTGCGCCTTGGAGCGGCTGGCGGGAGAGAAGACGTGGTGGAGGGCGCCCTCAGATGGAGATGATCACGGCCAGCCGTGCGCGTTGATGTCCAGGTCGAGTCTCCCGCCGTCCCGGCAGTCGTCCGACCGGTACGAGGGCGGGAGCCCCTCATACCAGTGCTTCCAGAAGAGCGTTGCCAGATGCCGGCCTTCGGCAGCGCTCCTGCCGAGCATGAGGGCCGCCCGCTCCATGACCTGCATCCCGAAGCATGTCGCTACAGCCTCGTCCCGAAACCCCATGGCGTGATAGGCCTCATGCGCGAAGGCCCCCAGCGACCACGCTCTCGCGTCACGTGGTGCAGCGCCCGTGATCGCCGAGTCGTGCTCGACGAGGCCTCTCAGCTCCGCGCAGATCTCGGGAGAGAGATGGATCGTCGAAGCACTCATGTCCGTGTATCCGCTCCAGGGCCCGAGCTTCCGGTCCAGTGGGTCGCGGCGCTCCCATTCTGCGACTCGCTTCTTCCAGTCCTCGGACGACCAGCACCACACCCTGACTCTGAGCCCGGAGAGTTCCGTGGCCACCTGGCCGAGACGCGGGTCGATCCCGCTCTGGACCTCGCTGGGGTCCGCCGAAGCTGGGTCGTTGCTCCCCTGCCATAGAACGAGTCGCGCGAGCCCGGGTGCCACGAAAACGAGCACAAGGGTCCAGAGGAGACCGGCGACCACGAGCCGCCGAACCCGTCGCTTCCCGACATCGGTTCCGTTCACATCGCCTTGATCGGCGGACGAAGGCCGCTGCTTGACCGCGAAGTCGTATACGCCGGCCCCAGCAGCGTCCGCACAGCTTCGATCAGAACCTAGCCGAGGTCGTCTTTCTCGCCGGCAGGGTCATTCTTCGCGGGCAGCGAAGTCATCGAAGGTGACCTCGAGCGTGTCATCGTCAGCTCCCGCTTTGCCGAGGCTGGCGCGCAAGCCGAAGCTGCCGCTTTCGATTGTGGGCCCACAACTCGTCTGACAGGTGATCGGGTCCGTCCCCTCGAGGATCAGCTGGTCATTCACCCAGAATCGAAGATCCACGGCGGGTTGCCCATTCACGGTCCTGCTCGTACAAGTGGCCTCCAATTTCTTCGGAGGATCACCCTCGACCGTCGCGCGGACGTCACGATTCGGTTCAGCAAGGGCGATGGGGTCGATGCTACCGGGAGTGCGCTTCGCTAGGGTCGCTTGGTTAGTCCAGATGCTAAATGCATAGAAATTATTCTGACCGTCTCCCCTGCAGAAGATCCCGTATGCGTATCTTTCTGTCGCTGTTCCGCCCGTCCTGTGCGCGTCGACCGAGATGCGAAGGTTCTCGTCGGAGAAGGCATCCTGCGGAAAAGCAGCAACAGCAGAGCCCTCCACGCCCCGTTGAAGCGAAACCTCGTACACTCCTTCGCCGTAGACGCCGCCTTTCCAGTTGTAATCTTCAGTGGAAAAATTGTCGTTGAAAGGAAGAAGGCTAGACGTGTCAACGAGTTTGGCGATACCGACTGCGAGAAGAGCTGCGAGCGCGACGAGAACGACTCCGACTCCGATGAGAACTCGTGGTCGAGCAGAGAGGAGTCGACGGATTCTCCCTATGGGCCTGATGCCAGTCTCGTCCTCCAAAGCCGTCTGCAGCAGTCCGACGTCGTAATCCCAGCGGTGCTCGTCGATCTCGTGCGCGTTGAGCTGGGAGAGTGGCTTGAGGGGGTCAGGCAACTCGTCTTCCGAGGGCATCGATGTTCCGCTCACGAGCACGGGGATAACCAGAATGTTCTTCTCGAGTGCGGTGGCGATCTCGACTCGAACCCAGTCACGTTCGTCGGCGAGTCGCCGCTGTCCGGACTCATCGACGGCCTCTAACCACGTCGGTCCGATAACCGCAATCATTGCACCGGTGGAGTCGAGAACTCTCGCAATTTTCAAGACGAAGTTCTCGCCCGGCCGTATTGCGTCAATGTCGCGAAAGACGGCCGCTTTTCCGTACCTTGCCCCAAGCCGATCGTACAGACGTCCTGCCTGTCCTTCGGCGTCTTTCCGCCGATAGCTGAGGAAGATGCGAGAGGGAGGTTCGGAAGAATCGTTAGTCAGCTTCTGTCTCCTGGTGTCACTGCCGCGACCAACTGGATGCCCTCGAGAGTCTTGAACTTTCGCTGGTCCTGACCACTCTTCCGGTCGTATCAGTCGATGTGATGCTCGAGGCTGTCCACAGGAGATTCGTCACGCCCAATCGCGGCACCGGCCTCGAAGTCATTCACTGTGCGTTGGGCTCGTGGATGCATCGAGTAGCCACTTGACCACCCGGGAACGTTACGCTCGTGCCGATCGATGTTCAAGCGGACCGACCAGGGCTTTCCCGCCGGCAACGTTTGCTTCTTGGACAACCACTTCGCCCGCGAGAACGGCTACTGCACCGATGAGCTGATCGAAATCATCCAAGACGTCGACCGACGACTCGCCCACAGCCGCGGGCGCGCGCCTGCGTTTGTGGTGGGCCTTCTGATCGCCGAGCGCGCTGCCGAGCCTCGGCACTCCTCAACCATGACCTTCGCAAACGGCTGGGAAGCGATCCTTTGACCGAGCCAGAGCGCTGGCAGGTCTCAACGGACGCTGCAGAGGTCTACGAGTCCTGTTTCGTGCCCGCGATCTTCGGCGCTTGGGCCGGCCCGGTTGCAGACGCCGCTGGAATCGCGACGGGTAACAGAGTCCTCGACGTTGGCTGCGGGGAGAACCCCGTTCGTAGCCGCGACGTCGACGCTCGAACAAGTCATTAGTGATGAGCTGGCCGAGCCAGTCCCGAGCTCGTCCGGCGTTTGGTCGTTGAGGCTCGCGCACGAAGAACGTCGTCGGAGCTTCTGGTCGTGAACTGGTTACGCGACGTAGAGTCGCAAGCGAAAGATGCCGAAGCGCGAACCATGGCAAATCGCTGGCAGCGCGGGTGAGGTCTATCAGCGCGAGTTGGTGCCGGCCGTGTTCGGCCCATGGGCCCCGCGTGTGGTCGAGCTTGCCGCGCTGCGGCGAGGAATGCGCGTTCTCGACGTCGCCTGCGGTACCGGGTGGTCGCACGGCTGGCGGCAGAAGAGGTCGGTGTGGACGGGCACGTCGCCGCTCTGGACCTGAATCCGGGCATGATCGCAGTTGCTTCCGCTCTGCCGGCGGTGGAAGGCGCGGCGATCGAGTGGGTAGGGGGATGCGCAGGCGTTGCCGTTCGCGGAGGCGAGCTTCGACGTCGTCTGCTGCCAGCTCGGACTTCAGTTCTTCCCGGATCGAGAGGTCGCCGTACGCGAGATCAAGCGTGTCCTCGTGCCTAGCGGCCGCGTGGTCGTGATGGTCTGGCGGGAGATCGATCGCGCCCCCGGGTTTGCGGTGCTGGCTGCGGCGTTGGGCCGGACGATCAGTGCAGACGCCGAGGCGCTCATGCGGGCACCGTTCTCGCTCAGTGGCGCCCGGGAGCTCGCCCGGCTGGTGGATAGGGCTGGTCTCCACGATTGCGCGATACGCGCCGAGACCGGCACGGTGCGTTTCTCCTCGGCGGCGACGTTCGTCCGCGGCTACATCGGAGGATCACCCCTCGCCCCGATGGTTGCGGCGGCTCCGGCACCGGCCTACGCGGAGCTTGTGCGCGAGGTCGAGCGTGCCCTCAACTCATTCATCGAGCAGGGCTCGCTGTGCTTCCCGATCGAAGCGCATCTCGCGGTCGCCCGGGCCTGATCGCCCATCGGATCTAGGGGCCCGACGCGCGGCTATTCGGCGGCGCCCTCCGCGCCGTCGAGCCCGAGTTTGGGGAGCGGATTGGGGTAGCACCGTTGCCTGCTCGGCAACCGTTGCTGACCGAAGACCGCGCCAACGCCGGTTCCGTCAGCGGCAAGACAGGGCTCGAACCTCCAAGCTCGGTAATCCCCCAGCTTGAGCCCCCGTCGGCTTAGGAGGCCGGGGAGGGCCGGGAAGAGCGCGAGTCGTTGCTCGTAGACACCTCGCGCACGAACGGGCGGATGGTCTCCGCAAGCTCAGCAGGGCGGTCGTGGTAAGCACCGTGTCTGCCGGGCATAGTCGTCACATCTGCCCCAATTCGCGTGCTCAAGCGCCGGGCGATCTCGGCGAAGAAGTCGTGGCTGTCCTCGCTCACGACCAGAAGGACAGGGACGACGATGGCGTCGAGCGCGTGATCGTCGGGCATGTATCGCTCATACGTTCCGAGCTCGATGTCGAAGAGAGTGCCGGCGCTGGCACGCAGCCGCTCACGGAGCGTGGGGGAGAGCTCTGTCCATGCGTCGTCTCCGGCGATGTACTGCCAGAAACGCTCCACCGCCAGGGAAGGTCCGCCTTCGTCCATCGACTGCCGGACGACTGCTTGCAGGGGGGATCGGATCGCGTCGAAGTCATCGAGTAGCGCGTACACGCCTGGTTCGTGCAGGACTGCACCGCGCACGGCCGCAGGGTGGCGGGTCAACATCCAAAGAGCAAAGTTCCCGCCGCTGCTTGTGCCGAACACTGTCGTCCGACCGATTCCCAATGCATGTACCAAGCCCGCGGCATCATCCGCCTGCTCCTCGGGCGACGTCGTCGTCCACCCGGCCGGAGCGGGGCTTCGCCCGTTCCCGCGTCTGTCATACGTGATGACCGTGAACTCGTCGGCCAGCACGTCGGCGAGGGCGTCGAAGTGGCCGCCGTCGCCTGTTGCTCCCATGATCAGCAGGAACGGCGGACCCGTGCCTCGGACCTCGTAGTAGAGCTCGGCCCCGTTGATTGTCGCCCTAGGCATGGCGAGCCTCCTAAGTGGCCTCAATGAGATGTTCGCCCCACAAACTCACCGGCGCAAGTGTTCCGATCCCGGATGGGGAAGGCCCCCTCGATGCTCCGCATCGAACCCCCGACGAATGCTGTCGCCGCGAGAAAAGCGCTCGCTCGTTGTCAAGTGTGAAAACGCAGAAACTAGACTATGCTCGTGGCTCGGCCTTCGCTTCTGACCGACGAGCTGCGCGAGCAAGTCGAGCGCGACCTCGCCGAAGGTGCGCCTGTAAGCGTCGTCGCTGTGAGCGCGGGGGGTGTCGAAGCGCACCTTGCACGCGTGGCTCGCTGACAGCGGCGTCGTGCGTCGCCCACGTCTGCACGTCGTCAGCAACGAAACCTCTGCTGACAGCGTCTGTCAGCGACACTCCCCATGCCGAGCCTGAGCGCGACGTCGAGAAGGCGCTCATCAGCGCGGTCATGAGCGGCGCGAAGAGCGACTGGCATGCCGCTGCGTGGCTGCTCGAGCGCAAGTACTCCCGCTGGCGCGGGGCGTGATGGACTGGCTCGACCGCCGGCTCGAAGAGCGCGACGAGCGAGGCAAGCACGAGCAGCTCGGCGACGACACCGACATTCTCGTGCAGCTCGAGGCTGTGCGCCGTGAGCGTGCCGAGCGGGGCGACTCGCGCTGGTGGCCTGCGGGGTCTGACCCCGAGAATCTGATCGAGCTCTGGCAGCACCGCCGCTGCTCGTCGTACCAAGGCGACGATGAGCGCGTCTTCCACAACCCGAAGACGGGCGGGGCCGTACCGCGCCGAGACGTTTCGCGAGTCGCTCAACGCAGCGCTCGCGAAAGCTGACGTCGACGGCTACGTCCGGCCGTTCCACGACCTGCGGCACACCGCGATCACGAACGACGCCGCCGCCGGGTCGAGCGCTATCGCCGTGATGACGAAGGCCGGTCACTCGAGCATGGCAACCACGAAGCGGTATCTGCACCTTGCCGGGACGGTCTTCCGTGACGAAGCGGAAACGGTCGAGCGACGCCTGCTCGGCCTCGCTCAGAACGCTGAGAGCGACGAGTGACCGGCGAAACGTTGTACCAAACTTTGTACCGGAATCAGGTGACCTGAGAGCATCTCACGTCACCTAAAAGCCTGTTTCCATGCGGGTTCCCGACTGAGCAGACGTCTAGGTCGAGATCATCTTCTTCTCGATGCCCACGCCGGCGGCCAGGGCGCGCTCGTACTCGAGCGGCACGGTGGCGGAGTCCTGGAGCGCGATCCCGGTCGAATCGAAGACGGTGACCTGATCGTCGGACTGGCGGCCCTCGAGCTCCCCGACGATCACCTTCCCGATTTCACCGGCGAGGTCCTCCTCGCCGATGAGCCCCTCTCTGAGCGGGACGTTGATCTCGCCGTCGCTCCGGCACTGGCGGATGTCGTCCACGAACACGCGGGCCCGGTGGAGGAGCGATCCCTCGAGCTCCTGCTCGCCCTCGAGGTCGGCCCCGAGGGCGGCGATGTGCGTCCCGGGCGAGACCCAGTCGTCGTGGACGATCCCGCCGCGCGCGTGCGTGCCCGTCACGACGACATCCGCACCGCGCACGACTCCCTCCAGGTCGGTCGAGGCCTGGATCTCGAAGCTCCCGTAGGCCGGCTGCTCCTCCTCGACGAACTGATCGAGTGTCGCTTGGCTGCGGCTCCAGAGCCGCACCTCCTCCCAGGGGAAGACCTCGTTGCACGTGGCGAGCGCCCCGCGGCCGACCGTGCCGGCGCCGACGATGGCGAGCACCTTCGAGTCCTCCCGAGCGAGCCACTTCGCTGACACCGCCGCCGAGGCCCCGGTCCGCATCATCGTGTGGTGCGACCCGTCGCAGATGGCGAGCGGGAAGCCGGTCTCGGGGTGCGTGTAGACGAGGATCGAGAAGACCGTCGGCAGGTCGAACCTCCCGTTGTCCTCCCGGATCGAGACCCACTTGCAGGCCGCGGCCTCCGGCTCCTCGATGTAGGAGGGCATCACCTCCCACTCGCCGGGATAGCGGTCGAGCACGATGTGGCCCTTCGGCTCCATGTAGACGCGGCCCGCGCCGTGCATGCGGAACGCGTGCTCGACGCAGTCGTTGTACTCGGCCGGCGTGAGCAGGCCGATCATGTCCGTGCGGCTCAGGATCAGCGTCTTGCGGTTGCGCCAGCTCTCCGTCTGGCTCACAGCCGCACTTCCGCGCCGGCCGGCTCGCTCTCCTGCCACTGGGTCGGGCTCGTGAGGTACTCGAGCACCCGCTCCAGCGGCTCC
>Ga0081455_10009069_pt1 | contig 10264 bp, 11 predicted proteins | sample TabmetS3T2R1_FD_70207 | JGI IMG/M metagenome (GOLD analysis project Ga0081455, IMG submission 70207) | Tabebuia heterophylla rhizosphere microbial communities from the University of Puerto Rico - S3T2R1 | ecosystem: Host-associated > Plants > Roots > Rhizosphere ... | reverse complement strand
ATGTGACGGCGCGACCGGCTGGTAAAGGATTCAGGCCGACGAAGCTGGGGGCGGCACGGAGCCGCCCCCAGTTGTCGTTCGATCCGGTGATTGATCGTTTGCCGATGCGAGGTTCCGAGGATGAATGGATCTCGAATGGAACGACGACTACGAGATGAGCGTGGGTTCACGCTCATCGAGCTCATGGTCGTCGTCCTCATCATCGGCGTGTTGATCGCGATCGCGCTCCCTACCTTCCTGGGCGCTCGGAAGCGCGCCGCGGACAGAGCGGCACAGTCTGATCTGCGGACAGGCCTCGCTGCGGGGCTCACGTACTACGCGGAGTACGCGGACTGGACGTTGTTCGACGACGTCGAGGCCGAGAACGCCGAATCCAGCCTCGAGTGGATCGACGGTGGTGCACCAGCCGGAGATCAGGTCTCGATTGCGGTGCACGCAGGACAGGATCTCCTCCTGGTCCGAGAGTCGCTGAGCGGGACGTTCTTCTGCGTCGCCCAGATCGCATCGAACCCGGCCACTCTGCGAGGCGGCGGACCGGCCTTCGCCGACGTCGACACCATCGCCGAGTGCGATGCCGGCTGGTGAGCTGGGGCGCCGCTTCCTCAAGCCTGTCGGCCGAACGGCCGATTCCTACAGCAGAGGTGAAGCGAGCTTGGCCATGAGGAAGTCCAGCCTGTTCGTACGCATCCACGCTCGGCTGCACGACGACGAGCGTGGCTTCAGCCTGATCGAGACCGTCATCGCGATCACGATCATCTTCGGGTCGCTGATCACGCTCGCCATGAGCGCCTCCACCGGCTTTCGGTACGTGGGGATGGGCCGCGAGAAGCAGGCCGCCAACCAGATCGCCAACCAGCTGATGGAGCAGACGCGCGGCCTGGCCTTCACGAAGATCGCCCAGGGCCTGCAGACCTCCGGGCTGTCCTCCGACCCGTACCTCGTCACCTCGTGTGCCGGGGATGCGACCGGCACCTATCGGTACGAGACGTGCTCGGGGGGCAAGGTCGTCTCCACGAACTTCAACTGCCCGACCCGGGCCTCGGACTGCTCGGCGCCCATCGTCCCGAACAACGGCACGATCGGCGCGTCGGACAGCTACCCCGTCGACTACGAGTGGCGAACCTATGTCACCAACAACTGTCCGACGGCCACCGGCAGCTGCACGACCGTCGACCCGTACAAGGTCACGGTCATCGTCGAGTGGGAGGGCGCGGGCACAGCGGCCGACGGCATCCAGCGCGTCACCACCCAGAGCCTGTTCCATTCGCCGAGCGGCTGCGTGAGCTCGCAGACGCACCCGTTCGCCGCCCCGTGCCAGCCGTTCTTCTACGGGCAGGCGATCGCGCCGGTCGGCCGGATCACGGTGTCCGGAACCGTCTCGGGCGTCGACTTCACGAGCGGCGTGATCACGACCACGGGCGCCGACTCCACGCTGCAGATCGAGCAGGTCTCGTCCGGTCAGGGCAGCTGGACGCAGTCGGGCACCGAGCTCACCACGAGCAGCGGGACGTCGCTCGGAGGCGCGACCACCGATCGGTCGACCGCCGCCGACAGCGACCCCTCCGGCACCACGCCCTCGTACTCGGCCACGGCGGCTGGGGCGCTGGGGGCCGGCAGCAACCAGTTCGCGACCGGCGGCACCACGCTGGTCCAGGTGCAGAACGCCGCCAGCGACGCCGGCCAGGCGATCAGCGCCATGTCGGCCGGCGGATCTTACGCCTGCCCGCCGGTCCCGCCGCTCTCGGCGCTGGAGACCGACCTGCTGCCGTGCGGAGGCGCCTGGGCCAAGCAGGCGGGCATCTCGCGCGTCGTCGGGCACTTCCACGGCTTCGCGGCCGACCTCGGCGACGCCAACATCGTTTCGGTAGGTGCTCCCTCCGCGGCCATGACCACCTTCGCGAACCGGACGGCGGTCACCGGCCAGAACGGCAACATGCAGGACACGGCCGACCGGACGCTGGGCACGATCCAGATCGGCGGCCTGCCCGACCTCATGACCTCGCCGGCCGGCTACGCCGGATACCTGGTCCGGCTGAGCGGCTATCACGACACCGTCGTGAGCACCGCCGGAACGAGCGCCGGGGCGCCCAGCGCCACGATCTCGGCCGGGACCCTCAGCTACTGGAACGGGACCGGGTACTCGAGCGTGACGCTGTCAACCCTTCCGACGTACTCGCTCAGCAACCTGCTCATGGACTACACGACCACGGTCGGTGGCCACGGGGTCGAGGTCAAGATCGCGACCGACTCGGTCTCGATGGAGCAGGTCCCGACCACGTCCACGACGCCCACCGGAAGCGGGTCGATCACCCGGACCGAGACCCAGGCCACCGTCGGGTCTCCGCTGATGGGCTCGTTCACGTACCAGATCTGGGTCGACGGAAGCCAGGTCGTGGACCTCACGGTCGACGTGGCCCTGGGGACGCTCACCTCCAAGTCGATCTATCAACCCGCTCCGACCGCGGCGAGCTGACATGCGCATCCTCACCCGACTCCGTTCGAACGACGAGGGCTTCACCCTCACGGAGCTGATGGTGGCCATGGTGGTGATGGCCCTGGCGTCCACGGTGTTCCTGACCACCCTGGCCTCGGTCCAGAAGTCGGTGGCCGAGACCGACATCCGAACGCGGACCAACACGCAGGCGCGGTTGGCCCTGCAGACCCTCGACCACGAGGTGCGCTCGGGCAACCTCCTGTACGACCCCGAGAGTTACACGGACCCGGCCGACCAATACTTCCGCTTCAAGGTCTACACGCAGGCGAACGCGACCACGCGCCAGCCCTCGCCCGGCTACACGTGCCGGCTGTGGCGCATCACCGAGGACGACGAGCTCCAGACGCGGTGGTGGGAGCCCTACCCGGCCGATCCGGACGCGACGGCGTCGACCTGGCGCACCGTGGCGACGGGGATCGTGAACCGGTCGCTGGACCCGGAGGTGCCCGCGTTCGAGCTCGACCCGGACCCGAACAAGGGCGGCCGGGTGGTCAACGTGACGTTCGTGGTGAACGAGGACCTGAACGGCGACCTGTCGACCGGGAACGCGAAGATCCAGAGCTCGCTCACCGGGCGCAACACCTCGTACGGGTTCCCGATCGGCGTGTGCAACACGGAGCCGGCGGATTAGGTGGGGGAGGGCGAGATGCTGACGAGGTCGAGGCTGCACCGGGCCTGCTCGAGGCTCCACCGGGAGGAGAGCGGCGTCGCGATGGTGATCGCGATGATGGTCGTGTTCGTCGTGGTCCTGCTCTCCATCGTGGTCTTCGACATGTCGATCCACAACAGCGATCAGGCCGCGTACGACCGTAAGCGCGTGACCTCGATCGCGGCCGCCGAGGCGGGGATCGACCGCGCGTGGAACCTGGTCCAGTTCACGGCGCCGCAGAGCCTGCCGTGCGGCACCAGCGTGTCCGACGCCCTCGGGTCCCAGCCGGGCCCCGCGACCTTCACGATCGACTTCACCTGGTACAAGACCGGGTCGACGGGCGCCACCGAACCCTATGCGACGGGGACCTGCCCCAGCCAGCAGGACCCCCCGACGGCCGCCCTCATCACGGCGGTGGGGGAGACGAACACGAGCGTCCCGCGCACGATGCAGACCTACGTCACGCTGACGCCCAACTACGGGGGCTTCGGGTCGGCGATCCTCGCGGTGAACAACACCACGTTCAACAACAACTTCGGGATCCTGGGTCAGAGCGGCAACGACGGGAACATCTACGTCACCAACGGGAACCTCGTGATCAACAACGCGGTCAGCGTGTACGGCAACGTCTACGTGCACGCCGGCACCGCGTTCATGAAGAACAACGCGCAGATCAACGGCGAGCTGTGGGCCAACGGGAACGTGACGCTGAACACCCCGTCGACGGTGGGGACCAATGCGATCTCGTCCACGGGCTACATCGACACGACCAGCGACCCGGGCGGCACGATCGGCGGGTTCGCGATGGCGGGAACGACGATCGAGGAGCCTCCGCTCCTGATCTCGGGGAGCACGTACGAGTACTCGCCCCAGGGCGCCCCTCCCACCCAGGACTTCCCCAAGCTGTGCCAGGTCGCCATCTCGGGCGTGTGCCCGGCGATGCCGTGGACCGGGTACACGGTGACGAGCGTCACGACGTGCGCGGCCGCCCAGGCGTTCCTGGACGCGAGCCTGACGGGCGACCAGGTCCTGTGGATCCCGTCCGGCTGCGCGGACCTCGTGATCTCCAACAACGACGTGGTCAACTTCTCCGGCAACCTGGCCATCGTGACCAACGGGAAGGTGACGATGGAGAACAAGAACACGTGGAACGGCGCGACGGGCAAGAAGCTGTTCTTCATCTCCAACTACCGCTCGGGCCTGAGCTGCTCGAGCGGCGCGTACGACATCACGACCGGGAACAACTCGAACTTCAAGAACGCCAGTGTCCTGTTCTACAGCCCGTGCACGGTGAACCTGAACAACCAGAACGACTTCACGGGTCAGGTCCTGGGGAGCACGGTGAACATCCTGAACCACTTCACGATGCAGTATCAGCCGGTGCTGGTCCCCGGCCTGGACTCCGTGCAGGGGTTCAACCAGAACGTCGTGTACATCCGCGAGGTCACCGGCTAGGGATCCGAGGCCTGCGGTAGCGTTCGGCCGCCCATGACGACCTCGGACGTGCTCCTGCGGATCGTGATCGCGCTGCCGTTCGGCCTGGTGTTCGGGAGCTTCCTGACCGTCGCCATACACCGGGTGCCGGCGGGGGAGTCCCTGGTCCGGCCCCGCTCCCGGTGCCCGAGCTGCGGGACCCCGCTCCGCAACGTGGACAACATCCCGGTGGTGTCCTGGCTGATGCTCCGGGGCCGGTGCCACGCCTGCGGCGCCCGGATCTCGGCCGTGTACCCGCTCACGGAGCTCGCGACCGGCGGCCTGTTCGTGGCGGTCGCCCTGGTCTACGAGGACCCCTGGCAGGCCATCCTGCTGGCCCCCTTCTGCGGGATCCTGGTGGCCCTGTCCGTGATCGACATCCGGGTCAAGCGCCTCCCGAACCGCCTGGTCTACCCCTCGGTCCTGATCGCCGCCCCCTACATCGTGGTCGCCGACCTCGCGGGCGGCCACCTGGACGCCGTCCGGGCCGCGATCGGCTTCCTCGCCTACGGGGTCGGGCTGCTGATCGTGGCCCTCATCGCCCCCAAGGGGATGGGGATGGGCGACGTGAAGCTCGCCGGGCTGATCGGCCTGGTCCTTGGCTCGCTCGGCCTGGGTCTGGTGGCGGTCGCGGCGGGGGTCGGGATCCTGCTGGGGGGAGTGGGGGCCATCGCCGCCCTGGTGGCCGGGGCCGGCCGGAAGGCGAAGGTCCCGTACGGCCCGTTCATGGCCGGGGGCGCCCTCGTGGCCGTGTTCGTCGGCGAGCGGATCGCGAACGCCTACCTCGACCTCATCAGCTGACGGTCCCACCTAGGCACGCCCCCTGAGCGGGGGAGGCCTGTTACTCCTGTGACTCCTGAACAAAAGAGCTAATTACATCTATGTAATTCAGCGTATCGTGCCGAAAGTAGGCAGATGGGGTGATTGACGGGTGATGTTGCACTTGTTACGGTGCGCGACCCACGAACCGGATGGGATGGATGTGACGGATGTTGCAGATGTTGAACATGGTGAAACTGTGGGAGATGTGCTAGATGGGTAAGCGGCGCCCGTTCGTGGGCGATCGCCTGCTCACGGTGGCCGAGGTCGCGGCCACGATGCGGGTGTCCAACATGACCGTGTACCGGCTGATCAAGAGCGCCCAGCTGCCGGCGATCCGGGTGGGCAAGAACTACCGGATCCGGGAGTCGGACGTCGATCGGTACCTGTCGGAGCGGTCGGTCTGAGGCGAGGGCGGATGGCCAGGCGGACGCAGACGGGATGGGTGGGTCGTCAGGCGGGAGACCGCCTGCTGACCGTCGCCGAGGTGGCCGCGACCATGCGCGTGTCGAACATGACCGTCTATCGGCTGATCAAGAACGGGGACCTTCCGGCCCTTCGGGTCGGCAAGAACTACCGGATCCGCGAGTCCGACGTGGACGCCTACCTCTCGGAGCGGTCCGTGCAGGTGGAGGGCGCCTGATGGCCAAGACGAGGATCGGGATCGACGTGGGTTCGACCGCCGTCAGGGTGGCCGAGGTGGCCGCCGGCGACGTCCCCGTCCTCGTTCGGGCCGCCCAGGTGCCGCTCCCGCCCGGCGTCGTGGAGGCCGGCGAGGTGCGCCAGCCCGAGGCCGTGGCCGAGGCGCTGCGAGAGGTCTGGGCGAAGTCCGGCGTGAAGACCAAGCAGGTCTACCTGGGCGTGGGCAACCAGCGCGTGATCGTCCGCGAGGTGGCGCTCCCGTGGCTGCCCGAGAAGGAGCTGCGGGACACGCTCGCCTTCCAGGTCCAGGAGTTCATCCCGATGTCGACCGACGAGGCCGTGCTGGACTTCGACCCGCTCGGCGAGCTGGACCAGGGCGGGCGCCGCATGCAGCGCATCCTGCTGGTGGCCGCGCACAAGGGCATGATCAACGCCCTGGTCGACGCAGCCCTCGCGGCCAAGCTCGACCCGGTCGGCATCGACCTGACGCCGTTCGCGGTGATCAGAGCCGTTGGCACCGGTGACGAGGGCCTGGACCTGGATTCGAGCGGCGACGAGGCCATCATCGACATCGGCGCGCAGGTCACCTCGATCTGCGTGCACGACCGTGGGACCACCCGGTTCGTCCGCATGCTCCCCTCGGGCGGCCGAGACATCACGCTCGCCGTGGCGTCCGGGCTGGGGATCGACGAGGAGGTCGCCGAGCGGCTCAAGCGCGGGGAGAGCGCCGAGCCGGCCGACGAGCCCGCCGAGGCTCCGGCGCCGACGGTCGAGGCCGCCGCGCCCGCGCAGCCCGAGGGCATCCCGGCCCCGCCGGTCGTCGAGGAGGGCCTGCAGTTCCCCGAGCCCGCCGAGGCCCCGGCCCCCGCGCCGACGCGGCCGGTCGCGTCCCCGGGCGGTGGCCTTCCGGCCCCGGAGGAGGTCCGGAACGTGGCTCTGGCCCGGGCCGGGAGCTTCGTGGACGAGGTCCGCTCGTCGCTCGAGTTCTACGCCGCCCAGATGCCGAACGCGCAGATCGGCCGCGTGCTCGTGGTGGGTGGCGGCTCGCGCCTGGACGGCCTGCTCGAGCTCCTGCAGGAGCGCCTGCCCGTTCCCGTGGATCGCGGCCGCCTGTTCGAGCGCGCCAAGTCCGAGCTCGACCTGTCCGCCGAGGCGGCGGCCGAGGCCGAGGCCGTGCTGAGCGTGGCCGTCGGTCTCGCGATCCCGACGCGGAGGCCGCCCGCGTGAGTCAGATCAACCTCCTTCCCCCCGAGCTTCGCCAGCGGCAGGCGATCCGTCGCAACACGTCCTTCGTGATCGTCATCGGGCTCGTGCTGCTCGCGCTGATCGGGCTCTTCTACTTCTTCCAGGTCCAGCGCCTGTCCCATACGCAGTCCGACCTGGCCGACCAGCAGGAGCGCAACGCGAACCTGCAGAGCCAGATCGACGCGCTCTCGCAGTTCGCCGACCTGCAGGCCGAGCTCGCGGCCAAGGAGCAGCTGGTGGCCACGATCTTCGTGAACGAGGTGTCCTGGTCGAGCGCGCTGCTGGACGTCTCGCGGGTCATCCCGGACGCGTCCTACCTGACGAACCTGACCGGGCAGATCACGGCCACGGTCGCCGGTGAGACCGCGCAGCCGACCGGCGGCACACCCGAGACCACGCTGATCGGCAACATGTCGTTCGCCGGCGTGGCCAACCAGACCGAGACGATCGCGACCTGGATCACGCGGCTCGAGGAGGTCCAGGGCTGGGTCAACGCCTGGGTGAACAGCGCCCAGGAGGACGTTCCCTCGTCCCGCATCTACACGTTCTCCAACGGACTGGACCTGACGCAGGAGGCCGCGACGGCCCGGGGTCAGGGCGAGGTGACGACGCCGTGAACCGCCGCGCGCCCATCGTCGCCGGTGCGATCGCGCTCGTCGTGGCGATCCTGGCCGTGTTCTTCCTCGTGCTCCCCAAGATGAAGGACGTCAACGCGGCGCAGGACGAGCTGGAGTCGGCTCAGGACCAGGAGATCACCCTGGAGGCGCAGCTCCGCTCGCTGCAGGACGCGCAGCAGGAGGCGCCGGAGACCGAGCAGCAGATCGCCGCCATCGACGCCGCGGTCCCGCCGACCGCCGACCTGCCCGAGCTGTTCCGCCTGCTGCAGAGCGCGGCGGACCGTTCGGCCGTGGACTTCTTCTCCTTCACGCCGGGCACGCCGGTCGTGAACGCGACCTCGAGCTACTCGACGATCGCCTCGCAGATCACCGTCTCCGGCGGCTACTTCGCGATCGACGAGTTCCTATTCCTGCTCGAGACGCTGCAGCGCGCCGCGAAGGTGACGACGCTCGCGATCACGCCGAGCACCGGTGCCGGCGAGGCAACCACGACGACCACGACCAGCACGCTGCAGCTGCAGATGACCGTCGAGTTCTACACCACCGACACCAGCGCCGGTCCGGGCTCGATCCCGGGTCCGACCGAAGGCGCGACCACGGGAGCCTAGCCATGGAACTCACCCCCCGAGACAAGCGGATCCTGCAGATCGCAGGCGTGGCGATCCCGCTGCTCCTGCTCGTGTACTTCTTCGTGCTGCGACCGGACGGCGGCGAAGATCTCGCGCTGCCCAGCGGCCCGACGGGCATCCCGACCGGGACCACCGGTCAGCCCACCGGGTCGCCCAGCGTGACGCCGTCCCCGACGCCCCGCGAGACGCTGCCGCCCGTGTCCCTGGCCGGATCCCGGGATCCGTTCTCGATCCCGCCCGGCCTGGAGCTCACGGGCGGCAGCGTCGGCCCCACCGGACCGGGCGCGACGACCAGCACGACCACGATCCCGGGCGGCGGGACGACCACGGTCCGTCCCACCACGACGTTCACGACGCCCCCGACCACGGCCACCACGACCACCACCACCTCTCCGCCCCCCGGCGGCGACGGCGACGAGCGCCCGCCGAACAAGATCCTGATCGGCGGCCACGACGTGAAGCTCGTCTCGGTGAACGGCAACGGCAAGAAGCTCGACGTCAAGGTGGACGGGAGGGTCTGGACCGTCGAGGTCGGCGCGACCTTCGACGACAACTTCAAGCTCGTGAAGATCGACGGTCGCTGCGCGAAGTTCCTGTTCGGCGATCAGAGCTTCGAGCTCTGCGAGAAGTAGGGCTCGAGGTCGGGGAGAGAGCGCCGGCGCCGCGCACGGGGGGAGCGGCCGCCGGTCCTGAGAGGGCGGCCTCGAAGACGGGGCCGCCCTCCACCATCTCCCTGGCCATCTCTCCACCCATCTCTCTGGCCATCTCCTGGGCGGCCCGGGAAGGTCCCTATGATGAACCCCATGTTGCGCCTGCTCACGGCCGGTGAATCGCACGGGAGAGCCCTGGTGGGGGTGCTCGAGGGCCTGCCGGCGGGCGTGCCCATCTCACCGAAGGAGATCGCCGAGGAGCTCGCGCGCCGCCGCCACGGCCACGGCCGGAGCGGCCGGCAGAAGCTCGAGACCGACCGCTTCGAGATCGTGTCGGGCGTCCGGCACGGGCGGACGCTGGGGAGCCCGGTGGCGCTCACGATCGACAACGCCGAATGGGAGGAGAAGTACCGCGACCTGATGGCGGTCGAGGGCGAGCCCGATCCGGCCGACCGCCTCACGCGGCCGCGTCCGGGGCACGCCGACCTGGCCGGGGCGCTCAAGTACGGCTTCGACGACGTCCGCAACGTGCTCGAGCGCGCGAGCGCCCGAGAGACCGCGATGCGCGTCGCGCTGGGCGTGTTCTGCAAGGCCCTGCTCGCCGAGCTCGACATCGCGGTCGTCTCGCACGTCGTGCGGATCGGCAAGGTGGCTTCGCGCTCCACGCGCCTGCCGCGGCCCGAGGACCTCGAGGCGGTGGACGCCTCGCCGGTCCGGTGCCTGGACGAGGTGGTGGCGGACCGGATGATCGCCGAGATCGACCGGATCCGGAAGGACCGCGACACGGTGGGCGGCGTGTTCGAGGTGGTGGCGTACGGGTGCCCCCCGGGCCTGGGATCGCACGTGCAGTTCGACCGCAAGCTGGACGCGCGCCTGTCGCTCGCGCTCATGAGCATCCAGTCGGTCAAGGGCGTCGAGGTGGGGGACGGGTTCGCCTCGGCGGCCCGGCCGGGCTCGCGCGCGCACGACGAGATCGTCGCGGGCCGCGGCGGCCTGCGACGCAAGAGCGGGCGGGCGGGCGGGATCGAGGGCGGGATCAGCACCGG
>Ga0081455_10009068_pt1 | contig 10265 bp, 8 predicted proteins | sample TabmetS3T2R1_FD_70207 | JGI IMG/M metagenome (GOLD analysis project Ga0081455, IMG submission 70207) | Tabebuia heterophylla rhizosphere microbial communities from the University of Puerto Rico - S3T2R1 | ecosystem: Host-associated > Plants > Roots > Rhizosphere ... | reverse complement strand
GCAAGAACCCGTTCTTTCCCGTCAACACATTGCAGTTGATGCGCGGCGCGGTGGCGGCGCAGGCCGAGGGTCTGTTCTGGCCGTACTTCCATGCCGTCTATCATCACATGTGGGAAGAGCCCAAGAAGATGGACGATCCCGAGGTGCTGATGGCGGCGCTGGCTTCCTCCGGCATCGACGCCGCGCGGATCGCGGCGAAATCGCAGGAGCCGGCGATCAAGGGCCGGCTGGTGCAACTCACCGAGGATGCGGTTGCGCGCGGCGCATTCGGCTCGCCGACCTTCTTCGTCAATGACGAGATGTTCTTCGGCAAGGACCAGCTTCGCGACGTCGAAGAGGAAATCCTGGCGCAGACATCGGCAAGCATCGCGCGCGAGGCGAAGCGCGCCGGCGCCGCGGGCTGACGTCGAGCACGCGGCGTATCGGCGCCGCCCGAAGCTGACACAAGATAAAGGGCGGAAATGCCCACTTGGGAGGAGGCAAGCCATGAACGCGAGGGTCGATACGTTTGGCAAGGACGAAGTGCTGCGCGACATGCCGTCGCGGGTCCACGAGGTCTACGCCCGCTTTGTCAAGGAAAGGCCGGATCATCCCGCCTTTGTCGAAGGCGAGCGTGTCTGGAGCTATCGCGAATTCTCCGAGGCCGTGGACGCTGCGGCCGCCGATCTGTCGCGGCTTGATGTCCGGCCGGGTGACCGGGTCATGGTCGCCAGCGAGAACAGCGTCATGCTGGGCGCGCTGCTGTTCGCCGCCAGCAAGCTCGATGCGTGGGGGATCGCCGTCAATCCGCGGCTGGCGCCGCGCGAGATCGACCTGATCGTCGAGCACAGTGGCGCGCGCCGGCTGTTCCTGAATTCCGGCCTGTCCCAGGAAGCCGCGGCCCATGCCGATCGTCTGGGCGCACAGACCGGTCCGGTCGGTCCCTTCTCGGTCGCGATCGGCCGGCTGAACGAAACCGCGCAGCCGGAGCCCGTCGTCGCCGACCGCGCCAGGCAGGTCGCGGGCCTCATGTACACGTCCGGCACCACGGGCACGCCGAAGGGCGTGATGCTGACCCATCAGAACCTGCTGGTTTCGGCCAGGACGTCGGGCCTGCTGCGGAAAACCGGCCCGACCGACCGCATCTACGGCGTGCTGCCGATGTCCCACATCGTCGGCTACTCGGTGCTCCTGATCAGTACGCTGATGCACGGCGCCACGCTGCATGTCGTACCGAAGGCGGATCCGGCGGCGCTGGCGCGCGCCATTGCCGAACAAGGGATAACAAAGGTATTCGGCGTTCCCGCAACCTATCAGCGGCTGCTCGAATACAAGACGGTGCAGGGGCTGCAAAAACTTGCACGCGGCAATCTGCGCCTGATGAACGTGGCCGGCGCGCCGCTCGACCTCGTGCTCAAGGGCCGCATCGAGGCCGAGTTCGGCATTCCCCTGCTGAACAATTACGGCATCACCGAATGCTCTCCCGGCCTGTCGGGCGTGCGCGAGAATGAGCTGGCGAGCGACGACACGGTCGGACGCTTCCTTCCGGGCATCGAGTATCGCATCGTCAACAATCAGGGCGCCGAGGTCCGGCCGGGCGAGGTCGGCGAGCTCCATGTCCGCGGGCTCAATGTCATGCTCGGCTATTATCGCGCGCCGGAGCTCACGGCGGCCGCGATCGACAAGGACGGCTGGTTCAACACCGGCGATCTGGCGCGGGTGAATGCGGACGCCGAACTCTACATCGTCGGCCGGACCAAGGAACTGATCATCCGCTCCGGCTTCAACGTGTATCCGGCGGAAGTCGAGTCCGTACTCAACTCGCATGGACTGGTGGTGCAGTCCGCCGTCGTCGGCCGTCCCGTCCAGGGCAACGAGGAAGTCGTTGCCTTCGTGCAGCTGCTGCCCGGCGCAACGGTGACGGCTGCCGATCTGCACGCCTACGCCGCGCGCCAGCTTACCTCCTACAAACGGCCGAGCGAAATCGTGATCCTCGAAGCGCTGCCGGCGGCATCGACGGGCAAGATCCTCAAGAACAAGCTCAAGGAGTCCGCCATCGAGCGTGGCGCCTCGGGGACGACGAAAACCACTGCTGCGGGCTGACCGGACCGGGCGGCAGCCGGTTCCTCTGATGCCGCCGAGGAGAGCAAGATGACCAAGCGTAACGCGACTGCCGCCGTGATCGGCGCGGGTGATTTTATCGGCACCGAGATCGCGAAGAAATTCGCGTCAGAGGGATTTTCGATCTTTGCCGGCCGCCGTAATGGCGAAAAGCTCGCGCCGCTGGTGAAGGACATCGAGGCCGCCGGCGGCACGATCTCGGCGCGCTCGCTGGATGCGCGCAAGGAAGAGGAGATCATCTCCTTCCTCAACGACGCCGACAAGGCGGCGCCGTTGGAAGTCTGCATCTTCAACATCGGCGCCAACGTCAATTTCCCGATCCTCGACACCACCGAGCGCGTGTTCCGCAAGGTCTGGGAGATGGCCTGCTATTCCGGCTTCCTCGCCGGGCGCGAGGCGGCGCGGCTGATGCTGCCCCGCGGTGGCGGCAAGATCTTCTTCACCGGCGCGACTGCAAGCCTGCGCGGCGGACCGGGCTATGCGGCCTTTGCCGCGGCCAAGTTCGGCCTTCGCGCCGTGGCGCAGGCGATGGCGCGCGAACTCGGACCGAAGAACATCCACGTCGCGCATCTGATCATCGACTCCGGTGTCGACACCGAATGGGTGCGCCAGCGCCGCATCGAGGCGCTCGGCCCGGACGCGCTCGACAACCCGGACCTTCTGATGCCGCCGGCCTCCGTCGCCGGCGCCTACTGGCAGCTCTACCAGCAGCCGAAGAGCGCCTGGACGTTCGAGCTGGAGATCCGGCCCTTCGGCGAGAAGTGGTAGGGAGCAGGTCCCATGGAGCTCGCGCTGTCCTCTGAAGACGCCGCGTTTCGCGACGAGGTGCGCGCGTTCATTGCGCAAAATTATCCGGCCGAGATGCGCGTTCCCAATCCGGAGACGGATCTGAGCAAGGAGCAGATGCTGCTCTGGCATCGCATCCTGCACAAAAAGGGCTGGATCGCGCCGCTCTGGCCCAGGGAGTATGGCGGGCCCGGCTGGTCGGTCACCCGGCGTTTCATCTTCGAGCAGGAGACCACGCGCGCCGGCACCATGCCGCCGCTGGCGTTCAGCGTCACCATGGTCGGCCCCGTCATCTATACGTTTGGCAACGAGGCCCAGAAGAAGCGGTTTCTGCCGCGTATTCTCTCCGGCGAGGATTGGTGGTGCCAGGGCTATTCCGAGCCCGGATCGGGCTCGGACCTTGCCACCGTCCGTACCAAGGCCGTGCGCGACGGCGACCACTACATCGTCAACGGCCACAAGACCTGGACAACGCTGGCGCAGCACGCCGACTGGATCTTCTGCCTGGTGCGGACCGACCCGAACGCCAGGCCGCAATCCGGCATCTCCTTCCTCTTGATCGACATGAAGTCGCCGGGCGTCACCGTGCGGCCGATCATCACCATCGACGGCTCGCACGAGGTCAACGACGTCTTTCTCGAGGACGTCCGCGTGCCCGCCGAGAACCTGATCGGCGAGGAGAACAAGGGCTGGACTTACGCGAAATTCCTGCTCGGCAACGAGCGCACCAGCATGGCCGGCATCGGCCGCTCGACCCGCTACATCGAGAAGCTGAAGAAGATCGTGAAGGCGGAGATTCCCGACGACGATCCGGCGCACATCGAATTTGTGCGGGATATCGCCAGGGTCGAACTTGATGTGCTGGCGCTGGAGGCGACGGAACTGCGCGTGGTGGCACAGATGGCACGCGGGATCGATCCGGGACCGGCGGCATCGCTGTTCAAGATCCGCGGCACCGAGATTTTCCAGGACATCACCGAGCTCACTCATCGCGCCATCGGCAATTACGGCCTCGCGATCCGCGAGCACCCGGTCAGCGCCAACCGCTTCATGCCGGGCCCGGACTACGGTCACACCGCGTCAGAGAAGTACCTGAACTCGCGCAAGCTCAGCATTTACGGCGGGTCCAACGAGATCCAGCGCAACATCATCGCCAAGGCGGTACTCGGTCTTTAGCAGCGCGTAACGAGAGGATCGGATGGATATCCAGTTCACGGAAGAGCAGGAATTGCTGCGGTCCAGCGTGCAGCGCCTGCTGCGCGACCAGTATGACTTTGACGCGCGCCGCAAGATCGTCGCCAGCGAAGAAGGGTTCAGCCGCCAGCAGTGGCAGGCATTCGCCGAGATGGGCCTCCTGGCTGCGCCTTTTCGCGAGGATGTCGGCGGCCTCGGCGGCGGCGCGCTCTCGACCATGATCATCATGCAGGAGTTCGGCCGTCACCTCGTGGTCGAGCCCTTCATCGAAACCGTGGTGCTGGCGGGCGGCCTGCTGCAGCAGGCCGGTTCCAGCGAGCAGGGCCTCATCTCCGACATCATGTCGGGCGCGAAAATATGGGCGCTGGCCTGGACCGAGAAAGGCTCGCGCTTTGATCTTGCCAATGTCGTCACCACCGCGCGGAGGGAAGGCAAGGACTATGTCCTGACCGGCGAGAAGACGGCCGTCATCGCAGCGCCTTGGGCGGACTATCTCATCGTTTCCGCGCGCGCGTCAGGACAACGCAATGACCGTGAGGGCGTCAGCCTGTTCGTCGTCGACCGCCGCGCCGCCAATCTCGATCTGCAGAGCTTTCGGACCATCGACGGCCGCCGTGCCGCCGAGGTCACGCTGCGCGGCGTCAGGGGACAGTTGCTAGGCAGGGAAGGCGAGGGCGTTGGCATGCTGGAGGCCTGCCGCGACCGCGCCATTGGCGCGCTCTGCGCCGAGGCCGTCGGCGCGATGGCGGAGCTCAATTCCGCGACGCTGGAATATTCCAAGACCCGCAAGCAATTCGGCACGACGATCGGATCGTTTCAGGTGCTGCAGCACCGCATGGTCGACATGTTCATCGCGCACCAGGAAGCGCTCTCCCTGATGCAGCATCTGGCGCTCAGCCTTGGCACGGGCGAGGCCGTCTCGCGGCTTGCTTCCGGGGCCAAGTCGAAAATCGGTTACGCCGGCAAGTTCATCGCCGATCAGGCGGTGCAGCTTCACGGCGGCATGGGCATGACCGACGAATTGAATGTGGGGCATTACTTCAAGCGGATTTCCTCCATCAACATCCAGTTCGGGGATCCCGCGTTTCACGTGCTGCGCTATGCGCAGCTCGATGCGGCCGCCTAGGCAGAGAGGCAGACATGACGACTGAAGCAGTAATCGTTTCCACCGCGCGCACCGGCGTCGGCAAGGCCTACCGCGGCGCGCTCAACAACACCGAAGGCCCGACCCTGGCCGGCCATGTGATGGCCGAGGCCGTGAAGCGTGCCGGCATCGCGCCTGGCGAGGTCGAGGACGTGGTGATGGGCTGCGCCATGCAGCAGGGCACCATGGTGATGAATGTCGCGCGCAAGGGGGCGATCCGCGCCGGCCTGCCGGTGACGGTCGCCGGCACCACCATCGACCGGCAATGCGCCTCCGGCCTGCAGGCGATCGCGGTTGCCGCGCGCTCGGTGATATCAGACGGCGTCGAGATCGCCATCGGCGGCGGCATCGAGTCGATCAGCCTGGTGCAGAACGAGCACATGAACCGCTTCCACGCCGTCGACGACGAGTTGATGGCGATGAAGCCGGAAATGTACATGTCGATGCTGGAGACGGCCGAGGTGGTCGCCGAACGCTACAAGATCGGCCGCGACCGCCAGGACGAGTATTCGCTCGAATGCCAGCGCCGTGTCGGCGCCGCGCTGCAAGGCGGCCGCTTCAATGATGAGATCGTGCCGATCACGACCAAAATGGCTGTCCTCGACAAGGACACCAAGCAAGTATCCTACCAGCAGGTGACCCTGTCGAAAGACGAAGGCCCGCGTCCCGATACGACCGCGGAGGGACTGGCCAAGATCAAGCCGGTATTCGAGGGCAAGACCATCAGCGCCGGCAACGCCAGCCAGCTTTCCGACGGCGCCTCGGCCTGCGTCGTCATGAGCGACAAGATCGCGGCCAGGAAGGGCCTCAAGCCGCTCGGTATCTTCCGCGGCTTCGTCGCCGCCGGCGTCGAGCCCGACGAGATGGGCGTCGGCCCGGTCGCCGCGATCCCGCGGCTTCTCACGCGCCACAATCTGAAAATCGACGACATCGACCTCTGGGAACTCAACGAGGCCTATGCGGTGCAGGTGATCTACTGCCGCGACAAGCTCGGCATCGATCCGGACAAGCTCAATGTCAATGGCGGCTCGATCGCGATCGGCCACCCCTACGGCATGACCGGCGCGCGCCTTACCGGCCACATCCTGATCGAGGGCAGGCGGCGCAAGGCGAAATACGGCGTGGTGACCATGTGCATCGGTGGCGGCATGGGCGCGGCGGGCCTGTTTGAAATCGTCCACTGATCGGCAATCGGGAGATATCCGTGAAAACAGCGATCACTGAACTGTTCGGCATCCAGCATCCGATCATCCAGGGCGGCATGCATTTTGTCGGCTTCGCCGAGCTCGCCGCGGCGGTCTCGAATGCCGGAGGACTCGGCATCATCACCGGCCTGACCCAGAAGACGCCGGAGCTGCTGGCCAAGGAGATCGCGCGCTGCCGCGACATGACCGACAAGCCGTTCGGCGTGAACCTCACCTTCCTGCCGAGCTTTACCGCGCCGCCTTATCCGGAATACATCGCCGCCATCAGGGAAGGCGGCGTCAGGGTCGTCGAGACCGCCGGCCGCAGCCCCGAGCAGTATATGCCGGCGCTGAAGGCCGCCGGGATCAAGGTGATCCACAAATGCACTTCGGTGCGGCATTCGCTCAAGGCCGAGAAGATCGGCTGCGACGCCGTCAGCGTCGACGGCTTCGAGTGCGGCGGTCATCCCGGCGAGGACGACATTCCGAACATGATCCTGCTGCCGCGTGCGGCGGATGAGCTGAAGATTCCGTTCGTGGCCTCCGGCGGCATGGCCGATGCGCGCAGCCTCGTTGCCGCGCTGTCGATGGGGGCAGCCGGCATGAACATGGGCACCCGCTTCATCGCCACCAGGGAAGCGCCGGTGCACGACAACGTCAAGCAGGCGCTGGTCAAGGCGAGCGAGCTCGACACCGTGCTGGTCATGCGCGCGCTGCGCAACACCGAGCGCGTCCTGAAGAACAGGGGTGTCGACCATCTGCTCGAGATCGAGCGCGAGAAGGGCGCCAGCCTGAAGATCGACGACATCCACGAACAGGTCGCCGGCGTCTACCCGAAGGTGATGATCAACGGTGAGATGGATGCGGGAGCCTGGAGCTGCGGCATGGTGGTCGGACTGATCAACGATGTGCCGACGGTCAAGGAACTGATCGACCGCATCATGGCGGATGCGGAAGCGATTATCCGCCAGCGTCTGACCGGTTTTCTTGACGGCAGTACCGTCAAGGCGCCGGCCCGCGCCGCAGTTGCCTGACGAAATTGCCATGACCGAGCACGTCAACAGCGAGATTCCCGGCGGCGTTCCGACCGCGACGCTGCTGCTGCTGTCCGCCTGACCGGTCACCGCGTCACACAGAACCGAGGGAGCGAACCATGAGCAAGGTGGGAAGCTATCAGTACCCGACAATGGAGTCGGTGATCTACGGCAAGCCGGCCGCCGAAGCGCTGCGCGAAGAGGCCGAACGTCTCGGTGCAAAACGCGTCTACCTGATTGCCAGCCGCACGCTCAACACGACGACCGACGAGATCGAGAAGATCCGTCAGGCGCTCGGCGAGCGTCACGTCGAGACCTTCGACGGTATCCCGCAACACACCACGCGCGAGGTGGTAGTCAAGGTCGCCAGGCAGGCCAAGGACGCGAAAGCCGATCTGGTGGTTGCGATCGGCGGTGGCTCGGTGGTCGATGCCGCAAAGATCGTGCTGATGTGCATGGAGCACGAGATTTTCGAGCAGGACGGCCTCGACGGGTTCGAGACCACTCCAGAGCGCCGGTTTGGACAGTTCCGCGCTCCGAAGGTCCGCATGATCGCCATTCCGAGCACGCTCTCGGGGGGCGAATACAACTCAGGTGCGCTGGTCACCGATACGCGCCGCAAGCTGAAACAGATCTTCAACCACCCCATGATGATGCCGCGCAGCATCATTCTCGATCCAGCAATGACCAAATACACGCCGGAAAAGCTGTGGCTGGGCTCCGGCACGCGAGCGATGGATCACGGCATAGAGGCGATTTGTTCCAGCCGTCCCAATGCACTCGTCGACGCCGTTTGTCAGCAGGGACTGCGCTATCTGCATGATGGCCTGCGACGCACCAAGGACAATCCGAACGACGAGGCGGCGCGATTGAACTGTCAGCTAGGCTCCTGGATGTCGGCCTTCGGGCTGCAGGCGAGGGTGCCGATGGGTGCAAGCCATGCCATCGGCCATGTGCTCGGCGGCACCTGCGATGTGCCACATTACTTCTGCACGGCAGTCATGATGCCGAGCGTGCTGCGGTACAATCTGCCGTCCACGGAAGCCGCTCAAAAATCGATCGCAACCGCGCTCGGCGCACCGGGGCGCGACGCCGGCGAGGCCTTTGCAGCGTTCGTCGCCGACCTTGGCCTGCCGCGGCGGTTGGCCGACGTCGGCGTTGCCGAGGACCGCTTCGAACTGATCGGCAAGAACGCGATGCTGTCGATCTTCACCCGGGCAAACCCGCAGCCGATCCGCGAGCCCGGCGATGTGGTCAAGATACTCAAGCTGGCGGCCTGAGGGAAACAGGGGAGGAGAGCACGATGTCCTGGTGCATTCGATTGGCCTGCGCGTTCGTAATTGCGTTATCGGCGCCTTGCTGGGCGGGCGAGACGCCCGGCGTCACCGCAACACAAATCATGATCGGAGGCATATATCCGCTGAGTGGACCGGCCTCCTCAATCGGCCAGGTGGGACACGGCGTGCAGGCCTACGTGCAATCGATTAACGATCGCGGCGGCATCAATGGACGCAAGATCAACTACGTCATGCTCGACGATGCCTATAGTCCCCCAAAAGCGGTCGAGCATGCGCGCCGGCTTGTCGAGAGTGACGAGGTAGCCTTCATGTTCGGCCAGCTCGGCACAGCGAGCAACTCGGCCGTGGCAAAATATCTTGCGGCGAAACGGGTGCCGACGATTGCCATCGTCACCGGCGCAAGCAAGTTCACGAACGTCAAGGACTATCCGCTCACGACGACCGGCCTTGTCAGCTATGACACTGAGGGCAAGATCTATGCAAAGTATCTGATGCGTGTCTTGCCCACGGCGAAGTACGCGATCCTGTTCCAGAACGATGATCTCGGCCGTGACTACGTCAACGCCTTCAAGGCGGTCCTGGGCGCAGATTTCGACAAACGCGTGGTCACCGCCAGCTACGAGGTGACGGAACCGACCGTGGACTCGCAGGTGGTCACCCTCAAGAGCTCGGGCGCGCAAGCGTTATTCATCGCGGGTACGCCGAAGTTCGCGGCCCAAGCCATCCGCCGCGCCGCCGAGACCGGGTGGAAGGCAACGATCCTGATCAACTTCCCCTCATCGTCGGTTGCCGGCACGCTGAAGCCGGCCGGCCTGGAGAATTCCGTGGGCGTGATCGTCGGTACCCCGAACAAGGATCCGAACGACCAGAAATGGACGGACGACGAGGGAATGAAAGCCTATCGTGCCTTCTTCGAACGCTACCTGGCCGGCTCCGATATCACCAATACGAGCTATCTGACCGGATACCAGCAGGGGATGGTGCTCGAACAAATTCTCAAGCAATGCGGCGACGATCTCTCGCGCGAGAACATCATCAGGCAGGCGAAGTCGCTGAAGAACCTCGTGCTGCCGACCGCGCTGACCGGTGTCAAGCTCAACACCAGCCAGAGCAACAACATGATCTGGACACAGCTGCAGCTTCAGCGATGGACGGGGACCCGCTGGGAACAGTTCGGCGACATCCTCGACGCGAGCTCGGAGTAGTGCAGCCGGCGGCGCCGAGATCGCGACCGCAGGGCATGGTCCCTGATCTCGGAGAAGAAAAACGAACCCCGGATGCGCCAGGCGCGTGTCCGGGGTTCTTGCTGTTTCGCGGTCGGCGCTTGCTTGCCGCCGCTACGCGGTCACTTCTTCACCAGCGGACAGTCGCTGGCCTCCAGCGGCTTGGCCGCGTCTTCCGGCGCGATGGTGGCGACCAGCTTGTAGTAATCCCACGGGCCCTTCGACTCCTCGGGCTTCTTCACCTCGAACAGATAGGCCGGGATCAGGCGGCGGCCGTCGGCGCGCAGCGGGCCCTTGCCGAA
>Ga0081455_10009067_pt1 | contig 10265 bp, 8 predicted proteins | sample TabmetS3T2R1_FD_70207 | JGI IMG/M metagenome (GOLD analysis project Ga0081455, IMG submission 70207) | Tabebuia heterophylla rhizosphere microbial communities from the University of Puerto Rico - S3T2R1 | ecosystem: Host-associated > Plants > Roots > Rhizosphere ... | reverse complement strand
CTGGTTCTGGATCGGTGAAGACCGGGGGTGACGAGTTCAATTGATCAAGGTGTCGGTTCCTCCCCGCCAGTGCGCGACGCCTTCGAGGAGATCCCAGAGAACCTGAACGTCGGCGGCCTCGGAGGCCGTAACGACCTCCGGGTACAGCTCGATCTCGGACGTCCCACTCCAGTAGTCCGGGCAAGGCCTCTTCGCGGCGGACGAGTCAATCGGCGTTTGTTCGCTGCGATGAAGGCGCCGTGATGGTCGCGGCCGCGTGGTGACTTTTGAAGCTGGATGACAAGGTGTTGGTTCCACTGCCCGGCGATAAGCCGGGTCGGCCTCGGCAAAGCCGGCGTGATCGCTGGGCAGCACCGAGAAACTGCTGGCTTGGCGAAAATGCCGATTCCAGCAGCGAACTGTATGGACTTGTCGCCGGTCGTGCCGATGGTATGGCCGGTCACTGTGCGAGGTCGCCTCTCAGATTCGTCGAGCTCGGTGCCTTGATGACCGAGACCCCGGCCCGGGCCGCTGCGAGGGTGGCTGCTGAGTCGGTTGGGTCGTCGGTGACGAGGGTGTCGGCGGCGTCGAGGGGCGCGATGTTCGACAGGTACACGCGTCCGATCTTGGATTGGTCGGCGACGACGATGAGCCGGTCGGAGGCGGCGATCGCCGCCCGTTTGACCGCGCTCTCTTCGCGGTGGTAGTCGGTGAACCCGCGGTGTTCGTGGACGCCGGCCACCCCCATCACGAAGGTGTCGCAGTTGTAGGCGCGGAAACTCTCGATTGCTTCCACCCCGATCAGGCTCAGCTCTCCGGGTCGGACCAGGCCAGCGGTGAGCAGCACAGTGGTGTCGGGCTCGCTGGCCAGCTCGACGGCGACGTACAGACTGGGGGTAACTACCGTGAGACCTAGTCCTCGGCCACGGACGGCGCGCGCTACTGCGAGGGCTGTGCTGCCGCTGTCGATAATGACGGTCTCGTGGACCGACAGTTGCTCGACCGCGGACTCGGCGATGTGGATCTTGCTATCGACATCGAGACCGGAGCGGATCTCGAACGTGGGCTCGGCGATCTTGCCGAGTGCGATTGCCCCGCCGATGACCTTGCGGACGATGCCTTCGGCCTCTAGGGCGTCGATGTCGCGGCGGATCGTCATCTCAGAGACACCGCATTCGGCGGCCAGGGCGCTGAACTCCACTTCTCCGCGAGACATCAACTTCTCGCGGATGTGCTGCTTTCGGCTGCCCATCGCTTCCACCATCACGCCACCTCTCGTGATTCTTTAACGCCGTCTGATGTGATTCAATCACAATACACCAAATTGTGAAATCTTCACACTTGACCTGCGCCTGGACCCAGGGTGGGGTCAGCCACGTCGGCTAGGACCGAACATTCATCAGAATCCACTACCAAAAGGAAAACTTGTCACGTGGTGCATCTTCAGGCCGGTTGCGCGCATAGCAGAGTGGGATCGGTGGGCAAAGCTAGTGCGGAAGTCCCGGCTTGTAATGAGCGGCAGATTCTGTGAGGATGGGATTTATTAACAGATCCGACGACCTAGCTAAGTGAATATTTAACACTCAAGATTCATCTCGAACACGCCCGAACACTGGTCACTCGACCCAAAAGGAAGACGCCCGTGAAGCTCCGCCGTCTGGCTGTCGCTACCGCCAGCCTCAACCTCGCCGCGTGGCTCCTTCATCGGCGGCCAGAACTTCTCACCGAGGCGGCTAACAGCGGGCCTGCTCACCGCTGGCCGCGGGATCGTGTTGCTGTTGAAGCTGTCGCTATCTGCGTACGCGTTCCCACCCTCGCTGTTGACATTCTGGTCGGCCAACGTCTGGTTGTGCTGGGCAGATCGACCAAGGCAGCCGAGCATGGCTGAGCCCAGTGCGGCGCAGGAGCAGCTGTCGGTGATTGAACTTCGCGATATTGCTCTGACGGCCACCGAGACGGCTCGGTTTGTCCTCACCGCTGGCCAGGTGGCGCGGCAGTCACTGCAGAAGAGTGCCCCGGGGGACGTGGTAACCGTCGCCGACCGGCAAGTGGAGGAGCGGCTTCGCAAGTTCTTGGGCGCCGCGCGACCCGATGACAAGATCGTAGGGGAGGAACTGCCCGACACCGGCCCGGCCACGACCGGGATCGAGTGGTACTTGGATCCGATCGACGGCACCACCAACTTCGTACTGGGTCTCGACCTGTACTGCACCTCGGTCGCCGCCTATGACGCGATCAACGGTGTGTGGCTGGCAGGCGCTGTAAGCGTCCCCACCAAAGGGATCAGCTACGCCGCGGCCGCTGGCCACGGCGCGGTCCGCATCGATCACAACGCGGAAATGCCGCTGGATGCGATGGTCCCGGCTGGCGCGCCGCGGCTGCTGGGGGTGGGTGTGTCGTATGACGCGGCCATCCGGCGTCGCCAGTTCGATGAGATCAGTGACCACATGGAGGACTACGACGACCTACGAGGCCTCGGCACCGCGGCGTACGCGTTGTGTCTGGTGGCAGACGGAACACTCGCTGCGTTCATCGAGACCGACCTGTATGTCTACGACTGGGCCGCCGGAGCCCTCATCGCCGCGGAAGCCGGCGCGACAGTCACCCGCCCCGGGTTAGTCCGGGGCGCCGTCTGCGCCGTCGGTGCCCGCGCTGATGACGACTCGGCTAGGGCCGGCGTGTGCCCGCAATGAGCGCCACACCGCAAAAGGTCGTCCTCGGTGTCGACATCGGAACCTATGAGGCCAAGGGCGTCCTGGTGGACGACGACGGCCGCGTGCTCGCACAGCACCGTCGCCCGCACAGCATCGCTGTACCCCGCCCGGGATGGGTCGAGCACGATCCTGAGAGGGTGTGGTGGGACGGGTTCGTCGAGGTCACCCGAAGCCTGCTCGCCACCTCCGGCATCGCCGCCGCCGCCGTTGCGGCCGTGGCCGTCAGCGGGATTGGGCCGTGTGTACTGCCGGTGGACGCCTCGGGCCGACCACTGCGCAATGCCATCCTTTACGGAGTCGACTCCCGCGCCCAAGACCAGATCTCCTACCTGGAGGACGTGGTCGGCGCCGCGGAGATTCTCGCGCGCTGCGGCACCGTGTTGACCTCGCAGTCCGCCGGCCCGAAGATCGTGTGGGTCGAGCAGAACGAGCCCGATATCTTCGCCCGCGCCGCCCGGTTCGTCACCTGCCAGACCTTCATCACCGGCCGCCTCACCGGCCAGTGGCGCATCGATCACGCCACCGCCGCCTATTTCCATCCCTTCTACGACCGCCGCACCGGCGACTGGATCGTTGAGGAGTCGGTGACGGCCCTGCGTCGCGAGCAACTGCCCGACCTCGGCTGGTCCAGCGAAGTCACCGGGATGATCACCGCGCAGGCCGCTGAGCTCAGCGGTCTCGCCGCCGGCACCCCGGTCCTGGTCGGAGCCCCGGACGCGCCGACCGAGGCCCTCAGCGCTGGCGTGGTCAGCCCCGGCGACATGATGGTGATGTACGGGTCGTCGCACTTCATCATCGAGGTCGTCGACCGGGCCCACCAGTCCGAGCAATTGTGGCCGGCGCCGTTCCTCTTCCCCGACACCCACCTGGTCGCCGCGGGCACCTCCACCGCGGGCAGCTTTACCCGCTGGTACGCCAACCTTCTGGCACCCGCCGAGGCGGGCAGCGACGCGCTGTACGCCGAGCTGACCCGCGCCGCCGAGCAGTCACCGCCAGGGGCCCGTGGTCTACTGGCGCTGCCCTATCTCAGCGGCGAGCGGACCCCCCTGTACGACCCCGGCGCCCGCGGCGGCTTCCTCGGCTTGTCGATGCAGCACGGTCGCGGCGACCTGGCCCGCGCAGTCGTGGAAGCCATAGCCCACAGCGTGTCGGCCGCGCTACGACGCTTTCAGGAGGAGGGCCTGACCCCCCATGTTGTCCGCGCCGTCGGCGGCGGCACCAAGAACCCGGTCTGGACACAGGCCGTCAGCGACATCTCTGGCCTGCCCCAACAGATCGTCCCAGGGCTCGGCGCCTCCTACGGCAACGCCATGCTCGCCGGCATCACCGCAGGGTTCATCGACGGCCGGGCCGAAATCCGCCGCTGGGTCACGCCACTGCGGACAGTGGCGCCGCGACCAGAGCTTGCCGAGCTGTACCGGCGACAACGCACCGCCTTCGAGCTCTTCTATACCTCCACCCGCCCGATCCTCACCACCCTTGAGGACCTCGGCACGCTCACCACAACGGAGACATCGTGAATGACCACATCCCGTCTGCCGACCCCCGCTGGCAGCTCCTCGCCGACCACATTGCCGACCGACTCGAAGTTGATGGCGACGCGCGGGTCAGCATCTTCGTCAATGACGCCAGCGCCCTGCCTGCCGCCGACGCCTTGATCCGGGCGTCGATCCGGCGCGGCGCCACGGTCCAGACGGTCTATCAGCCGGAGCTCGCCGACACCGCGGAGCTGCAGTTCTCCACTCCAGAGCGGATCGCCGAGCCGGCCCCCATCGAACAAGCTGCGATGAAGTGGTCCAACGTCCACGTCTCGTTCCGGTCGATGGTGTGGCCTACCACCGACAGCAACGACCTACCCACGGACCTGCCGGCCCGGCTCGCGGCCCAGCGCAAGGCCAAGGGAGTGATCTCCGGGCTCCGGTGGCAGGGCACCCGATGGGCCGTGGTCCGGATCCCCACCGCCGAGTGGGCAGTTGAGATCGGCGCCGATCCGGCAACCCTGACCGATGAGTTCTTCGCGGGCGCCCTCGACGACTGGGAGGCGGCCAAGAAGCGTTGGCAGCCCCTGACCGAGGCCCTCGACCACGCCTCCACCGTCACCATCACCGCATCCGACACCGATCTTCGGCTCGGCGTCGCCGGCCGCCGCGCGGCCCTGTTCGCCGGCGAGGCGAACCTGCCCGACGGTGAGGTGGCCACCGCACCGGTCGACGACCAAGTGGAAGGGCACATCACCTTCACCGGTGTCACCATCTTCGCCGGTGCAGTGTTCGAGAACCTGTACCTGCGCTTTCACAGAGGCCACGTCGTCGAGATCCGCGCCGACCAGGGCGCCGACCTCGCCACAGCGCTCATCGACACCGACGACGGATCCCACCGCGTCGGGGAGCTCGGTATCGGGCTCAGCAGTACGGTCCAGGCCTGGACCGGTGACCTGTTCATCGACGAAAAGATCCTCGGCACTGTCCACATCGCCCTGGGCCGCGCCTACCCGCAGTGCGGTGGGGTGAACACCTCCACCCTGCACTGGGACATCGTGAAAGACCTGCGCGTGGACGCACCTGGCGGCCCCGGCACCCTCAGAATCGACGGCCGGCCCATGATCGAGGACGGCCATGTGGTGTGGCCCGGCCTGCTCGACTCTTTACCATCCTCACTCCACTCATCCCCGGAACCCGACTCGGAGCACACGACATGACCCTCAGCACTGACCCGAACCGTCGCATCCGCGTCGGGATCGCCGGACTGGGTGGATTCGGATCACTGCACGTCGGCGTCCTCACCCAATTCGAAGGTGCCGACCTGGTCGCCGTGTGCGATCCGAACGAGCAGCGACTGGCCGAGATCGCCGACCAATACCAGGTGCCGCACCGTTTCGTCTCCTACGAGGATCTCCTCGACTCCCGCCAGATCGAGGCCCTCTTCCTCGTCACCCCCGAGCATCTGCACGCGGAAATGGTGTTCAAGGCTCTCGATGCCGGGATCCACACCTTCGTTGAGAAGCCGTTCGCGACCAACGTTGATGACGCGATCCGAATGCGCGACAGGGCCACCGAGACCGGGCTGCGCCTGCAGGTCGGGCACGTCTTGAGATTCGAAGCCCAGCACGCCATGCTTCGCGACCAGATCGCCTCCGGCGCGATTGGCCGGCCGCTAAGTATCCGGGCCAAGCGGAACACCCCAGCCTCGTGGATGGCAGTGAACGGTCTCCGCGCACACGTTGCCATCGAGAACCTTGTACACGACGTGGACCAAGTGCTGTGGAACCTGCCCGGTCAACGCTGCGAGAAGGTGTACGCCGCCGAGCGGTACATCACCGGGCAGAAGTTCCCCGACTTCATCCAGGCCATGCTGCAGTTCAGTGAAGGAACGATCGTCACCCTCGAGACCGGCTGGACCGTGCCCGACGGGGCACCGGCGAACATCGTCTCCGACAACTGGGGCGGTCACATCGACTCCAGCCTTGACATCGTCGGCACCCACTCAACTGCGGAGCTGCGAGTGTTCCGCGCGGGCCTGACCATCTGGGACAACACCACCACTCAGGTCCCTAACTCCACCCTCTGGCCCCTCGTGCACGGTCAGATCGGCGGGGCCCTGCGCGACCAGGACATGCACTTCCTCCGCACGATCCGCTCCGACGAGCCCAGCAGCCTCGCCTCGCTGGACGACGCGATCCACGGCATCGAGATCTTGACCGCAGTCATCGCCTCAGCCAGCGCCGGCGCCGAGATCACACTGTGACGGCCGCCCGCGCGCACCGCCATCCGAGCGGAGGCGTTCGACTTCACCGGAAGGCGCGTCCTCGTCACCGGCGGCCAAAAATGGCCTCGGCCACGCCATGGCCGAAGCGGCCGCCGCGGCCGAGGCCGGATCACCGTTTACCGCCCGCGACCACGACGCCGTGGGCCGAGCCGAGCACGAGCTGCGCGATCAAGGAAGGGCATCCCGCTCGGCGTCACCGACACCGCCACTATCACCCGCGCATTCGACGGCGCCACCAGCGGCTTATGTTGATCACCGACCTGATCAACAACGCAAACGCCTCGATTGGAGCGCCCGCCTGTCGCCGACTGCTGAGTGACCAACTGAGTGACTATCGGGTCGACGTCCCATGCATTCAGGCACACTTCCACGGACTGAGTTCACGCTCAGTTCTCAACCTCGACGACTCGCCGACCGCGCTTCGGGACGAAGAGGTCGCAGGTTCAAATCCTGTCACCCCGACCACAGTTCGACCTTGTTAGAGTGCATTTCGGTAGCGGCGCCTGAGTTGTGGGGTGAACCAGATCGGCTACCAGCTGAAGCGCGATGGGGTATCGCCGGAGTCGCCGGTGCCTGGTCTTCGCCGGCGACCAACCGGAGCGGACCTGGTGTGGGCCCAACGGATCGGGGCCCAACGGCCTCTTCCTCCGGCGGAGGGACGTCACTCACGGCTCCAGTGGGCCGGGGTGGGTGTCGGTGGGTCGAGGTGGGTGGTGAGGTCGACCAGCACTGCATGCTCGTCGAGTGGCGGCCAGCAACGCCGCGGAGGCGGTCGACTTGCCCGCGCCGGGGGCCGCCGGTTGATCCCCAGCAGCGTGCGCCGGCCGATAGCGGCCAGTGTCCGAGCACGATCGGCCAGCTCATTCAGCGACAGGCGGACCACAGGCGGGGTGGCGGCGTGCGTGGAGATGCCCACGTCGTCTCGATTCGGGTGGTGCCCCGGTACGCCGCGTCAAGCCACGCTGCACCACCGAAGCGCCTAGGTGGATGGTTATGCGGCCGTCATGTCACCGGTGTCAAGACGACGGACGAAACTATGTCACCGATGTTATTGATCTTGGAGTCACCGGTGACATCGCTGATCCGATGGGCTAGGCTCAAGGCCATTCCCACCCGGAGGCACGGCCCTGCGACCCGGGCTCTCAAGGACGAGGAGACCCCTCTATGACCGACTTCAACGGCCGCCCGATCCTGGTCACCGGGGCCAGTGGCGGCATCGGCGGCGCAACCGTCCGGCAGCTGGTCGCCGCCGGCGCTGACGTGATTGCCGGCGGCCGCTCTACTGAGGGGCTCGACTCACTGGCCGCGGAGACCGGCGCCCGCACCGTGGCCTTCGACCTCACCTCGGAGCAGGAGGTCCGCGACGCACTCGGGGATCTGGACGTGTACGGGGTTGTCAACTGCGGTGGTTACGGGGGCGAGATCGCGACCCCGATGGACACCGACATCGCGGTCTTCGACAAGGTGATCACCATCAACGCCCGCGGCGCGCTGCTGGTCATCAAATACACCTCGCGGTCGATGATCCGACTCGGCCGCGGCGGCTCCATCGTGAATGTGTCCAGCCAGGCCAGCCTGGTCGCCCTCAACGGCCACATCTCCTACGGCTCGTCAAAAGCCGCCCTGGACAACATCACCCGCGTCTCCGCGCTCGAGCTCGGTCAGTACAACATCCGTGTCAACAGCGTGAACCCCACCGTCGTCATGACCCCGATGTCAGCTTGGTACTGGGGTCGGGAAGACATCGAGGGCCCTTTCCTGGCCGCCATGCCGCTTGGCCGATGGGCCACCGAGGACGAGATCGCTGCCCCGATCGTCTTCCTGCTCAGTGACGGGGCCTCGATGATCAGTGGCGTGTCCCTGCCCATCGATGGTGGCTACAGCAGCCGCTGACCCAAAGATGGGGTGAGACAAGGGCGGTCACCGTCCGGCTAGCCGACACCAAGCGAACGGAGAGCTTTGATGGCGACCATGCGAGACGTCGCAGCCCGCGCCGATGTCAGCGCCAAGACGGTCTCGCGGGTGTTCAACGGCGACCCGCACGTCACTCAAGAGACCAAGCAACGCGTCGAGGAGGCGCTCCGCGAGCTCAACTACGTGCCGAACTCGATCGCCACAACGTTCCGGACCGGCCGGGCGCCCGTCATCGGCGTCGCTGTCCCCGAGATCGCAGACCCCTTCTTCGCCTCCATCGCCGAAGCGGCCGAGACCCTTGCGACTGCCCATGACATGTCAGTGGTCATCACCAGCATCGGCGACGACCCGGCCCGTGAACCGACGGTGGTCCAGGCTCTACTCCGACAGGCTCTCAGCGGACTCATCATCGCCCCCGTCACGACCGACCAGACCTACCTGACCGCCTGGACCGGGCGCACGCCGATCGTGTTCGTCGACCGGCAGCCGAGTGGCGTCATCGCCGATTCCTTCACCGAAGCCGACAGCGACGGCGCGCACCTGGCCACTAGCCATCTCATTGCGCACGGCCACGCCCGCATCGGCTTCATCGGCGACGACCTGGCCATCCCGACCACTCGCAATCGACTGGCCGGCTATCGGGCCGCCTTCCACGGTGCCGGCCTCACGGTCGACGAGGACTTGATAGCCCTGGGCGGTACCAACCGCGACGGCGGGGCGGCCGCATTTGCCAAACTCGAGCAGCTCGAAGACAGACCCACTGCCCTGTTCTGCTCGAACGCGCGGGCCGCCCGGGCCCTGGCGCCAAAGCTGCGCGCTAGCGGCCTCGCCGTTGTCACCTTCGGAGACTTCCCGCTCGCTGACATGCTGACGCCCTCACTCACCGTCATTGACCAGGACCCGTTCCAGCTCGGCACCCTCGCTGCCCAACGCATCCTCGACAGACTGAACCACCCCAACCGGCGCCAGCGCCGGCGAACTGTGCTAGGTGTCGACCTCGTCGAACGCGACTCCTGTCAGATGACCGACCGGCTGGATCTCGCCCGATGATCGCGAGCATCGGGGAGGATGCGTCGACCATGATCGAGCACCCCGACGCAGGCATCGACGAAGCCTCCGGCGAGTGGATCTCCTGGGGACGTCGTCGAGATCGATTTCGTCGCCTTCGCCGCCAAGAAGAATGATCAGGTGCCGGGCCGGTAGGTCGAAAGCTCATCCAAATTCCAGCCCGCCTCGCTAGATCAGCCCGAAGAATGATCAAGCATCTGTTCCTGGACTTGGCTTTGGCAGCCCGCTGGCTGGTTATCGCCCCGTGAACCGGGGCTGGGTCGTGTTGCGAAACGCCCTGACCCCTTCCATTAAGTCGTCAATGTATGCAGCGAAACCGCTGCCAAGGGGTTCGAGGATGGATGATGGCGCACCGCGCTTCGCTGCATCGACCAATTGCTTCGCTATCTGTTGAGCAATCGGGGCCGAATCGAGAAGACTCCGAACATATCGACTGATTTCGTCATCCAGCTCGCTGACGCTGGCAGCACAACCGCTCCCGCCACTTCTTCGATCACTGGTCTAGGGGCAGGTCGACAGTCCGCAGTACCTCGGCTGGCGTGAGCTCGGCGAAGCAGTGCGGATAAGGGCCGTGGCCGAGATCCTCGACCACGATCGGCAACCGGTCGCGGTCGATTTCCAGCACGACGAGTTCGGACGGATGAAGATCGGCGTACTGGTTCATAGCGATGTCGGGGACCTGGTCGGCGAACGAGCAGTGCACGAAGCCTTCACGTTCATAGCCCAGACCGCGGCTCGACCATGGGTAACGGCCGGTAGCCTCGGCCTCCGCCCACGCTGACCGCTCCGCTAGATGGAACACCGGCTCGGGAATCGGCTGAGGCG
>Ga0081455_10009066_pt1 | contig 10266 bp, 12 predicted proteins | sample TabmetS3T2R1_FD_70207 | JGI IMG/M metagenome (GOLD analysis project Ga0081455, IMG submission 70207) | Tabebuia heterophylla rhizosphere microbial communities from the University of Puerto Rico - S3T2R1 | ecosystem: Host-associated > Plants > Roots > Rhizosphere ... | reverse complement strand
AGGCGAACCTGTCGGCCAAGTGACCGGGCCGATGTCGCTGTCGGTCAACGGAGGAGAGCATGATGGATGCGAAAGACCGTCGCGCGCGCGGGCTCGCCGTCTACCAGGCGATGGGCTGGGGCGAGAACGCCGCGGTGAAGGAGCTCGATGAAGACCTGTGGCGGCTCACCACCGATGTTCTGTTCGGGGAAATCTGGTCGCGGCCCGGGCTGAGCCTGCGCGAGCGCGAGCTCGTCACGCTCGCGGCCCTGATGGCGGCGAAAGCCGACGGCATCGCGCTGCACATGCGCAATGCGCACAATCTCGGCATCAGCTTCGATGAAATGAAAGAAGTCATCCTGCAGGCGACGATCTATCTCGGGATGCCGAACGCGCTTTTCGCCATGCGCAAGCTCAAGGCTGTGATGGCCGAAGCCGCCGTCAGCGACGCCACCGCATAGGCGGCTCCGCGGGGCCGGATGTGCAGGTGCGGCTGCCGTCGCGCGTGCTCGCGCATGCACGCAACCGGAATTTGCGCTTCCGCGCAGATATGCGACTTCCGTATGCTACTCATAGGATCAATCCGATGGCTGTATGGTTGGTCGAGTGTTAGCATTTTGCGAGATGCCGGGCCGATATCGTCTATTCGAGGAGATGAGGTCCATGCCCCATGCGTTGAGATGGGCGGCGCTCGCCGCCGGTGCGGTTGCGTTGCTCGCCACGGTCGTGCCCGGTGCCGCGCAGGAATCGATCCGGATCGGCGTGCTGCAGCCGATGACCGGGCCGGCGACCAAGAACGGCACCGAGAACTACACGGCCATGCAGATCGCGCGCGACATGTTCAACGAGCGCGGCGGGATCAATGGACGCAAGGTGGAGTTTTTGCTCGCCGACATTCCCACCCCGACTGCGGCGATCAGCGAGACGGAGCGCCTCACCACCAAGGAGGGCGTCAAGATCACGCTCGGCTCGGGCGTGTCGCTGCTCGCGATCCCGGTCAGCCAGGCAGCCGAGCGTCACGGCGTATTCCACTGGGAGACCGCCGGCGCGGCCGACATCATCACCAAGCGCGGCTTCAAATACACGTTCCAAGTGGGGCCGGCGGCGTACCGCTACGGCCAGGCGGCGGTCGATATCACGCTCGACGAGCTCGCTCCGAAGCTCGGCAAATCTCCCGCCAACCTGCGGGTGGCGCTCCTCTGGGAGAACCGCGCCTTCGGCAAGTCGGTGGGCGATTCCATCCGCGCCTATGCCAAGGAAAAGAACATCAACCTGGTCTATGACGAAGGCTACGACCAGTTTCTCACCGACATGACGCCGATCGTCCAGCGCCTGAAAGACGTGAAGCCGGACGTGCTGCTGGCGATCTCTTTTCCCAACGACGCCATCCTGTTCCAGCGCAAGGCGAAGGAGCTCGACTTCAACGTCGGCGCCATGGTCGGGGTGAGCGCGGGCTATTCCAATCCGGACCTGCGCGATTCCATCGGCGACATGGTCAACGGCATCTTCGTCTCCGATTTCGCCGCCCGTGTGAACCCAAAGGCGCTTTCGCCGGAGACGCTCAAGGTCGCCGACGAGTTCTTCAAGCGCTACGACGACAAGATGAAGCGTCCGCCCGCGGGGCACGCCTCCTCGGCCTTCTCGGCGACCTGGGCGCTGTTCACCGAGGTCTTCCCCAAGGCCAAGACGTTCGAGCCGGCGGAGCTGCGCGACATCGCGCTCAAGCTCGACCTGCCCGAGGGCAGCCTCGCGAACGGCAGCGGCATCAAATTCACCAACAACGACTGGCCGGTCGATCCGAAGGACGCGGGCCAGAACCTGCGCGCCTCGATCGGCGTGTGGCAATGGCAGAAGACCGGCAACAACCAGGTCTTCCCGAAGAAGCTCGCGACGACCGAGCCGCTCATGGTGCCGCTGCCGAACTGGAGCCAGCGCTGACGTGATGCCCGGCGCGAGGCCGCGTTCCCGCGCGGCCCGCTCATTGCCGTCGCGTGTCGAGCGGGACCGATGACAACTGTCGGGCAACTCGTCTTCTCCGGCCTGCTCATCGGCGGCATCTACGCGCTCATGAGCATCGGCCTGACGCTGATCTTCGGCGTGCTGCGCGTCGTCAATTTCGCCCACGGCGAGTTCCTGATGCTCGCGATGTACGGCGCCTGGGCGGTGACGAAATATCTCGGCCTCAATCCCTACTATTCCGTCGTCGCGATCGTGCCGGCCATGTTCCTGTTCGGTGTCCTGGTGCACCGGATGATCGTCGCGCCGGCGCTCGACAAGCCGCATCTGGTCGTTGTGTTCGCGACCATGGGATTGTCGATTCTGATGCAGAACGTCGCGTTGATGGCGATGTCGGCCGATCTCCTGGACGTGCCCCCGATGCTGGGTGGACGTTCGTTCAGTTTCGGCCCGTTCTATGCCAAGCCGGAATTGCTCATCGGCTTCGCCGTCGCGGTCGCCTGCACCCTGGCGCTGCGTTTCATGCTGCAGGCGACCTATCTGGGCAAGGCGATCCGCGCCACCGTGCAGGACGGCGAAGCCGCCCAGCTCATGGGCGTTCCGGTTCCCCGCATCTTTCTCATCACCTTCGCCGCCGGCTCCGCCCTCGTCGGTCTCTCCGCCTGCGTGATGATGCCGCTGTTCTCGGTGTTCCCGACCGTCGGCCTCAATTTCGTGCTCATCGCGTTCGTGATCGTCGTGCTCGGCGGCATGGGCAGCATCGAAGGAGCGCTGCTCGGGGGCATCTGCATCGGCATCGTACAATCGCTGAGCAGCTACTACATCGCCCCGGCCTTCGGGCAGATGTTCTTCTTCATGCTGTTCCTTCTGGTCATGATCTTTCGTCCGGCGGGCCTGCTCGGCCGCAAGGGCGAGGCCAGCATCGGCATCAACGACTGAGCCGGCATGGATGCGGCGCCGCCCATAGCCAAGCGACGACCGCAGCGGTGGCGGCTGATGCCCGAGCGCGGCACGCTCTCGCTGTTCGAGTTGGCGCTGCTCGCGATCTGCGTGGCGCTCGTCGTTGCTCGCCCGCCGCAATACCTGCAGGACGTCGTCATCCAGACCTTCCTGTGGGCGGGGCTCGCGCTCGCCTGGAACATCGCAGGCGGCTTTGCCGGGCTCATCTCGTTCGGGCACGCCGCGTTCTTCGGTCTCGGCGCCTATACCTCGACCATCCTGACGGTGAACCACGGCGTAACGCCCTGGATCGGGCTGTGGATCGGGGGCGCATTGGCGGCGGTGTTCGCGACGCTTCTCACGCTGGTCTGCGCGCGCCTGCGCGGACCGTTCTTCATCCTGTCGACGCTGGCGGCGGCGGAAGTCGTGCGGATCGCGGCGCTCAACTGGGAAAAGCTGACCGGCGGAGCGGAGGGCCTCGCGATCCTGCCGACCGCGAGCGTCGCCAACATGGTGTTCGACTCCAAGACCACCTATGCCGCCTTGATGCTGGGATATCTCGTGATCGTCTATGCCGTCACCAAGGCCGTCGAGGGCTCGCGCTACGGCTACTATCTGTTCGCGGCGAGGGACGACGAGGACGCCGCCAGCGCCGCCGGCGTCAATCCGCTGCTGGCGCGCACCGGCGCCATGGGCCTGAGCGCTTTCCTCACCGGCATCGGCGGCTCGCTGTTCGCGCAATACTTTCTGTTCCTCGATCCGACCCATGTGCTCTCGCCCGAATTGTCGTTCCAGTTCGCGCTGCTTCCCGCGCTGGGCGGGCTTGGCACCGCCATCGGGCCGGTGCTGGGCTCGTTCGCGATCACGCCGCTGTCGGAAATGCTGCGCGCCTATTTCGGCGGCAAGGCCGCAGGCCTGCATCTGGCGATCTACGGCGGCGTGCTGGTGATCGTGATGCTCTATTTCCCCAGCGGCATCGCCGGGGCGCTGCAACGGTTGTCGAAACGCTGGCGGAGCAGCAACCGATGACCGCGCTGCTCGAGGTCCGCGACCTGACCCGCACCTTCGGCGCGCTCAACGCCGTTGCCGGGGTGAGCTTCTCCGTCGGCGCCGGCGAGCTCGTCGGGTTGATCGGGCCGAACGGCGCCGGCAAGAGCACGCTCTATAACGTGATCGCCGGCGCGATCGCACCCAGCTCCGGGCAGGTCGTGTTCAAGGGCCGGCCGGTCGCCGGCTGGAAGCCCTACCAGGCGGCCCGTGCCGGCGTCGCGCGCACCTTTCAGATCCCCAAGCCCTATCGCCACCTTTCGGTGCTGGAGAACGTGGCATTGAGCGCGCTGCTGCACGAGCGGACGGTCGCGGCGGCGCGCGACAGCGCCGGCGCGGTGCTCGCCGAGGTCGGCCTCGCCGACTATCTCGAGGCGCCGGTCGCCAACCTCACGGTGGGGCTGCTCAAGCGGCTCGAAGTGGCGCGCGCGATCGCGCTGCGGCCGAGCCTCGTCCTGTTCGACGAGATCATGGCGGGACTGACGCCGAGCGAGGTCAAGGGCATGACCAGCCTGGTCGCCGCGCTGCCCGCCCGCGGCATCACCGTGATCTGGGTCGAGCACGTGCTCTACGCGATCATGAACACGGCGCCGCGCATCATGGTGCTCCACCGCGGCGAGCTGATCGCCGACGGCGCTCCCGCGACGCTCGCCAAGGACCCCGCGGTCATCAAGGCCTATCTGGGCGAGGAGACGAGCCTTGCTTAGCGTGGAGAAGCTCGACGCCTTCTATGGCCCGGTGCAGATTCTGCACGACATCAATCTCGCGGTCGGCAGCGGGCAGATCGTCGCTCTGGTCGGCGCCAACGCCGCGGGCAAGAGCACGCTGATGTTCTCGCTCGCGGGGCTGCGCACGGCGTGCCGCGGCCGCATCTCGATCGGCGAGGAGCGCATCGATGCCTTGCCGGCCTACGAGCGCGTGCTGCGCGGCCTGGTGCTGGTGCCGGAGCGCCGGCGGCTGTTTCCATTCATGACCGTGCTCGAGAACCTGGAAATGGGCGCCTATTGCGCGGCCGCGCGGAAGGCGCGCAAAGCGACGATCGAGCAGGTCTATGCGCTGCTGCCCGTGCTCGCGGAACGCCGCGGCCAGACCGCCGCCTCGCTCAGCGGCGGCGAGCAGCAGATGCTCGCCATCGGCCGCGCGCTGATGGCGAAACCGCAGGTCCTGCTGCTCGACGAACCGACGGAAGGCCTCGCCCCGATCTACGTCAATCTGCTGTTCGAGCTCCTGCGTACGCTACGCGAGCGCGGACAGACCATCCTGATCGTGGAGCAGAACGTGCACCACGTGCTGCGGACCGCCGACCGCGCCTACGTGCTCGAGAACGGCAGGATCGCCATGCAGGGCGCGGGTGCCGAGCTTCTCAACGACGAGCGGCTGAAGGTCGCCTATCTCGGACTGTGAACATGATCACCGACATCCACTGTCATTTCATTCCGGACCGCCTGTTCAAATTCGTCCAGGCCCGCGCGGAATTCGACGCCCGCGTGACGGCGGCGGACGGCGAGCGCATCGACCTCACGGTGCGCGGCATGCATTACGGCTTGAACGCGACGTTCTTCGAGCCGGCGCGGCAGGTCGCGCGCATGGAGCAGCTCGGCATCCATCGCAGCGTCATTTCGCTCGCCACCCCGCTGGTCAACTACTATCTCGATCCCAAGCTCGCGTGCGAGGCGGCGCGGCTTTGCAACGACGGTTTCGCCGAGCTCGCAGCCGCGCAACCCGGGCGCTTCCTGGCCTGGGCGTTTCTGCCCATGCAGGATCCCGTCGCCGCGGCCGCGGAGTTGCGGCGCTGCGTCCGCGAGCACGGATTCGTCGGCGGGCACGTGGCCACCAACGTGCGCGGAACATACCTGCCGGACGAGGCCTTCCGGCCGATCTTCGAGGCGGCGAGCGAGCTCGACGTCCCACTCTTCCTGCATCCGGTCGATCCCCCCGGCCGCGACCGCACCGGCGACTACGAGCTCACCGTGGTGGCCGGCTATCTGTTCGATTCCACCATCAACGTCCTGCGCATGATCTGCAGCAACTTCCTCGATCGCTACGGCGGTCTCAAGCTCGTCTGCGCCCATACCGGTGCGTTCAGCCTGATGCTGCGCAACCGCATGCAGCGCGAGGTCGACACCAACGCGGCGCTGTCGCGCACGCTGCCGCGCAAGGTCGGCGACTATCTGCGTGGCCTCTACTTCGACACGGTCTGCTTCGAGCCCGATTATCTGCGCTACGCCGCCGGAATCGTCCCGGCGGAGCATCTGCTGCTCGGGAGCGATGCGCCGTTCCCGCTCGGAGAGGCCGATCCCGTCAACTTCGTCCGCAAAGCCTTGCCGTCGGCGCAGACGGAGCTCGCGCTGTCCGCCAATTTTCGCCGCCTCACCGGGAGGTAATCCATGGACATTCGCCGGCTGCTCGTCGTCTGCGACACCATCCACAGCGAGGGTGGATTGCCCGCGCTCGCCCCGGTCACCCGCGTCGCCGCCTGCGCGGTCATCGCCAATCCGCTGGCCGGCACCGCGCGCGACGACCTCGGCGAGCTCGTGCCGCTCGGCGCCGAGCTGGGCGAGCTCCTGGTGCGCAGGGCGCTCGCCGTCCTGCCGAATGCGCCGGTGAGCTACGGCAAGGCCGCCATCGTCGGTCTCGACGGCGACATCGAGCATGCCGCCGCCATCATCCATCCGCGCATGGGAAAGCCGATGCGCGAGGCGATCGGCGGCGGCAAGGCGATCATTCCGTCGAACGTCAAGGTCGCCGCCGCGGGCACCGCGATCGACGTGCCGCTGTCCGACCGCGACGACGTCTGGGCGTTCGACCATATCGACACGATTACGGTCGCCGTGCCCGGCGCGCCGCGGCCGGCCGAGATCGTGGTGGTGGTGGCGCTCGCCGACGGCGGCAGGCCGCGACCGCGCATCGACAAGGACGGAGCCCGGCCGCCGGCTGGGCGCTGAGTAACTAGTGTGGCGGTTCAGAAGTCCGCATCATTATCGCGGCGAGTCCGAAATGCGGACTTCTGAACCAAAGCCACACTAGATCAATAAGCGCTAGTGTCCTTCGATTCCGAAGTTCGCAAACGAGGGTGCCGCACAATAATGCGAACTTCGGAATCGGGACACTAGCGTCAGGCGGTGCGCGCGCGGCCCCAATCCGCGTAGCTGGGGTGAGACTGATCGGCCGCCGCGGGGCGCGCATCGCTCGTGGGCGCGGCGGCGGCGCGAAACTCCGCGATCGCCTCCTCGCTGCCGATGATCCGGGCGCGGTGATACTGCCGCATGTAGTTGAGCGCATAGTCATGGGCGTCGCGATGTGGCGACGACACGCCGTCCGCGATCACCGAGATATCGTAATTGAGGTAGAACGCGTCGATCACGGTGTGCTGGACGCAGGCCTCGGTCCAGGCGCCGGTGAAGTAGAGCCGTTTGACGTCGAGCTCGCGCAGCACGGCGTCGAGCCGGGTCGAATTGAACGCGCTGTAGTGCTTCTTCTGGATCTGAAAATCTCCCGGCTTGGGATCGAGCTCGTCCACCACCTCGGCGTCGGGCGTGCCGATGATGCAGTGCGGGCCATAGATCTTGAAATGCTTGTCGATCGGGACTTCCTCCGGGAGGAAGTTGTCCTTGATGAAGACGATAGTGACGCCACTGTCGCGGCCGGCGTCGATGATGCGCCGGACGGTGGCGAACAGGCGCTTGGCGTCGAGCGGATCCGGCAGCGTGGGGTTGCTCTTGAAGAAGCCCTTGAGCAGGTCGACGATGATGACGGCGCTATGCAGGCTCATCCGGGTCCTCCGCGTTCGATGATGCTCCGGCTAGTGTGGCGGTTCAGAAGTCCGCATCATTCTTGCGGCAAATCCGAAATGCGGACTTCTGAACCAAAGCCACACTAGATCCACTAGCTGATCGTAGCCCCGGCAAAGTCATGCAGCAATTGCATTGGCCCTATTAATCCGATACGAAAATGGAATACCGGGCATTGCGCGACAGCCGCGGGAGGCCATGACCTTCGACAGTCGCAAGATCGAGTATTTTCTGGCGGTCGTCGAGCACCGGAACATCAGCTGCGCGGCCGAGGCGCTGCGCGTGTCGCAGCCGACCTTGAGCCGCCAAATCCATGCGCTCGAGCGGCAGTTCAATACGCCGCTGTTCGTCCGCCATGGACGCGGCGTGGCGCCGACCGAGGCGGGAAAACGATTGCAGGAGGGATTGCGCGGGCTCGAGCGACAATTGCGCACGCTGCGGGACGACGTCGCGGCGGCGGCGCGCGAGCCGAGCGGCGAGGTCGCCATCGGTATTCCGCCGTCGCCGCGCATGCTCCTCGGCGTGTCGATCATCGGCGCCTTCTGCAAGGCCTATCCGCACGTCACGGTTCGCATCAGCGAGGAGACCAGCGGCGACCTGCGCGATCTGGTCGCGCGCGGCGAGGTCGATCTCGCCATCATCAATCCCGACGAGCCGGGGCATGGGCTCGCCTCGGATCTTCTGGTGAACGAGCCGATGCTGCTCGTCGGCCCGCCGGATGCCGGGCTCTCGCTCCACGCGCCGACGCCGACCGAGCGATTGGCGGAGCTCCCGCTGATCCTGACCACGAAGCCGAACAGCCTGCGCCGGATGGTCGACCTCGCGTTGAACCAGCGCGGACTGCAGCCCCGCCTGCGGGTCGAGGCCAATACCCTGCCGCTGATGACCGATCTGGTCGCGCGGGGGCTGGGCTATACCGTGCTGCCGTCCTGCGGCGTGTTTTCCCTCGTCAAGGCCGGGCGCCTCTCGGCGAGTCCGCTCGAAGGCTTACGCATCACTTGGATGGTCGCACGTCCGGTCAATCGCAGCCTCAGCGTCGCCGCGCGGCTCATGCACGACATCGTTTTCCGCGTGGTGCACGATCTGGTCGCGACCGGCGCGTGGCCGCTCGCTACCATCGAGCCCGCTTGCAGCGCGGCCGTTCGCAGACAGGCGCAGGCGAGGGCGGCTTCGGCGCCGCACTTGGTGGCGGCGGCGAAACAGCGGCAGGGAGCCGAGTTGAGGCGCCGCTCCAAGCGCAGGTAGTGCGAGCGGAGCATGGTTGCCTTGCGTTTCCCGTGGCGACAATTGGCATCCTGAGCAGGTCGATCTCACGCCACGGCCTTTCGCCGTTCGCGGCGGATCCGGATTGGTGTGCTCATCCCGCGAGCGCCGGCGAGCTCGGGCCAGAGGACACGCTTTTTTTACGCCTTGGACCTTTGGCCCTCTTGCCGACAAAGCTTTCCAACCCGATCTTTCTGGCTGCGGGGTTGGCGAACCGGCACGCCCGCGCTCGCGGGACCGCAATATTCACTTTTGTTTTCGCTCACATTTGGAACCCGCCAAAGGGAGGCGAAATATGGCGAAGATTCTGGCCGCTGGAACGGTCGCTCCGGATTTCAAGCTGCGAGTCACGGCTGACCAGTGGCTGTCGCTCAGCGATTTGAAAGGCAGGCCTGTCATCCTCGCTTTCTATCCCGCGGACTGGAGCCCGCTCTGCGGCGACCAGATGGTGCTGTTGAACGAGGTGCTCCCGGACTTCCGCGAGCATGGCGCGGAGCTCCTGGGGATTTCGGTCGATGGTGTCTGGTGTCACCAGGCTTTCGCCAAGGACCGGCACTTGCACTTTCCGCTGCTGTCCGACTTCCATCCCAAAGGCGCGGTCGCGCGCAGCTACGGGGCCTATCGCGAGGATGAGGGCGTTTGCGAACGCGCCTTGTTCGTCATCGACGGGAACGGGGTAATTTTCTGGAGCTACCTGTCGCCGATCGGCGTCAATCCCGGGGCGGACGGCATCCTCGATGCGCTCGAAGCGTTGTCGAGCCGGAGCAAGCAAGATGGCCAGGCTGAAGATTCCAGTCACGCAGCATGATCACATCCGCGGCCCCGCCGATGCGGCGGTGACGCTGATCGAGTACGGCGATTACGAGTGCCCGCACTGCGGGGCCGGCGACGAAATGGTCAAAGAGTTGCAGAAGCACTTTCCCGGACGGCTGAGATCCGTGTTCCGGCATTTTCCGCTGTATGAAGTCCACCCGAACGCCGAGCCGGCGGCGCAGGGCGCCGAGCTTGCCGCTGCACATGGTCGGTTCTGGGAGATGCACGAAAGCCTTTATCAGAATCAGGAGCGCCTCGGACTGCCGCTGTTGTTCGAGCTGGCAAAGGACCTCGGCCTTCCCGAAGCGGAGCTGCGCAGGGTCCTGGACACGGGAGAATACGCGGCGAAGATCCGCGACGAAGCTCGCGGCGGCGTGCGCAGCGGGGTCAACGGCACGCCGACGTTCTTCATCGACGAGCAGCGCTTCGACGGGCCTTTGACATTCGACGGTTTCGTCGCCGCGATCGAGTCGCGGCT
>Ga0081455_10009065_pt1 | contig 10266 bp, 11 predicted proteins | sample TabmetS3T2R1_FD_70207 | JGI IMG/M metagenome (GOLD analysis project Ga0081455, IMG submission 70207) | Tabebuia heterophylla rhizosphere microbial communities from the University of Puerto Rico - S3T2R1 | ecosystem: Host-associated > Plants > Roots > Rhizosphere ... | reverse complement strand
TTAGCAGTTATAATAATACTCTGGTCCACATAACGGATGTCAGTGGAGCTGAAACAGTGGCATTCAGCTCTGGTGGGAGACATGTCACAGCTGACAGGTACGAATCATCTCCCTATGCTGCTATGAAATCCGCAGTTGCGGCGGCCGACGTTGCGAAATCAAAGGGTATTACTGCATTACATATTCGAGTGCGGGCTGTTGGCGGAGTGGGACCAAGAATTCCAGGTCCAGGAGCACAAGCTGCAATAAGGGCATTAGCCAGAGCAGGGTTCAGAATAGGGAGAATTGACGATGTCACGCCTGTCCCCCATGATACCACTAGGAAACCTGGGGGTAGGAGAGGAAGAAGAGTCTAGTTTTTTAAGTGTCGCCAACTCAGTAGGGCCTCAATAGGACTTCTTGATTATGGTGAATCCATTGGCAATAGTGGAAATAAGGAAGTCGGATACGACCTTGTTATCTACCTTCATAATTTCTTCATCAGGGTCCACGCTGAAATCATATCGTTCATCTCAGGCACATTGAAAACTATTGCTGGTGTTGTTTGCGAAACCAAGTACATAATTTACATCGGGTTTGTAAGACTATTTTTCCTGGTTTGGATCTTCTTGATTTATCTTCTTAAGCTTGTCTGAGAAAGAGACTAATTTGCCATGATCCTCGATTTTTATAGTTGTACTTACTCTTACGTATATCCCGACTGATCGGAGTAGCATGAGCAACTCTCCTCCAGATATTCCTTGTTGAATTTCACCAGACTTGATCAAGTCTGCTAGCCTCTTAACTATCGCGTGAGTCTGAGCTGGAAACTGAGATTCTGCAAGCTTCAGAACTTCCGTTCCCCTATCATAGAGAAAATCGGAAACAACTTGTTCATCAGTCCTACTTTGAGTCCTCCGACCTTCTTCTTTTTGTATGGCATTTGATTTTTCTAGAGCCGCTTTTTTCCACAGCTCTTTCATTTTTCGGGCATTGATTATTGCGATATCAGGGTCTTCATTTTGATCGCCATTCTTCGAAGACATCAGCCCTTGATCACTCCCAATGGAACAAGCCTTGCGACCTTGGTTGCTATTCCCAAAGAATGAGACACGTCCACAACAGAGTCTACATCCTTATATGCATCTGGTGCTTCCTCTACTAGACCGTCCTTTGTTAAGGATTTAATATAGATTCCCTTCATTTCCAGTGCTCTTCTTACTTCGTTTACAGAATGGGCTCGTTTTGCAGCCGACCTAGACATAGTTCTTCCAGCGCCATGAGCCGTGGAGCCAAAGCTCAAGTCAGATGACTTGTTGTTACCTAAAAGAACCCAGCTGGCGGTCCCCATAGACCCGGGGATGATTACAGGCTGACCTACACCATCATACTTAGTTGGCAGCTGTTGTTCTGCCAGAAAGGACCGAGTAGCACCCTTCCTGTGCACTACCAAATCACGCATCCCTTCTCCGTCGACCTTGTGACGCTCGACTTTGGCAATATTGTGGGAGACATCATAAACTAATTGCATATTTAGCGTTTGCTCACTTGTTCCAAATATTCTTCCAAACGCTTTTCTGGTCCAGTGGGTTATCATCTGTCTATTGCACCAGGCAAAATTCAAAGCACAGTACATAGCTTTACAATAGTTGTCACCTTCGGGTGAACCATTTGGGACGCAGGCCAACTCTCGGTCTGCGAGCTTGAATCCGTATCTTTTTAAGGCTAGCTCCGAAATACGCAAATAATCGCTGCAGATCTGATGTCCAAATCCCCGTGAACCACAATGGATCAGTATTGTCACCTGTCCCTCTTTATGTATGCCCATGGACTCCGCTGCCTTTTTGTCATATATTCCATCCACTCTTTGAACCTCAAGAAAGTGATTACCGGAGCCCAAGCTGCCTAACTGTATACTACCTCTTTTTCGAGCAATATCTGACACCTTGGTTGGATCGGCTCCCACCATCTTTCCCCCTTCTTCGCAAACCTCGATATCCTCCTTCCAACCATAGCCGTGTTCAATTGCCCAATTTGTACCCTCCATCAACAATTCGTCTAGCTCCGACCTAGTCAATTTAAAGGCCCCTTCACTCCCTACTCCGGTGGGAACAGATCTGAATAATTCATTTACTAGATCCTTCAATTTCGGCCTTAATTCAGATTCTTCCAAATCGGTTCTGATAAGTCTTACACCACAATTGATATCATAGCCGACCCCTCCTGGGCTGACGACTCCGTCCTGAAAATCGGTGGCCGCAACTCCTCCAACTGGGAAACCATAGCCTTCGTGGCCATCCGGGAGGACTACAACATGTTTAACCACACCAGGCAAGGTCGCTACATTCGCAGCCTGATCTAAAGTTCTATCTGTTGTCATTTTTGAGATAAGAGTATCATTTGAATAGATTGTAACAGGAACATTCATTCCTTTGGATTCATTCTTTTCTATTTGAAATACTAGGTCGCCAATTTTCCTTATACGATGGCTACCGCTTTTGGTCGATAACTCCATATTTGTGTTCTATTTACATCCTTGGTATCATATATGAGCTTATAAATACGAATCCAATAAGGAGGACGGATTTGGCAAATACACACTTTGAATCATGTGATTTGATCATACAAAAAGATTAGACACAACTATCGTGGTGAATATACATGTTTGTCAAAGCCTCTAGCTAATGTTTGTTCATGACAATTAGACAATGACATTCGATCGCATGTCTGTTTGATCCTAGGGGGGGAATTTCAATCTCAAACGAGATCCTAGCAAATCATGGGCTGATAATCGGTAAGCTGAATCCCCCATACTAGGCAAGATTTATTTTTCTAATATAATCTGTTTGTGTAATATAATGCCCATACTCCCTATAGATTCTGGACGTTATGGAAGCAAGGAAATCAAACGTATATTCAAAGAGGAACAGCGATTACTCTACGAGATTGAATTTGAAGGGGCTGTTGCGTCCGCACAAGGTCAAGTTGGACTGATCCCTACTCATGCTTCAAAAGAAATTGTGAAAATCGCCAGATCTCATTCTGTTAGCCTAAATAGAGTCAAGCAATTGGAATTGATAAGCGACCATGACACAGCGGCATTAATAGAGGCTCTGAGTGAACAATGTTCTACACGGACAAAGCCATGGGTTCATTATGGATTGACGAGTAGCGACGTAGTAGATACTAGCACATCGATGCAATTAAGGGATGCTTTTGCGATCATTGAGCCCAAAGTCGCACGACTAGCTAAAATTTTGATTAATAGAGCAATAAAATATAGGACATTACCAGCAGTCGGAAGAACACATGGTCAACACGCGAGTATAATTGCGTTCGGGCTTAAGTTTGCAGTATGGGCTACGGAAATGGCTAAGCATATTGAGAGGGTGGAAGAAAGTAAGAAGCGAATTTTACGATGTAAAACGCTGGGTGTCGTGGGAACAGGTTCAATAATGGATGAACGAGCTTTGACTGTTCAAGATTTAGTAGCTGAAAAGCTAGGCCTCATACCGACAGATGCCGCTACTCAAGTAATTCCACGAGAGGGTTACGCGGAAATGCAATTCTTGGTTGCGCTGATGGGTTCAACACTTGATAAGATTGCCATTGAAATAAGAAATTTGCAAAGAACGGAGCTGGCCGAGGTTACAGAACAATTCAGAGAAGGACAAATAGGCAGCAGCGCGGTACCCGTAAAGCGCAACCCAATTAAGAGCGAAAGGGTATCCTCTATTGCAAAAATATTGCGCTCTTTGGTAGAGGTAAGCATGGAAAATATTTCATTATGGCATGAGAGAGATCTATCAAATTCAGCCAACGAAAGGTTTACGATTCCTATGAGCTTCATATTATTAGATGAAATGTTGAACTTGATTACTAGGGTTATTTCAGAACTTCATGTAAACAAGGACAAGATCACCTCGAACTTGGATATAACAAAGGGTCAGGTCTATTCAGAATTTGTTCTCGAGGCATTATTGAAAAAAGGAATTCCCAGATTCGTGGCCTACAGGGAGATTCAAAGATTAGCGTTTAGCGCACTTCAAAATGGAAGAAGTTTTCTGGAGGTCTTGATTGAAGATACTTGGCTAGCCAAGAAATTGAGAGAAGATGAACTACGCCTTTTGTTTGATCCCAGGATCCATTTGGGGGCGTCGTCTAAAATTATTGATAAGGCAGCTAGTCTGGTTAGATCAACTACTAGAAAAATTTCCGAGAGTTAAACTCTAACAAAATTATAGATCTGAGCATTCGGACTTTGGGCCAGGTACATGCTTTGAATAGAAAATCGCGATATCAGCTGATATCCAAAATTATCGTCATTCTATCCTTAGCTTGCAAAAATTCCTATGAATCAAAGAACTGTACTGGAGGGCCTTCTTACGTTGCATCGCTGCTTGTATAGGTACATTTATTGAAACTGCTACTTGTCGGAGGATATGCTTTCGTATCATGTCACGGGGACCTATTATTTTTTGGTCAATTGGAATACTTTTCGCGAAGGAGATAAATTCAGATGTAAGAAATGGCTGTATTAAATTGACCCCCAATTCATTTAATATGCCATCTATTTCTTGAATTAGTTCAAATTCATTTTCAAGCTTCTTGTCCGTCAGCATCATGAGCTCCTTCTCACCAAGGTCGTATACTGATCTGAATCTATCATAACCGCAGAATAGTTCATCGCAGCCATTTCCTGATAGAATAGTTCTGAACCCATTGGCACGGGCAAATCGACCAATAAAAAAAAATCCAATACAATTTTCAATATGTGAAATAACCTTGCACTTAATTTTGTTGAATATCTGATCTGCATTTTCCTTAAAGGATTCAGTATCCAACTCCAATACTCTATGCGGGAGATTCATCTTGTTAGCGATATCTTTAGAGAAGGGAATATCTATTGACCCTGAAAATCCTACGGTTAACAAAGTAACATCTGCTCCTATATCCTTGCATATCTTTGCAAGCAGCGAGCTATCTAGTCCCCCAGAAAAAGCGATTGCAAGATTGGTTTCATTTCCGATAGCGTCTTCCACGGCGGCGAATAGTGCGTTTATTAGGTCTTCTAACAAGATAACGCTAACTGCCAATATTGTCCTATTCTATAAAAATCATCATAGGAATGACAACTGAAATGGAAGACTCCATATAAGTGACCGAGACAGAGAAGGTCAGATTCTTAATCAATTGATTTCGTGCGGCCTATCTAATATCCCTGATAAAATCAAGTTCTCCAGAAGTAGAATAATATGATGCTGAAGGAACATATACTGGATTTAGTTTTGGAGCAAATAACAATTTATATGTGTTAGTACTTTTCTTTGTAGGAAATTTATGGTGGGAGTTGTTACAGATAGCGATCTTAGATACATCGATCGAAAGGGCAATCTCCTACGGAATAGAGCGGAATTTTCTACATCAAGTATACTATATTTTCTGGGACACAATTATGATTACAATGTAAGGTTAGATCTTGATGACTCCAACTCTGTTTACATAGATTTTAAGATAGATGACAAGTACATCGAAGTAATAGAACCTGAATCTGACCTGGAAAAGTTCAAAATGATAAAGAAAAGTTTTCCTAATCTTAAGATTCTCGGTATAGGAAGATCTAACTATGCTGCCATGATGAATGAATTGAACTCATTTTTTTCGTTCGACTCTTTGCAAAATCAAGTAGGTTCTATCTTCATTGAGGACCCATCTTTAGCTTTTGATTACGCTCATATATTACCACTTGTGGAAAAATGCTCAATATTACATGGACATACCTCCACAGTTATGTTTGAAATAATTGGAAACATGAAAAATAACCTAGTGATAGACTTTGGAGAGGCTAAAAAAATTATCAAGGAAGCGCTTAATGTACTAGACCACAAATTCTTTATTAGCAAGAAGTACCTCGAGAAGGAGGACGAATTTCACTACCTGATTGTTTTTGAAGGCCCAAAAGGATACTTTAAATTGCAGGTACCGAAGTCTACAACTTTTCTACTGCCTGGTGAGGCAACTGTAGAAAATATTTCCTCACAGATAATTGGGCTAGTAGCACCAAAAATGCCTTCCAACATTGAAGCTCTTGGTGTATATATTTATGAGGGGGTAAATAAGGGAGCACACCTCATCTCGAAAACGAAACCCTCCACAATATGAAAGATTCAAAGGCATTAGTAATGCTTTCTGGCGGACTGGATTCTGCTACTTGTCTTTATTGGGCGAAGGAAAATTTTTCACAAGTCTATGCTATTACATTTGATTACCATGACAGAATCGAGAACGAAAAAAGGGCTACCGTTGCACTGGCTAAAAATGCAGGCACATTGGAACTCTTCAGGATTGACATCCCGTTTATTAAAGAATTCTCAGACTTTGACTGGGGTAGATACAAACCTCCTAAAAAAGACAAGAGATGGTCATCATATATTCCTGCAAGAAATCTAATCTTTTATTCGATTGCTGCCCACTATGCAGAATTTTTTGATATAAAATGGATCATAGGTGGTCATAACAAGGATGACGGTTTGTTTTTTAAAGATGCGACATCGTCTTTTATAAATGACATGAACTCGCTAATTAATCACAGTTGCTTGGACTGCGATAATAATAATCCCCTTACGATAATGGCCCCATTAGCGGATTTAGATAGAATAGGGATTATAAGTTTGGCAAGGAGATTGAAGGTGCCGCTCGATTTGACTTGGAGCTGCCATCAGGATGGTGAAACACATTGCGGAAGATGCTATGCTTGTGAAAGCAGATCAGAAGCGTTTAGATTTTTGCAGATTACAGATCCTGTAATTAGTGCAACCACCGATTAATAATCCGAAGCTAATTCAATCGATGCTCCATTGGTCAAGAAAATCGCGGAACATATCTAATTTGGTTGGTGCGCCAAAACACATGCTCGCCACTGGACTTTCGGTTGAGATTCAAAATTAAGGAGCGTAATACGAGTGCACTACTAGACGATCATCAGATTGAGCAAACTCTAATGAAACTTGCATCCATATTATAACTTTTATTACACAAAAAAGGGATTTCAAACAGGATAAAAGCGATTAGAAGAACATGAGTAGGGCTATTGATAAATAATGATATCCCATCTAGTTAGATTACCGATCAAAGTCGTTTTAAGTTATTTGATTAGTCTTGTTTGCAAAAGGCGTTCAAATCACGGGGATCGAAATGTATTCTAGCCAAATGGTGGTATTATGCCAGGGGACGTCGCTTCTGGGTTAGGCGTGAGATTGGGTGAAATCGGTTGTTCTTCATTTTCGCTGGGTACCCTTTGGGTCGGTGATAACACAGTGAGTTCTGTTTCCGTTGAGTTTGACGAGTTTACTTCAGTTTTTATACCAACTAGCTTGAGTGGTATCGATAATTCGTTTGAAATTATATCCGTTTTAGCAGAATTGGTAAATGTTACATTTGCCATTAGCTCCTGGATTGATTTATTTGTCATAGTGCTTTTCAGTTCAGCTTTCCCAGAACTTTGAGCAGTAAATCCTGCAGGAAATGATGATGTTTTTATCAAAGCTCCGTCAGGGTCATACAGTTTCATAACTGCATTTATCGTTTGTCCTGTTATTGAAGCGTTTTGAAGATCATAATTCAGGGATACCTTTAGTTGGTTTCCCCCAGCTGTTGTCAAGGGAAGAAAAGTTGAATTATCTAATGAAATGAGGATCTCTTCCCCTTGGTTTGCAAACACCTCTGTGGGAAACATCCGACTTACAAGGGGATATGCTATGGGCGACTCGATCGTCTGAGTTGTCTGCAGCATTAATCCGATCAACGTATACAATATCAAGGATATTGAAAGCAATATAGTATGATGTGAAGCTAAATTTTTCTTGTTGTAATTACCAGTAGTCATCCTAGATTTTAAACTATTTTTGCTAATGATTATCTAAATTACACGCTTATGCTAAGTTATACTAAGTAAATAAAATTAATTGACATTTGTTAAAGGAATGGTATTAGTTAGGGGACTAGACGGCCCTTAGCATAACAAAAAAGTAGAGTTTCTTGTCTATTATCTCCTTAAGGAACGAACGGATTATCTGAGAATCCTTCAACCAAGCTATTGGGTACTGTTTCCTCAAATCCACGGATCGTATTTTCTGTGTTTTGTGTCTGTTGCTCTGATTGTTGTCTTGTTGAGGACATAACTATTTGTGATATTTTATCATTTTTATAAAACGCTTCACGTTTAACATTCTATTTAAGCAATGTAAGCCATATCTATTATTGTAGAAATAAAAAATGATGAAGGAAAAAAGAATGGTTTCATCTCAACTACCATAGCAACAATATTCCTAGCCGGAATGTCAATACCTGCTGCAGGCATACTTGCAATGTCATTTGTTTTTCAAACAAATCAACCGGCTGATGCGCAGGAAATGTCTGGTGATATTACGGCACCTGCTGGTGAAAATCCATTTGGAGGGGAAAAAATGGGAACCATTATCGTTGATTCAAGCGGACGCAGAACCAACGTAAGTGCTGATATAAATGCCGCACCAAATGAAGGAAATATATTAGAAGGTTGGCTTGTAGACGAAGGATCGACTTATAAACTAAGTTTAGGCCAGTTCAGAAATGGCACACTAGATTTCAGTCAATACATGGTCAATCCATATACATACAATAACTTTGAAGTAACAGAAGAGCCAGCCGAAGATCCCGACCCGAATGCTGCAGATTCCATCGCAGGTTTTGAACTTAAAACTCCTTTCGGTCGCTGATGCAATTATGACAAGGATAAGATTTTCATCTACGATGATGGGATTATGTCTCCTTTTGGCATTCATTTCGCCTTCCATAATCCATAACGTATTCACAACTACCATACCCACCGCAGTATTTGGACAAAACCAGACTAATGCAACTCAATCGAATGCTACACAGACTACGCAAGGGGCTGCCAATGAGACTGAGGCCTCGATTGACAAAACTAAACAAGGAGTAGAACAAACCATAAACGGTACAGTGGAATTTCTAGGGAATGTATCAGAAACAATTGCCAAGAATCCGGTTGTAGGTAATGCAACACAAGAAACTCAGAAATTCTTCGCCGAAGAGTCTAAGTAAATAAGAACAGTCTTCAGATTACATCTATAATGGTATTGGTTTACAAGCCATTTAGGCAATGTAAGCCATATTATTTCATATGACCGATCCAGTAAAAAAGATAAAAGATGTGAGTCAAGACGTTGAAGCAAAAATGAAAACTTCAGTAGACCATGCTAAAGGTAAGCCTAGCTCAGAAACGTTAGGCAAAGCCAAGGTTAAGGTAAAAGACGCTTTGACCTAAATGTTCTCATTTTTTTCTCGATTTAGCTGATTAATTATCAACCTAAGATTAACAAAGTTAGTTATGTCTTTAATATGAGTTTAGATAAAATAACGCTCCCTCAGATTACGACAAAAGTATCCTACAGGAGACTCGACTGTGCCTTCATGTTGAGTCTCCTGCGGTTTTAACCAGAAGAGCCTTTCACAGAATTTGATTCGAATTCATCGTTCTATTTCTTCTTTTTTGGAATCACTTGTTCGTACTTCAAAGTGGATTTTTTCTGCACATTCTACACTTGTGTAACGCCCAAATTAGCTGAGTAGCATATGAAAAAGCCTTTAATATTACGGGCCACAGTCTTTATTGATATGCAAGCTAATACCGAGGACTACGTCTTAGCGATATGCATAACGTGGATGATGATGATAGGTTATTTCATAGTAATAACTAGAGAGATTAGCTTACTGATCGGGTTAATATTCCCCTTGCTTATTTTGCTATTGTTGAAAAGAAGGAAAGAGAAAAAACATTTGCAAGTTTTATAGCTTAGACCAAATTCTTTGGTCAACAAGGATTGCAAGGATAGATTAGCTGTCGTATAGCGCTAGAAATAGTTTGCAATTCTTATCAGCCAAAGCCACGCGACATTAGAAATGCATTCATGACTTAAGCAATATTCATCCGTCTCATGAATTAATGGACTCACGGGCCTGCACCATATTATGCGATTATTTTTATACTTCAACGTAAACAAAATCTGAGGATTGTATTGTTAGATAGTAAAGGGATTTTGAGAAGATACCCAAAAAATCCGATTCTCGTACCAAACGAAGATTGCTGGTGGGAGTCCAAAGCAGTATTTAACTGCGCTATAAGTTACGACGGACAAATGATCCATATGCTCTATAGGGCGGTAGGTGAATATGAGAAATATATTTCTAGAATGGATATGCATGCAGTAAAGACGGTCACAAATTTAA
>Ga0081455_10009064_pt1 | contig 10266 bp, 9 predicted proteins | sample TabmetS3T2R1_FD_70207 | JGI IMG/M metagenome (GOLD analysis project Ga0081455, IMG submission 70207) | Tabebuia heterophylla rhizosphere microbial communities from the University of Puerto Rico - S3T2R1 | ecosystem: Host-associated > Plants > Roots > Rhizosphere ... | reverse complement strand
CCACGACGTGTACTGGGGCAAGGAAACGAAGTGGCTCGGCGACGAGCGCTACTCGGGCGATCGCGAGCTCGAGAATCCGCTCGCGGCCGTGCAGATGGGACTCATTTATGTGAATCCCGAGGGACCGAACGGCAATCCGGACCCGCGGGCCGCGGCGCGCGACATCCGCGCGACGTTCGCGCGCATGGCGATGAACGACGAGGAAACGGTGGCGCTGATCGCGGGCGGCCACAGCTTCGGCAAGACCCATGGTGCGGGCCCCGCATCGCACGTCGGCGTCGATCCCGAATCCGGCGATCTCGAACACCAGGGATTCGGCTGGGTCAGCGGTTTCAACACGGGGCTCGGCGTCGACACGATCACGAGCGGCCTCGAAGTCACGTGGACGCGGACGCCGGCACGGTTCAGCAATGACTTCTTCGAGCACCTGTTCGGTTTCGAATGGGAGCTCACGAAGAGTCCGGCCGGCGCGCACCAGTGGCGGCCGAAGAACGGCGGCGGCGAAGGCACGGTGCCCGCGGCGCACGAGCCGAACCGCAGGATCGCACCCGGCATGCTGACGACCGATCTCGCGCTGCGCTTCGACCCGGCGTACGAAAAGATCTCGCGGCGCTTTCACAAGGATCCCACGGCATTCGCCGACGCGTTCGCGCGCGCGTGGTTCAAGCTCACGCATCGCGACATGGGTCCGCGCGTGCGCTACCTCGGTCCCGAAGTGCCGCAGGAAGAATTGCTGTGGCAGGACCCGTTGCCGAAGGCGCGCAGGAAGTCCATCAACGACAAGGACGCGGCGCTGCTCAAGAAGGCGCTGACGAAGATGCTGTCGATCGAGGAGCTCGTGTCGACCGCGTGGGCCTCCGCGTCTACCTACCGCGGATCTGACATGCGGGGCGGCGCAAACGGCGCGCGCATCCGCCTCGCGCCGCAGAAGGACTGGGAAGTGAACGATCCGGCGCGTCTCGCGCAGGTGCTCACGAAGCTCGAAGGCATCCGCATCGCGTTCGACAAGAAGGCGGGCGGCACGAAACAGTTGTCGCTCGCGGACCTCATCGTGCTCGGCGGCTCCGCCGGCATCGAAGCGGCAGCGGCGAAGGCGGGGCTCAAGATCAAGGTCCCCTTCACGCCGGGCCGCACCGATGCGTCCGCGGAGCAGACCGATGTCGAATCGTTCAGTGCGCTCGAGCCCGCCGCGGACGCCTTCCGCAATTGGCAGAGATCGCGCTTCGCGGTGCCGGCCGAGTCGCTCATGATCGATCGCGCGCAGCTGCTCACGCTGTCGGCGCCCGAGATGACCGTGCTCGTGGGCGGGCTGCGTGTGCTCGGCGCGAATGCGGGCCGATCGAAGGATGGCGTCCTCACGAAGAAGCCGGGCACGCTGACCAACGACTTCTTCGTCAACCTGCTCGACATGGATACGAAGTGGACGCCCTCGTCGGATACCAGGGACCGCTTCGAGGGGCGCGACCGCAAGACGGGCGCGGTGCGCTGGACCGCCACGCGCGCGGATCTCATCTTCGGCTCGAATGCGCAGCTGCGCGCAATATCCGAGGTCTACGGCAGCGCGGACGCGCGGCAGAAGTTTGCAGACGATTTCGTGAAGGCCTGGACGAAGGTGATGAACCTCGATCGCTTCGATCTCGGGTGAGGGAGCGATCCGGTGATCGCGGGACGGGTGGCGGCACCCGTCCCGCAGCGCCGTGCCGGCTTGCTAGTTTGAAGGAGTTCTCGGTATTGCCATGCCGATCTGACCCGGCTGCAGCGGCTTTGCTAGTGTCCCGGGCATGGCCGCACACAACCCCTACGCCCCGTCAGCCGCCTCGCTCAAGATGCAGCGCGAACCCACGTCCGCTTCGGACGGGGTGTGGCGCGACGGCAAGTACCTCATGATGGAAATCGACGCCGCGCTGCCGCACCGCTGCGTGAAATGCAACGGTCCCGCGCAGGATCCGACGAAGCGCCGTACCTACTACTGGCACTCTCCGGGCCTCTACGTGCTCATCTTCATCGGCCTCGTGATCTACGCGATCGTCGCGATGATCGTGCGCAAATCGGTCAAGGTCGAGCCCGCGCTGTGCGCGGAGCACAAGCGCCAGCGCCGCAACAAGATCCTGTTCGCTTGGGGCGGGGTCCTCGGCTCGTTCGTCGTGCCGTTCGTGCTCGGCGCCGTGCTGCCGCCCGACAACGGCTGGATCGTCCTCGTGGGCATCCTGATGTTCTTCGGATCGGTCATCTACGGATTCGCGGCGCCGCGCATCCTCTGGCCGAAGAGGATCGACGAGAATGAAGCGCGGCTCGGCGGTTGCGGCGAGGAATTCCTCGATTCGCTGCCGGAATATCCGCGCTAGCGGGTTGCTAGATCATTCCCGCGCGCTTGACCGCGTTGTAGCGGTTCACGAGCTCGATGCCGAGATTCTGCGGTTCGGCATCCACCATGAGCGCGTCGCGCGACGCGAGCCGGTTGAACGCGTCCCGGCGCGCCTGCTCGTAGAGATGCGCGCTGCCGACGTCGAGCGCCGCCTCGCCCGAGTCGAGCGGCTTCGACATGAGCTCGCCGACGACGCGCTCGCGCAGCGAGGCGAGCAACACGAGGTGCCGCGAACGCAGCAGACGCAACGCGTGCGAGAGCTCGGTCGAATCCTCGTCGCGAAAGTTCGTGATCACGATGACGAGCGAGCGCTTGTGATGGCGGCGCAGGAGAGTCTGCGCGACCGATAGGTAGTCGGAATGCGTCGGCGTCGGCTGCACGGAATACAGCTCGCCCATGAGCGCGTTCAGCGCATGCGCGCCCTTGCGCGGCGCGAACACGCGCTCGTCGCCCTCGGGCGTGCCGAACGTGAGCGCGCCGACGGCGTCGCCCTGGCGCAGCGCCACGTACGACAGCAGCATGATCGCGTTCAGCACCTGGTCGAAGTGTCCGCTGCCGATGCCGCTCTCGACGTCGTAGGCGCGCATGCGCCGGCCGCAGTCGACGAGCAGCATGACGCACTGGTCGCGCTCGTCCTGGAACTCGCGCAGGATCGGCTTGTTCTGGCGCAGCGTCGCCTTCCAGTCGATGTGACGCACGGGGTCGCCGTAACGATATTCCGCGAGCTGCTTGAAGTCGGTGCCTTCACCGCGCTTCTGATAGGTCTTGATGCCGATTTCCTGCAGGCGCCGGTCGCCCGCGAGCCATGCGTAACGCGACACCTGCGCGAAGTCGGGATATACGCGGCGGCTCTCGGTTTCGCCGACGCGCTCGAGCAGGTCGACGAGCCCGAGCATCGAACGCACGCGCAGGTCGGCGGCCGCGAACGTGATCTCGCCGCGGCGCGTCGGCACCACTTCGTAGGCGATGTCGCTCAGCTTGCCGCCGAACAGCGCAACGCGCGCGGGCAGGCCGGTGACGCGCAGCGTCGCGTCGCAGTAATCGAACACCTCGCAGCGCCAGCGGCGCGTACCGTGCGTCGCGAGCTGCAGGTGCACGGCGCGGTGCACGCCGATGGCGAAGGCCGAGGGCAGCTTCCGCGCGAGCCGCACGTCCGCGCGGCGCCACGCGGCGCGCGACACGAACACGTCCACGAGCGCGACCCCGAGCAGCAGCGTGACGAACGCGCCGGCTGCGCGCGTGACGTACTCGAGCTCGACGCCCGCGAACGACGCGACCGAGCCGGAAAAGATCGCCGTCGCGAACAACGCGATCGTGAGCCTGCTCGGGACGAAGCGCAGCTGCATGCGAACGCTCAGACGCGCGGAGCCGGGACGCTTTCGATGACGGCCGCGAGCAGGTCGTCGGGCTTGCGGCCCTCGAGCAACGCATCGGGCGCGAGCGCCACGCGATGCCGCAGCGCCGGCAGCGCGATGCGCTTGATGTCGTCGGGTGTCACGAAGCCGCGACCCTCGAGCAGAGAGACCGCGCGGCCGCCGCGCAGCAGCGAGATCGCGCCGCGCGAGCCGGCTCCCATGGCGAGGCCGGCCCACTCGCGCGTCGCACGCGTGAGGCGCACGGCGTAGTCGATGACCTGGCGGTCGACGCGCTGACGCGCGGCGATCTGCTGCAGGCTCAGGACCGCGCGCTCGTTGAGCACGGGCTTCACCTGCGTGAGCGGCAGCACGTCGCCGGGCTGATCGGTGGTCGCGCGGATCACCACGCCGACTTCGTCGTCGAGCGAGGGATAGCCGATCTCGATCTTGAACAGGAAGCGGTCGAGCTGCGCCTCGGGCAGTGGATAGGTGCCCTCGGTCTCGACGGGATTCTGCGTCGCGAGGACCATGAATGGCCGCGGCAGCGCGTGCGTCTGGCCCTCGAGCGTCACCTGGTATTCCTGCATGACCTCGAGCAACGCGCTCTGGGTCTTCGCGGGCGCGCGGTTGATCTCGTCGGCGAGCAGCAGGTGCGTGAACACCGGGCCGCGCACGACGCGCATCTCCATCGTCTTGGCATCGAGCACCGCGTGACCCGTGATGTCCGACGGCATCATGTCGGGCGTGAACTGCACGCGGCCGTTCGTGAGCTGCAGCGCCTGCGACAGCGCGCGCACGAGCAGCGTCTTGCCGAGACCGGGCACGCCTTCGATGAGGACGTGACCGGACGCGACCAGCGACAGCACCACTTCCTCGATGACGCGCGGCTGGCCGACGACGGCTTCGGCGATTCCGGCGCGCAGCTTCGTCAGGAGCTCCGCGGCCTTCTGGAGGGTGCTGGATTCAGTTTCCATGTTTCGACCTTCTGTTCTTCGAAAGGATGAGACGTCGCGCGGTCTCGAGCGCGGCGATCGAATTGCGCAGTTCGTGGGCATTGCGCGCGCCCGAGTAGTTCAACGCGGGGCCGAGATCGTCGCCCGAGACGCCCGTGAGCTTCACGAGCGCGGCGATGCGTTCCTCGCTCGAGAGGCGATCGTAGTTCGGCAGCCGCTGGATCGCGGCGTCGCGCAGCGCGCGCACGCTCGCGGCATGCAGCGCGCGGCCGCCGCCGAAGCGCAGCGCGAACTGCCCGGTGCCGCGGATCTGCTCCGCGAGCGAACGGCGCGCGGCGTCGATGGGTGCGATCAGCGGGCCGAAGCGCACGCCCGCGCGCCACAGCGCGAGCGCGATCATGCCGGCGAGCAGCAGCACGATGGGCGCGCCGTACTGCCAAAGCAGTTTCACGATGCTGCCGTGCTTGTCCTCGGTGAGGAACACGAGATCGTCGTCGTGCCGCAGCTGCGTGGCCACGACGAACAACTCGGCGTGATCGCCCATGATGAAGTCGCGGTGCGTGAACGGGGACGCGTTGAGCACGGTGACGCTGCCGCGACCGACGGCGACGCGCACGGCCTCGAGCTTGTCGCCGAGACGCAGCGCCCAGGTGTGCTTGCGCGTCGTCATCAGGCGGTCGTGCCGGCCCAGGCCGCAGACGCTGAACGTGTGCTTCGTGCCGTCCTCGACGAGCAGCTCGCAGTCGCGCTTCAGGAACTGCGCCAGGAAATCGCCGCCCGCATCCTGGCTCGGTTCCGGCACTTCTTCTTCGTCGTCTTCCGCCGCTTCTTCGTCGTGGTGGCGCTCGCGCTCGATCGTGCCGACGCCGCTCCAGGTCACGAACTGGTCCACGTCGCCCAGCAGCGAGTCGTCGACGACGAGGCGCCCGCCGCTCTCGACCCAGCGCTGGATGCGTTCGCGGCGCGCGGCGCTCAGCGTCCAGTTCCAGCGCGATAGATAGACGACGGAGTCGGCGGGCCGCGCGACGAAGGCGTGTTCCCAGTCGGCGTTCGCATCGAGCTCCTCGCTGAGTGCGATGGCCGCGTAGAACGGGTTGCGTGCCGCCTCGCCGCGCAGCGGCATGGGCACCTTCTGATCGACGACCTTGAGACGGCTCGCGACGAATACACCGAGCGCCACGAGGGCGACGACGACGATGAGCGTGATCGCGCGCTTCACGCGGCGGCCCCGGCGAGTCCGCCGTCGGCGGGCGCGGACGCCGCGTCGAGATTCGGGCCGAAGCCCGCGCACAGCTCGTGCACGGTGGCCGTATCGATCTCGAGGCCGCCGTACGTCGCGCCCTGCCACACCTGGATGAGCCGCGCGGTGTAGTCGAGCGGGCGTTCGGCGAGCTTCGCGGCCGCGAGCCGCAGGCAGTCGCCCTCGGTGCTGGAATCCCTGATGGGCACTTCGTGCACGTGCACGAGCCGCGAGATCGTGCCCCGATACAGCAGCGCGAGCGCGGCACGGTGCTCGCCCGCATCCCAGAGCTTGCGGGCCGCCGCGCCGACATCCGGCGGCAGGCTTTCGGGGCGGATGTCGAGGTCCTGCACATGAGTCGGCGCGACGAAGCCGGTCTTCGCAAACGAGCCGCGACTGTTCCAGAACAATCGCACGAGGAAGATGATCAGCCATGCGACGAGCGCGGCGAGCACGGCGTACACGAGCCATGCCGCGCCCTGAACTGCCCAGCCGAAGAAATCGCCGATGCCGCTCAGCCAGTCGGGCAGCCAGGATTTCTTCGGTTCCCGTTTCTTCCGGTCGGCGGAATTCTTCCATTCGAGCGAGCGCACCGTGCGCTCGGCGGCGAGGGCCGGATCGGCCTTGACCTTCTTCACGGCCGCGGCGACTTCCGCGTCGGTCGGCGGCGAACCCGCGGCGCGCACGGGCGTGGCGGCGATGCCTGCGCTCAGGATCACCGCGAGCAGCATTACCGGCGCGAGCTCACCGCGCGAACGCACGGCGGAACTCCTGCTCGATGTCCCAGGCCTCGAGCTCTGCGCGGCGGTTGAGGTACATCCCGAATCCCGCCGCCACATAGAACGGTTCGAGGAACAACACCGTCACCAGGTAGGACGCGATCGCGACGATCTGGATGAACTGGTAACCATCCGCCGCCAGGATCAGCGTCGGGTCGAAGTCCTGCTCGGGCGGCGAGAACCAGAATCCGAGCGACATGAATGCACCGCAGAGCGCGATCTCGGCGAACGAGAACGCGGTCGTCATGGCCCACGCGGCGCCGCCGTAACGCCGACGGATCTGCGCCACGCGCTGGCGCAGCGCGAAGAAGCGGTGGCCCTCGAGCTGGTAGACCGGCTGCGTGAGCGAGCGCCAGGGCGACAGCCTGCGCCAGGTCCACGTGAGCAGGAACTGCCGCCAGAGCACGGAGCGCTGCTCGTCCCACAGATCGCGCACCGACGTACGCTGGCCGAAAGCCGCGCGGGACAACACGAAGAGCACGGTGCGGTCGAGCCACGGCTTCGCGCACCACATGACGAGGCTCGGCAGCCAGACCGCGATCTCGTACGTCGAGGCTGCGATGACGGCCATCGGAATGGCGACCGCGAACCAGCAGGGGTAGATCTCGCGCGCAGTCGCCTGGCAGAGGCGCACGCCGAGATCCGCGGCTTCGTGCGGCGAGCGCGGACGCATCTGCAGCGCGAGGGAATCAACGCGCACGACGGCCCTGCAGCGACAGGTAGGCGAGGACGCCGATCCAGCACAGCGCCGCGACGGTGTATTTCATGGTGAGCGGCATCCAGCGCGCCGACGACCAGAACCCCTCGATGGCCGCGGCGATGAACAGCATGACCGTGAGCCCGTAGACGATGACGATGGACTCGCGCGCCGCGTTCACGAGGCTCTGCAGGCGCGTGTTGCGACCCGGCGCGACCAGTGCGTGCCCCAGCCGCAGTCCCGCGGCGCCCGCGAGGATGATGGCGGTGAGCTCGAACGCCGCATGCGTGACGACGAACGACCAGAACGTCTCGCCGAGGCCGCGTTCCGTCAGGTAGCCCGCGACCGCACCGCCGAGCACGCCGTTGAGCACGATGAAGACGATGCTCCCGATGCCGAACACGAGCCCGCCCGCGAAGCATTGGAACGCGACACCGACGTTGTTGAGGATGTAGTAGCCGAACATGACCCAGTCACTGTTGACGTCGCGGCGCGAACCGATCGAATCGGCGGCGTCGGAATACATCTCTTCGAACTCCGCAGCGGTGTTTGCGTCGACGACGGACAGCACGAGGTCCGGATTCTTGTAGACGAGCCAGCCGACGAGCACGGCCGGCACGAAGAACAGCGCCGCGGACAACCACACGTAGGCCGCGTGCGCGCGCACGGCCCGCGGGAAATCGTAGAGCACGGCCTGCCGGATGCGATGGATGCCGAACTCGCGCCGCTGGTAGATGACCTGGTGCGCGTCGGATGTGAGCTTCTCGAGCCGGTCGAGCAGGTAGCGCGGATACGAGCGTGCACGCGCGAGCGCGAAGTGCTCGCACGCGCGGCGATAGAGCGCGGCGACGCGCTCGCCCTGGATCGGCACGCGGTCGTGCGAGTCGTTGCGTCCCGCGAGGATGAGCTTCACCTGCGCGTCGAGCTCCTGCCACTCGGCCTGGTACAGCTCCTCGAAGTGCAGCGGTGTCATGCGCGTCGCCCCAGCAGCCATTGCGCGACGCCGAGCACGCGCCGCGTCACGTCGGCCTCGGGCCGGGATTCATCGCCCTGGATCGGCGCCGCGAGCGCGGCGAGCTCGTTGAGCCGTTCGATCGTGAGTGTCGGCGCACGCGCGGCGAGCGCGATCACGGCGCTCTGATCGCGCGGCGCGAGCGGGCGCACGGGGGAGAGCGGCACGACCATGTCGAGCGTGGCCTTGGGCGCTGTCCGCCGCTGATGCACGACGAGCGTGGCGGCCGCGATGTCGCCGAGCCGCTTCGCATCCGCGCGCAACAGCATGCTGACGGCGGCGGACGCGTAGAGGAACGGCAGGAAGTCCGCGACGCGCAGCAGGTTGCGCGTGAGCGACGCCGCGGGCGTGATGGGCAGGCCGTTGTCCATCACGACCTTGAGGCCCATGGCGCGTTTTCCCGGCGTGGCGCCCGCGCGTCCGAGCTCGAACGCAACCGGATAGAACCAGTTGAGCACGAATACGAAGATGAACCAGAACGCGACGCCCATGCCGCCGAGCACGCTCGCGAGGATGCCGAAGACGAACGCAGCGGCGTACGTGATCGCCCACTTGATGAGCTCGTCGATGAAGAACGCGCAGAAGCGCGCGGAGAGTCCTGCCGGACGCAGCTCCAGCAGGATTCCCTCGGGTGTTTCCGCGGCGACGGACGAATCGAGCACGTGGGCCGGTTCGACCTCAGGCGACCACGACGTTGGTGTCGGCGATCTTGTCGTGCACGCACTGCCGCGGCTCGCCGAAGATCAGCAGGGCGTCGATGAGCGCGTACATCGGGACGAAGCCGAGCAGGATGTTGACGAAGTTGCGCAGCCAGAAGATGCGCCCGAGCGATGCCTTCGAGCCGTCGGTGCGGATCACCTTGATGCCCAGCAACCGCTTGGCGATCGTTTGTCCGTTGCTTGCGACGAGCATGCACGTGACGACGATCCATGCCACGAGCAGCACGAGCGTCCCGATGATGCCGCCCACGGCGAACTTCGGCATCAGGTCTTCGGGAGTGGTCGGCAAGGTGATGCCGAACAACAGAGGAATGAAGGCGAGGTCGAGGATGATCCCGTCGAGCAGCGCGGCGCCGAGCCGGACGCCGCGGCCGGCAAGCTCCACTTCGGCGTTGGGATCGACGATGTCGGTGACGGCGGCGCGGGGAGCAGCGTACGGATTCTGTGTATTCATTTTAATGAGACCTGCTGGGGCTTCCGGACGCGCCGATTCTCTCCTAACCACAACGCAAATGTCGCCTCCGCCGCGTCGGGCGTGACGCAGCCCGCGGATTGACCGCGGCGCGCACCGCCGCCAGCATTGGCGCGCGGGACGTCCCGCGGGGAGCGCGACTGGTGTCGATGTCCATTCCATTGTCGAGCGTGCTGGCCTGCCCGCGCTGTCACCGGGGTCCCATGACCCTCGAACGCGCCGGCTGGATGTGCGGCGCGTGCAGCAGCGGCTTTCCCGTGATCGGCGACGTGCCGTGGCTGTTCGCGGAGCCGCGCCAGGCGCTGGCCGAGTGGCGCGGCCGCACCGGGCTGCTCGTCGAACACCTGGCGTCCGAGGCGGAGGCGATGCGCGCGGCCGCCGCCGCCACCGATGTCGCGGCAACCCGTCGCCGGCTCGAACGTACGGCCGCGGCGCATGACGATCAGGTGACACGCCTGCGGGAGCTGCTCGCGCCGCTCGGCATCGACCGCGCGGGCATTGCCGAGACCACGCACCAGGCGCTCGGCACGCGGCTGCCGCTGGAGCAGGGCCTCACTAACTACTACGTCAACCTGCACCGCGACTGGTCCTGGGGCGACGCGGAGAATGCGGCGACGCTCGCCGAGATCGCCGCCGTGGCCGGCAGCGCGCAGGACCTCGGTGTCACGCTCGTG
>Ga0081455_10009063_pt1 | contig 10267 bp, 13 predicted proteins | sample TabmetS3T2R1_FD_70207 | JGI IMG/M metagenome (GOLD analysis project Ga0081455, IMG submission 70207) | Tabebuia heterophylla rhizosphere microbial communities from the University of Puerto Rico - S3T2R1 | ecosystem: Host-associated > Plants > Roots > Rhizosphere ... | reverse complement strand
TTGCGGATGGCGGGGAATCCGGACCTGCATGTGGGTGCGCATCACGGGCCGGACGCCTGGAAGCCGGAGGGGCAGATCGAGCGCCGGGGGCGGGAGGAGCAGGCGATCGAGGTGTGCCTGTCCTGTCCGGTGATGGTGGCGTGCGACCTGTACGCCTCGAGCGTGACGGCGGACGGGAAGTTGGCGGAGCCGGAGGGCGTGTGGGGCGGACGCCGGGGGCTGGAGCGGCATCGGCGGCTGATCGCCTTGCGGCATGCGGTGGCTGCAGCGCCGGACCGCCGGTTCGCCACAGCGCAGAAGCAGGCCGTGCTGAAGGCGCTCGCCGCGTGCTGGGACCCGTTCGAGGTCGCGGCGGCTGCGGGGCTGGATGTGCGGACGGCGAACTGGCAGCGGTCGTCGTTGGTGCGGCTGCTGGGTCTGCCGAAGGACGTCTCGAGGATGCGGGCCCTGGCCGCGGCCCGGGAGCGCGGGCTCCTCGAGGGCGTGGAGGTGGTGGCGGACGACGGCGAGCAGCCGGCGATCCCTCCGCCAACAAAGGTGTCTGCGCCCGGCGTCCCGACCCAGCTGGGTCTGTGGCATGCCGAGGCGCCGCAGAAGGAGCCGGCCGCCGGGCCGCCGCGGTCGAGGCGCTCGAGGTCGCGTGTTGCCGTGGCGTCCGTGATGACGCTGGATGACGCCTTCGATCTCGCCCCCGTGATTCCGCTGTTCCCTGCTCGCCGCCTGGAGGCCGCCGTATGACCACTGTCCCCACCACCCCGGTCCCTGCCTCCGACGGTGAGGGCGCGCCCGACGCCGGGTTCGAGGCGATGCGTACGGACGCGGTGCTGACCGGGCGGGCCGTCTCGTCGGGGCAGTACCTGGCGGGCCTGCTGGCGGCCGGTCAGTTGGAGACGGCGGGTACGCCGCGAAAGTTGCCGGCGGATCAGTGGCCGGACGTGGATCCGGTGGTGGTGCAGGAGATTTGGGATCGGGCGTGTGTGGTGGCGTGGCGTGCGGCGCAGTTCGCGGGGTCGGCGTGGCTGCACCGTGAGGGTTTGCAGGATCTGCAAGCGCGGTTGGAGGAGGCGGGGTTCAGTGCTATGGCGGGGTCGGTGGCCAGGTCGCGGGAGTTGGCGCTCAGGTCTCGGCACCCGGGGGACGGGGAGATAGCCCGGTCGCACGAGTAGCCGGTGTGATTAGTCGTACGAACGACACGAGTTGGGAGGCAGGGGACAGATGGCGACGTCAACCGGTAGGCTAAGCCTCGCGCCAGACATCCAGTCAGTTGCGAAGCTGGGTAGAGGGCGCGGCTCAGAAAAGTTGGAAGCCCCCGCTGCCACCGTGGTGGCGGTCCCGGTTTGCGAAGCCGGAACGCGAGGGCTGACGACACCACACCGGTCTGAAGCGAATGAAGGTGCCGACATGGCTCAGAGTACCCGGACACCGGGTCGATCAGACAGTGCGACCGTTATCTCCGCCGTGAAGATCACACCGGCGTCGAGTGTTTCGGCCGCTGTCCCCACTACCCCCGCAGTCGCATGACCGCCCGGGACGGCGCGACCGCCGTCTCCGACGGAACCATGCCCTGCCCCGTCCCCGCCCCTGAAACGGGACACCCGTGTACCAAGAAGATCCCGACCGGCTGGACCGCTGAAGAGGGGCACGGCGGCGGGCACTTCTGGCAGGACCCGGCCATTGCGGAGTTGGAGGCCCGGGGCGTCCACCGCGACCCCGCACTCCTTCTCTCCGGTCAGCCGACGCCGTGGCATGAGCCGGAGGACTGCACCCCGGCCTGCTGGCAGTGGCGGGGTGACCGACGAAGAGACTTCCCGCGCTCACGCGCAGGGACAGACCCCACCCATTGAGGGAGATCAAGTGACTTAGCGATTCCCGGCGGGAGGTTCCTGAGCCCCTTGGCGGGGGCTTCTTCCTCTACCGCCTGGCCGCTGGTGTTGGCGCACCGTGCGCGGCCTACTTCCACGGCTCGGAATGGCATCCGAGCCAAGGCCCGAACTCTTGATCCGGTTTGGCGACCGGGACCGAGAAGTCGAGCGAGATCACTGCCTACCAGCAGTCAGACCACCCGAAACCGGGGGCCCTTTTGCGCCCTCATCACGAAGACGGGATCCATAGTGCCTGAGCGCACCCTTACTTGTCAGCTTCCCTCCCCCCGTACGCCCGATTCACGAGGAAACTCCCCTCGAGCGGGCGACATCGAGTGCTCCCGGTCGACTTCCGGCACGGGCACCCCCACCGTCGAAATCGAACACGCGACCGATTACAGTGCTGGTCACGGTCGTGGCGCGCGGCTCCTGGTGACCGCAGCTAGCCAGTGGCTGCACGCCACGACCGGCCGCATCGCCACCTGCCCGCACTCCTGGATGCAGGCCGTGCACTGGGTCGCCGGGTCCGGCCTCTACACCCCCTCCCGCGCGCACGGCCCGAAGTGGGGCCCGACCACGGTCGCCATCGCGCAGGAAATCAGCGCGTTGAAGGAGTGCCGGCCCGGCGTCGACTACCTCGCCCGGAAGCTGAAGGTGTCCGTGCGGACGGTGAAGTACCACCTGGCGATGCTCCGGGAGGCCGGGCTGCTTGTGTACCGCAGCAAGGGCACCCGGATCTCCGGTGTCGGCGGCCGCGCCTCGGTCTTCGAGCGTGTCATCCCTACCGAGTTCGACGAGGCCCTCGGGATCCGCACGGTCGGTGAGGGTGCAACGCGCCGCCCGGTCGGTGCCGATCCGGAGTCCCGGACGCTGCTGGGGAAGCTGGCGAAGAAGGCCGCCCGGAAGACCCGCCGTCGCCCGCGCCGGACCGCTCTTTCGGGCCGTGGGCGTTGCACCCCAATGCAGGGTGGTACTTCCGGTGGTTCTTCTGCGGCTGGTATCTACTCCCCCCCTGAGAGCAAGCTCGCAAGCGGGGCAGCGAAGTCTCACCCGGGGAAGAAGGCCAAGCGCGGGCCGCGAACCCTGAACAAGGTCGGTCGCCGCTACCAGCTCGCCCGCCAGCTCGTTGCTCAGGTGCCGTGGCTTCGTGGTGCCTCTATCCCGCGGATCGCCTGGATCATCCGGCACGTTGCTGACGCCGGGTGGTCGGCCCTCGAGGTGCAGGCCATCGCCGAGCAGGACCGCCCCATCCTCGCTGCCCAGGTGCGCCGCCCGTCCGGGCTGCTCGCCGATCGCCTCGGCAACCTCCACCTGCTCTACACCACCCCCGAGCGCCGCCAGACCGCGGTTCAGGCGTGGCAGGACTCCCGCATCCAGGAGCAGGCCCGCCACACCGACGCCGACTTCACCGGCCTTGGCCAGGGCCCCAAGAGCGTCTCCGCCCGCCGTGCCATCGACGAGGCGTTCGAAGCCATCCGTGCCCGCCTCGCCCCCGTAGACGACACTCCCGCCATCGAGGAGCCCACGATGCTTGAAGACCTCACCCGAGACGAGATCATCGACATGCGTGCGGCAGCGCTGAAGAACCCCGACCTGATCCTGTCCGCGCTCGAGATGCTGGGCGAGCGGGACACCTGCCGGCTCTACACCAGCCGACTCGTCGACCAGACCCTGGCCCTCGAGGCCATCGCCGCCCGCAACGCCACCTTCGCCCCCGCCTTCTGAGCGGAGGGAACGTCGGCCCGGATCCGCGAGACGGTTTACCGCGGTAAACCAAACGCCCCCACCCGCCGCTGGAGTCGCCGTGCACCGCTTCACCATCGACCGCGCCAAAGACCGCCCCGACCCGGGCGTCCTCCTCCACCGCAGCTACCACGCCCACGCCGTCCCCCGGCTCATGGCCGTGTGCCGGCTCCTCGGGCACAAGCCCGTCGTCGACGGCTACGACTCCCAATACGGGCCCGAGGATCACCGCCGATCCCGGTGGGTGTGCTGCGACCGGTGCGGCGTCCGCCCTGAGCCGCAGGGCCCGCTGGGCGCCGACCGGTGGAACATCGGCGACCGCTACACCGGCACGCTGCCCGGGCCGTGGCCGCAGTCCCCGACTGGTGCCCTGGGGGCGGAACTCGTCATCGGCCGCTCCCACTCCATCGGCGCGGACTTCAAGGTCGGAAACTCCGGAAGTGAGAACGTGCTTGCCGCCCACATCGGGCTCGGCCCCCTCGGCGCCCTGTACGTCCACACCGAGCACTTCGGGCAGTGGCTGCAGCGCCGCCTCAACCCCACCGGCTACGAATCCCGCGAGACCGGCTTCACCATCTTCGAAGGCCGCCTGTCCTGGCAGCTGTGGGCCAAGCGCGACCACTGGAGCAAGTCGGACCCGAAGTGGATGCGCGGCAGCTTCAGCATCGACCCCCGCGACCACCTGTTCGGGGCGCAGAAGAACCACAAGCTGTCCGAGACGGAGAAGGTGCCCGTCGTCGTGCGCATGCCCGAGGGCGACAGCCACGACGTCCTCGTGCACCTCGAGCAGTGGGAGACCCGCCGCAACCTCGGGCGCGGCTGTACCTTCTGGCGAGCCGAATGGGAGAGCGAGGCCGGCATCCCGGTCCGGAACCACGACTGGAAGGGTGACGAGTACTTCTCCAGCTCGTGGGTGATCGAGGGCGTCACCCCGGACAACCCGCGATGGCCGTACCTCGTCGCCGCAGCGGCGGCGGAGCACTGCTCCCGCGACCGGGCCCGCTACAACTACCGCGCCCCCGAAGCAGCCTGAAAGGCCAGGCCCGCCCGTGACCGACCAGACCGATACCGACTCCATCGTCTACGTGAGCTCCACCCTGGACGACACAGGCAAGGCCGCCGTCCTTATGCAGTGGGGACCCAACCAGGCCGTCCTCACCCCCGTGGTAACCCTGACCACCGCCCGCGACCTGATGGCAGCGGCCTGCGCTGCCGAGTCGGACATCGCCCTCATCCGCACCTGCCGGGAGGTCCTGCACCTGGACGACAACACCCTGGCGCACCTCCTCCGGGACGTCCGCATCCGGCGACCCAAGCCGAACGGCAAGACAGCGCTGCGCATTGAAGCCGTCGCCGGCGCGAAGACGAGCCAGCCCTACGTGCACATCGGCCGCGGCAGCATGAAGCGGCAGATGGACCCCGACACGGCCCGCGAGATGGCCAGCCACTGGATCCAGGCAGCGGTCGCCTCGCATATCGATGTCCGGCTCAGGTATGTGCTCGGGGAGTGGGACAAGCTGAACGTGGTGGAGATCGTGGAGCTGTTCATGCTGATCCGGCAGACCGGACGGTGACGACCGGATCCGTGGCGACCGGGGGGAACGATCTGCCGGTTGTGGTGCACCGTTGTCGCGATCACGCACGAACGGAGCCGCCCATGACCGAAGGCCTGTGCAGCAGCGCCTGGCACGCCGCCGAGGACGCCCAGGAACGCGCCTGGCTCGACGACTGGATGCGCGGCCGCATCTGCCCCATCTGCCTGACCGCATGCCCCCGAACCGTCCCCGAGCTCGGATCCGTTCCGCCCCTCGCGACCACCGGGAGGCCCTGATGCCCGCCACCGCCCTGCCGACAGCCTGGCCGCTGTATCGGCACGATGACCTGTTTCGCGAGCCCGCCTACGAGGACGGGCAGCCCTACGCACAGGACGACCAGGACGAAGAGGAGTAACCCCGGCGTTTACCGCGGTATACGTACGCCGCCGCTCTGGTTTACCGCGGTAAACCAGAACCCGGACCCCGCGCGGGCGAATTGCCGGAGTCGCTACCGGCCCGGCGGGCACCGTCTGGAATGATGCTCCACGCCCGAAGTACCGGAACGTACGGGAAAGCATACGGAGCACCCATGCAAGCAGCTGTCTACGTCGTGTCCATCGACCCCCAGGCCTCAACCGTCTGGTGGGCCAACAGGATCACCGACCTCCCCTTCGACTTCTCCCAGGAGCACGAGACTCCGGAGAACCTCGCGATCCTCAAGGACACCGGCGCCAAGGTCCACGTCATCGCCAACCAGAAGGGCGGCGTCGGCAAGACCACCGTCACCCTCAACCTGGGCGCCGTCGTCGCCGACGTCCTCAAGGGATCAGGCAGCCTCCAACACGTCTTCATCGACACCCCCGGCAGCCTCCAGGACGAAAACCTCCTCCTCGAAGCGCTGAAGTACGCGCACGACGTCATCGTGCCCATGCCGCCCGAGCCGCTCGCATTCGACCCGACCGCCCGGACCATCGCCAAGGTCATCGAACCCACCGGCCTGCCGTACAAGGTCCTCGTCAACAACTGGGACCCCCGCGACGGCCGGGCGGACCTGGATGAGACCCGCGACTACATCAAGGCCCAGGGCTGGCCGAGCCTCGAGACGGCCATAAGGCGGTACAAGGTCCACACCCGGGCCTCTGTGGAAGGCCGCGTGGTCACCCAGTACGAGGAGAACAAGCCCTCCTTCAAGGCCCGAGAGGACTTCTACCGCCTGGCCATCGAGCTCGGCTACGGCGGAGGCAAGTGATGGCGGGGCGCCGTACAAGCCTCGTTTCACTCGCCGGCCAGAAGGTCGAAGACGTCCCCGGCCGCAGCGACGCCGTCCTGCTGTCGGTGCCGCTCGACAAGCTGCACTGCACCCGCTTCAACCCGCGCCGCAACTTCGGCACCGACGAGGAGCTGAAGGAGTTCGGGGAGAAGCTGAAGAAGGAACAGCTGCAGCCCGCGGTCGTTGTCTCCCGTGCCGCCTACCTGAAGCTGTGGCCGAACGAAGCTGATCGTGTCGGCAGCGCCTCCTACGTCGTCGCCAACGGGGAACGCCGTTACCGGGCCTCCCAGCTCGTCGGCCGGGGCGTCCTCGAGGTCGTCCACCGCGAGGACGTCGCCAAGTCCCGCGCGGACTTCCTTGATGCGGTGCAGTCGGAGAACAACGACCGGCAGAACCTGGACCCGATCGAGCGGGCCATCGCCATCGAGACGATGGTGACCGAGCTCGAGGGCGCCGACCGGGTGGCCGCCTACTACAGCAAGACCAAGGGGTGGGTGAGCCAGCAACGCAAGCTCCTGAAGCTCACGCCCGACCTTCAGGACCTTGTGAGCGCCGGGGAGATGCCGGTCCGGGTGGCCCGGGACATCGCGGGCCTGCCGCCGGAGGTCCAGGCCGCGGCATGGGACGAAGAGGTCCAGCGGCGCCGCCTGGAGAAGGAGGCAGGCGCCAGGCTCCGAGCGCAGGCGGCCAACCCGCCCGCCCCGGAGGCGGCTCCGGTCGCCGCGATACCGGCCCCGGACGCGCCGACCCGGTTTACCGCGGTAAACCAGACTCCCCCGGAACAGCCGGCCAGCGGGCTCGAGACGTCGGGTGAGGGCGAGCGGTTTACCGCGGTAAACCAGACCGACGTTCCTCGCCCGGCTCCACCAGTTCGCGCGGGAGGAGAGATTCCGGCACAGCACCCCGCTGCCGAGACCAGCGAGCCTCCACGGCTGCCGTACGACGACGGCGCGTTCCTGGCGCGGCATCTCATCAAGAAGATGTCTGCCGAGGAGTTCGACAGGATGCTGGACCTGCTCATCGAGCACCGGGCGAAGCAGGCGGTAGACGTCGGCTGACCCGGACCAGGATGGCCCCGTTCCTCTGTGCGCAGGAGGAGCGGGGCCCCTTTTTCTGTCTCCGCCCCCGGCTTATTGACTGGGAGTCAATACGTGCGGGGTTGTCGGGGTTTTTCATCGACCGATCGAGTGATCTTCGAGTCCGACCCTTCCCCGCATGCATATTTGCGTTTTGGCTGGTGGGGCCTGCCCCCCACCGAATGGGTGGCCGGCCGCCCCGGCCGGAGTGAGGTCCTGCGTGGTTCGCAGCCCGCCAGGCACCATGTCTCCGGCCTACGGCGGCCCGGCCACCCCCGCCATCCTTGCCCCTCCCACCAGCGGCGGGAAACGGATGGGGAAGCACCTCTCCTCCGTGAAGAGTTCCGGGACTAGACTGCCGTCTGCCAGACGGGTACGCCCGGAGGTCTCACAGCCCCTGAACCAACCGGGATGTTGTCGGCAACACCGTCCCCGCCGGTTCCGGGGCTGACCCGTATTCAAACAACCGTCCCCATTTCTTACTGCGGGTAAGGGTTCACGCCACCTCGGTTAGGAATTCGGTCACGGGCCCGTTAAATGTGACACTGGTATCCCACACGTACATGAATCGGTGCCACAGTGGCAGCCTCGGGGTGTGGACTGGCAGCTGCACCCGGGACCGGGGCCCGCCGGCCGACCACCGGAGGGCGCACGAGGACCCTTCCCAATCTGCCGGAGGAGCGGAGACGCCCCATGTCCGCAGCAGAATCGGCCGACCCCACCATGCATCGCCCGGGTGGTGGCGGGGGTGAGGCGGCTGTCATCGACATCGGTACGCGCGTCAGGTCGGGATCTCAGGGGCGGTGGAGGCAGGTGAGCGAGCCCCAGCCCGGGCGTCCCGGCGGAGACAGCCCGCACCGCCATTTGGCGGAACACGTGGAGACGACGTTCAACCACCACCATCTCTCGCTCACCGATGAGATGACGTCGACGGCATATGCGGTGACGCTTCAGATCGTGCGGGGGCTGCTGGACGGGGCCGTGGCGCAGGACATCATCAGCGGTGAGCAGCGTGCCGAACTGGACGTCTTGATCAAGGGAGTGGCGGCCGCCCCACGCCTCGTGTGAATATGCCTCGGGTTCATACCGTTTGGCCCGGTGGCGTCATCAACAACCCGGCAACACACTGCTGATCGTTTGACACTTTCTGTTCACCCCCCGTCCCACGCGTGCCAAGATGAGACGTCCGGAATCAGCCGGAGTAATCACTTCCGGCCGCCGGTGCGCGCCCCAGCACACGCATGGATGCTCCGCGCCCCGGACGGCCGCCTAGGGGACGGGGACGCCCATGGGCAACGCGGATGAGGACATCGCCGCCGGCAGGATGACCGCCCTCCTCACGCACTTCCGTCAGCATCCTGTCACCGGGATCACCGAACGCGGCCCGTCGTCCGTCGGCCCCCAATCCCCCCTGAACCTGCGGATTGTCGACCACATCACCGCGTCCGTGCGGGAGGTCGCCGACCAGGTCCGCGAGGTGACGCCGGACGCCGGCCCGCCCCCGTCGCGGGTGGAGGCCGTATACGCCTGGTACATCGAGAACACCCGGCAGGCGCCCGAGGACGTGCAGCGGCGCCGGGACACGGTCGTCTACCGGCAGTCCCTGGAGCACGCCATCGCCATGGGCGACACCAAGGTGGTCCGCCCGCACCGCTGCCCCGCCTGCCGCACCCTCGGCCTGATGTGGGAGAGCCGGCTCCAGCTGGCGGTGTGCACCAACGGGCGCTGCCTCACCAAGACCGGACTGTCCCGCCGTTGGACGCTGGCCCGGCTCGCCTACGAACATGTAGCGGGCATGTACGAAAAAGGCGTTCGGGACTGCGCAACCTGACACCGGGTACGCGAGTCTCACCATCAACACCACTTCACACGACCACCACAACCGGACTCCTAGAATCACCCGTTAAGGCCGCCGGAGCTGCGAACGATGGCCGCCCGACCCGGGAGGCCGCCATGGCCATGATGAGCGTCCACAGCCCCTACGTCTTCGCATCGGATCTGGTCTCCCTCAAGGAAGCGTCGATTTTGTTCGCCGAGTGCGGGCCCGGCCGTTCAGCCTCTCCGGGCACCCTGAAGAGGTGGGCGGTCAAGCACAACGTGACCGTGGAGAGAGTCGACCGCCAGGACTACGCGTCCTGGACCGACCTGCTGGAGATCCACGCGAAGGAGATCGACCGGCGCGAGGCCCGCCGGGCGTAGCACACCACCCCCACAAGCCCCGACCCCGAGACCCCGGGGCCGGGGCTTCCCCATATCCATCCCGGTGAATGCATTGCACTGCCATGCATAGCGCGGTACGGTGATGGCATCGATAGGCAACAAGCCCCCCACCAGGGCCTGTTCGCACCTTCACGCCTTCCCTGGAGCACCCGTGGCCGTGATGACGCCTGCCCGCGCACGCACCGACGCCGACTACACGGCCCTCACGCCCGCCATGCAAGCCGTCATCGACAAGGCCATGGAGAACGCCGACAACGCCGCCACCGGCCAGGACTACGCCGACGCCATGGAGTACGCCGCCATCGCCGCCGGCATCCCGCTCCCCGCCTCCAAGGACCTGGCCGTCTGCGACTGCCTGAACCACGGCTGCGGATGCGGCGCCATCTTCGACAGCCACACCGACGGCGTCATCGTCACCGCCGGCCCCGACCCGGACTGCAACCTCAGCCGCCTCCAGTGCCCGCCCTGCGGCCACGACCACCCCCGGCCCGCCGCCGACTGACCCACCACCGGCCCCCCGGGCCGCACACGACACCGACTCTGTGCGGCCCGGGAGTTCAA
>Ga0081455_10009062_pt1 | contig 10268 bp, 1 predicted proteins | sample TabmetS3T2R1_FD_70207 | JGI IMG/M metagenome (GOLD analysis project Ga0081455, IMG submission 70207) | Tabebuia heterophylla rhizosphere microbial communities from the University of Puerto Rico - S3T2R1 | ecosystem: Host-associated > Plants > Roots > Rhizosphere ... | reverse complement strand
ACAGACCAAGAAGTCGACGGTGGTTTCATAGCTCTGCGTCTTCTTTTGATTATACACTTTCACAGGTACTTGTGCTATTTCTCTGTCCAGAAAACGTTTGGTGCAATCTCCATACTCAACTTCGAATGGTTTTCGTGTCTTCTTTGTTGTCAACTGTAGTGCTTGTGCAGCGCGTGTACTAATCACATTAACTTGCGCACCTGTATCAATTAACGCTTTACATGACACTTTAGAATCGCTTAAATATATAGGAATAACTAACGCATTTTTTTCTACTTTGCCTGGTGCGGACAAGTTTAAGAGCAAGTTGATTCGTCGACGTTTGGGTGTCGGCGGTTCTGAACTTTCTGAATCAGCTTCGACTTTAGCTTCTTCTTTAAAGAGAAGGTCTTCCAGCTGGCTTTTGCGTTTTCTCTGCCTTGGAGCCTCTTGTGATACCCTTTTCGATGGCCCTGCAGAATTCGTTTGTCGCTTGTGCTGCTGCTCTGCACATGTGCGCGTTGCAGCTTCTTGCGCTTTTTGAGTTGCTTGCTTTGTGAGCAACTTTGCATTATCTGCGAGCAACTTTGCATTATCCGCGAGCAACTTTGCATTATCTTTGTCAGGTTGCTTTCCTTTATTCTTTGGCTTAGAATTGGTTGCAGACGAAGCGCGAGCACTATTGCTTGAGCTTGAAGCTGAAGATGAACTAGGGAAGCAAGCTTCCGGTTCTGTTTCCACAGGAACCTGAACCATTTCTTCACCTGGACTGCGCCCTCGCTGTCGTACAGGTGCCCTCCTCTCCTGCCTGCCTGCTTTTCCTGTTTGCTGTCTTTCAGACGGCAACGGACGCATATGCGCAAGATGTGCAGGTATTTCTTTGGAACTATCCTGATGCTCTTTATTGCAGTCCCCAAAAGCTTGGTACTCACATGCTTTATGCAAGGTGTCGAGGTCCGGTTCCGGCAAAAGCTTCTCTTCCCGTTGCTTCTCTGCAGCGCTCGTCTTTTTTGACAATTTGCAAGCTGCATGCTTGTTTGTTTTTTGGAACAAGAAGTTGCTATTTATTGTTTCGACATCCGAAGCGCACGGGGTGTGCACTGGTGTGATATCAGGCGTAGCTTCTACGACTGGTCGAACAAACATAATGAGTGGGCTGTCATCGTCTTGTCTCATTGACAATTCGTCCTCTTCATAGACTGGTTCATCCATATCTTGGTCAGGTGGCACTAACTGCATTCCTTCCGGCAGTTGCTCTTCGTTGCTATACGAGTTTTCTTCTGCCTGTCCAGCGTATTGAATCTTTGTTGAACCCGGCCTACTACCTGGTGCTTTTGCACGCGACTGGTCTTTGTAGTTGTTCGGTTGCGAACTTTGCAAAGAGTTGTTATCTTTTTGATAATTATTGGGTGTCCTTGAGCTATAATAATTGCCTTTCTGTTGGTACCCTTTATTTCTTTGCGAGGAATCATAAGACTGTCTTTGGTGTGACGATGGAGGTGGTCTTCCTGAGCCCTGCCTGTTGTCACTTTGACTTTTTCCCTGCTGTACAGTATTATTTTGATCGCTCTTTTGTTTGCTATGCATCACCTCAACAGGTACATCGTTGATTGTATAAATCGAGTATTTCGCAACACGTAAGAATGTATCTAGTACCGCGTTTAGTCCAGGGTTTTCTGGTAGTTGCGCACGCATAGCTTCTGCCACGGACAGCGGAGCACATGTCAAAAAGAATTCGGTAAGTGCAATCTCTTGTCTTTCAGTCGATGGAATAGCTGCCGTTTTGAACGCTCTTACAATGCCTTCCGGAGTGCCATTCATGCGGAACGAGAAAGCTTTAACCAACTTTTTCTGCTTGTCCATCTGTAGCTGTTGTTGACTGTGGAAAATCGTTAAAAAGGAGTCCCAAGTCAACGGCTTAGTGCGCGAGTGTGCACGGTGTTCTTGATACAAACGTAACGCTGGTCCTTGAAGAACTTGAAGTGCAAAATGTACCCATCTATCTCTTGGAAATTCTTCTTCTTGGAAATACTCTTCAATATCTGTTTTCCATAACAAAAAAGTGGCATCATTGAATCCCCCTGTATACTTAAACCGTCGTTGGAGATTCTGTAACACTTTAAACTTGTGACCTTTAACATACGACTTGTAATCAGGTTCTTCAACGTTTGGCTTCTCTTCTTCTGACTCCGTTTTTATTTTGGAACTATCAGGGCTCCCCCTTCGTGACGCCATCTCAGCTTTCTTCTTTTCTTCGCGCCCTTTTGTAAAGAGTTCGTGAAAAAACTTTTGCAGATTGGGTTCAGATGCCTTCGGATGTTCCGTCCTACGCTTTGGCGGTCCTAATTCACCTGACTGTCGTTGTTGCTGAGGTGGATTCCCTTTTTCGTCGGTATCTCCAGTGCTAAATCGACGCATTTGGAGCTGGTCGACAAGGTCGCTTATTTTTGGAGAAATGCCCCTCCCCCTTTGGTGCTCCAGTTTCGGATCTCCAAAAGAACAGCTTTTGAGCGGTTGGCTAACCTCCTTCCGTGGTTATTTTGAGTCTTTTGTTCCACAAAACCTTGTGGGGCTTTTGAATCCAGCTTTTTTACACACGGTGGGGCTGGTGCTTTCCGAAAGAAAGACAGTTCATCTACTCTCTGGCTTCATAAACGTTGAACTTCTTTTGTAAAAAATACAAAAACAAAAGCATTGGTATGCAAAGAGCTATTGCTCGTTTTTTTTTTTACTAGTGTGCACAGGTGCACAAAACAACAAAAAAAAAAGCATATGGTCTTAGACCGTAAAAGTAAAAAGCGGTGCTACCAATGTAACGTCTGCCTGTGCAAATAGCGCCGTACCGCGATGTGTACAGTAGAAGTTACGAATGTGCAAGTATACTACGAGACAATATAATATATATGTATCATGTGTGCACCAAAATGCACCTACATGCACTAGCTATGTACGGGAACCGTAGTAGAGAGTATGTACACTTGACACTCGGGTATGGACGAAACACATATGTGCGACGTTCATACACTTGCAAATAGGTATGTAAAGACTACATAACTGTATAACAATAAAGGTACTTAGGTGGGGTCGATCCTACTAAGCACAGTCATCATATATATGACACAATCTACATATATAGGTGTATATATATGTATACACTTATCAATAAAGAATGCTACTGAACTCTGTACAGTAGATATGCGTATAGAAGACGCGTAACTATTGTGGGTATGTGCAGTATACGCTGATATGACACAATACTCCTATATGTCCTACGTTAATATAACGGAGACACTTGTACGATGTATTTACGTGGTGTGTTCACATTTGCCATTACAGTAGTAAGTGCAATCCCCACACTATGTAAATGCTCGTAGTGCATACAGCAATGAACATGCATGTATGTAAAAAGTATGCATATGTATAGTCTATGCATATATGAAACAGAATGTCAAAAGTAGTCCTGAGAACACGAAGGACTAAGTCTAAAAGACTGCAAAATCTCAATTGCCATAATGTACAATTGTCAAATTTACATTATGCAAAAAGTATCAAAAAGGTTCTATGAATATGTTCTATATCCAACAATGTTCTGTTTGTCTTTATCGTTATCGTCTCCGAGATCAGATGACGTCGAAGTGTGGGTGCGAATATATAACGAATACGTCTTATGTCGATGTCGACGCGTATTCAACGTATATATATGTATATACGGTTGATAGTATATTACCGATTATATATGTACATATGTATAATGGTTAACGTGTTACGTACCTGTATATTCCCTGTATGTACACTGCTTCTCTCATAGGGGAATATATGTGAGGTCTGTATGTTAGTACCTCCATAAGGATGTAGGAATATATGTATATATATATATAGGAATATATACGAGTACATGTGCTACGTATGTATGTGTGCATATGTACTAGGTGTGTATACCTGAGTATATAGTCCGACTCGAGTTGGAGTCGAGGCGTCTAGTCGACACGGCGCCGCCTGGGTCTGGCGCGCGTCGGGTGCGCGTGCGTTGTAACGCGAGTGTATGCATACACGTTGTATGTATCATTACTATGTTATGAACATGTAACACTATAGAAGGTGACCTACAGTATGTATAACGTGTATGTAATCGTGAGTCGTTACACTCCTCCCCCCCCGAAAAAATGTGATCGTCTCGATCGCACAAGATACATGTATATAAAAAAAAATACATGGAAAAAATCGACACGTCATTAGGGAGTGTACTCAACCTAAAAAAAATATGCATGAATATGTATGAATTCATGTAGTGGGGTTAGCATCAAATGCGGCTACTAATTCTTTATAGTCTTGCAATTCTTCAATCGTTAACCACTCATTTTCAAAGTCTGGTTTGTTCTTGTACTTCACTAAATACTCGAACACTTGTTGCGGTCTTCGTTTTGAAGCTTGTGGAATTTTGCGAATTTGACATTTAATTATCTTCTCTACAACTTTTGTAGATGTAGTTATGTCTTCATGTTCAGAATCTGACTCGATACAGACTTCTGCTTCAGTATCGTATTCAGCATACTCTGGAAATGTAACAATATGGTACTCTTTTTGTTTACCGAAGTGTATAGGTTCGGTGTCTTCTATCTGTTGAGTGTCCTCGTTACGTGCTACATTTTCATGACTATCTACGACTGTGGAAGGTGAAAATGGTACTATTGCACTACTAGATGTTTGCATAGTCTGAGGATCTAGTATCTCGTATTCCCCATTCAAATAATCTATACGTGTTGGGAACCCGTGAAACTTTTTTATCTTACTTACGTGAAACACGTTATGAACTTGTACACGGCCACGCAAGTCTAATTTATATGTAACAGGTGACACTATTTTCGTGACAAGAAAGGGACCGATGGTTTCTCTCTCAAATTTGTGTTTACCATGAATGCCTTTCAGTGTTTTGGTAGATAACAGTGCCCATTCACCTACTACGAACTTAATATCTATACGATGCATGTCTGCATACTTTTTCTGTTTTTCTTGTGCTGCTTGCAATTTTGCTCGTGCAACTTGTAACGCATTCGCAATGGCTTCACAATGCTGTGCTGCAGAAGGAATCCTATGATGCGTGGGTGTGGCTGTGGGTTTCGCAGTGGAAGTCAACACAGGAGGTATATGAGGGTGGAACCCATAATTCAAAAAGAATGGTGTGTAACCCGTGCTTTCATTCACACTGTTGTTATATGCAAACTGTAACATTGGAAGTGCTTCGTCCCATTGTTTTGGCACATCAGTTATGTAACTACGTAACATCTGAATCAATGTGCGGTTCATACGTTCAGTCTGACCGTCAGTCTGTGGATGATATGCAGTACTTTTACACAATTGCACTTGTAACAATTGAAATAATGCGCACCAGAAGTCACTCATAAAACGCGGATCACGATCGCTAACAATACTATGGGGCATCCCAAAAATTTTGAAGACATGATCTATAAATAACTTTGCTGCGCCTACGGCTGTCACTGTCGTGCGTGTGCATGCAAACACTGCATATTTAGTGAGTTTATCGACAAACACTAGCACTGCTGTGTGGTTGCGTTGTGTTCGTGGTAATGGCATAATGAAGTCTAACGTGATCTGTTCCCATTTAAAACTAGGTATGGGTAATGGTTGCAATAACCCTTGTGGCGGTGTGGACGCGGGTTTACATTTTTGGCAAACATCGCATTCACGAATGAATTTATGCAGATCGATACGCATCTTAGGCCACTTAAAGTATCTACGTAGCAAATGTAACGACTTGGTGTAACCTAAATGACCTGCCCATGGACTAGCATGTATGTGATTCATTATGTGGTTTTGTAACGCTGCACTGTTAGGAACAATTAGTGTTGCGTGTTTGTTTTCATCAACGTGCCACAGTTTATTGTCATGTAACTTAAGATCACTAGGCACATTCATTATCTTAGTCGCGTATTCGGGATCTTCACGAATTGCTTGTGTAAACAAGTCGTCTAACTGTTGTGTGTCAACACCACTTGTTAAATAATGTGAATAAGATATGTAACATAATCGCAATAGACTATTCATATGGTCTGGACGTCTACTAAGTGCATCTGCAACTACATTACTTTTACCTGTTTTATATTCAATCTTAAAGTCGAATGGCGCTAAACGCTGTGTCCATCGTAACATACGTCCATTCAAATTAGGCTGTGTTAACAGAAAACGCAACGGTAAGTGGTCTGTGAACACAGTAAATTGTTGTATAAGTAGATATGGCTGCCACATCTCTATCGCATATATCACACTTAACAATTCACGTTCATGTGTTGGGTAATTGCGCTCAGCTGCTGTTAATTTCTTGCTAAGGTATGCACAAGGACGCTCTACTCCGTTTATTACTTGATATAACACTGCACCAATTGCTTCGTTAGACGCATCGCATGCAACTGTGAATGGTTCATCTGTGTTAGGTAAAGCAAGAACAGGCGCTGTTGTGAGACACTCTTTAAGTACTTCTGCTGCTTTCTGTGTATCTGCATTCCATACAAGTGCTGCTTGTTTATTTAACAGTTTATATAGTGGCTCTGCAATCTGTGCATAATTGGGTATGAATTTCCTATAGTACGATGTCAAACCTAAAAATGCACGCAAGTCACGCAATGTACGTAACGGCAATGGCCAGTCAAGTATACGAGTAACCTTGATTGGTTCTACAGAAAGGCCCTTCCTAGATACTACATATCCTAAGAATGTAACTGATGTCTTAAAGAACTCACATTTACTTGCTTTCGCAAACAATTTATTATCACGGAGCACTTGTCCTACTACTTCTAAATGCAGGAGGTGCTCGTCTATCGACTTGCTATATACCAATATGTCATCTAAATACACAACTACGAACTTATCTAAGTAGGGGTATAATAGCTTTTGCATAAGTGCTTGAAACGTGGCTGGCGCGTTTGTAAGACCGAATGGCATTACAGTAAATTCAAAATGACCGTAACGTGTTTTGAACGCAGTTTTATATATATCATCAGGATGTATAGGTATCTGATGGTAACCGCTAGTTAAATCTAACTTGGAAAAAAATTGTGCATCTACAAGTTGATCGTGCAAATCTTCAATGCGCGGTAACGGATACTTGTTTTTCACTGTAAGTGCATTCAACAACCTATAATCTATGCATAACCTATATTCACCATTCTTTTTACGCACAAATAACACATTCGCTGCAAATGGAGAAGTGCTTTCTCGCGCATGGCCTAGGAAAATTAAGAGTTCGATTTGTTTGCGCAGCTCTGCCAATTGGTCTTTGTTGAGTCGATATAACCCTCGAGATGGGGGTGGCTTGTTGTCCATTAACTCTATTCGATGATACATTCCCCCTCTATCCGGTGGTACCCCTTCAGGTAACATGTCGCTGAAGACGTCTCCAAAATTTATCAAGAAATCCTGAGCTAAAGGATGAAGTTTGTTCGCTGCCTCCTTGACTGTTTCTTTTGATTCTGGGTCGTCTTCGTCATACAGATGTAGATTAATAAGGCTATTTTTACTCAATTCATCTGCAACTAATGAGGAACGAGTAAGTCTTTCATTAACAAATTTAGTTTTGCTTCTTGACGGTGACGCAGGTGCATGCACTACACATCCGTTCATGAAGTGCACTTTATATCTACGCAAGTTGATCATCTGACAATGTTGCTGTGTAAATTGAAAACTTAACAACACATCAATGTTTACAGGTAACTTACAGACCAAGAAGTCGACGGTGGTTTCATAGCTCTGCGTCTTCTTTTGATTATACACTTTCACAGGTACTTGTGCTATTTCTCTGTCCAGAAAACGTTTGGTGCAATCTCCATACTCAACTTCAAATGGTTTTCGTGTCTTCTTTGTTGGCAACTGTAGTGCTTGTACAGCGCGTATACTAATGACATTAACTTGCGCACCTGTATCAATTAACGCTTTACATGACACTTTAGAATCACTCAAATATATAGGAATAACTAACGCATTTTTTTCTACTTTGCCTGGTGAAGACAAGTTTAAGAGCAAGTTGACTCGTCGACGTTTGGGTGTCGGCGGTTCTGAACTTTCTGAATCAGCTTCGGCTTCGGAGTCTTCTTCTTCTGTTTCTGATCTAAGGAGAAGTTCTTCCAGCTGGCTCTTGCGTTTTTTCGGCCTTGGAGCCTCTTGTGATGCGCTTTTCGATGACCCTGCAGAGGTCTTCTGTCGCTTGCGCTGTTGCTCTGCACGTGTGCGGCCTGCGCGTTTGTGCGTTGTAGTTTCTTCCGCTTCAGCTTTTTCTTTGTCGATTTGCTGTTGTATTTCTTCGACAAATTTTTCGAAAGACGGATCGCGCGTTTTTAACTCTGTTTCGCGTTCTTCATCTTCAGATTGTGAAAGTGGTGACACATCGTAGTGATGCTTCTTCATTTCCGGGTAATGTTTCATAGCTTTGTTGAGCCACCTCTTCCCTGTGTTTCTTTCTCCCCATACTGTAAACGACGGTTTGGTGTCGCGCGCTTCCTGAATTGCTTGCTCTGTGAGCTTCTTTGCATCCTCTGTACGCTTAAGGTTTGATAGCAGTAAAAATAACTGTGTGTGCAGATTATGTGCAGGTGGTCTTCTATGTAAATTCATGTGCACATGCTCATACACATCTTCTCCGATATCTGTTTCCTCTGCCAGTCTCATAAGCAACTTGAACACGTAGTACACTAATGAAGAAACTTGCTTTACTTCTTGTTCTACTATTGAAAACGACAACACTATCCTTTCAAACGCGTACATATAACGTTTCATCTTTGTGCGCACATAGTTGTTGACAGATGCTTGATATGCATCGCGCTGTTGCATATATTTATACAAGCGTTCACATATCTTAAATTGGGCACGCTCCGACTTTGTAGGCTCGAACGTTGGCACTCTTGGTAAGTCTAAGGAATCCACAGATACTTCGTCGTCTTCTTTTGCGGTGTACCAACTCTTTTTGCTGTGCGGAAACTTATGCGTCCAAACAACATCGGTCGTTGTTATGCGCGGTATCCTAATCGTTTGACGCGGGATTGGCTTGGGAGTTCTTTCCGACCTACGCGGGGACTCTGAAGCAGGTTGCTTTCTTTTCTTCTTTGACTTAGAAGTGGTTGCAGACGAAGCGCGAGCACTGTTGCTTGAGCTTGAAGCTGAAGATGAACTAAGGAAGCTAGCTTCCGGTTCTGTTTCCACAGGAACCTCAACCATTTCTTCACCTGGACTGCGCCCTCGCTGTCTTGCAGGTGCCTTCTTCTCCTGCCTGTCTGCTCTTTCTGTCTGCTGTCGTTCAGACGGCAACGGACGCATATGCGCAAGATGTGCAGGTATTTCCTTGGGACTTTCCGAATGCTCTTTATTGTAGTCCACAATAGCTTGGCACTCACGTGCATCCTTCAAGGGATCGGGCTCCAGTTCCGGCAAGAGCTTCTCTTCACGTTGCTTCTCTGCAGCACTCGTCTTTTTTGACAATTTGGAAGCTGCATGCTTGTTTGTGTTTTGAAACAAGAAGTTGCTGTTTATTGTTTCGACATCCGAAGCGCATGGGGTGTGCACAGGCGTGATATCAGGCGTAGGTGCTACGACTGGTCGAACAAACATAATGAGTGGGCTGTCATAATCTTGTCGCATAGACAATTCGTCTTCTTCATAGACTGGTTCATCCATATCTTGGTCAGGTGGCACTAACTGCATTCCCTCTGGCAGTTGCTCTTCAATGCTATACGATGTTTCTTCTGCTTGTCCTGCATATTGAATCTTTGTTGAACCCGGCCTGCTACCTGACGCTTTTGCACGCGGCTGGTCTTTGTAGGTGCTCGGTTGCGAACTTGGCGAAGAGTTGTTATCTTTTTGATAATTATTGGGTGTCCTTGAGCTATAAAAACTTCCTTTAGCCTGTTGGTACCCTTTATTTCTTTGCGAGGGATCATAAGACTGTCTTTGGTGTGACGATGGAGGTGGTCTTCCTGAGCACTGCCTGTTGTCACCTTGACTTTTTCCCTGCTGTGCAGTATTATGTTGATCGCTCTTTTGTTTGGTATGCATCACCTCAACAGGTACATCATTGATTGTATAAATCGAGTATTTCGCAACACGTAAGAATGTATCTAGTACCGCGTTTAGTCCAGGGTTTTCCGGTAGTTGCGCGCGCATAGCTTCTGCCACGGACATCGGAGCACAAGTCAAAAAGAATTCGGTAAGTGCAATCTCTTGTCTTTCTGTCGATGGAATGGCTGCCGTTTTAAACGCTCTTGCAATGCCTTCCGGAGTGCCATTCA
>Ga0081455_10009061_pt1 | contig 10269 bp, 20 predicted proteins | sample TabmetS3T2R1_FD_70207 | JGI IMG/M metagenome (GOLD analysis project Ga0081455, IMG submission 70207) | Tabebuia heterophylla rhizosphere microbial communities from the University of Puerto Rico - S3T2R1 | ecosystem: Host-associated > Plants > Roots > Rhizosphere ... | reverse complement strand
TGTAGTAGCCCTGTCTTTCGAGCGCGGACCTAATCTCCTCGCTAACTTTGGCAGCTCGTTTCTTGCTTTTACGCCAGCTTCCCGGCACCGCCACTGAAGCGTGCACGCCAGCTTGCCGAAATATGAGCTTTATGTTCGACTGCCGGCGCGTCCTTTTTCCAAGGTAAGGGAGAGCTAGCATGAAGAAAATGATTCTTGTCGGTCTTGCGATCGTCGCTGTTTCCACTTCTGGCGCTTTCGCAGCCAAGAAAACCACGAAGCCGAAGGCACCTGCCGCCGCCACGACCACGAACACGGGTGGCGCAGCTCCGCTCATGATGGGCCAGGTTAGTGCCGCTGACCGCGCACTATATGAAAAAAGTCAACGCGAATCCGGCATGAAGAAGTAGAGGGAGAAGCTGCTCCAGCGCGCGCGATCGCGCGCTGGAGGCTGGGTATGAAGCCGCCTCATGGTAGCCTCCTTCATTTCAACCTCGTACTCCAAGGCGACACCTTCGGGATCGTTCTGCTCGACAACTTCTCCGTGGCTTCACGTTGGCGAACACCTTGATGTGCTGGGGGTCGTCAACCTGCTCGGCAGTGTTGGGGAAGCCGAAGGCAACATTGGTGAACCGATGCTCTTTGCCGACGTTGAACATCGCGACATCACATCGGAATCTATTGCGTGCCAGCTCGTTCAAAGGTCTCTCTCGGGATATGAATCCTGAATGCTCCAGCTGCTTCGGCGTCGGCTGGGTATACGAACCACTTGGAGCGAACGGCTGGGCTGTCAATGTAGGGCGGGCATGCCGTGCGAGTGCTTCACCGCTGACAAGCTTGAGGAGCCGGACATTGGCCAAGTCCTCGATCTACCGGCAAACCGACATTGGCGTGTTGCCGACTGCGGGCGGTCGGCGCGCCTTCGAATGGGGCAGCGCTATAGGTTGCGAAGATCGATCGATATCTGCAGAAGGCGATACGTCCGATTTTCAAGCCACTGTCCATGTTGCACCTCGAAGCGCCTCGCAAGGGCAGACCAACCAGCGGTAGCGGCAGTCTGTACGGAAATGCACATAAGACCTGAAATGGCTTGGATGCGTTTCTAGGGGAGACATGCGCCCAATTCTACCCAGAATGAGCCACAGCCTGAACTAGCCATCTCGGGTGGTGACCCGTTCTGGCGAGAGGCCCGGCGCGTGTCGTCCGGAAGCGTCGTGCGCCGGGCCAGCTTACTTCGTCTTATCCGCCATCACCCTCTCGATCTGGTCAGCGAGTTCTCGGAAATGAACGGCGAGGCGCTCGTAAAGCTTGCGCTTATCAACATCCGTTGCGCTTCGGGCAATCTGTTCCGCGAACTCGGCTTCCGCGCGTAGCTTCTCTGCGCTGGCCTTCATATCCTCCATGAGAATTGCCTTGGCGGCTGCAAAAACTGGGGCGCGCAATAACGGTTTAGGCCGGCTGAAGTTTCTAAGATGGAACCATGCGCCGGCCCGCTAGCGCGTCGCGCGCCGGGCTATCTGGTGCCCGGGATCATGTTATCGCGCTCCCGCGCGCCCTCGCTGGCCATCTGGAGGCCAGTCGACGGATCACAGTCACGGCCGCCAGTATTCTGATACTGGGATTTACCAGCGCCGTCGTGCTGGTCCGCTAGGCGGGCTCGCCCGCCAGCTTCTCATCGCGAGGATCACGATCGGATCACGGCTCGCAGTTGATTGTCCGACCCGGGGAGGAACTGATGGATCTCCATCATGATCCAGCGAATCTACACGGTGAGGGCGCGAAAATGCGAGTACCGCGCCGCCAAGCCGACGCTCGAGGCAGCTCTAATTGTTGCACACGAGAAGGTTTGGCAGATCTCGCCTGGCGAGAAAGTGTCAATTTATCGAGGCACGGAGCTGATCGGCGAGATCAAACCCATGAGCGATGTCAGAGACTGTGGCAGAAGGGCGGCCTAGAAAAAAATCGCTCAGGTGTGTTTGCCCGGCGGGCTTCGCCTGGGCCGTCGTAGCCCTGTGGGTCCGCTAGCTGGCGGGATATGTATTGGGCGGTCCCCATTATCAGCGGTCGCGGCCGGCCCCAAGCAGCGCGCCGGCGGTCAACGTTCGTGAGGCCCGTTGGCGGGCTACGCTGCCGCGACCTGGTGCCTAACTAGGCGCCGCGTCCGGCGCATCTTCCGCTCATGCCGGTCAAAGTCTTCCGGAAGCCGCCGGCGCGATCGGCGTGGCTTGCAAGGCCGACGGCAGGCCATGGCCGAACGGTGCGGCGGACCGGATCGGCGTGGGGGCGTCCTGCTGAACTACCTGCCGCCGCCAAGCTGGTGCGGTTGGTCAGCCGCGGCCGGCAACGTGGCCGCTGAGGGCTGCTGTAGGTAGCAGGAACCTTAAAGGGGAAGCACGGTTACAACGGGCAGCGGTCACTGGTTACAGTCTTTGGTTGGGGGTTCGGTCTGGCTCCATAAACTGCACGGAGGCTTCCATGGTCAAAGCTCTGGTAACTCTATGTTGCGTACTCGCGATGGGAACATCTGTGTTCGCGAGCGAGGAAAGTGACGCCAAAGCCTTCACCGCTGTCTATGGGGCAGAAGAAGAGAGTGTTCAAGATTTCGTCCAAACCGTGCAGTGGGGCGGACGAATGTGGACCTGCGTTGCACGCGGTCGCAGTGGTCGCACGTTTTTGGGTCAAAGCCGTAACGCGAACGCCGCTCGACGAATTGCGCTCAATCGTTGTCGGGATCGATCCAGCGGTTGCTTCATCAGGAACTGCCGCTAATTTAGCCGGGGCATCCAATGCTGCGCGGTGGCTGGGCTGAGAGGCTGAGCGCCGCGCCGGGGGCCGTCGCGCCGAGCCGATTGAAATGACGGCGCGGGTTGACCGCTGTCGGAGTTAGACCCGTGTCCCGGCCATTCACAGGGGGCGAGGGCAAGGGGCAACAAGCTCTCTACCATTTGATATCGTGCACTGCATCCAAAGTGCTTCCGCATTGGCGCGGTCGATAGCTCGGCTTTCCTCAATATCGAAGCTTGCCCTCTTTACCCAACACATGAGAGCTGTGCCTTTTCTCAAAGAAGCGTCCAGCATGACGCGCTCATCGCCGTATTTCATGGGATCGATGGAGCCCACCTTTCGTTCGCGTCGACTCTCGGTGAGTGAGTCGCGGCGCCGCGATGGCGCGCAAATGGTGCCCCGAAAGGGGAGGGGTTTTTTATTTGGGACCGAAAGCGCTCAGGAGCCCGATCGCCATGGGGATCAGCCCGGCGCAAATCCATAAAGCTGGTGCACTGGAGCTTAGGCCAGCAATAGCGATCCATACGCCGAAGCCGACGAGACCGGCTGAGATCGCATAGGCGGCCGCTTTGTCCATGGCTCCGTCCAGCGCGTGAACGATACCGGCTTCAACGACTCGCCAGGGGTCTAAAGCGTTCCAACGCTTTGACTCAATCATCGTGTCGGCTGGGTGGTACTCCCAGTTTTTGGCCTCGCGGCTTCTTTCGCGCGCTCCGCCTGCCAGGCATCATATTCCGGCGTTCCTGGACGTGGAGGCACGCCCGGCGGCAGTCCGCCGATCGCATGCGGCATGTCGGCTACATGGGGACCGCTCGCGCAGCCCGAGACCGTCAGGAAGAGGACGCATAGGATTAGAAAGGTCCGGAGCATCGTCGGCTCCCTGAAGGCCGCCGCGGGTATTGGATTGCTCAACTGCAGTCGAGCACGTTTCCCCAAGGTAGGGAATTGTCTTTTCAGCAAATCAGGAGCAGCATGCCCGTGGGTGTAGCAACCCGGACCGAAATGGGCTGGCGATCGATGATTGGCGTCGATTGCTGCCGAAAGCGCAGTAAGCCTTGGCGGGTCTGCTAGGCGCTATGGAGCGCCTTGGCGGGTGCGCCGATCTGGCTTTTATGCGAGCAGCCCGCAGCGTTTGCGCTCCTTCCCGTCGACGCCGTAGCACATTGAGGACCACAAGGCCCGCCGGTTCACGCGGGCGGCTCATTGCTCGTTGTCATCGTCCCAACCGCGACGCCAACCGCCGTGACCGTCGCCCAACTGTAACCGGGGCCCCAATAACGTGGACCGTAGCCCGAGCGGCGAGGCCAGTCATCATCGTCAAATCGATATCGACGATAGTACCCATAGGGACGATAGTAGTTCGGCTGCCACCAGCAACGTCCCCACGGGTTGCAGACCCAGCCGACCTGTTCCACGCTTGACGTCGGCAACACGGATGGCGCGATCGGCATTGCGTTGGCGCCGGTCGCGGCAAACGGGCCGAGCACCGCGGAAGCAAGGATCAGTTTTCGCATCGAAACCTCCACCGTCAATTCGTGGCGGAGCTGGCATGAAGCGGGATTGAACAGACTGCCTCTAAAACGTCGCTAGCAGGACCCCAGCCCAAGCCGCTCACCCCGGCGGGCCTTCTGCAGCTTCCCGCCAGTGAGAACCGCGACGACCGCGGCGATCAGAACGACCAGCCCAGTGGTGTCGGCGCCATCCCACGGAGGGCGCTGGCATCCTATTACAAATTGTTACCCGGGAAGAAATTCAGCACTAGTCTCGGGGGCGAACCGTACAAAAAATGCTTGTTGAGCGGCCCGAGACATAGGTGGCATTTCGTACCGGATACATGGGTTACACTTTCCGCTTTTGTTCTGCGGGAGGTGTGGATGCCGTGGAAAGCGAGTTCGGTGATGGAAGAGCGCCTGCGCTTTGTCGCCCGTCTGCTGGACGGGGAGGCCATGACGGACGTCTGCCGCGAGTTCGGCATCTCCCGCAAGACCGGCTACAAGATTTTCGACCGCTACAGGGAGCATGGGCTGGAGGCGTTGAGCGACCGCTCCAGGCGGCCGGTGCGCTACGCCAAACCTCGGCGAGATCCGACGGGCAGCCAGGGCCAACCGCGAGGCCGTTCCGCAGAGGTGGGGCGTAGGAACGTTGCTATATCGAGAGCTCAGCGCGGCCTTTGCGGAGAGGCCGGACGTGGCACCACAGCGCAAGACGGCCCGGCAGGAGCGCGAGGATCTGGCATCGAAGAAGGCCGCGATAGTAGAGCGCCGCATCGAGCTCGGTCGTGAGCTCGTCGAGCTCCGCGATGTTTCTCGGGATAACCGACAATTCAGCGCGATCGTTCGCCAGCGCTTCGGTCTCCACAGCGCCAACGAAGTCGGCAAGATGATGCGCGTGGCCAGAGCGTACGGCGGCCGGAGCGAAATTTACCGCGCGATCGGTTGGCGCGCACTGGTCGAACTGGCTTCGCGGACCACGCCGAAGTCGGTGCGGCTGGAGATGGAGGCCCGTATCTCTGCCGGCCAGCGCGTCAACGGCGCTGAAGTAGTCCGCGCGCGAGCGCCCATCGGCAACGATCGGCCTAGAGCACCTCAACCCGAACGCGGGCCACGCCGCGGTCAGTGATCCCCAGGCTGCGCGCGGCGCCAAGCGAAAGGTCCACAACGCGGCCGCGTACCCAAGGTCCGCGGTCGGTAATGCGAACTACCACGGACTTGCTGCTTGTGAGATCGGTTACGCGAACTCTCGTGCCGAATGGTAAGCTGCGGTGAGCTGCGGTCATGGCATTCCGATCAAACGAGGCGCCGCTGGCGGTCTTGCCCTTTGGATACGAATAGAATGACGCTTTGCCAGCGAACGCGCGATTTGTACGTCGAGGAGCTGAGCGATCTACCGTCGACTGCGCCGGCTGATTTCCGTGCGAAGCCGTTTCTGGCGGATTCTGCTCGGTTTGGCGGGGCGCTTCAGGTGCCGGTTCTGCGTGCGCCTTGGGAATGATCGACCACCTGTCATTGAAGTCTTGTGCTGCGGCAGTATCGACATGGATGCCTAACCATGCCTGGACTATTGCAATCGCGAGCAGGCTAAGTAACGGACGCATGATCAACCTCACTAGAGAAAATGAAAACAAAAAGGACAATGCGAAGTCATGTGGCTGTGTTCCGTGCATGCAGGCCCCGGGGCGGCAGGCACGGGTGTGTCGTTACCGATGTTGCTCAGGTATGCGATGGCAGCCATCCATGATGCCACCGAGAGCGGTTCCGACGCGGGACGGGACGTGCCGGACCGCACTTGCGGCCTTGGGGTATTGGAGGAATAGGCCGACAGGATTCGATGCAGACTGACAGAAAAATGTTCCAACTCACCCCCACCCGCGACAACGAGCAGTAATGGACCGCTGTATGACACGCGCCGGGCGTCACAATAACGCACCATCCGCCGAGGCCCTTCTCGCGCCATCAATGCTTGCGCTAACTATTGAGCCGGCTGGGCTCAAGGTGCAGGTGTTCGATGCGAATGTCGCGCGCGAGCATTTTGGCGGTTCTTTCTTCATTGACCGCCGCGTATTTGTTCGGTGCGTACAGCGCACGCCATCAATTATTTCCGTTTCCGTTTATCCAAGCACTGAAAGTAAGCGTCGCGGGCAGGACGGCTCCTGAAGACCTCTACACATTTGATCAAGCGGGACGGCTCGTATCCGGCGATCACAAGAAGGCTGTCGCATGCCCACCGCAGAAAGATCGGACGGCCGTGCTGCTGTTGATTGGGCAGTCGAACGCCGGAAATCACGGGGGGCAGCGATTCCGCTCAGAACATGGCGAGAAGGTTGTCAATTTCTCGGATGGGCGATGCTATGTCGCCGCATCGCCCTTGCTGGGATCGGACGGCATTGGCGGGGAATATTGGACTCAGTTAGGCAATCTTCTGCTGGAACGCGGATTGTTCGACCAGGTCGTACTGGCTCCCGTTTCCGTAAGCGGCTCCGAGGTGTCTCGTTGGCGGCAGGGCGGGGATTTGAACGCAATCATGACCGACACGGCTAGCGATCTGCAGCGGGGAGGGTATCTGGTCACGCACGTCCTCTGGGTCCAAGGTGAGATCGACTATGTGAGGGGAACGACCGAGAAGGACTATCGCGATCGACTCTTGTCAATGGTCAACTCGCTCAGGTCTCGTGGTGTCGCGGCCCCAGTATACGTTGGCGTCGCAACCAAGTGCTTCGGAGCAGCAAACGGAGGAACGCGCTTCCACTCTGCCGACAACGCCGTCGCGCGCGCTCTAATGGCGCTGCCTGATCCCAACGCCAACTTGAGAAGCGGAGTTAATTCGGACGCCTTGCTTGGCGATCTAGATCGATACGACGATTGCCATTTCAGCTCATCGGGAGAAGAGAAGGTCGCCAGGGCTTGGGCAGACTTGCTCGCCAAGGAGCCCTGAGTGGTCGGAGGTAAAGGATGCACCGAACGCCGTTCGTTCTCTCAGTTCCTGCGTTACGTTTAGCACACAACGAGATGGGCCGTTGATCTGGATCAACGGATGACAGGCCAAGCTGGCGATGCTCACTTCATGGCGCGGATCGACTGGATGTACATACTCCCGCTCATGGCCACGCTGGCGTTAACGGCCGGCGCGATCGGCATCTTGTTCTTTGCGATGTAGCTCCCGCGCGGGCCCTCGCTACCGCGTCGCCTTGGAACGGACCTGTTCGAGCGGCTTCGGAATGATCTCTAGATCGCCTGCTAGACTGGCGACCCAGCGCCACGACTGCCAAAGCCCGGCCTAGCGCCGGGCTTTTTCGCGACAACCACGTCCGACGGCGATTGATGGTCGCGGTTGACAGCCGCGAGGGCGGCGGCTTTTTCGTGCCCGGCGGGTCACTCTGCCGACGATTCTGCTTGCGCCGCGCATTCCAAAACTTGATCATCTGACCCCGCGGAGCACGCACATTTTTGCGACTGCCCGACACATATATTGAAGGGATTTTCACATGCATCGACTTCTGATTGCCGCTGTTATTCTCTCCATCTCGCCGGCTGCGTGGGCTCAAAGGCAGCCCACAACATGCTCTGGTGGTGCTCAAGCGTGCAAGGAGGGGATTGCGCGATCCAAGCGGGGAACGTCGGTGACTGCCCCACAATGCGATGCCGCCGCCGCCCAGTGCATGAAGACTGGCGTATTTGTAGGCCCTGGTAGTGGAACAAGTTGGACCGTCCAAAAGAAGTAGCGCGCCGACGCCGTAGCTCATTGAGATGGGGGTTGGCTTTGCCGATTTTTCCCGGCGAGAGTCGACGACCGAACCGACAGTGGGGTGCGTCATATGGCTCTATCTTGCCATTGCTTAGATTGGAATCATATTTGCGATCAGCCCGGCAGAGCCGGGCTTTTCGTATGTTCAGACTGCCGACGAGGATCATCCATACTGTCATTTCAAGCCGCTCCCCATCTTGGCGTGTCGGAAGTCCGGCCGAATGTCGGCACCACGCTTGCCGCAGGCCTTGCAGACGAAATGCGGTTCGATATCCGACAGCCTCACGTGATCGGGCCAACGATCGACGGCCAGGGTGGTCGAGTGGCTGCACCGGTAGTTGCTGCAGAACACGTCGATGCGGGTGACGCCGGACTGGCGCATCTCTCCGAATGCGATCTTCTGTTCGCGGGGCATGCGCCCAATAGGCCATTGAGTGGGCTGAGATGACTGTTGATCTTCTAGCCTATCAAAAACGCCGCGAACGGCTCATGCAAGCTTGGACATAGCCTTTCAGCGCGCCGCCGCCACCGCCGACGCGGAGGCCCGAGTTCTCGGCTTCCTGCTTACATCGGTCGCGTATTGCGAGGAGTCTCGGATTTTTCGCGCTTGCGCAGGCAAACCTTTTAGGACCGGCCGGATACTGCTGACAATTCTCCGCGCTCGCCGCAGAGAACAGAAAAAGCGCCGGAAAGACCAACGCGATGCATCTCATTTTATGCCCCCGTGAGCTTGTCCCAAGCCAGTGTTTCACGCGGCCTTCTTTGCGTCGAGGAGTTCCGTGAAGGGAACTTTTGCGTCCGCTTTTCGTTAAGTTCGCGGATGAGGCACCATTGGGAGCAATCCATGACCACGCTAGAAGCCTTCGCACTGGGCGCCATGCTGGCCTGGACGCCATCTCTCATGATCTTGGCGGCCTCGCTATGGGACGTCCGCGAGCTGGAGGGGATGGAATAGCCGCCGCTCCCCGGAATACATATGCCTGTCAGCCTTACTGAGCTAAGATATCACCTGGAAAGGTTGCGGGAGGAAGCATCCGTTTGCGACTCTCTTCGCGATCTCGTGTCAGATCAACCAACAAGAGAAATGCTCGACAGCACGACGGCCAGCTTGAGCAGCTTGGCTGATCAGCTTGAGCAATTCATTCGAGCAATTGAGTTGTTGCTTTAACAGCAAAGCCTTTTCCTCCTATTTCAATCCGTGGGCATCGCGGTGCCCGCTCGCTTCCTTTCCGCCGCGACAAACCCAGCGATTCCGATCGATTTATTGCGGCAACGGAAGTGACCGCTCCCCACCTAGTGACGCGGACAATGGACGCGAATGGAGCGCAAACTGCGCTCTAGTCGCGCTGTTCCGGGCTTTCCCCTTAGACCCACCAGTTTGGCTCGGCCTTGAGCATCTCGGTGAGGCGGGTCCTGACAGCCTCAGTATCCTCCAAGTTGATCTTTAAGGATGCCTCCAGCTGCGCCTTCAAATCTGATAATGCCTGCTGCCTCACTGCGTACAGCTCAGGCGTCACCTTCACAGTGTGTCCGTACTTGAGTGAGTAGTGCCCTTCTGGCTCTACGAGGTTGTACCGGCTCAGCAACCGCATTGGGGCGACTTCACCGACACTAGGAAAGCGGCCATATGGCTCGTTCAGCCCGATGTACAGGATCAACTGTGCGGGCGGCGTGAGGAAACGTATGTTCTGAAAGAAGAGAGCGATTCGGGTAGCTCGCTGCTTACCTTAGCCCACCTGAAAACATGTGAGACCATGCTGCCGGTAGTAAAGACTGCTCCGATAGCAAAACATCCCAGCCCGACTGCAATAGCTATGCTCGCGGCATCGACGGCGTAACCGCCGAAAGCTTCCGGCCGGATGAAGCCAATCCAAATTGCGCCGTAGACGGCCGCGCCGAGAACAGCGCAAGAAATGCCGGACCGCCATGCGAGAGCGGGGAAGCGCTCGATGAGATCCAGCAGAGTCTTTAGCAGGTCAGGCATCGAATCGGAGTCTCGACGAATCGCGACACCCAAGGTGACACGGTGCTGCGCGAACTCTCGATATGAAGGCTTGGCTTCACCCCGCTATTCACAGAATGCTCGGCATCATCCCGCAAGCGGACATCTTGCGGACATAGGAAAATCAACCCTATCGAGTTGGCCTGTCGTGCCTATATATCGTTGTTTTTGCTTATCATTTGGTGAGCGCGGAGGGACTCGAACCCTCGACCCCATGATTAAAAGTCACGTGCTCTACCGCCTGAGCTACGCGCTCACTCGCC
>Ga0081455_10009060_pt1 | contig 10270 bp, 14 predicted proteins | sample TabmetS3T2R1_FD_70207 | JGI IMG/M metagenome (GOLD analysis project Ga0081455, IMG submission 70207) | Tabebuia heterophylla rhizosphere microbial communities from the University of Puerto Rico - S3T2R1 | ecosystem: Host-associated > Plants > Roots > Rhizosphere ... | reverse complement strand
CTGATTAACCATTGGGAATCGATGGCCTTCGAGGCGGTGCGTTGAGTCGCAGCAGCTTTCTCTATCCAATTTTGAAATGTTCTGTTCATAAATTCCCATTCAAATTCGCTCGTCAAACGCCGGTTTTGAGGCACCGAGTTGGCACAAGAACCTGACACGGTCATCTAGGTCCAGGCTTGCCGACACGACGTGCGAAGCACTTCCCACGAATCAACAGCCACGCAAGGCAGGCAACCACAGTCTAGTCACGGCCCATTGATAGCCTCCAGCGGTATCTTGGCCTTCCGTTCGGGGACCACGATTCCCAGGTGGCCGTTACACTTGGGACAGGAGCGTTGTGGTACTTGGCCACGGAATTATTGAATTACGTCGGAGATGTCGATCCCGCATACATGACTTCGCGGAGTTTCCGCTCCCCATCGGTGTCAGCTGAACGGCTGACAGCTAAATAGCTGACTTGATACCGTTTTTTGGAAGGATTATGTGTCTCTCGTGTTTTGCCAGTCCGGGTGATTAAAACGGACTCTGTGATAAACGGGTCGCTCAGAATTTTCCGTTTTTGGCGACCTGTGATCTTGGGCGTGGGCCAGGATAAAGATCAGTTTTTGTTTTAACTCAGAAAGGAGCAATAACCCATGAGCGAGGAAGCCGATGTTTTTATCAGCACTAATCAATTTATCGGCGGTGGTCAAACAGCCGAATTTATCTTCTCCAGAAACATCGATGATGTTTATTGGGACCTAAGGATAGTCGCCAGAGGTGAGAACACCAACCTGGAAATAGTGAGACAATTTGTTCTTAGCGACAGCACCGGCGCGAGAAAACTACACTACGTCGTGCGGAATAATACAGGCATTGGTACGCCGTTCACACGTGGCGCCGTCAGAATTCCAGCTGCCTAGTACAACAAGATTTTCAGCTTAGTTAAAGCCAGAGTGTAGCTGCAGAACCATTGGACCGCACAAAGGAGGGTACTATGAAGTTACGTGTAGCTTACAACCAACATGGCGAGATACTAGCCGCCACAGAGGGTGGGTCACAAGCAGATCAAATAATCGCTCCGCCAGGTGTTACTGTAGTGGAGCTTGATGTACCAAGCAAGTTTGAGAAAGCAAAGTTCGAGGACTTCGTTCATCGTCTACACGTAGATGTTCACTAGAAGCAACTAGCCGAGAGAACCTAGGCTCTGAACTCCTAGCAGTTGTTTCTGACAACAAAAACTCGGCTGAGCTGTCGCGCAGCAACAACCAACAAAGTTCGACTTTGTGATCAACCGAAGCTGAATATTCGGTCTGATTTCAGATCGATTACAGTTCGGGGGTTATACAACATAAGAAACTTTTCAAGGAGGTGCATTTATATGACTAAGGAAATCGAAAACAAGGCTATCGTCGGTCGCTGGTTCACCGAGTTCTGGGGCAAGAACTGCGATCTCAAAGTCGTCGACGAACTTGCAGCGCCCGATATGCGGAACTGTCGCAGCATATCGCCAATCAAATAGCCATCGGGGTGGAAAACGCGCTCTCCTATCGGCAGATCGTCGACCGGGTGAAAATCAGAGGGGGCCCGGCGCGCAGTGAGCCCAGGAACACAGTTTTTGGAGTCTCCATTTGTCGATTTTGGGCTCCACTGAACGACTAAAGTGTAGAAGGAACAAGGCACGAATTGTACCATCGAAAAGGGAGAAACGGTGAAATATATCTGCCGCGGATACATGGATTCGAAGAAATGGGAAACCATGTCCGAAAGCGAGCGGAATGCCATGATGGATGAGTGTTTTGCCTACGACGATGTGCTTCGAAAGAAAGGTCACTTTGTGGGTGGGGAAGCGCTCCAAGGCGCTCTGAACGCCACCACCCTAACATGGAAGAATGGCAAAGTGTCTATCACTGATGGCCCATATGCCGAGACGAAAGAGCAGTTGGGGGGGTTCCTTGTGCTCGAGGCCAAAGACCTGAATCACGCCATTCAGTTGATGTCGAAACATCCTGGCGTGAAGGCAGGACCCTTCGAGATTCGCCAGGCTGAGGACTTGACCGAAATGATCGGCGAAAGTGAGCGGCGGCGTTCAAGCCCAAAGGGAGCCTGAAGCTTTTCTGTAACGTAGCACGCGATGTTTGAGGCAAGGCAAGCGACGACGACAAACAAAGCTTAAGGAGAACGAACATGAAATATAAGGGTAGCTGTCACTGCGGCAAGGTTGCATTCGAGGTTGAAGGCGAACTCAGTGGCGCGATGGCCTGTAATTGCTCCATGTGTTCACGAAAGGGATCTCTGCTTTGGTTCGTGCCCCGCGACCACTTGCACGTGCTCACCTCCGAAGCGGACATCAGCACATACACGTTCAACAAACACTTGGTTAAACACCGCTTTTGCCAGACTTGCGGCATTCATCCGTACGGAGAAGGAACCGATCCAAAGGGCAATCGGATGGGCGCAATCAATATTCGTTGTCTGGAAGGAATTGATTTAGAGACCGTTCCGGTCCAGCAGTTCGATGGGCGTTCGTTGTAAAATCACTGATAGGAGGTAAGGGTATGTTCAAAGACACTAAAGCATTCAGCGGTTTCTCAGTAAACGATTTTCATAAGGCGAAGGATTTTTATGGTAAAACGCTCTGGCTGGAAGTTTATCGTGCATCCCCTTTGAGATCCCGACGGGCGACGGGCTGACCGGCCGTTTAGACGGTGTACTGCAAACGCTTGCTATTCAACGGAGGGTACAAAGCCTCCGGCGGCGAGCACTTGATCCTGGCCGAACTTTGTCACGAAGCAATCCGCCTAGCCGCGCTCTTAGCCGGAGCACCCAGCCTGTGATCGTCCCCGCGTACACGCGCTGTTGGCACTGAAGTAAGAAAATTCAAGAGCTAAACGACGCCGACACCAGTGAGGCCTGCCGAGGCAGCGCAGCGCGCTAACTCACACAATATTCCCACAGTCTCACCAACGACGCCCAATGCCGCAATGCCGCCGAGACTTAGTGATAAAGTAGCGGATCTTTTTTCTCGAAGATTTTCATATTTCGCCGCCGGTGGGGTTTTAGTACGATGTGTATGGCGAATAAAGCTATAAGCTCTGTCTGCCATCGAATATATAATACAGCCTGTATGAAGCAAGGATTCGAAAAATCGATGCTAAAACCGCAACGCAGAGTAAAAAGAGTTCGTTCAATCGTCGCTCGCGCAACCGAGACCGAGATTAATCTTGCCTTTAAGCCGCCGTACGATTGGCAGACGATCATTCGGTTTTACGTGTCGCATCCGATTCCGGGAATCGAGCGAGTCACACAAGAGTCCTTCGAGCGGGTGTTTCGCCTCGGGACCAGAATCGGATTTTTCCACGTTCAGGCCATGGTCAACAAATCTAAGCTTAAACTCAGGATCGTGGCTGCTCACCCCAAGATGTTTGTCGAGGTTGTCCGGCGCGTGAGAAGGATGTTCGATTTAGATGCCGATCCCATCGTTATTGCGAATTCCTTTGCGCGGGTTCCGGTGCTCGCAAAACTCTGTGACCGCTTTCCGGGCTTGAGAGTTCCGCGGGGATGGGATCCGTTCGAGACCGCGATCTGCTCAATCTTGGGACAACTCGTTTCCGCTGAGCAACGGTCAAATCTTGTCGATCAGATTGTACGCGCCTATGGCGATAAAATTACTCACCCGGTATCGGGAGAAGAAACTCGCTTGTTTCCCAGACCCGAAGTTCTAGCGAAATCCGATCTAAAGCGCGTAGGGACAACTGTCGCTCGCAAAGAAGCTATTAGGGATTTCAGCCGCCGCGTTCTCGCTGGAGCAATTTCCCTTTCGGAGACTCAGGAGCCCACGGCGTTTCGGAAAGCCCTTCTTGAGACGAAGGGCCTCGGCCCGTGGTCGGCTGAATACATAAGCCTGAGAGCGCTCGATGACACTGACGCGTTTCCGAAGACAGATCTAATTCTCAAACGCGTCTTTGAGCTTCATCCTGATCTTGATTTAGAACCCATCAGACCATGGAGATCGTATGCGGCGATTTACCTGTGGAAGGAATTCGCGCAAGCGCTCTCCAAAAGAAGGAAGGAGAAACGAACATGACGCTTTTCTACAAGGAAATGAAATCACCCGTCGGCAAACTGAAACTGGTCGCAAGGTCCAGAGCTCTTGTCGCCGTTCTCTGGGAAAAAGAATGTCCTAATCGAGTGAAACTCGATGAGATGAGTCTCGATCCCCAGCACCCGATTCTAATCGAGACTGAGCGACAGCTCTCGGAGTATTTCGCAGGCAAACGAACTCAGTTTGACCTGCCTCTTCAGCCCGAAGGGACTGAATTCCAGAAAAGGGTCTGGCGGGCACTAAGGGAAATACCATTCGGAAAGACCAAGAGTTATTTGGATTTGGCAAGGGCCATTGGTTCGCCCGATGCCTCAAGAGCCGTTGGAGCTGCCAACGGTAAAAATCCGCTCTCGATCATCGTGCCTTGTCATCGGGTTGTCGGCGCGGACGGAACGCTTACCGGATTTGCCGGTGGCCTAGAGACGAAGGCGGCGCTTTTGGCTCTTGAAGCTTCTCGTGCCCACGACCATCATGGCAACAGTATTTCATAGAGTTTAGTTGCGTGTTCTTGCAATCACGCTAACGCGCCGCTCTAAGCACTGCGGAACATTAAGGAGGAGGATCTCATGTCCAGTCTTCCGAAAAATACCAGAGCGTTCGTGCTAGCGGGCTAGTGCTCGTTTCAGATCCTGAAGCAGGTCTTGTATATGCTCAATTCCCACTGATAGACGGATCAGTCCATCATAAAGACCCGCCTTCTCGCGCTCTTCTTTGGGGATCGAGGCATGTGTCATGATGGCAGGCAACTCGACGAGCGACTCGACGCCCCCGAGACTCTCTGCGATCTTGAAGATGTGCAAGCGCGTCAGTACACGGCGGGCCTCCGAGAGTCCTCCTTTCACCTCGAAGGAGACGATCCCACTAAAGCCGTCCATCTGAGAAGCGGCGATGTCATGGCCCGGGTGATTGGGCAGCCCGGGGTAGTATACCCGGCGTACGCGTGGATGTTCCTGCAAGCACTGCGCGATCGCGCTCGCGTTCTTTTCGTGCTCGCGCATACGAAGCGCCAGAGTCTTTATCCCTCGGAGCGTGAGAAAGCAATCGAAGGCTGAAGGCGTCGCGCCCGCGGCATTTTGCAAGAACTTGAACCGCTGATATAGCGATGGTTCATTGAGGCAGATGGCTCCCCCGACTAAGTCTGCGTGTCCCGCCAGGTATTTGGTTGTGGAATGAAGGACGAGATCAGCGCCGAGACCAAGGGGCCGTTGGAAGAAGGGTGACGCGAAGGTGTTGTCGACGAGGCAGAGAGCGCCGTGATGATGGGCAGTCTTCGCCGCCGCGCGGATATCCGTAATCCGGAGCAGCGGGTTGGTGGGCGACTCGATCCAGACAAGCCGGGTCCGCTGAGTCATGGCGCGCTCGATTTCTCTGACATTGGAGGTTTCAACGAAGGAAAATGTGAGCCCGAAATTTTGCAACACGGACCTGAAAAGTCGGTAGGTGCCACCGTAGACGTCGCGCGAGGAGACGACGTGATCCCCGCTCTGGAAAAGCAGCATCGCCGTAGTCGCCGCGCCCATACCGGAGGAGAAGGCGAGGCAATACTTGGCCGTCTCCAAGCTCGCGAGCGCCGTCTGGAGCGCCGTGCGCGTTGGATTGTCGGTTCGCGAATAGTCGTATCCCTTATGGATGCCAGGCGCACTCTGCGCGAAAGTGCTGGTTTGAAAGATCGGAACAGTGATCGCGCCGGTCGCGGATTCGGGCTCTTGTCCGACATGGATGGCACGCGTGGCGAATTGCGTCAGACGCCCGCTGCCCTTCTTTCGCGCCATCAGGGCTGACCGCCTATGTGACCCACGACATCGAAGCGCGTGACAATTCCCTGGTACTTCTCCAGGTCTCGGACCAGAACAGCCGAGGAAGACTTGAGAAGCTTCACGACCTCATAGACGTCTTCGTCGGGTCCGACAGTGGGAAACGGCGGTTCAAGGAGAGCTCCGACGGTAAGCTCCATCACCTCGGGACTCTCCATAGACCTTTGGAAGAGCACGCTCTCGCACAGTGAGCCGACAAGGTTTCCTTTATCGAATACCGGGAGTTGCGACACGCCGAATCGGTTCATGGTCGCGATCGCATCGCGCACGGTGGAGGTCATCTCAACCGACAGAAGCTCGGGGAGCTTGCGCCATTTGGATTCGAGAATATCGCCCACCCGCGCGCTTCTGCCTAGAAACTGGTTTTGTCTCATCCATTCATCGGAGTACATCTTCGAGAGATAGATTTCTCCCGCATCGGGAAGCAAGACGACGACCAGGTCATCCTTGCCAAGTTGTCGTTCGCGGACATATTCAAGCGCGCCTTCCACCGCCGCACCGGAAGATCCGCCGCAGAAAAGTCCCTCCTCCCGGGTAAGCCGCCTGCCCATGAGAAACGAGTCGCGGTCGGAAACCGTCACGACGTCGTCGATATATTGAGGAAGGAGGTTCTTCGGTACAAAGTCCTCGCCGATCCCTTCGACCTTATAGGGGCGTGAGTCGCTCCATGACCATTGCTCACGTTTGAAAGCCTTCGCCAGGATCGATCCCTCAGGATCGACTCCAACAACCGTGCACTGAGGATTTTTTTCTTTTAAGTATTTGGCGGTTCCCGAGATTGTCCCGGCTGTTCCAATCCCAGCGACAAAGTGGGTGATCTTTCCATCCGTTTGCTGCCAGATCTCAGGACCCGTGGAAGCGTAATGGGCCTCCCGGTTCGCGAGGTTATCGTACTGCATGGGCATATAAGCGCCCGGGATTTCGTCGGCAAGACGTCGCGCAACCGAGTAGTAGGACTGAGGGGATTCCGGCGGCACTGCCGTGGGAGTTACGACCACCTCCGCGCCAAAAGCACGCAGACGGCGAATTTTCTCGATGCTCATCTTGTCCGGGATCGTAAAAATACACTTGTAACCCTTGACCGCAGCGACAATCGCTAGTGCCACTCCCATGTTCCCCGAAGTGGGTTCAACGATCGTGCCTCCCGGCTTGAGCAACCCCTTCCGCTCCGCATCCTCGATTACCGCAAGCCCAATTCTGTCTTTAACGCTCCGTCCCGGATTGGACGCCTCCAGTTTCACACAGACCGTCGCAACAATGTCCGCGGTAACCCGGTTAAGCCGGACGAGCGGCGTGTTACCGACGGCTTCCAGCACATTAGCGGAGATCTTCGACATGCGATTCGCTCCCTAATATTGAATTGGGAAATTCTCTACGCTTGTGATAACCCCAACGTCAACTTTCCTCATCTCTTCCGACATGATCTCATGACCATCCACGAGTATCAAATTCGTGGGATCGAAGCGGCAACGGAGTCAGATCGTTTTCTATCGAAGATCGGATTTTCATTTTAGCATATTGCCAACCACTCGGCGTTTGCTAGCCTGAAATGAGAAAGGATGTTGGGTGAAGAATAGAGTCGCCAGCGCCGCGACTATCGTGGCGATTGTGTTTTTTTTCTCTGCCGCGAGTGCGCAGGAGCGCGCCGGCCCAGGGGAATCGCATAGTCACGTAACCGTTCCGGCCTGGATCTTCGTCACAAATATTATCCTCCCGAATGCAGATTCTTCTAAATATCAAATAATATCAAATGGCATGTCGACCCCCCACTGCGTGACCTCGCATTCGGAAACGTTTGACGGCTCGGCGGCGAAGCGATTATAGAGAAATCGACAAGAGAGAGGAGCCGTGACGATGATACATCGCGCCACAGAAATACACGCCAGCTTGAAACACCCCGTGATCGACGGCGACGGCCACTGGTTGGAACCGGTGCCGGTCTTTCTCGAGTACTTGTGCGAAGTGGGCAGCGCTCAAGCCATCGACCGGATGAGAGCACTGTGGCAGCGAAATCACGCGTGGTACCGCTCCACCTGGTCAGAGCGCCAGCATCATCGCACCCGGCGCAGTAACTGGTGGGCGTCACCAGCAAGACCATCGACAAGGCAACGGCGCTGCTCCCGGCGCTGTTGAACGAACGGCTGCCGGAGTTGGGCATCGACTTCGCGTTGATCTATCCGAGCCTCGGGCTCGCGCTGAACGGCATTGCTCAGGATGACCTGCGCCAGGCAGCAGCTCGCGCCTACAACAAGATGACAATCGACATGTTCGCACCCTATGCCGCGAGATTCACCCCGGTAGCGATCATTCCCGCGCATACACCGCAGGAAGCGATTGAGGAACTCGAATACGCCGTCGATAAGCTGGGCTACCGAGCGATCATGCTAAAGGGAAACCAAGAACGGCCGATTCCCAGCGCAGCGGAAGGTATCGATCCGAAGAAAGCCGCGTGGTACGTCGATACCATCGCCCTCGACAGCCCGCTCAACTATGATCTATTTTGGCAGCGCTGCGTTGACCTCGGCGTCGCCGTGACTCAACACTCGGGCAGCGGCGGCTGGCCGGACCGCTCGTCCATCAGCAACTTCACCTACAACCACATTGGCCACTTCGCCGCATCGAATCACGCCTTCGCGAGGGGGGTTTTCCTCGGGGGTCTGGTGCGGCGCTACCCGAGCCTCAATTTCGGCTTCATGGAAGGCGGCGTAAGCTGGGCCTGTCAGTTGTGCGCCGATCTGATCGAACACTGGGAAAAGCGCCGCCCTGCCGGCTTACAAAACCCCGGCGCCACCAGCATCGCCGAGATGCATCGTTTTATCGCCAAGTACGGCGACGCGAGACTGAAAGCCAATGCCGGCGCGATCATGAACAACCTGGACTTTTTGCGGCCGGAATGCAGCGTCGAAGAACTGGCGCGGCCGGAATTCATCGCCGACGATTTTGCCGCGGCAGGTATCGAGTCGAAACAGGATATTTGCAAGCTCTTCTCCGACAACTTCTACTTCGGTTGCGAGGCGGACGACCGAATGACCCTATGGGCCTTCGATCCCCGAATGGGCTTCCGCCTGCGGCCGGTGTTCAGCTCCGATTTCACGCATTTCGACGTCCCCGACTTCGCTGAAGTCATTCCCGAAGCCTTTGAGATGGTGGAGAAAGGCTTCGTCACCGAACAGGATTTTCGGGAGTTCACCTTCACCAACGCTGCCAGGCTGCACACGCGTAACAATCCGAACTTCTTCAATGGCACCGTTGTCGAGCAAGCGGTGGCCGACGAGTTGGGCCTGAAGACGGCGTCGCGCCTAGATGACTTTAGTGGCGTTGAGATCGTGCATCTATTCGGACGTGGTTGACTATTCGGACTGCTCGGGTCATAAAAACGGTGGCTCAAATTTCTTATACCTCTAGGAGGAGCATGACATGGACACAGCGGACCTTAACGACGCCTACACCATCCGCTCGCTGGACGATCTCGCCAAGATCTATGCCGAGCCGTTGCCCAGAATCGCCAACAAGGAAACCGACCACATCACCGAGGTCGGGCGCGCCTTCATCGCCGCGTCGCCGTTCCTCGTCCTCGCCACGTCCAACGGCGATAGCATCGACTGTTCGCCGAAGGGCGATATGCCGGGTTTCGTGCAGCTGCTCGACGATCGCACCTTGCTGATCCCCGACCGTCCGGGTAACAACCGCATCGACGGGATGAAAAACCTGCTGGTCAATCCGAAAGTCGGAATCATCTTCATGGTTCCAGGCTCCAACGAGACCTACCGGGTCACCGGCAGCGCGGTCATCAGCACCGACCCCGAGCTGCTGAAGCGGTTCGAGGTGCGGGGCAAGCTGCCCCGCGTCGTCATGCGGGTCTCTGTCGAGGAGGCGTTCAATCACTGCCCGAAGGCCTTCGTACGCGCCAAGCTGTGGGATGCGAATGACCGCCCGACCGGCGCGCCGACCCACGGCGACTTCGCGGCCAGCCGCGACGGCAAGGACGCGGCCTACGCAAAAGACTATAACGAAAAATACGCCGAACGCCTGAAGACCGAGCTGTACTGAGCCGGGCACGTGAGCTAAGAGAAAAGCTTGCTTCGTTGTAGCGGTTGGAATAGATTGCGTGATGGTTGGCAAACAACGGCGCCACACCCTAAACTATCGGGGTTAATCCGTTGGACGATAAACTAAGGAGGCAGCCATGATCGATATGCATGCCCATTGGAGGCCCGCCGAGCTGATCGACGCCCTGCGCGCCCGCACCAAGGAACCGCGCATCGTGCGCAATCAGGACGGCGTAGAAGTGCTGAAGAGCCAGGTCGGCGAGGAGCCGCTGTCTCAGGCATTTGATGACGTAGATTTCCATCTCGCAAAGATGGTACGCCAG
>Ga0081455_10009059_pt1 | contig 10271 bp, 9 predicted proteins | sample TabmetS3T2R1_FD_70207 | JGI IMG/M metagenome (GOLD analysis project Ga0081455, IMG submission 70207) | Tabebuia heterophylla rhizosphere microbial communities from the University of Puerto Rico - S3T2R1 | ecosystem: Host-associated > Plants > Roots > Rhizosphere ... | reverse complement strand
AAGACGATCGTCTTCGACGTCCCGGGCTGGCCGGGACATCGCGCGGGGCAGCACGTCGACGTGCGCCTGACCGCCGAGGACGGCTACCAGGCGCAGCGCAGCTACTCGATCGCGTCGGCGCCCGGGGAGGCCGACCTCGTGCTCACGGTCGAGCGGCTCGACGACGGCGAGGTCTCGCCGTATCTCGTCGACGAGCTGCGCCCCGGTGACACCTTGGAGCTGCGCGGCCCCGTCGGCGGCTACTTCGTCTGGGAGGCTTCGCTCGGTGGTCCGCTGCTGCTCGTCGGCGGCGGCTCAGGGGTGGTGCCGCTCCGCTCGATGCTTCGTCACCACCGGGCAATCGGGAGCAGCGTGCCCGTCCGGCTGCTCTATTCGGCGCGGTCGATCTCGGACGTCATCTACCGCCGAGAGCTGATGGGGATCGCGGACGGCGGCGTGGTCGACATCCGCTTCACGCTGACCCGCGAGCAGCCGGCAGGGTGGCAGGGATACGGGCGCCGGATCGACCGAGACCTTCTCGAGGAGATCGCGTGGCCGCCGGGCGGGCGGCCGCTCGTGTACGTGTGCGGGCCGACCACGTTCGTCGAGACGGCCGCGAGCACCCTGGTCGCGCTCGGCCACGAACCGGCCCGCATTCGCCTCGAACGCTTCGGCCCCACAGGAGGTTAGCCCGGTGGCAGGACTCGACGGAAACGCGATCGCGGGCATGCTCGAGGCGGTCTTCGGCACCGAGCTGACGACCGCGTCCGGTGCCTGCGCGGCGTGTGGCAGGCGCAGCCTGGTCGCCGAGCTCGCCGTGTACCTCCACGGGCCGGGAACCGTCGTCCGGTGTCGACACTGCGGCGGCGTCGTGATGGTCCTCGTCGAGGCTCGCGGGGTCACGTGCGTCGACCTGAACGGCCTCGAGGCGCTCGAGCCGGCGGGATGAGCCCGCGACGGCGGCTGATCTGCGCCGGCGCACCGCACGCTTGGCCGGCGCAGGAGGCGTGATGGAGAGCGCGGCGCCCCGCGCGATCGAGCGCAGGGACGGGGACCCGGGCCGCGAGTCGGAGCCGCCCTTCACCGGGCGCACGTTGTGGCGGCGCCGGCTCGACACGCCGCTTCGGACGTTCCTGCGCACCGAGACCGGCAGCGCCGCAGTCCTGCTCGTCGCGACCGTCGCCGCCCTGGTCTGGAGGAACGTGGCTGCGGAGTCGTACGAGCGCGTCTGGCAGACCAGGCTCTCGATCGAGATCGGGAACGCCGGCATCTCGCACGATCTGCGGTACTGGCTGACCAGTGGCCTGATGACGCTGTTCTTCTTCGTCGTGGGTCTCGAGGCGCGGCGGGAGTTCGATCTCGGCGAGCTGCGAGAGCGGCGACGACTGCTCATGCCCCTCGTCGCGGGCCTCGGCGGGATCGTCGTGCCGGTCGCGATCTTCCTGGCGGTGAATGCGGGACACGCGTCGGCGCACGGCTGGGGCGCGGCGATGTCGACGGACACGGCGTTCGCGCTCGGCGTGCTCGCGCTGGTCGGGCCACGGTTCCCGGTCCAGGTGCGCGCCTTCCTGCTCACGGTCTCCGTCGTGGACGATCTCGTCGCGCTGCTCGTGATCGCCACCGCGTACACGAGCGGCGTGCATCCGTTCGCCCTCCTTGCGGCGGTCGGGCTCTTCGCCGTCGTGGCGCTCCTGCCGCGCTTCGGCATCCGACGAGGCGTCCTCCGGTTGCCTCTCGGCGTGGCGGCCTGGGTGGCGATGTCGAAGTCCGGCGTCGATCCGATCGTCATCGGTCTGGCGATCGGCCTGGTGACCTTCGCCACGCCCGCCGGCCGTGGAGACCTCGAGCGTGCTTCACGGCTCGTCCGCCTCTTCCGCGAGCAGCCGACCCCGGAGCTTGCCCGGTCCGCCCGACTCGGGCTGACGTCGGCGGTCTCCCCGAACGAGCACCTGCAGCAGCTCCTCCACCCGTGGACCAGCTACGCGATCGTGCCGCTCTTCGCGCTGGCGAACGCCGGCATCCCTCTCGACGGTCGATTCCTGGCCCATGCGTTCGGGGGCCCGATCGTGCTGGGGATTCTGGCCGGGTACGTCGTCGGGAAGCCACTCGGCGTCTCCGCCGCCGCATGGCTCCTGACGAGGCTCAGCCGCGGCGGATCAGGTCCGCCGGTCGGCTGGGTCGCGCTCGTCGGCGGCGGCTCGATCGCGGGCATCGGCTTCACCGTCTCGCTGCTGATCGCGGGGATCGCGTTCAGCGGCACGGAGCAAGACGAAGCGAAGCTCGGCGTGCTGAGCGCGGCCCTCTGCGCCTCCCTGCTCGCCTGGATCGTGTTTCGCACAGCGGAGCGGCTGCCCTACCGGGTCCGGATACGGGCGCTTCTCGGGAGGGCGGAGACGATCGTCGACCTCGCCGTTCCTGTCGACCCAGGCCGTGACCACCTTCGCGGCCCCGTGGATGCGCCCGTCACGCTCGTCGAGTACGGAGACTTCGAGTGTCCCTACTGCGGCCAGGCGGAGCCGGTCCTCCGCGAGCTGGCGCGCGGCTCCGGCGACGTCCGCTACGTCTGGCGACACCTCCCGCTCGGGGATGTCCATCCACGCGCCGAGCTGGCCGCGGAGGCCGCCGAGGCTGCCGCCGCGCAGGGGGCGTTCTGGGAGATGCACGATCTCCTGCTCGCGCACCAAGACGCGCTCTCCCCGCGCGACCTGGTCGGCTACGCCGGCCAACTCGGCCTGGACGTCGAGCGCTTCGCCGATGATCTCGAGCGGCGGAGCGGCGCCGGACGGATCGCCGAGGACGTCGAAGGCGCCGATCTCAGCAGCGTCTCCGGGACGCCCACCTTCTTCGTCAACGGTCGCCGCTACCACGGCGCCTACGACATCGGGGGTCTCTCCGGGGCGGTCCACGCCGCCCGCGCCCGTGCCGTGATCAGCGCTCCCGCGTGAGCGCTCTGCTCACGCCTGGTCGGCGGTGGCATAGATCCCGAGACCTGTCTCGGGATCGAAGAAGTGGAGGTCGCCGACATCCACGAAGGCATCGACGGCACGGCCCTCCCGGGCCTCCGAATGGGCCCCGAAGCGGCCGACGAGCAGCGTCCCCGAACCACCGTCCATGCCGACCGTGCTCTCGTCCCGGGGAAGGTCCGCGATCGACTCCGTATCGGCCGGCTCGACCTGCGGTGCCGTGAAGTGAACGAGCAGCTCGGGCCCGAGCGCCTCGCGCAGCTCAACCGTCCCATGGAGAAGGCGATCCGGCGGCGCGTCCGGGACGAGCGCGGCGTCCTGGAGGCTCTCGGGTCTGATGCCGACGATCACCGCTGCGTCCAGGTACTCGCCAAGACGCGGTCGCCGATCGAGCACCGAAGCGTCGAGCGCAATGCGCTGCTCCCCGAGCAGGAGGCTGACGTCACCGTTCGAGCGTCGAACCGTTCCCTCGACGAAGTTCATCGCGGGGGATCCGATGAACCCTCCGACGAACGCATTGGCCGGCCGCGCGTACACCTCCTGGGGGGCGGCGAACTGCTGCAGGCTCCCTCGACGCATCACGGCGACGCGGTCGCTCAGCGTCATCGCCTCGACCTGATCGTGCGTGACGTAGATCGTCGTGCTGCCAAGCTGTCGTTGCAGACGACCGATCTCGGCCCGCGTGTGCACGCGAAGCTGCGCATCGAGATTCGACAGCGGCTCGTCCATCAGGAAGATGGACGGCTCGCGCACGATCGCCCGCCCCATCGCGACTCGTTGACGCTGGCCGCCGGACAGCGCGCGCGGCTTGCGGTCGAGCACGTCACCCAGCTCCAGCAGTTCGGCCGCCTGCTCGACCCGCTGCTGGATCACGCGCTTCGGCAGCTTCTTCAACCTGAGCCCGAACGCGATGTTCTCGAACACCGAGAGGTGCGGATAGAGCGCGTAGCTTTGGAAGACCATCGCGATGTCCCGGTCGCGCGCCGGAACGCGGTTGACGACTCGGTCGCCGATCGTGATCGTCCCCTCGCTGATCTCCTCGAGGCCCGCGAGCATCCGTAGCGCCGTCGTCTTGCCGCTTCCGGAGGGGCCGACGATGACGACGAACTCGCCGTCGCGGATGTCGAGATTCAGGTCGTCGACCGCGCGCGTTCCGTCCGGGTAGACCTTCGTGACGTGCTGAAACCCGACTTCGGCCATCGCTCTCGCAGCGAACGGTGCCGTTTCGCACGTGGATCGCCGGCCACGCAGGGGTACCCAGTGGCCCCGTTCGACCACCGCGCGTGGGCAGCACCACGGAAACACGCGGCTGCGCTGGGGAGCGCGCTGCTCCTCGACTCGGCGCGCGAGGAGGCAGGGGTGAGGACGTGAGATCGGCAGTGTCCTCGACCCGGACAACCGGGCTCTAGCGCGCCGCGTGGCCGCGTGATGTTCGCGTTCGGCCCTTGGCGCATTCCGTCGGACGAGGAGTCCGGCTGGCCGGTCGCGGACTGCATCCGCTGCTGCGAAGCCGCCCGCGTCGACGAGCAGGGGTACTGCCGCCGCTGTCGCTGGGCGGTGCGGGCCGAGATCGAGGAGGGGCTCTGCGCGCTCTGTGACTACCTGCGCGCCTGGGCGCGCTTCATGGATTGGTGTGCGCAGCGGGGGCAGCGGATCGCGTGAGCTCGCATGGCGCCGCACTGGTTTGAGCTAGTCGCCTGGGCGGCGCTCGCGCTCGGGTTCGCCTCCGCGCTCGTGATCGCCGCCGACGTCGTCCTGCTGGGCAACCGCCAGCACACGGCGATCATGAACCTGGTCTTCCCGTTGACCGCCCTCTACATGGGGCCGGTGGCGCTCTGGGGGTACCTGACGCGTGGACGCAGGATGTCGCACAGGCAGATGCAGGCGCTCGCCTTCGACGCGAGGTCGGAGCCCGAGGCGCGCGACTCGTGGTGGGAGGTCTCGCTCTCCGACACGCACTGCGGCGCCGGCTGCGCCCTCGGCGACGTCGGTGGCGAGTGGATCGTCTGGGCGACCGGCTGGACGATCGGCTCCACCGCGGCGCTCGGCCCCGAGTACATCCTCGACCTGCCGCTCGCCTGGATCTTCGGGATTCTCTTCCAGTACTTCGCGATCGCACCGCTGCGAGGCCAGACCGGCCAGCTCGCGCCGCTTCGCGACGCGATCAAGTCCGACACCCTCTCCGTTCTCAGCTTCGAGGCCGGCCTGTTCGGCTGGATGGCGCTCTCGCACTACGTGATCTGGCAGCCACCGCTACCGATCGACAGCTCCAGCCACTGGCTCATGATGCAAATCGGCATGACGATCGGCTTCCTCACGAGCTGGCCGGTCAACCGGTGGCTGCTGGTGAAGGGCGTGAAGGAGCCGATGACGGTCGCGGGGCATCACGCCTTTGCGACCCGCACCGGCGCGCGCCGGCCGTCGGCCGGGATGGCTCCGTCGAGGTAGCCGGCGCGATGCCCTACCCGCGACGCGTGGGGTGAGCGGCGCTCTCGGGGTCTTGCGCGAGCGTCAGGACGCTCGCGCCCGCGGCCCGGCCGGCGACGGCGGGTTGCATGACGGTCGCCGCCTCCGCGAGCGGACGTGTCGCTCCCACGGGGAGCGAGAGCAGTCCGTCGGCGAGTGCTGTGATCAATGCGGCAAGCCGCGTGCCGTCGGCCTGGATGTAGACGTCGGCGACCGTGACGCCTCGTTCGAGTAGCGGCGGGTCGCCGGTGATCGTGGCGAGACGGCCGCCGTCCGCGACGGCCTGCAGCGCGGCTGCCGCGCCGTCGGGGGCCGTGTTCACGGCGGCCCCGACGCCACGTCGGCCGGGCGAGGCGTCTCGGGCGCGGGTCGGCCAGTCGAGATCGTGGTAGTCGAGCACGACGGTCGCGCCGTAGCCGCGAACGCGCGCCGCACTCGAGGGGCCCGCTGTCGCGATCACGGTTGCTCCGCGCGCGACCGCGAGCTGGACGACGAGCCCGCCGGTCACGCTGCCGGCCCCGTGGACGAGAAGCCACTCGCCGGCCGGCTCAGGTGCCGCTTCTGCAAGAGCCTGGTCGGCGGTGAGCCCGGGCACGGGAAATGCCGCCGCGGTCTCCCACCGGACGGCGGCGGGCTTTCGCGCGACGAGGTCGGCGGGAGCGACCAGCCGCTCGGCCCAGGCGCCCTGGTGTCTCAACGGGAGCGGGTGGGTGAGCACCTCGTCGCCCGGTGCCAAGCCTGCCACGTCCCTGCCGACCGCGTCGACGACGCCCGCCGCCTCGACCCCGAGCGCCAGCGGCGGTCGAAGGCCGACGTCCCAGCTGCCGACCCGGACGAACTCGTCCCAGTTGCCGACACCGGCGGCCCGCACCGCGATCACGACCTCGTCCGGCGCGGGGGATCCCGGCGCCGCGAGCTCGAGCGCGCGCACGTCGCCTCCGAACGAGTCGATGCCGACGGCCCGCATCAGTCGGCTCATGCGCTCGCCTCTCCGGGGCGTGGCTCGATCGGCGGGCATGGTGGCACCGTGCCCGGGGCCGGAGGTGCGTCGGGATGGCCGATCCCACGGCCCGGCCTCGTCAGAGCCGTGCGACGAACCGAGAGGATGGCCGCGGCTGCGGCCAGCGCTGCGACCGTCACCGAGTAGACGACTGCGGTCCTGTGCAGGCCGAGGTGCGACGTTGCGATGCCGCCCATCACGGCGGGAATGCCGGTTGCCAGGTAGCTGACGATGTAGATCGTGGCGATCAGGCCCGCCCGATCGCCGGACGGAGCCAGCGCGACCGTGGTGCGGTAGGCGCCGGTGAACGCCGATCCGAAGCCCAGCCCGGCGACCGCCGTACCGACGAAGAGAAATGCGGGCGTGCCGGTCTCGATCGAGATGAGCGTCACCAACGCTCCGACGACCAGAGCGAGGCAGCCTCCCAACATCACGTCGGACGGGTCGCGCTTGGCGAGACCGGCCGAGGCTGTCGCCCCCAGACCGGTGAGCAGGAAGATCAAGACGCCGCCCCACAGCAGGTTCTTCGAGTGCAGCAGCTGCGCGGCGAGCGACGGTCCGAGCGACAGGTACAACCCGCCGAGCGCCCACACCGCGACGAGGGCCGGGACCGCCGTGAGAAAGGCCCCCCTCGCCTCGGGCGGCACGCTGACCCGAGGGCGCAGTGAGCTCGCAGCACCCCGGCGCACGGTTCCGGGCTCCGGCATCGCGAGGACAGTGACGATGCCGATCACGAACGCTGCCAGGAGCAGCCACCAGACCAAGCGGGTGGGCGCGAGCGCGTACTGAGCCAACGCGCTCGCACCGATTGCGCCGAAGGCCTGGCCGCCTGTCGGAGCGGCACTGGCGACGACCGGCGCCGAGCTGCCGATGGGGCGCAGGTCGAGCAGCGCCGCACTGGCCGCTCCGGTGATCAGACCGACCGCGACTCCTTGCAGCGCGCGGGCGCCGAACAGCAGCCCAACCCCGTGCGCGAGCACGAACACGCCGCAGGCGACCGCACCGAAGGCCATACCCGCGAGCATCACGGGCCTACGACCGACGTACTCGGACACGGAGCCCAGGAGAAGCGCCGTGAGCAGTAGGACGACGACGTAGACCGCGAACAACGACGTGAGCGTGGTTGCGGAGAACCGGAACTCGGCCGCGTAGAGTCGGTAGAGGGGCGAGGCCGCCGTGTTCCCGGCAAACGCCAGGAACGTGATCGCGGCCACGGCCCAGAAGGAGACGCCGGTCGACAGGCTCGCTCGCCGTAAGGGGCTCTCTCCGACGGTGTCGGGAGCGGGGATGGTCGACCACCTGTGTCTGACGATCGGCAACGCTTCGGGCTCAGTCCGTGCTCGGGATCTCGATGCCCCGGACCATGTCCCCGCGGTGCTCGACCGCCGCGCACTGCGTCGATCCCAACGATGCCACGAGCCACCTCGGGAACGACGCGGGCTGCTTGGCACCCCGCTGGGCCCGCCCCACGCCCGGTAGGCGGGTATCTCGACGGGGAGATGACGTTCCGGGAGATCGTCGACCTGCATCCGCTGCCGGCCAGTCTGATTCGCGAGGTTCTGCTGCGCTGCGCCGAACAATGCTTCGACTGCGCGGCCAGCTGCACCGCCTGCGCCGACGTGAGCCTGAGCGACGACGACCCGGAGCTGATCCGCGTGATCCGAGTCTGCCTCGACTGCGCAGACGCGTGCGACGCCACCGGCCGCATCGCGACGCGGCAGAGTGCGCCCGACATCCGCCTCATCCGCGCGATGATCGAAGGGTGCGCTGCCGCCTGCCTCGCGTGCGCAGAGGAGTGCGCGCGGCACGCTCCTCGGCATGAGCAGCTTCGTCTCTGCGCGGAGGTCTGTCGTCGCTGCAAGACCGCGTGCGACGACTTTCTCGCCCACTGAGCTGGCCTTCCGCGATGACCCGGGCAACGACGAGCGGCGCAGCGCACCCGCACGACTCCGTTCGCGCGGCGGCTCGTCCTCCGATCGGGCGGGTCACCCGTTCGCCGAGCGAGACAGCCGGCGCGCCCGTCCCGGGCAGGCTGCGCGTCGGCCGCTACACCCCGCTGCGCGACTACGCCGCACTCGGGGACGGCCGCACGGTCGCGCTGGTCGCCCGCGACGGGTCGGTCGACTGGCTGCCGCTGCCCGACCTCGACTCACCCTCGGTGTTCGGCGCGATCCTCGACGGCGAGCACGGCGGCCGCTTCGTGCTGCAGCCCGAGCTGCCGTTCACCGCGTCGCGACGCTACCTCCCCGGTACGAACGTGCTCGAGACGACGTTCGCAACCGAGCTCGGCGTCGTTCGCGTGACGGACGCGCTCACGTTCGAGGAGAACGGCCTCGGGCCGTCGCGTGAGCTACAGCGCCGGGTCGACGGGGTCTCGGGCAGCGTGCCGGTGCGCTGGCACGTCGAGCCCCGCTTCGGCTACGCCGGCTGGCCGCTGAGGCTCGCCCGCCGAGACGGGGTCGCCGTCGCGAGTGCGGGCAGCGACGCCCTCGCCGTCCAGTCGTTCGGCGCGGGCGACGTCACGATCGCCGATCGAGGCATCGGCGGACGCTTCGACGCGGAAGTGGGCTCATCCGCGCTGCTCGCACTCGCATTCGCCCACCAGGAGCCGCTCGTCTTCTCGCCGCGCGCGGAGCTCGCCGCGCGCCTGGAGGCGACCTGCGCCGGCTGGCGCCGCTGGGCCGACGCCCGCAGCTACTCCGGCGCGTGGCGCGATGCCGTGATTCGCAGCGCGCTCGCGCTCAAGCTGCTCGTCTACTCCCCGTCGGGAGCGATTGCGGCGGCCGCGACGGCTTCGCTGCCCGAAGCGATCGGCGGCGAGCGCAACTGGGACTACCGCTTCTCCTGGATCCGCGACAGCGCCTTCACGATCGACGCGTTTCTCCGGCTCGGCTGCGCAGACGAGGCGCAGGCCTACTTCTGGTGGCTGATGCACGCGACGCAGCTGACCCATCCGCGGCTGCACGTCCTCTACGGGCTCGACGGCGGCACCCGCGCACACGAACGAGAGCTGCCGCTGTCCGGCTACCGCGGATCGCGCCCCGTCCGGATCGGCAACGGCGCGGCCGAGCAACTGCAGCTCGACACCTACGGGGAGCTGGCCGAGACGGTGTGGTCGTACACGAACGCCGGCAACCGCCTCGACCGCGACCTCGCACGGAGGCTGGCGGGGATCGCCGACTTCGTCTGCGCGAACTGGCGCCGACCGGACGCGGGCATCTGGGAGGTACGCAGCGGGCCGGCCCAGTTCACGCAGTCGAAGATGCTCTGCGCCGTCGCCCTCGATCGGGTGCGCCGCCTCGCGGCACGGGGCATCGTGCCCGGCCGCCACGTCCGCCGCTGGCGGGCTGAAGAGGCCGCGATCCGCACGTTCGTCGAGCGCCACTGCTGGTCGCCCGAGAAGCAGAGCTACGTCCGAGCCGCCGGCGGCGACGAGCTCGACGCGAGCGTGCTGCTCGCCTTCCTGCACGGTTACGCGGACCCGGGGGACGAGCGGATGCGGGCGACGGTCGAGGCGATCGAGCGCGAGCTGGCCGATGGTCCCCTCGTCCGCCGCTACACGGGCGAGGACGGGCTCAGCGGCGGCGAAGGAGCCTTCGTCGCGTGCTCGTTCTGGCTGGTCGAGGCGCTCGCCCGCTCCGGCCGCACGGACGCGGCCGCCGCGCTGATGGAAGAGCTGCTCGACCTTTCGAACGACGTCGGCCTCTACGGCGAGGAGATCGACCCCCGCACGGGCGCCTTCCTCGGCAACATGCCACAGGGCCTCAGTCACCTCGCGCTGATCAGCGCCGCGACGGCGATCGGCGAGGCAGAGAGATGAGCCTCTGGGGCGCGCTCGCGGGCGCGTTCGTCGGCACCGCCGT
>Ga0081455_10009058_pt1 | contig 10271 bp, 11 predicted proteins | sample TabmetS3T2R1_FD_70207 | JGI IMG/M metagenome (GOLD analysis project Ga0081455, IMG submission 70207) | Tabebuia heterophylla rhizosphere microbial communities from the University of Puerto Rico - S3T2R1 | ecosystem: Host-associated > Plants > Roots > Rhizosphere ... | reverse complement strand
CCTTCTCGCCCATCCCGTGCCGGGCCAGCGCGCGGAGGAAGTTGGCGTGGCAGCTCGGCGTGTCCGGCACCTTGTAGCGGAACAGGTTGCTGGCAGCGCTGCAACAGCCGCCGATGGTGTCGTGCCCGCCGCCCATCGTGTCCGCCACGATCGTGAAGAGCTTGGTCGCGCGCACGGAATAGATGCCGTGCCCCTGACCCAGATAGACGTTCTTGTTGTACTTCATGGTATCCGCCGCGTTGTAGCGGTCGGCCGGATCGTCGGCGTTGTAGCAGAGGAAGTCGACGGCCTGCTTGCCTTCGAGATCCACGATGCGGAGCGTCTGCCCCGGCTCCAGCACACCCGACCAGTTCTCGTTGGGGGGGACCACCACGTCCTGCAGAGCCTTGCTGTCCATGAGGCCTCCTTGTTGGCGGCATTCGCGACCGAGCGCCAGGGGCCGATGCTAGCACCGGCATTCGACGTCGGCGAGGCGCCAGCCCAGAGTCGTCGACGAGACCCCGCGGGCACCCCACCCCTATGCCCTGCACCTGACCGTCGGCCATGCCAACCTGCCGGGCCACCTGTCCGTCCGCGACCGCCACTGGCTCGTCTCCCTCTTCCTCACCCCGAGCGAGCTGCCCTTCCTGCTGGTGCGCCCCGGTCCGCCGAAGCCGGTTCTCCAGTTCCGCCTGCCGGCCTACGAGTCGGAGCCGAATCCGGGCTGAGCGCATGCAATAGCCTCTTCATGCAATAGCCTCTTGTGGATCCACAGGGCTGCGCTACTATCCTCTCGCCCCGTACCAGACGCAGCGGAGTCGTCCGCGTCGTGACCACGAGATCCCACTTACGCTTGCGGAGGTGAGCCATGGTGCTCAGGTCGCCGGTAGTGGCGCTTCGGCAGCACACGAAGTGGACGAACAGGATGACCCCCGTTGCATTGATCCTGGTGACAGGGATGTCCTCCGGTTGCACGACGAAGCAGCAGACCGGCCAGGTGGCCGGCGGCCTGCTTGGCGGAGCAGCCGGATACGGGATGAGCCGACTCCTTGGCGGCAACACAGCCGGTCAGGTGCTTGGGACGACGGCGGGAACGGCGCTGGGTGTCTGGCTCGGCGGTCAGATTGGTCGTGAGCTGGACGAGCGAGACCGTCTCGCTGCGCAAAAGGCAACCGTCCAGGTCTTGAACACGCCGACGCCGAAGGCCGCCGGTCAGGCGCCATCGGTCCCGCCCGCCCCGCAGGCCCCGCCCGTCCCGAAGGCACCGCCGGCCCCGCCCGCCCCACCAGTCTCGAAGGCGGAGCCGGTGGCCAAAACGGAGGACCCGGCTCCCGTTCTGAGGCCGGTCGACTCGGGCCCCACGAGCACCTGGAAGAGCGATCAGAGTCCTGACGTCAATGGCACCTCCCAGGTCGTGGCGGCCGGCACGGATACGAATGGCAAGGAGTGCAAGCGGGTCCGCGAGGTTGCATACATTCGCGGCAAGGAAGTCCGGCAGGAGACCGTCTACTGCCGATCCGACGCGAGCGGCGGTTGGGTCGTGCACGCCTAGGTATGGGTCCGCTCGCCGCTATCGCACGGAGCCTCGCGCCTGGGCTCCTGGCACTCGCCATACTCTTGGATGCGCTGGACGCGTTCGCCGGGGGATGTGGCGGCCCGCCCCGCCGGGCGATCGATGCGCTACGAGACAGCCGGACCGGCGAGTTCACGCCCATGTCGTACAAGCGGATCCAGGGGACCGGTGGGCAAGTATTGCTGGCCAAAGGGAGTATCGGCGAAGGCGAGGCGGAGCGTCTCGCGACGGCCATTCGGCAGGCTGGCCAGCTCAACGAGATCTGGTTGTATTCGGCGGGAGGTAACTCGGCCGAGGGAATGAAGATGGGGCGTCTCATCCTGAAGCTCGGGCTGGCTACCCGAGTCCCCGACGGCGCCCTGTGCTTCAGTGCCTGCTCCATGGTGTTCCTGGGTGGTGTTCTGAGGAGCGTCGACCCGGGTGGTCACTATGGCGTACACATGTGGACACGCTACGGTGAAGACGACGCGGCCAGGATCCTGGCCGTCCTCAAAAAGGCGCTCGACGGGGCCAAGACTGAATCGCAACAGCAGGCGCTCGTGAAGGATCTGAAAGAGTTGCTCCAGTCGATCGAGCGGAAGAATGCTGATTACGCACGGGAACGCGCCAACTATCTGATCGAGATGTCGGTATCACTCCGGCTCATGATACCCAACGTGCAAACGGACAGCGGCAACCAGCACTGGCTCTGTCCGGAAGAGCTCAAATCCTTCAACGTGGTCAACGTGGATTGACGGAGCCCGGCGCGCCCTGCAAGCGCGGCGACAACGGCACCCGGATGATCGGTCCGTGCGACAACGTGAGCGACGGGCCGGGCGGCACGTGCTAGGTACGTTGCACGCGGCCGAAGAAGGAATGGTGGGCTGGGACGGGATTGGCTATCCGCCAAAGGAGTGGCGCCCTCCCAACTGCCCCTTCGACGTTGGACTGCTCGCGGAGGCCCTAGTCTTCTCCTCCGAGGTCACGCTCATAGCCAACCGTTCGGTCTTCGAGACGTTGCTAGACTATTGCCCCGCAGACGTCCTGGCGGAGCTACTCGGCATCGAGCCGCTGCCGGAGATATCGAACCAGTACCCATGTACCTCACGCCCTCTTGAGTCCGTGGCGACCGCCGGGATCACAAGGACTCGATGGGTGTACCAGTTCAGGGCGAACCGCTGGTCGGCGCTGTAGCCACGTCGAAGCCCGTCGACGACATCATCAACGCTCTGCTTCGGAAGCAGGAATGCATACGCATCGAGCGCGATCGTGAACGCCTGTTCCTCAGGAAATTCGGTCGATCACCTGCCCGGGACCGAGGTCGGGACGAAGAAGAGTTGTGCTGCTGCTGGCGCAGCTGGCAGGCGTTGGAAAGCAGCTCTCAAGCCTGGCTGATCGTCAGTCGGGCAGCTCGAGCAAGGGCAGGAGACGCTGCTTGAACCGCGCCTCCTTCGCCGGATCCCCGATCTCGCTGGCGATCGCCTCGACCAGTCTCGAGATCTCCTTCGGTGAGGCCAGGTTGGCCCCCTGCGCGAGATACTCCTGACAGATCAACCCGGCCATGGGGCCGAGAAACTCCGCCAGCTCGCGCTCGATCAGCTGCCGGATCCGCTCGGGAACGGCTTCCCGGTCGGTCGAGGGCTGGGCCGGCGGCGGCGCTATCTCGGCGGTGGGCTCGGAGATCAGCAGGGCCAGCAGGTCTAGCGTCGATGGCAGGCTCGGATCGGTCCGCTCGATCGTCTCGTCCTGGAAGCGGTAGCGTCCACCCGCAAAGGTCTTCATGAACGGGAGCGCGTCGGCTCCCCGCAGGAGCCGGTATGTCATGCCGACGATCGCTCCGCCGCGAAGGACGAACTGGGCGGCGTGGTTCTCGGTGGTGATGATGAACATCGTTCCGGAGCGCTTCGCCGCGCACAGCGCGCGAAGCTCGACGATCAACTGGTCGTGCCGCAGCGGGTCGGGATCACTCACGTGCAATGACGTTGCCGTGGCCTTCAGGCCGCGCGTCAGTCCGCAGCCCGGCGGCTATCGATCGCGCCGCCGGTGGGCTGCCGCCACGCCCGGGCGCCCGCAGCGACCGGTTCGGCCTTGGATGGAGCTAGCCGCGCCATGGCCACCTTGATGCTCGCGCCCATCCGGTCGACGGCCCGAGCCAGCGCCCCAATCTCGTCCGAGCGGCCGACTTCCCGGATGGTCGCCTTGAGGTTGCCGCGGCTCATCTCATCCGCGATCCGGGTGAGATTCCGGATCGGCCGGGTGAGCCGCTGCGCGAGAGCGTAGGACACTGCCCCCACGAAGATCAGGGTCAGCACGAGCAGCACCAGCGCGTTGCGATTGGCCTCGGCGATGGGCGCGTAGGCTTCTTCGGCATCCTGCTGGACCACCAGGGTCCACCCCTGCTTGGTCTTGCTCGCATAGGCGAGCACCGCTCGCCCTTGCTCGTTGATGTACACGACGCGCTTCCTGGCGACCTCGGAGGCGCCGAGGAACGCCGCGTGCTGACTCATGTCCTTGAGGGCCTCGACGTACTCCCGCTTCGGGTGCGCGATCACCTTGCCCGCGCTGTCGAGCAGGAAGGCGTAGCCGGACCGCCCGATCTGGGCGTTGGCGATGCGGCTGGACACATCGTTGATGGTCATGCCGATGGCCAGCACCCCGGCCAGCTTCTGCTCGGCGGTGATGGGCACGGAGAGGATGAGGGCCGGCTGCCCGTTGGTCCGGCTGATGACGACCTGTTGGCCCAGCGCGGCGCCCCGGAGCACCTGCTGGACATAGATGCGGTCGCCGTAGTTCTTCGGGGCCTCCTGGTCGCTGCGTCCGACGTTCGTGCCGTCGGGGGCGATGGTGAAGGCCAGATAGACCGCCTTGTACTCGTTGGCCAGGGAAAGCAGGATGCGCCGCTGCCGCTTGGCATCCATCGAGACGATGTCGTCGAGCGTGGCGTTCTGCCGCAGCATCTTGACGTTCATGTCGACCCAGGCATCGACATAGCTCCCGACCGCGTCGGCGCGGTCGCCGAGCTGCTGATCCACCTGATTCGAGAGGCGCTCCACGGCCGAAAGATGGTTGACATACCAGATGGCGCCCAGCGGGATCACCGCCACGAGGACCATGGTCAGGAGCACCTTCGGGAAAATGCCGGGGGTTGGCCGCTTTGCCATTGATCGCTCCTCGCCGAAGATGGAGATCGCCAGCCCGACGCGCAGAACACGCGCATCGCCCTGGATTGGCCTAGGCAATCAGCATGCCAAGGGTCAAGCTGGTCCTGAATGGCTGTGGGCCGGCGAAAGCGGCGAGTAGCCGGACCCGGAGCGAGGCCATGTGACGGGCCGCGGCAGGTGCGGTGCCCTTCGCGCGCCAGATCGCGCGGGGGTTGAACGGGTAGCGCCCGGAGGGGGAGCCCTATGGAACACATCGCACAGATCGAGCGGCCTGACCTGCTGATCCGGGCACTCTTGAAGATGGGGGAGCAGATGTTCGGCCAGGTGCCGACGACCGAGCGCCTCAGGACGCATCGGCTGCGACGTGCTCAGCGTGCACGTAGCCGCTGCTGCATGCCGTACCGAATGGACATTCGCCACGCCGTCGGCGTGAAGGCGGGTGTCTCGGCAGAGAAGCTCGCCGATGTCCTGCCGTACCGAGAGAGCTCGCGCTTCAAGGAGCGCGGGAACGGGCTGCGCTTCAGCTCTGCGAGCGGATCACTCGGGACGATCCTGCCGGTCCCGGCCGCGGCCTCGACTCCGTTTGTGGGCACTTGACCTTCGCCGGAATCGCGCGATGATGCGCCTGAGGCATGGGAATTGCGCCTCCGACCTGCCCTTCTCATCACGGGCTTCGCGGTCCTGATCGTTCTGCCGGGATCAGCGGCAGGCGGCGGGCGGGGGGAGATGGCTGTCCCGGGATCGGTCGGCGGACCGCCGGTCGTGACCAGCGGGCATTCTTCGCACCGCCATTCATTCAAGGCGGCGGGCAAGGCGGTGGGCCTCGGGCGTCCCTTTTTCTCTCCGTCCCTCGGGAACCCCGTCGTCGTCGTTCCCGTACCGGTGGCCGTTCCCGTACCGGTGGCCGTTCCCCTCCCGGTCGTGGCGGAGGCCCCGTCCACTCCTGAAGCGGCTCCGCCGCCTCCGGAGGAGCCCAGTCGCCGACCGGCCGTCGTCAATCCCGGCCCGAAGATCATCGACATCTCGCCGCCCGCACCCGGGGCCAAGACAGTGACCATCACCGTGCACCAGGGATCGAGCACCGTCGTCGAGACCGTTCCGGTTCGCTAGTCCGGCCCTCGCTCCGACGCCGTTTCTGCTACGACTCGCTCCCGAACGACAGCGACCAGCACACACCGTCGTCCCCAGGGGAGGAGAGCGTGAAGCCCCGTTCTCTTTCGGACCAGGAGCGAGCCGGAGGTGGTCGTCCCCGATGTGCTCCCCGATCGCCGCGTCGTGAACATCGCGGGCGCGGTACGCGCCGGCCACACGGGCTCCCCCTCATACTCTTTACCGGCGGACCCCTTTGAACAGCCTTTCGTGCGCTGGAATGCGCTGGAGTCTGCCCGAGTTGGACACAGATCCGGGGCACAACGCACATCGGGAGAAGATGCTCTGTTGGGGAAGTAGCTGAGAAGAATGGTGGGCTGGGACGGGATTGAACCGCCGACACCAGGATTTTCAGTCCTGTGCTCTACCAACTGAGCTACCAGCCCACCACGAGTTTCCGAGGATAGCAGACGGCTTCGGAAGTGTCTACGGAGACTGGGGAAAAGCCGCCTCACCCTGCCCTCTCCCCAGCGGGGAGAGGGTGACGCGGGAGCTAGTTGTCGAGGTCGGCGCCGGTGTCCGATTCGAAGACGATGCGATCGTCGTCGTCGACCGTGAATGCCTCGTGCAGCACGAAGGGCACCTCGTGCTGGACCAGGAAGCGCGTCAGGCGGGCGACGGCGACCGGGTGAGAGTCCAGATGGAAGGACAGGGCCAGGTCGCCGATCTCGTCGATGGCGAAGAAGGCCCAGTTGCCCACCACGAGCGCTTCGCTCTCGGGCTCCCAGGTAACGCCGCCGTCGAACTCCTCGGAGCCCTGGGCGAGGTCGTAGAGCTCCTGGAGCTTGGCGCGGCGCTGCGACTCGTCCACTGAGGTCCCCTGCCCCTCACCCTGCCCTCTCCCCTCCGGGGAGAGGGTGGAAAGCGTGCCGCGGCTCACAAGGGAGAGGGTGGATAGCGCGCGTCTCCCCGACCACCTACATCCCCTTGAAGGCGCCGTCGGCGGCCATCTCGCGGAAGGCCTTCTCGTGGGCCGCGATGCTGCGCTCGATGTCGGCGTCGCTGTGCACCGCGGAGATCCAGCCGTGGTGACTGGCGCAATCGACGCCGTTGTTCAGCAGCGCGCAGCGCAGCAGGTGGTAGAGATCGCCGCGGCGCGGTCGATCGAAGCCGGCGAGGCCCGGCTTGCCCTCGAACGAGACGTGGAAGATCGACGCTTCGCCGAAGCAGGTGCCGGGCACGCCGGCCCGCTTCATCGCGTCGGTGAGCCCCGAGCGCAGCTCGTCACCGGCCTTGTTGGCGCGCGCGTGGAGCGAGCCGTCGCTCACCAGCTCGAGCGTGGCGATGGCGGCGGCCGCGGAGACCGGGTTCGAGTTGAAGGTGCCGTTCTGGGCCACGCGCTGGCTGCGGTCGAACACCGGCTCGCCTCGGTGGGCCATCATCGAGAGTAGCTCTTTCTTGCCGACCACCGCCGCGCCGGGCAGGCCGCCCGCCACGATCTTGGCCAGCGTGGTCATGTCCGGCGTGACGCCGAAGTAGGCCTGCGCCCCGCCCGGGGAATAGCGGAAGCCGGTGATGACCTCATCGAAGATCAGCACCACGTTGTGGCGGGTGGTGAGGCTGCGCAGCTCCTGGAGGTAGCCGGGGATCGTGGGCGTGGTGCCCGACTGGCCGCCGGCGGGCTCCAGGATCACCGCGGCCACGTCGCCGCGCTCGAGCATCGTCTCCACCGCCTTGATGTCGTTGGGCGGGCACACCAGCAGCTGATCCAGCACCGAGGTCGGCACGCCCGCCGACATGGGCACCTCGTAGGGCGGGTTGACCGCGGCCACCACGCCGTCGTGCCAGCCGTGGAAGTGACCCTGGAACTTCACGACCTTGTTGCGTCCGGTGAAGGCGCGCGCGATCCGGAGGGCCAGGTGCGTGGCCTCGGTGCCGGACATCGCGAAGCGCACCATCTCCGCCGAGGGAATCAGCTTCCCGATCAGCTCCGCCCAGCGCACCTCCAGCTCGTGACTGGCCCCGAGGTGCGTGCCGCGCGCGGCCTGGTCCTGAATGGCCTTCACCACCGCGGGGTGGCAATGGCCCAGGAAGAGCGCCCCGTGGCCCATCCAGTAGTCGATGTACTCGTGCCCATCCACGTCCCACTTGTGCGAGCCCAGCGCCCGATCGACGTAGACCGGGAACGGCTTCATGTGCCGGCCGTCGTGGGTGACGCCGCCCGGGATGATGGCCCGCGCGCGCTCGTAGAGCGCGGACGACCGGGGATGCATGGCCTTGTAGGTCTCGATCACGGACTGGGCAGCACTCATGCGCTCGGGCCTCCGGTATGACGAGGTGATTCCAGCACTCGCAGCAGCTCAAGCATGCCGACATGGACGGGCAAAGGCAAGCCGTCGACGGTCGGCTCGCGACGGAAGGTGAGGCCGTCGACGGCGCCCGCATCGACGCAGGCCGCGACCATGGCCCGCTCCTCGTCGGCGGTGTGGAGCAGCGGGCGCCCGGCCAGACGGGCCAGCTCGGCCACGATGCCGTAGGCGCCCCAGTTGGACACGCCGGCCACGACCAGACGCTTCACCGCGACGACCGAGGCGATTCGCGGGAAGACGCCGCCGGCGCGGGCCACGCGCGCGCGCACGGCCCCCATGCCGATCTCGTTGCCGCCGTCACCGACGCCGATGGTGACCACGCGGCCGGACGCGGCCAGGAACAGCTCGTCGAGCGGGCCGTTCCATTCCGTGAGCGAGCGGCCGCGGGCGCTCCGATACTGCCCGTCGCGGGCGCGGCCCGGACGCTCGATCGCCACCAGGTGTGTGGGCTTCTGCTCGGCCAGCATCCGCCGCGCCACCTCGCGCGCCGCGCCCGGGGCCTGGCCGTGGGGCACGTGAAAGATCTCCACCGTCGCGGGCTCGCCCAGCGCCTTCAGCGCCGCCTGCAGCGGCGGCACCGCGACCGCGTCGGTGACATAGCGAACCTCGGCGCCCAGGGTGCGCAGCGCCCGGCCGAGACACGCGGTGCCGGGTGGACCATCGGTCTCCGGCAGACCCGGGCCGACCGAGAAGCCGGTGGTGAGCAACACGCGACGGCTGCGACGCAATGCGGAGGCCGCGGCGGTGGCGCCGCCGCGCACGAAGAAGGCGCCGATGCCGCGGCCTCCCGGGTCCAGGGCCATCAGGTGGTCGATCATCGCGACGGGATGGACGACGCTACCGCTTGGGCTGGTCGGGCTGGGGCGGCGTGAAGTTCAGGATGACCGCTTCGGTGCCTTCCTTGTTGAAGGTCGCCAGGAGCCCCGACTTGTAGAAGTAGGTCTCCTGCTCGCCCTGGGTGGACGTGCCGTCGGGGACCCCGAATGCCTGCATGACCGTGTTCTTGCCGAACACCATGGTCTTGGGCTCGAGGCGGATGACGCGTACCACGTTGGGCTTGTAGCCCTGAGGAGTCAGGAGCCCGTACTCGATCGTCATCCGCCGGATGCCGCCCGGGGCCTGCGCCTGCTCGTAGACCCACTGCGTGGTGTCGTAGCCCTCGACCTTCGCGTGCGTCTCCTTGGAGGGCGCTCCGAACCGGGAGCGCACCGCGTCCAGCGTGGTCACGCCGGGCTCGATGCCGCCCCATTCCTCGGCCGACGCCGATCGGGGCGCCGAGACGATCGCCAGCGCGAGCCAGACGACGAGGGCGGCCAGCGCGCGCATCAGAAGCCGATGGCCGCGCCGTCGCCGCGGGGATCCGCCCCGCCGCGCAGCGTCCCGTTGTCGAGGCTGATGCCATGGGCGTGGCCCATGCGCATGAACCAGTCCGAGACCGGCGTGACCTTGTGCCCCTTGCGGGACAGGGCGTCGCGGACCGGCTCGGGCACGCGGCCCTCGATGCGCACCTGGTCGACGACGTCGCCGGGGTCGATCGGGCCGGCCACGAAGCGCGGCCGCTCGATCGCCTCCTGGATCTCCATGCCGTAGTCGAGCGCATTCGTGAGCGACTGGGTGTGGAACATGGCCTGGCCGTCACCGCCCATGTTCGAGTAGCCGAGCACCGGCCGGTCGTCGCGCGTGACCACACAGGCGATCAGGGTGTGGAAGGGCCGCTTGCGCGGGGCGAAGCAGTTCGGGTGCGCACGGTCGGTGTTGAAGTAGGCGCCCCGATTCTGCAGCACCACGCCGGTGCCGGGGGCGACCACCGCCGAGCCGAAGGACTTGTAGAGGCTCTGGATGACGCTCATGACGTTGCCCTGCCCGTCCGCCACCACGAAGCCGGTGGTATCGCCGTCGAGGTTGCCCCACTTGTGCCACTGCGCCCGGTCGGGATCGAACGCGCGGCGGCGCCGCTCCGCGTAGGCCTTGCCGATCAGCGTCTCCACCGGAACGCGCTCGCACGAAGGATCGGCCACCCAGCGGTCGCGGTCGGCGTAGGCCAGCTTGGTCATCTCGATCAGGAGATGCAGGTGCTCGGGCGAATGCACCTCGTAGCGGCGGAGGTCGAAAGCCTCGAGC
>Ga0081455_10009057_pt1 | contig 10273 bp, 12 predicted proteins | sample TabmetS3T2R1_FD_70207 | JGI IMG/M metagenome (GOLD analysis project Ga0081455, IMG submission 70207) | Tabebuia heterophylla rhizosphere microbial communities from the University of Puerto Rico - S3T2R1 | ecosystem: Host-associated > Plants > Roots > Rhizosphere ... | reverse complement strand
GACCGTCTGCCTCGGTGGTCAGAGGCGCACTCCATCTCGCCGCGTCACCACTTGTGAGAGATGTCAGTACTTGCAGGTGTGGAGGGTGCCATCGAGCGTCAGCATGTACACGCATCAATCCTTATGCCTGAGCGTGCTGGACCGTCTGCAAAAGGAAGGGCCATCAAATCAACCAGATATTTTTCGTGCGAAACTCGTGATTTTTGCACAAGCAGGGCAGATAGATATGGCAGGGCACGCAAGGCGAGGGAGCCCTGGAGCATCGTCCGCCGCACCATGTCTCCCCTCGAACGACACTCTGGCCCCTTTAGGGCACCAGGGGGAAGAGAGCCTCTGGCCCACGGGTGAGGGCCTCAAACACGCACGGATTGGCGGCGAGAAAATTCAGATTCCGATAATTGTAGGTCTGCACCCCCACATTGGCCACGCGGCCACCCGCTTCCGCCACGAGCAACGCCCCAGGAGCAAAATCGTAATCGTGGCCGTACGGCTCGACACACACCCGGCCATCGAATTTCCCGGCGGCAATCATCGCATACTCGAAGCCCGCACTGATGGTATTCACGACGCCGCAGCGTTGCGCTAAGGCCTGGAAGAGGCGTTGATTGGCGGCGGTCTCCAGCCGCATTTCCCACGCGAGGTAGGCCTGCTGTAAGGGCCGGGTACTCACGCGAATGGGCGCACCATTCAGGGTCGCACCCTGCCCCTTTTCGGCCAGATAGAGCTGGTCACTCACGAACGCATAAATGGCCGCAAAGACGACCTCGTGGTGCTCGATGAGGGCCAGCATCGTCGTACAGAAGGGCAGTCCCCGGAGAAAGTGCCCCGTCCCGTCGATCGGGTCGACGAGCCAGAAGCGTTCAGCCGTGCGATCCCCACCGGTTTCTTCCCCGACAAAGGCGATCGCGGGATAGGCCTGCCGCAGCGCCTCGGCCAAGAACGTTTCGACGCGCAGGTCGAGGTCCGTGACCACATCGGCTGCAGAGGCCGTTTTGTGCCGCCAGGTGGGCACCTGGCCATAGTACGGCAGCACGATCTCGCGGACGTGGCGGAGCAGGGGCGCAATCCGTGTGGGGTAGGAGGACGTCGCCATGGTGTGCCTCTGTGCCTCAGCGTGTACGTGGGGACGCGGTCGCCAGTCTCGACCTCGGCGGTCTCATCGCCGGCGGGCGTGGCGATGGAGAGCGTACTACTTTTTGATACGCTCTTCAACAACCGCATGTGCGAGGCACAATGGTCGGCACTTGGGGGTTAACCAACAATATCAAAATCGACGAAGTCCTCCAGGTCAATCGCGGCGAGCGGTTCGGCTGCTCGCTGGCGGACCAGGAAACGCATCGCGCCGGTCGCGGCTTCCCCGGCATCGATCCAGCCGCTCAACGCTGTCACCAGCGTTGGGATGTTCGACGGGGGGCTCACGGTGAAATGTGACCTCGTCTATGCTCCTCCTCCTCGCGGAAAGTGTGACGCCTCAGGCAGCCACGCGATGGTGGCACCCGCTCAAAACCCATAGAGCCGCGCCGGATTGTCCACCAGAATCTTGTGGCGGATCGCCGGATCGGGCGCCCACACCGGCAACTGATTCAACAGCCGGCCGTCATCAATCTGGAGCAGGGGGGTGACGTCGGTGGGCTTGCCCCCGGGGGGCGTCCCCGTCGGATGCGGCCAGTCCGTGCCCCAGACCACGCGGTCCGCATTCGCGGCAATCAGCGCCTGGGCCAGCGGCACCACGTCGGCATAGTCCGGGGCCTGTTGCCCCACGCGATAGGCCGCCGAGATCTTCACATACGCGTTGCCCGACCGGACCAGCTCCACGAGCTCGGCAAAGCCCGGCTGCTGTGGCCCCAGGGCCGCCTTGGCCCCGCCGAAATGGTCGAAGACTACCGGCACGGGGGCGGCGGCGACCAGATCCTTCAGGGCCGCAATGATGGCGAGGTTGGTGTTCAGTTGTACGTGCCACTGGCGGCGCTGCATGCGCGCCACAGCTGCCTCGAGGCGTTGGCGCGCCACGGCGGGGTCCGTGATGCCGGCGGTCGCGAGATTGAGGCGAATACCGCACACCCCCGCCTGCCCCATGGCGTCGAGGGCACGCTCCGGCGTCTGGTCATCGATGACGGCGACGCCGCGCGCGTCGGCCCCGCGCGCCTGCATGCCATAGAGTGTGGCGGCGTTATCGGTACCGTAGACACTGGGGGTGACAATCACCACGCGCTGGATGTGGAGCGCCTTATGGAGCGCCGCCATCTCGTCCGGTAATGCCGGCTCCGGGGTGTAGGTGCGGCCCGCAAAGAAAGGAAAACGGGCCGGGTCGCCGTGAATGTGTGTATGGCAATCGCAGGCGCCCGCCGGCACCGCGAAGGTGACCGGCGTGGCAGGCTGGGACGCGGTCGCACGGCTCGTGCGGGGACGCAGGATGAGACCGGTGGCGAGCGCGCCGACGAGGAGCGTGCGGCGGGTCAGCATGGGATGCCTCCTGTGTAGGACTTCCGTGGTGGTGGCGATTGGCTACCAGTGCGTCACTGTGCACGCCCTCGGCAGCGGTGTAGGGCAGGGCACCCCAGCATGCGGGTGGTCGAGCGCCCTGCGGGACCGTATTAGAGCGGAGAAGCGCTTGGAGACGCGAGACGCATGTCTGCGGCGGTCCTGGCGGTCGCCCGGCAGGCTGCCGGACGCTCAGCTGGGCCTGCCGGGCCCACCGCGTGTGTGCCGCGCTGTCGGTCTGTCCAGGCCGGCCGGTCGTGCCGCGCTGCGAGACCTGGGTGCGCTGGCCTCCCATCGCCTCCACACGTATCGTGCTGTCCAGGCCTGCCGCAGCACCCCCAGGCGTGGCGGTCTTCTTTCTCGCCAGAGGGTGCTGGTCGTCGGGCGCGACGTGGTCAGAGACCTCCCTGCCTGTGTGACACAAAACTCCCCCACAAAGAGGAAAAAGCCACATTCCACCGGATTACGTGGTGAAGCGTGTCAGGTGCTCATCGAAAGCCGCCCGACGTGAGGATTTGCAGGTTGAGCATCCAGTCTGGCGTAGGTACGCGCCCGCCTTCCACTTCCACACCACACTGGCCGGCATGCTGAGCCCGACGCTGATAGGGGACCAAGTTGTACAGATGGGCCAACCCCGTGAGAAAGGCCTGTTGACTGCCACCGGGATGATGAAACGCTTTCATCATAAACAGTTTCCGGTCAATGGCATTATGCGCTTGATCCAGCAGGGTGCTGGTGACAGGCATCTGCGGGTCTTCGAGGACCGCATACCACCCTGCTTTCTTGGCCTGAAACCACTGGCGCACGCGCGCCCCATTGGCCTCCCCGGCGGTGTGGGCGACGTGATCGGCAAAGCGGCGTAACCGCTGGCCTAGGGCAAACACCCGCAAGTGCTTGCGCTGGCGCGCTCGGTACCACAGGGTGTGAAACTGGGTGCGTAAGGCCTTACGGACAGGGGACGCGATGGCGACAAGTTTCTTCGGCAGCTTGAGGAGCGCATGGCGTAAGCACGTGCCCACACGGACGCCAGGAAAGAGTGTCCGCATACTCTTGGTCGTGCTGTCAAAGCCATCGGTGAGGACGCCTTTGACGCGGTACGACGGCTCCTGCTGGGCTGCCACATGGTGAAACACCCGATAGGACGCGGTCAAAGCCGTCGCACTGGCCTCCTCCGTGTAGCCGAGATGCCAGAGCACCCGGCCACAGACAATCGTGGGCAGATACACCTTCTCCGTGAGACAGCGACTGTGCTTCTCGTCGGCCAGGAAGTAGACGGGCAGTGGTAAGCCACACCGGGTCAGCACGCACACCAAGCTCTGCTGACCCAGCGCACCAATCAGACGATAGAGTGCCATCGGGGAGATATGGCCAATGACCGCGCATAGCTCCAAACTGAGGCCCCCATGGGTGGCCAAGAGCGCATCACGGGCCACGTCCGGACGCATGTGGCGATAGCGCAAGACGAAGTGGGGGAGGACCGTAAACACCGCTTTGCACGTGGTGCACTGGATGCGCCAAATGGTGACCCCACCTAGCCGGACACGCGCATAATGCGAATGGCGGGTCAGGCACCCTCCCCCGCTGCAGGTTGCCTTGTGTTTCAGCTGCAAGCCCAGGGACAGCATGAAGGCCAGGACACATTCGAGAAACGCTTTGCCATTGCCCAGCAGCTGGAAGTAGGTGGCTTCGCTCCGGAAATCGACGGTGATGGTGCGGTTTTCACGGGTCTGGCGAGCAGTGTTGCGCATGGTCACCCCTCTGGCATCAGGTCTTGGAAACGGAGGAGATACAATGGGGGTAACGCGTTGAAATCTCAAGGCCATCATGAAAGGCTCAGGGTGTTACCACTAAAAGCGATGGAATCGTCCATGATGACGTGCGTCTTCACCCCATCGCATGAAACAGGTATACTCATGGCCGACATCATCCTAGACGCCGGCAGCCATGACACTCGCTTGGGGCGCGAAAGCTCGTGGCCGCAGGTGCCGCAGGACCCATCTTTTTTCAGGCCGCTGAGGGTCAAGGGAGCTTTTTGCGCCCTGACCGGTAGAGCGGCGTTTCTGTTTCGTGGGAATGTGACAATTTCCACCTGCGCCGTGCCGAGCAGCTTGGCCTGGTAGCAATATCGTCCGGCTGGCTGGGGGCGAAGGGCGTGTGGTCCCCCTTGCCAAGCCGTCCGACATGCACTTGGAGTGTGGGCGGGAGCAGGCGGTTATATTCGATCTCAACGATGGTATTGGTCGAAGGAATCAGGACACCGCAGTAGCGAACCATCGCCAGACCTCCTGGCAACAGCGAGGAAAAACGCACGACGTATGGCCTGCGATCATGGCAGAGATACGCCCGTGCGCCGACAAGCAAGGAGGAGGCCGGGTAACATTGCCTCCTACCCTCAAGTGGAGCCTATCAACACCTTTGCGACACCTTCCCCGTCGCACGGGGCAATCCAGCGCTAACGTCTTGCCGTCCAGCTTTCCGAAAAGGCCAAGGCGCAGTGCTAAACGGCCGACCCTCACGGTCGCGCGGCCACGCGTGGCCACGCGCTTGCCTGCCGTTGATCGTCAGCCGCGCCCCCAGGGCTGGCATGAGAATGGTGCACACGCCGTAGCGCCTCTCCGGCGGGTCATGGGGCTGGGTATGCACCAGCAGGGGCTCGCCGATGTTATACCAGGTGAGCGCGATGGCATCCGGGCCAGCTTGCAGGCGTTCGGTCCAGGAGTCCCGCGTGTCGCCACTCTTCGAGAACACCGCGTCAATGACGGGAATCGCGAGGTCGGCCGTTTCCGTATTGAGCATGCCTTGCACCGTCGATTGCAACCAGCGGGTCAGGGCAATATTGTCGGCATAGATGCGCAGTTGCCCCTCCGTGAGTTCGCTCTTCAGATAGAGCACGTGCCCGGGTCCCCCCGGCGAAAAGGTGATGCGCCAGAAGCTCGCCTCAGTCGTATTGGGGCTGCCGTCCGTCGCGCTGAGTCGCATAAACGGGTTCTCACCGGTTAAAATGACGGCATTGGGATCCACCGTGGGCATGACCAGCTCCTTCTGGGTTGTGTAGCAAGAGAACCTCTGAGAGCATACCATCATAGCATAGAGATGCAGCAGAGTCGGTCGGTTCGAGGGTTTTTATGTCGCTCAATGTATCAGAGGTTGTATATAGTTTGATTTAATCTATAAGAAGAGAGGTACGCATCTCTGCGACTCTCCTCTTGTGACGAGGTTGGCCCGCAAACGGTGAGCAGAGGCACAGCGCCTCCGCCAGTATTGACGCGCGACACACTGCTCGAAATTGAGCGATGGGCTTTTGCTACTGGTACGGCAGTTGGCGTGCACGCCGTGGACACCGGGAAGCTACGACGGTATCTTTACCGTAGGCTATCCTGCTTCCGTACACGACGCACCTGAAGGGATATAGTGCAACTCCTGGGAGGTACTATGCTGGGGCTGTTAACACCCAAGAGCGCTCTCCCCGGTCGGTCCGACGCGTGCGTGGCTCTGCCGCAGGCAAAGTCTCATCTCGCAGGTGACGCTGATGCCATCACCATTTTCCTGGGCGGCGATGTGATGATCGGCAGAGGCATTGATCAAGTGTTGCCGCACCCCAGTGACCCGCGCCTCTACGAACCTCTTATGAAAACGGCGCATGACTATGTCGAGCTGGCCGTCAAGGCGAGCGGTCCTCTCCCCGCGCCCGTCGATTTTGCGTACATCTGGGGCGATGCGCTCGATGCTTTTGCCCGCTTTGTTCCGGATGCGCGCCTCATCAATCTCGAGACCGCCGTCACCACGAGTGACGCCTATTGGCCCGGCAAGGGCATCCACTACCGGGTGCATCCTGCCAATATCCCCTGCCTCACCGCCGCGCACATCGACTGTTGTGTGTTGAGCAACAATCACGTGCTCGACTGGGGTTATGCAGGCTTGACCGAGACCTTGGCAACCTTGCGGAACGTGCACGTGCAGACGGTTGGGGCGGGCTGCAACCTCACGGCAGCCGAGGCGCCGGCAGTGCTGGATATCCCTGGGAAAGGCCGGGTGCTGGTCTGGGCGTTTGGGACGGACACCAGTGGCATTCCACGGAGTTGGGCCGCGACACCGGAGAAGCCCGGCGTGCATCTGCTCACCGACTTATCGGAGACCACCGTGCGGGAGATTGCTGACAAGGTACAAGCCCACAAGCAAGACCGGGATATCGTTGTGGTCTCCCTGCATTGGGGCGGCAATTGGGGCTACAGCGTACCGGCGAAGCAACGGCGATTTGCGCAGCAACTGCTTGACGTGGCCGGTGTCGATATCGTACACGGGCATTCCTCGCACCATCCCAAAGGCATTGAAGTGTTTCGGGAGAAACCGATTCTCTATGGGTGTGGTGATTTGCTCAATGACTACGAAGGCATCAGCGGCTACGAAGCATTCAGAGGCGACTTGGCACTGATGTACTTTGTGACCATGGACCCTTGCACCCGCACGCTCCAGGGCTTAACCATGACGCCGATGCAGTGCAAACGCTTGCGCGTTAATCACACCCCCACAGCCGAGGCGCAATGGTTACAGGACATGCTGAATAGGGAAGGTCGTAAGTTTGGGACACGTGCAGTCATGCACGAAGACCATACCTTGACCCTGCAATGGGGCGCAAAGACAACAGCATCACATTGACTTCAGCCTACATCGCTCAGCGACTCGTTGGCCAAAAAGTGTCGCCCCACTCCTGCTCGCGCACCGCCACCGGCATTGTCAAGTTAACGCAAAAAATTGGGTAGTGATATTCATGTAATGCTCGTGAAACGATTTTGTGCTACTGTTGGCCAACATCGCTTCCCAATCCAGCAGAGGTCAACAGAAAATCATGGTCATCCGAGAGGTGTGTCCCCAGTGTCAGTCACCCCAGTTTAAGAAAAATGGTCACATTCATAACGGCAAACAGAACCATCACTGCCACGACTGTGGGCGTCAGTTCGTCCAATGCTGTGAGCAATACCTCATCTCGGAGGAAAAGCGGGGTCTCATCGAACGCTTACTGGTCGAGCGGATTTCCTTGCGGGGCATTTGCCGCGCCGTGGGTGTCACCCTCAAGTGGCTCTTGGGTTTTCTGGTGCAGTGCTTTGCAGCGTTGCCGGATCATCTGCATATCCACCCGGTCTCCTGCCAGCACGATGTCCTGATCCAGCGCCTGGAAGTGGAAGCCGATGAATTGGCCAGCTTTGTCCAGAAGAAATCCAACAAACAGTGGGTGTGGATCGCTATGGATGCCAAGACCCGCCAGATCATTGCCTTTCACGTGGGCGATCGCAGCCACAAAAGTGCCGCGCACCTGTGGGCGCAGATTCCACAAGCCTACCGTCAGCACGCCACGTTTTACACGGATCAATATGTGGTGTATGAGAAGGTGATTCCGGCGGCGCAACACCGGGCGATCAGCAAGTTGGCGCGGAAAACCAATCACATCGAACGGTTCAACAACACGCTGAGGCAACGCGTGTCCCGGCTGGTCCGCGCCGCGTTGTCCTTTTCCAAGAAGCTCGCCAACCATATCGGGGCCATTAAACTGTTTATTTGTCACTACAACCTGGCGAGAGCGGCGGCGTAGAGCGAGCATTACATGGATATCACTACCAATGCACGAGGATAGTCCAGCGAATGCTTCGCTCCTATGCGTCGGGCAAAACGCTCCTTTCCCTGGGCGACCCCGGAGGTCTCCCAACGGGAGAGGGAGAGCATCGAGCCACGTGATTGCGCGTCCCCAGACCAAGGCCCATCCAAGGGGAGAGACCCGATGGCCACACCTGAGCTGCACCGCACTGCCGCCACCTTCGCCACGATGCTGGCCTTTCATTGTGTCCGGAACTCGGCGCTGGAGGACCTCCATGCCGGCGTCTTTCCCAGCTCCAAAACCGGCGACTACACCGATGTGAAAGTGGTCAGCCCCTATGGCGAGATCGCCTGGAACCGGGTGAGCCGGATCAGTGATGAGGAAATGCAGCGGTTGAGCGAAGATATCGTGAATCGCTTATACACCTTTTTGTTCTATTTGTTGCGGAGTGGTGAGCCTGACCGGGGCATGCCGCTCCCGCAACATTGGTCGCCGCCACACCTCGAGCCCTCCATTGCGGCGATGTGGCCCGAGGGGAGAGACGCTGCCCGTGACGCCACCCAGGCCTAACAATCTGCGGGGCGGTGCTTCTTGGTCCACCCGCTGGTTTGCAAGCTGTGTGCACGAGAGAGTTGGCCTGTTTGCCAGGCGTGCTGGCCCGTGAGGATGTCTGGTGGAGCGGATCACGTCTGGAATTTCAAGCACACCTATCGGAGGGAGACTATAAACTCGCCACGCAGCGGGTGGTGATTTTCTTGCGGACGCAGGAGTTTTGGGACTTCGGGCTTGAGGTCGATCTTTCCGGCCCAACGCAATTTCCTAACGACATTCTCCATGCCGTGACCCAGGCATTTGAGGACCTCTTCTCTCCTTCTATGGCATACCGGGCAACCGGGGTGATGCTCTCGAAACTCACCGAGGCCTACTACGGCCAGCTCGATCTGTTTGGTGAGGCCATCCGGATGCAGCGGCTGTCAAACTTGTATGAGAGTGTGGATACGCTACGGGAGAAGTACGGCAAGCACACCGTCTTTTTAGGGGCAAGCTTTCTGGCGCATCAGAGCGCACAGCATGACAGCGAGCGTGGGCATCTGCCGGAGCGCCAGCGTGAACTCCTTCCGGGCGAGACGACGCGCAAACGGCTGGGCATCCCGATGTTTCTGGGGGAGGTTCACTAGGGGAGCAGGCGGGAGAGGCAGCGCCATGCTCTCTGCATACGATGGAGTGCCGACGTGACGTGTGCTCTGGAGGGAAAGTATAAGGGCCACGTCCAGCATGTCTGGGGTCCATCTATCGACTGGAACTGTGCCGACACCGCCGTGAGCGCCATGACGGCGGTTTGGCCCACAGCAAGGAAGCATCACGATCATGATGATTCCTCACCGCATGCTGAGCCCTGAAGCGTTGCGCGGCGTCATCGAAGCCTTCATCACACGCGAGGGGACCGACTATGGTCTCCACGAGGTGCCGCTCGCGACCAAAGTCGCACAGGTACGCCACCAGCTCGACGCGGGCACCGCGGTCCTCGTCTACGATGAGGCCACGGAGAGTTGCACGATCCAGCCGACGGATCAGCGCTCGGAGCCGCCGTGAGAGCAGGGCTCGCCCGTGGCAGTGCGGCCCACACCCACACGCGTCGTACCAACCGCCACGTCCCCCTCTCTGGTGGTGACGAACAACCATGCCACAGCGGGTTCCCCATGGTCGGCGATCGTCATCGCCACACCATCCCTCTACGACCTCTCCGCGACACCACGTCATACAGGCTCCCGCCTCTCTGTCCCCACTCAGCAGTGCACCATATGATACAAGGAACAGATCAGGGACCGTATGGACTATGGTGCGACCTCAGGCCACAATCCGCGTGCTGGCGACGTTGTTGGGGGAAGCACAGGATACGCTTGATAAAACCATTCATCATTGAATTGCTCAGATGCAAAGAGCACCGCCAGTTCCTGGGCGTCCCTCTGAGAGCGATACAGGCGCAGGCCTTGTAGTTTCAGCGGCTTCACCGCGGCAATATCCAGGCAGACGGAGAGGGTCATCTCCGACGGATGCACGCGAAAGGCGAACTGCGCGGCCACCTCGGGCGGAATGGCGACATAATACAGCCGTGGGGCTACGACCGCGGTGGGGCGATAGCGGTGAAACGCCGCGGTCGCCGCGCGGTGTATGGTTTGGTGATCCTCGTGACCCGAGATA